>Ga0180217_1003295_pt1 | contig 13813 bp, 13 predicted proteins | sample eDN3rd37CBELigOP_FD_128521 | JGI IMG/M metagenome (GOLD analysis project Ga0180217, IMG submission 128521) | Enriched Organic Plus compost microbial communities from Emeryville, California, USA - eDNA 3rd pass 37_C BE-Lig OP (version 2) (version 2) ... | reverse complement strand
GCCGTTAGTCCTGCGATCCACATTTTAGCTGGTGAGAATGTGTGCATCCATGTAATAATCCCTGCACAATTTTCATTTGTATTTGCTTCAAATGCCAGATTTCTAATTTCCTCTGCTGTCTTAACAACAGACTTGAATACGATATTAAAAGGAAGATCTCCTTCTTTATTTAACCCGTCTACAACTTCCTGCGAGTTGTTAGCCACTTGGCGTAATGGTTCTTCTCCGTATAAGTTTTGACTACCTGTAACAAACCAAAATTCATAAGGTCTTGTTTTTAACATGTGAATTCCTCCTAATTTATATAGATTGTTAGATTTATTGTTTAGTTAGTTAGCTTATTTTTTCTGTCCGTAATATGCATTTGCACCGTGTTTTCTTAAGTAGTGTTTATCTAATAATGTCTGATCCATAGGCGGGATTTCCGGGTTAATTTGGTATGTGTGGAAATTCATTTTTGCCACTTCTTCCAAGACAACAGCGTTATGGACTGCTTCACTTGGGTCTTTTCCCCAATTGAATGGGGCATGACTATGAACTAGTACACTAGGAATCTGTGATGGATCTATGTCTTTAAATGTTTCAACAATCACATTCCCTGTTTCCAATTCGTACTCACCTTGAATCTCTTCTTCTGTCATTCTTCTCGTGCAAGGTACAGTACCGTAAAAATAATCCGCTTGCGTTGTCCCTAATGCATGAATAGGTTTACCCGCTTGAGCCCAGCTTGTTGCCCACGGGGAATGGGTATGAACAATTCCCCCAATTCCGGGAAAGTTTCGGTAAAGAACCAGATGTGTTGGGGTATCAGATGATGGGTTTAAATTACCTTCGACAATATTCCCCTCTAAATCAAGTACAACTAAATCTTCGACTGTCAACTTGTCATATGCAACGCCGCTAGGCTTGATTACGACTAGTCCTTCTTCTCGGTCATAACCGCTTACATTTCCCCATGTAAACGTTACCAACCCGTACTTCGGTAAAGCTAAATTTGCTTCCAACACTTGCTTCTTCAAACTTTCTAACATGATCTGGTTAGCACTCCTTTCAAGCATTTTTCATCTTGTACGCATAAACTTAAACTCATATTTAAATCATATCGTAATTTGTACGTACAATCAACAAGAATTTAAATAAGTGATGCATTATAAATTCAATCTATCCTTTAAAACATGTGTAGACAACGAATCCTTTTTTGGAAGCACTCGACAAGAAAAACTGTTCCTGTCGAGTTGGCAAATTTACTCATAACTTACCGAAGATTTTCAACTGCTGCTCTTTCAATAACAAGACCGTTTTTATACCGTTCCATAAATTGCTCAAAGCCTTCTACATCTTTCGGATCTGGAGACACTGTCTTCACTGATTGATCAACAAATACTTTGTCATTTAAAAACTCTTCCAAAGATTCCTGTTCCTTTTTGTTTATCATATAAGATCCAAGTAGGGCCATTCCCCAAGCACCGCCCTCTCCTGCCGTTTCCATAACAGACACAGGAACATTAAAAGCAGCTGCCAAGACACTTTGACCAACACCTTCGGTCTTGAATAGTCCGCCATGACCTAATACTTCATCCAATTTTACGTTTTCTTCATTTAATAGAATATCCATACCTATTTTCATCGCGCCGAATGCTGTAAATAATTGCACACGCATGAAATTAGCTAGATTGAAACGACTTCCTGAAGAACGAACAAACAATGGACGGCCTTCTTCAAAATGAGTCATATGCTCACCTGAAAGATAACCATATGATAATAGGCCACCTCCATCCTGATCTCCTTGAAGGGCTTGTTTAAATAACGTTTCATATATTTTGTTCTTGTCACCTTCAATACCCATTGCACCTAAAAATTCTTCAAATATTCCGATCCATGCATTTAAGTCCGAAGAACAGTTGTTGGAGTGAGCCATCGCTACCAAATTACCTGTAGGTGTTGTGACAAGATCAATTTCAGGATGTACTTTGGACAAATCTTTTTCGAGTACAACCATGGCAAAAGCAGATGTTCCGGCAGAAACATTACCAGTACGTTTCGCTATACTGTTTGTGGCAACCATGCCTGTTCCTGCATCACCTTCAGGAGGACAAAGCGGAATACCTGCTTGCAGTTCTCCAGTAACATCGAGAAGCTTGGCCCCTTCTTCTGTTAATACGCCAGCATTTTCCCCCGCTATTAAAACATGAGGCAAAATGTCTTCCAGTTTCCAAGATAATTTCTTGTGAGCAACCAATTCATTGAACTGATTGATCATGGTTTGATTATAATTCTTTGTTTGTAGGTCAATCGGAAAGACACCGGAAGCTTCACCAACACCCAACACCTTCTGTCCTGTCAACTTCCAGTGAACGAAACCTGCTAATGTTGTCAAAAAGGAAACATCACCAATATGTTCTTCCTGATTTAAAATCGCTTGATATAAGTGAGCAATACTCCATCTTTGAGGAATTTGATAGTTAAACAGTTCTGTTAATTCCTTCGAAGCATCTCCGGTTATATTGTTACGCCATGTACGGAATGGGACTAAAAGCTTTTCATTTTTGTCAAAAGCCATATACCCATGCATCATCGCACTAAATCCAATAGCACCAACTGTTTGCAAAGTGATGCCATACTGTTGCTTTACATCATTAGCCATCTTTTGAAAGCTGTCTTGAACACCCTTCCAAACTTCCTCTATACTATATGTCCAAAGATTATTTACATAACTATTTTCCCAATCATGGCTTCCGGATGCGATTGGTGTATTATCTTCGCCGATTAGAACTGCTTTAATTCGAGTTGATCCAAGTTCAATACCAAGTACTGTTTTACCGCTTTGAATTGCGCTTTTCACATTAAGACTCATTCAAAATTCCTCCAATACATTATCGTTTTTATAAACAAACTGCAGTAACCGCTTACACAACACTTAATAAATGTTAAAAAACGTATTGTCATTTCTATTCTTTACTAAAGAAGTTTTCAAGTTACTAAGTTTAACTGTCAACAACTCAAAACCTTGTGCGTATATATATGAAATTATAAGTTTATAATACTATAATTGGTACGTACAATCAACAATGATTTGAATGTATCTTACATGTTGGACCACAGGATTATATTTAGATTAATTCCCAAACATTTTTCATAGAAAGCGCATTTAACATAGATTACTTTCCGTAATCAAATGACAAAATCATCACAAAATACCGGTAGATTGTTCCAGTTAGAGTTCCAATGACAAAATGATATAATACCTTTATTATGACTAAAAAGTAGGAACCGCATGTTCTATTAGTAGGGGGTCTCAAAAAGGACATGGAAAAAATGATATTTGAGACGAACAATAAAAAATATCAAGAACTTATTGAAGTAAAAAATGCTGTTATTTTTCATTTGGATCTAGAAAAGAACTTCGTTTCATTAAATTATGAATGGTCGAATTTAATGACATACACAGTTAACGAAACCGTAGGGACATCTTTTTTAACATATGTTATGGAGGAAGATCGAACTATGATTAATGAGCAATTCTACTCTTTAATCACGGGAAAAACCGATGGGGTTCATAAAGAATTTAAGTTAATCACTAAGCTAGGTCAAGTAGAAGATGCTCACTTATTTTTAAGGGTTAACCTAAACGAGAAAAAGAAGGCAGAATCCTTTTCAGGAACTATCACCTGTTTAACTTCTCGAAAAAACAATATCGACACTTATAAAAGAGACATGCGAAATTATCAATTAATCTCTGAGAAAATGACAGACATGGTTGCCGTACTTGCTCAAGACGGATTAGTCTTGTACGCATCCCCTTCACATACATCAATTTTAGGCTTGGAACTTGATGAATATATAGGCAGTTATCCGATTAAGCATATTCATCAGGATGATTGGGAGAGAGTCTTCCACACCTTTCACAAGATGGTTGAATCGTGGGAAAGCATTGAGATCGAGTATCGATGCTTACACAGGGATGGACATTGGCTTGATTTAGAAATGAAATGTACACCAATAAAAGGACCCAGTGATGAAATCCAGGTGATTTCCGTCAGTCGGGATATTACCGTGAGGAAAAAGGCAGAGGAAGAATTACGACAGACATCTATAAAACTTAAAACACTCATTGCTTCTCTCCCCTATGGAGTCAAGGTTGAGAATGAAAAGGGGGATGTTTCCCTGTTTAATGATGCCTACTTAAAGCTATTTCCTCAAAACAACAAGGCACCTGAATCATATGTGGATGAAGGAAATCACATAGCTCCAAATGATCAAATTTATAACCTTGAAAAGAAAGATATTATCAATAAACGTCAAAGCCGTCTTTCAGAGGAAATTCATTTAAAAAATGGACGAATAATTGAACGGGATGCCATCCCTTTGATAGAAGATGCACATTTTGATGGGTATCTATGGATATTCCGTGACGTTACAAATGAAAAGGAAGCAGAGCGGAAACTTCAAAAAGCCAACCAAATTCTGAAAGAGCTTTCACTACTGGACGGGCTGACTGGAATTGCTAACCGTCGTTGCTTTGATGAAGAATTAAATAGAGAGTGGAATAATCGAATGTATCATTCAGAATCAATATCTTTACTGCTTCTAGATATTGACTATTTTAAGCAGTTTAATGATTTATATGGACACCAGGCCGGCGATAACTGTCTTAAACAAGTAGGAAGCATCCTAAAAAATACACCGAAAAATCTATATGACTTATTAGCCCGTTACGGTGGAGAAGAATTCGCTATCCTTCTTCCAGGTTGTACAATTGATCAAGCAATCATAATGGCTAACACTATCCAAGAAGCAATAAGGTGCGCAAATATTATCCATGAGGGATCAAAAGTTAAAGATATCCTTACACTAAGCATAGGAATTTCAACGATCATACCTAAGCAAACGAACAAACCTGAAGATCTAATCATTGCAGCAGATAAAGCATTGTATGATGCAAAGAGAAATGGCAGGAATCGGTATTCCATACTTTCTTGATCATATTAATCATTCTTTTTAACCTTTTTCTACAGAGATTTAAATAAAAAGACAGGCACTTTTCCATGGGATAGTGCCTGTCTAATAAAGAATTAAATGATATCCAAAAATGTAAGTGTATTCTATATAAACATATAGTAAACAATTACATTATACTTCTACTGTTTCAAAAAAATGTGGTAAATGATCCTTATGTGCTTCCATCATTTCATCCAAAATCTGTTTCCCCACTTTATCAGATGGTACTAATGGATTTATTGTCATCGCTAATAACGCTGTATCATAGTTTCCTGTTACTGCTGCCTCTGCTGCTACACGTTCAAATGATTTAATTTGTTGTACTAGCCCTCTAACCGCTACTGGTAAATCTCCATTAATGATTGGTTTTGGACCTTCCTTCGTGATGACACAGCTTACTTCCACTGCAGATCCATAAGGAATACTGGCGATTGCTCCATTATTAATAGTGTTAACAGGCTGAATATCACGTTTATCGTTATAAATAGAAGAAATTAACCGAACAGCTGCATCACTGTAATACGCTCCGCCGCGTTCTTCCAACTGAGGTGGCTTGATGGATAAATTAGGATCTTTGTAAAGCTCAAACAATTCATCTTCTAATTTCTTCACCACTTCCGCTCTTGTTGTGCCTTCTTTAAAATTTTTCATCTCTTTTTCCAACATTTCATCACTCTTATAATAGTAAAGGTGATATGGACAAGTGAGGGCATTTAATGCACGGATAAATTCCGGCTCCCATCCTTGTCCTTCTATGTTTTTAACAAAGCTGCTGTTCTCTGGATTTGATAACAATTCGATTACTTTCTCCTTCACACTTACACCGTCCAAATACACATCCAATCCATATACCATATGATTTAAACCTGCAAAATCAATCCGGATACGAGAATGGTCAACATCTAATAGCTTTGCTACTCCCATCTCTATACCGATCGGAACATTACATAACCCTACTATTTTTTTATGATCCGAATAGCGAAGAACAGCTTCCGTCACCATGCCGGCAGGGTTTGTAAAATTGATCAACCAAGCATCAGGACATAGTTCTTTCATATCTTTTACAATGTCCAAAATAACCGGAATTGTACGCAATCCCTTAAAGAGTCCACCAGGTCCATTTGTCTCTTGACCTAACACTCCATGACTTAAAGGAATTCTTTCATCTTTCGCACGTGCATCCAGTAATCCTACACGAAATTGAGTTGTTACAAATTCGGCACCTTTTAATGCCTCTTTTCTATCTAATGTTAAATGAACCTCGATCGGGAGACCTGCCTTTTCAATCATTCGTTTTGCAAGGTTCCCTACAATTTCTAACTTTTCCTTCCCTGCTTCTATATCAACCAACCATAATTCCCTTACAGGCAACTCATCATATCTTTTAATAAAACCTTCTACTAATTCAGGAGTGTAACTTGAACCTCCGCCAATAGTTGCGATCTTAATTCCTTTACTCATGGAACATTCCTCCTAAAATAACGAATTTACAAGACCTATTATAGAGATGATAAAGAGTAGACGATATAGTTTTGAAAGCGCTAGATTTGTTTTTCTCCTAAAGGAATTTGTTTCCTAAAAGTAACACTGCGTTTCTCTTATGAAGTATAATGACAAAAGAAAGTTTACATGAAGGAGAGATGCATTTGTTTACAAATGAGGAAATTGCCACTTTCAATGAACTTGAGATGCTGATTTACAAATACGTTATGCAAAATAAAGAAAAAGTGATATATATGCGTATACGAGATCTTGCTGATGAAGCTCATGTTTCCACCTCTACAATCATGCGTTTTTGCCGGAAAATAAATTGCGAAGGCTTTTCTGAATTTAAAGTGAAACTTAAGCTGTCAATGGATGAAAAAAGTGATATCTCGATCAAAAGCGGTCAGTATGTGTTGGGGGAGTTTTTTGAGCGCACTCAAAATGAGAAGTTCATCGCTAAGCTGGAGGATGCTGCAGACACCATCTCTAAAGCTAGTCATGTATATTTTATCGGAATCGGCAGTTCAGGTACACTTGCTGAATATGGTGCTAGATATTTCTCGAGCTTAGGTACTTTTTCTACCTATTTAAAAGATTGGTATACACCTATTCATGCCAATTTGAATAACAGCATGACGATTGCATTGTCCGTCTCCGGAGAAAATGAGTTTACCCTATCTCATATTCATAAATTAAAAGAAAAGAACAGTAAAATTCTTAGTGTTACAAACAATGCGCAGTCTACAATCGCTAAAATTTCTGATAAAAATGTGTCTTATTATGTGACCGAAGAATTTTTTGAATCTGCGAATATTACAACTCAGATTCCAGTTATTTTTATCTTAGAGGAACTTGCTAGAAGGGTGTATGAGAAGAGTAGGAAGTTGGATTGAGTCTGAATAATAATATGAATATGACACATGGTATAAAACCCCTTTTACTAAGAAACAATAATTAGCAAAGTTGCACCAAAGAGGAGCTTGCAAATGGATAAATTTCTACATAATTTAGACTTAGGAGCAGAAGGTCTTTGGTTTCCCGTAACAATAAGTATTATATTAGTATTATTAGTTTTATTACTTCCTAAGAAAAATATTTCTTGGAGAGAAATATATATTACGTTTGGTATAGTAGGCCTTGCTACTTGGATTAGCGATGCCACAATTGCCAGAGCATTGGATCTTATAGATTTAGGTGATCCTAATAAAGGTGGAATTGGAGATATACTCTCGTATACATTTATACCAACTTCTCTTGCCATATTGTTTTTAAATTACTATACAAAAGAAAACAAATGGAAGTTATCTATCCTTTTCTCGGTTATTTCATTTTTGATTGAAGTTGGAATGGTCTACTTTGGATACATGAAGTACACTGGATGGAGTATGGTAATTTCTTTCGTAGTTTTTATTTCTGCCTTTGCTTTCCTTTTACCACTTCACTTAAAAATAATAAAAAATGAAGAATAACCAATGTCGGTGTTGGAAGTTTAATGCCTACATAAATATTGGATATTATTATTGCGTAATTAAGGTCATCAAAAACACATATTTACAAATAAAAGAATATTCCAGCTTTTTAAAAATTGATTCCCTTACATTAGGAACCGACTTTTTATTGGATTGTTTTATTAGTCGAGTAGAAGCTACTAAAATACTGTCTCTAATTAAAAACCGTAAGACAAAACATTTAATATGAAAAAAGGATGGCTTTTAACCACCCTTTTCTTCTATATTCTATTAAAAATAGTTGGACTTATATAATCAGGAATATTTCCTTATAACCAACAATTGATCACAAAGTACAAGAGTGCTAAAAGTTTGTTTCTTGATTTAAATGCCTAGTTTTCCTACACCTTTTCAAACTCATCTGGATCGGCAAACATACGTTTATCCTGATTCAAGTCGTTGATTTTTTCCATGTCTTCTTGTGAAAGTTCAAAGTCAAATATATCTGCGTTTTCAGCGATTCGATGCGGTTTTGTCGACTTTGGAATAGTGATGACTTCTGTTTGCAAATCCCAACGAATAATAACTTGAGCTGTCGATTTATTATATTTCTCAGCGATTTCCACTAAAACGGGATCATCAAGTAGACCACCTTGCATTAACGGAGACCAGGCCTCAAGCTGAATTTTATTTTTTTTGCAATACTCGTGAAGTTCCCTTTGATTAAATCTTGGGTGGTATTCAACTTGATTGACCATTGGGACAATTTCACAGTTTGCAATGATTTCTTCTAAATGGTGAATTTTAAAATTACTGACGCCAATGGCACGTACTCGACCATCTTTATAGAGCTTTTCAAGTGCCTTCCATGTCTCTACATACTTCCCTTGAGATGGTAGTGGCCAGTGAATTAAATATAGATCTAAATAATCTAAACCTAATTTTTCCATACTTTCATCAAAAGCCTTTAATGTCGTATCATAACCTTGGTTAGCGTTCCATAGTTTTGTTGTGATAAATAACTCTTCCCTAGGAACATTTGATTCAGCAATGGCTCTGCCTACGCCCTCTTCATTTTTATAGATGGCTGCTGTATCTATGCTTCGATATCCTGCCTCTAGAGCAGATTTTACTGAACGAACAACTTCCTCACCATCTTGCACCTTAAAAACACCTAAGCCAATCCATGGCATTTCAACACCATTATGTAATGTTGTTGTGCTTATTAAAGAATCGATCATGGGTCACCACTCCTTTAATCAATTTGAGTTTGTTTATCCTATAAACTTAGTATATAGGTGGTCTTCCTATTTTTCAAATAATTAGAACAATCTAAAATGTAATAGCCTCTTAACTCCATCTACTAACAACTTAACGACTTACCCATTCAACCGTTCTCGCAAGAAGTTGAGTAAAATTCTCATTTAGCAGACCTTCTTTATTATGTGCCGGGGTAAGACAGCATACCTTACCTTTGCCATAATGATGATACCATCCTGCAATCGAATGCCCATCCTCTGACTCTGATTTCAAAAAGACATTCGTTTCCTCTTCCTTTACTTTGACAAAATAATGCTCATCTAAAAGGTCAAATGAAACTGGACCAAACACATCGTTTCCTTGTACACTCGTATATTTCACTTGTGAATGTTGAACAGGATGGTATTCAAAATGACCTTTTAATAGTTTCGTATAGCTACTATTAATATCATATGAAGCAAGACCAGAATGCCAGCCTAGCCAACCACCACCTTGATCAACATACCGGAAAATTGCTTCCCCAATCTCCTCATTCATCCACGTATCAACCTTTTCATCGGTAGGATTGATACGATCTTCTTTAAATAAAATGACAGCATCTGGTTTTTTCGCCAATTCTTCGCTTAACTGATTTGTTTGAACTTCCACACATTCAACTTTTTCGTTTTCATTTAATAAACCTAAAGCGTGATCTAAGGATGCATTGATCCATTCCTTTGGATGATAGTAATCACCTAAAACAACAACGATTCTTTTCACATTTATCACTCCTTCTTTTAAATTTTGACCCCCAAACAATAAGTTTGAGGGTCCGGTTCTTATTGGGGCATTGGTTCTCCCTTAAAGTTTATAAATGAAGCGTTTTTATCAACTTTCTGTTTTTTCTCGATAATATCCAAAATTCCACGAGCTGATTCCCCAGGTGTTCCAGGAGCTTTCTCCCCACCCATATCGGTTTTGATCCATCCTGGATGAATTGCATAAACTGAAACTTCGTCTTTAGCTAGATATTTCTTAAGCTGCTGTGAAAACATGTTTAACGCGGCTTTAGAAAGAGCGTAAGGATAATCACCGCCATATGCATTTTGGAAGCTTCCGGCCTCAGATGAGATATTAATGATAGATGCATCTGGTCCTTTGGACAGTAGAGGTAAAAAGTGTTTAACCACACGCATCGGTCCAAAAAGGTTTATGTTAAAGGATTGCTCCACCTTTTCCATATCGATTTCTTCAATTGTTTTTGAACGCTCATCTAAAATAGCAGCATTATTTATGATTACATCAAGCACGATGTTTTCTGCTTTTAACATTTCCGATGCCGCTTGACAGGTTGCTTCTTCCGCAATATCTAATGATAAAACGTGTATCTGATTAGGAAAAAGAGAGCTTAGTTGTTTTAACTGATCTGTTTGTTTTACTGTGTTTCTGATACCTGCAAAAACAGTATGTCCTCTTTTGACTGCCTCAGTCGTTAAAGCAAGACCAAGACCTCGGTTAGCACCTGTGATGAATAAATTCATAGAATCCTCCTTATCTAGTTTTTGACTGGTTTACGTCCTAATTCTTGAAGTCCTAACATGACTCCTAGTTGAGGAACTGCGTCGAAAAAGCAATATCGACCAACTCCATACTCTCCTTTATGTACTAAAGGAATTCCTTTTTCTTCAACAAAGTTAATATGTTCTTCAAACCCATTCACAGTAAACGTAATAAACTGTACACCTTGCCCATGCTTTTGTTTAAACTCTGTATATGGACTTTCCTCGTCAAGTGGTTCTAACAGCTCTACTGTGACAGGTCCCATTTGAAGGTTCGCTATTTTTACTCGGGCAGGAACATGTTCTCCACGGAAAACCGTGTAAGTCTCACCTGTTGGATCTGGTGTATAATCTTCTGGCGGAAGAATAACCTCAGGCGCTTCTACACCAAATAATTCCGAAAAATTTTTCGCCGCAACATGAATATCTTCAACGACTAAACCTATTTTGATAAGATTGTTGTTTTCAATTTTATTCATGACGCTTCCCCCTATTTATCATTTTCAAGAAGCTCTATCATAATCTTTAAATCTTTGAATGTATCCATATACGCATAGCGTCCACCAGTATATTCCCCTTTTTGTACTAAAGGCATATTTTTCGATTCCATGATAGACACTTTTTCTTTCATTCCATTGATAATAAAAGCAATATGATGCGGGCCTTCACCATGTTCATTTAGGTGATTTCTCCAAGTACTAGGATGTTGATCAGGCTCAATTAATTCTAATTGAAGTGAACCCATATCGAAAAATGCTAATTTTGAGCGAGCTTCAGAAGATGCTCCCTCGAATTCTGTTTGAGCTTTATCGACAGAGTCAGTCCAGTTCCACTGTGGTTTTTCTACTCCAAAGAAATCAGCATAAGCTTGTGACACTGTTTCTATATCATGAACTAAGATTCCAATTTGAGCGATTACCTTTGTACCTAATACACCATTTTGAGATTGAGTTTGATTTGACATTTTTATTTCTCTCCTTTTTTAAAATCATATATATTTACAATGGATAATCCATTGTCATTCCTATTTTTTCATTTAATCTTCAAATCCCCATTTTTTCGATAGTTTGAAAAAGGTCATTGTCATGATTAAAGCAATAATTAATAGAATCCACGCTTGTGCGGAAGCATATCCCATATTAAAGTACTGAAACGCATTTCGATAGAGATACAAAGAATAGAACAACGTGGAATTGTCCGGTCCTCCATCGGTGATGATAAAGGCTTCTGCAAAGGATTGAAAAACCGCGATCATTCCTGTAATGGAATTAAAAAGAATTGCTGGTCGTAACCCTGGTAGCGTAATATGAAAAACTTTTTGAAAAACATTTGCTCCGTCAATGGATGCAGCTTCATACAAGGATTTCGGGATATCACCTAAAGCCGCTAAATAGATTAAGATCATATTTCCAGACATCCAAATCGACATGATAATAAATCCTGGTTTTGCCCATGTTGGACTTGAAAACCACCCAGGTCCTTCGATTCCAAAAATGCCAAGAAGAGAGTTGACAACACCTGAATCAGGTTGTAATACCCAAATCCACAAAATAGCTAGAACAACAAATGGAACTAGTGTTGGAATGAAGAAAACAACCCTAAAAAAAGAAATCCCTTTGATATTTTTTGTATTTAATAGAATCGCAATAAAGATGGTCACAACTGTAGTGATCGATAATCCGACAAAGATCATATACATGGTGTTTCCTAGGACGGTTAAAAACAAATCATCTTTAAAGAGAAGCTGCTTATAGTTTTCCAATCCTACAAAGATTGGATCAGAAATTAAGTTATACTCTGTCATAGAATAGTAGAGTGAACTAAACATGGGATAGGCTGTAAAAAAGAGAAAACCGATAATCCACGGAGAAATGAAAAGCAGACCATTTCTCAAATTTCTTCTTTGTGTGTTCATAAAATTAGCACCCCTGTTTTTTAGAAAGTTGCTCCTATTTTAATAGAGTGAAGGAATAATCTTACCCTTTTGACCCAGTAAAAGTGATTCCTTCAATGAAATATCGTTGTAGGAAGAAGAATATGATAATGATTGGTAGTGTCATCGCCACACCGATCGCCATCAGTAAGCCCCATCTAGGATCATTTTGTGACATGATTTGCTGAACACCTAACGAAAGTGTGTATAGACTATTGTCACTTAAGAAAATCAATGGCCCTAGAAAGTCTCTCCATGCTTCTATAAACTGAAAGATCACGACTGTAGCTAAAATCGGTTTAGATAACGGTAAAATAACTTTCCAGAAAACAATAAATTCATTTGCTCCATCCATTTTTGCTGCTTCCGATAATTCTTTCGGAATGCCTTTGAAAAACTGTCTTAATAAGAAAATAAAGAAAGCGTTACCGAAAAAGTGTGGAACAATTAAAGGATAGTAAGTTCCAATCCAGCCAATATCTTTGAATAAAAGGAATAAAGGTATCATGATCACTTGAAAAGGTAGCATCAAGGTTGCTAAAACAATGATGAAAATGCCATCACGATATTTCCAATCAATTCTTGAAAAACCATAGGCAATGAGAGAATTAGAAAGAACTGCTCCAATACATGTAAAAAGGACAATGATGAGTGTATTCTTTAAATATAAAAAGAATGGAAATGCGGAGAAAGCTTCTTTATAATTCGACCAATTTAAAACTTCCGGAATCCAAATTGGTGGGTCAGCAAATAGTTCTGTACTGCTTTTTAATGAGCCAGAAATGAGCCAAAGAAATGGCACAATAAAAGCTAAAGAAAATAGTATCAAAATGACGTAGACAACTAACTTATTTAATCTTTTATTAACCTTTTTCAGTGTTGTTGCTTGCCTTTGATTAGGATGAACCTTTGCTTCTGCCGCTGGGAGTGTCATCTTCAAAGTCTCCCTCCTTACTTTTTTTAAAAACCCCGGATTTTCCTTTAGGAAAAATCCGGATACTCTTCTTTATCCCATTCTTAACGGGCAGTAACACCTATACCTTAAAGCTATAAAGATACGTCCGATCACTGCCCGTAAAGATCCGACGAAGGACAGGACGTCCAAGTCAGGCTCAGCCACAGGACGTGGCGCTATGAGCGTGATAAGTCTC
>Ga0180217_1003294_pt1 | contig 13817 bp, 11 predicted proteins | sample eDN3rd37CBELigOP_FD_128521 | JGI IMG/M metagenome (GOLD analysis project Ga0180217, IMG submission 128521) | Enriched Organic Plus compost microbial communities from Emeryville, California, USA - eDNA 3rd pass 37_C BE-Lig OP (version 2) (version 2) ... | reverse complement strand
TTTTTGGCCCAAAATGTCGCTCTTCGATCTGACGAATCTCGATTCGCCAGACCTCATCACGCCATTTTTGGCTCAAAAATCCATCTTTTATCCCCATAAAGCCGTTACCTTAACACGCCCTAACTTCTGAGACACCACACTAGTGATGCAGCTCCACGCCCGAAGCCGCCAGGGTCTTTAGCCGCTGGAGCGCCTGCTCCATCACCGAAAGGTCGATCAGGTGCTCAATGCGGACGCTCCCGATGCCGCTCGGGAACGGGATGCAGAGCATGCCTCCCTTGTGCTCCTGAAAGTCGGGGATGCCGTGGAAGATCTCCGGGTTTCCGTCGTCGCCGACGAGATCGAGTTCCGCAAACCAGAACGGAAGCCCCAGTTGCGAAAACGCGGTGGAAAGCCGCTCGAATTCGGCCTCCGGAAACCATCCCTGCTCCACCGCGTAAAGCGAGTCGAGCAGGACGCCCACCGCCACCGCCTCGCCGTGGCTGATTTCGCATTGGGAGAGCATTTCCAGTTTGTGAGCGGCCCAGAGGGCGAAATCAAGCGGGTTGCCCGGGGTCGACTCGAATGGATCATTCTGCGCCGCGATCCGGGCGAGGGTGATGGAAGCCCCACGCTGAACGATGTGCTGAATGTCTTCGGAGCGACGCTGCGAAAGCGTGGAAGCCAGGCTGCAAAGCTCGTCGAAAAACTCGGGGTCGAACAGAAGGGCCAGCCGGAACGCCTCGGCCACGCCGCCCAGCCACTCGCGCTCGGGGAGCGAGTAGAGGAACTGCCAGTCGTTGATCACGGCGAACGGCGGCGCGAACACCCCGGCGCAATTCTTCCGGTTGTCGAAATTGATGCCCGTCTTCACGCCGAGCCCCGCGTTGATCTGGGCGAAAAGGGAGGTGGGAATCCGCACCGTGCGAATGCCGAGATGCGTGAGCGCGGCGGCGAAGCCGACGGTATCGAGTACCGCGCCCCCGCCGATGATGATCGCAAAGGAGTGACGGCAGAGATGCGCGTCCACCATCGCGGAAATCAGCGGGCCGACGACCTCGATGTCGTTCTTGATGATTTCGCCGCCGGGAATGACGCGCGGCTCCTCCGCGAGTTCGATATCGTCGGAGTAGGCGTCGAAATACTGAATGATGTGCTGCGTGATCTGCGGGAGGAGATCGGCGACGCTTGAATCAATGAAGACCATCGCCCGATGGACGCGGTTCTCGTCAAGACGGTCGAGCGTCCGCGCGAGAAGCGGATTTTCGGGGTCGAAAACATCCTCGGTAAAAGCAACCGGATAGTCGAAATTGTAGCTCAGCTTTTGCTGAATCTGGGGGTCGGGCGTCATGGGGATTTTAGCCGGTGGGGCGATGGGGGTTGAGCGCCAGGAAGACGACCTAAAGTGTTCCTTTTTTTCCGCCGAAGTCAATCGAGGAAAGCGGGTTGCTGCGTGCTTTTTTCAGAAGAAATACCGGTTGCCCCTCGGGAATCGCCGATCGGATCGGCGGCGGCGCAACGGGAGGGCGATTGTGACCGACCATGGGCATTTGGCCCGCGTTTGGATGTTTTTCTCGCCCGCTGGCCGACTTGGCGGGATTTCCCTGGGGGAAAAGAAACTCCGCTCTCGACTTTCAGGGATTCTCCTTACAACCCTTTGGGCAATCCCTCGATTTTCCCCGTCATGGCTGAAGAAACCCTCACCCCGATGATGCAGCAGTACCAGAGCGTCCGGCGCGGTTTGCCCGCTGACACGCTCCTGCTTTTCCGCCTGGGGGATTTTTACGAAATGTTCTTCGAAGATGCCAAGACGGCAGCGGCGATCCTCAACGTGGCGCTTACCAAGCGCGGGCAGGTGCCGATGTGCGGGGTGCCGTACCATGCCGCGGAGGGATACATCGCCCGACTGGTGAAAGCCCGGATGCGGGTGGCGATCTGCGACCAAGTGGGCGATGCGCAACCGGGAAAGATCGTCCGGCGCGAACTGACGCAGGTCATCAGCCCGGGAACGGTCTCCGATCTGAACCTGCTCGATGCCAAGCAGAACAACTTTTTGGCCGCCATCCACGAGCACGGAGGCGTTTTCGGGTTTGCCTTTATCGACACCAGCACGGGCGAGTTCCGCCTGACGGAACTGGAACACCCCGCCGCGTTGGAGGACGAACTGGCGCGGGTTTCGCCCTCGGAAATTCTCGTCAGCGAGGAACCGGGAGAACGGACGCGCAAGATCCTCGGGCCGTTTTCCAACGTCGTCCCGTGCGACGGGTATGCGTTTTTGCCCGAGCAGGCTTTTTTTACCCTTCGCGAGCATTTCAAGGTGCAGTCGCTCGACGGCTTCGGCGCCAGCGGCATGGCTGCGGCGGTCGGCGCGGCGGGGGCGATCCTCCATTACCTTAAACACCAGATGCGCCGGAACACGGCGCATGTCACACGGCTTTCCGTCTACCGGAACTCCGCCTACATGACGGTGGATGCCGCCTCGCAGGCGAACCTCGAACTCGTCGCCTCCCGGGGGGGCGGCGGATCGAAGGACATGAGCCTCCTCAACGCCCTCGACCGGACAATGACCCCGATGGGCGGCCGCCTGCTGCGGCACTGGATTCTCCATCCGCTCCGCGACCCCGCGGCGCTCGCCGCCCGGCAGCAGACGATCGGGGAGCTGCTGGCCGAACCGGCGCTTTTGGCCGAATTGCGGGAGTCGCTCAAAGGCATCCGGGACATCGAACGGACGGTGGGCCGCCTGAGTCAGTCGGGCGGCAACGGGCGCGACCTTCTCGCCCTGCGAAACTCGCTCGAACAGCTCCCCGCCCTGCGCCAATCGCTGCTGCAGCTCGCCCAAGGGGGGGCGCTAGGAGGAAACTCGCCGGATTGCGCCCTGAGCAACGCCCTGCATGGGCAGATGGCAGAGTTTCCCGAACTGGCGGACGAACTTGCCCGCGCGCTCGTGGACGATCCACCGCTGGCGATAAAGGAAGGCGGAATCTTCCGCGACGGCTTCAACCGGGAACTCGACGAAATCCGCACCGCCTGCCGGGAGGGGAAGGAGTGGATCGCGCAGCTTCAGCAACGCGAAATCGAAGCGACCGGCATCAAATCGTTGAAGGTGCGGTACACCTCCGTCTTCGGCTACTTCATCGAGGTGACAAAGGCGAATCTTGCCAGCGTTCCGGAAAACTACATCCGCAAGCAAACCACGGTCAACGGCGAGCGCTTCATCACGCCGGAGCTCAAGGAAATGGAGGGGAAAATTCTCGGCGCGGATGAGCGGGCCCGGGCAATGGAGTACGAGCTTTTCACGGCGCTGCGCGAGCGGGTGCTCGACGACCTCGCCGCGCTCCAGCAGACGGCTTCGGCCATCGCCACGCTCGACGTGCTCTGCTCGCTGGCGGAAGTGGCGCGTCTTTTCGGCTATTGCCGCCCGGCGCTCAACGACGGGCTGCGGATCAGGATCACCGACGGCCGCCACCCGGTGCTCGACCAGAACCTTGCCGAGGAGAAATTCGTACCCAACGACGTGGAACTGGACGGAACCGCCAATCGGCTGCACATCATCACCGGTCCGAATATGGCGGGCAAATCGACCTTCATCCGTCAGACGGCGCTGCTTGTCCTGATGGCGCAGATCGGCAGCTTCATCCCGGCAGCGAGCGCGGAGATCGGCATCGTGGACCGGATCTTCACCCGCGTCGGCGCCAGCGACGATATTTCGCGCGGGCAGTCGACCTTCATGGTGGAGATGAACGAGACGGCCAACATCCTCAACAACGCCACGGAGCGAAGCTTGGTAATCCTCGACGAAATCGGCCGCGGCACCTCGACCTTCGACGGCCTCTCCATCGCCTGGAGCGTCGCCGAGCACCTGCACGACGAAGTAAAGGCGCGAACGCTTTTTGCCACGCACTACCACGAACTGACGGAGCTGGAGATGACGCGCCAGGGCGTGAAGAACTTCAACGTCGCCGTGCGCGAGTGGAACGACCAGATCATCTTCCTTCGCAAGATCGTCCGGGGCGGCGCGGACAAAAGTTACGGCATTCAGGTCGCGCGTCTCGCGGGCCTTCCCCCGGCTGTGATCGCGCGCGCCAAGGAGATCCTCGGAAACCTGGAGCAATCCGAACTCAACGCCGAAGGCAAGCCCGCCCTCGCCGAAAAGGCCACAGCCCGCCGGAAATCACGGGAGCCCGGCAGCGAACGGCCCCAGCTCTCCTTGTTCTGAAATTTTCGGGCGAAGATCCCGAAGTCTCCTCAACCGCAAACAGGCGGGTGACCGATCGCGGTCGATCACCCGGCGGGACGCACCATTCACCGGCGTCTTTTCTCAAATGTTCATGGGCGGCCCCGCTTTCGCCCCGCCAGGGATCCTCAATTCCCGACTGATTAAGTCGGTTTTCGAAGGACTCTCCGCAAAGGGATTTTCACCCCCATTTCCAGAGTAAACACTCCCCGTCTCAAAAAATTCCTGAAAAAAGGTTTGCATTAAATCCTACGAAAACACTAGACATTGGAAAACCTACTTAACAAGTAGACATACGGCAGCCGAAGACGCCGCCGGAGAAACCCCAACTAGCAAACCCAACACATGAACAGACTCACGTTCCTTTCCGCGGGCCTCGCCCTCGCCTTCGTGGCGGGAAGCGCGCAGGGCCAATCCTCGCAGGAGCTGGCCGCGCTGCAAAAGCGCCTCAGCGAACTCGAAAAGAAAACCAGCCGACTCGAAGAGGAGAACAAACAGCTCCTCAACAGCCCGATTCTCGATCAAACCCCGAGTGCCGCCGACAAGATCAAGCTGACCGGCCCGATCAAGGAGCTTTCGCTCTACGGCGACATCGGCCTCCGTTACCAATGGGATAACACCCAGTCCCAGTATTACGTCGACCAGCACGGGAAGCTCGTAAGCAACCACGGCGATCAGCGCTCCCGCTGGCGCTTCCGGCTCCGCCTGAATGCGGACTTCAAGCTCAGCGACAACTGGTTCGGCGGCGTCGGCCTGGCGAGCAACCAGACGCCCGACAGCGCGTTTACCACGTTTGACGGCGGCTTCCAGAACTACCCGATCTACATCAGCCGCGCGTTCGTCGGCTTCACGGCGGGCGACTGGGGCACGTTCATCGGCGGCAAGCAGAAGAACCCCTTCTACACGACCGAACTGGTCTGGGATAACAACATCAACCCCACGGGCCTCGTGGAGCGCGTCGATTTCCACAAGCTCTTCGGCTGGGGCAGCGTGAAGGAGGAAACCGTCACCACCAGCGACGGCAAAACGGTGGTCCGCTCCACCAGTTCTTCGGCCAGCTCGCCGTTCGAGCTGAGCCTCGTCGCCGGGCAGCTCTACTTCGACGATAACAACGAGTACAACCTTTACAGCGACAACAACACCGACGCCTACCTGTTCGAGCAGCAGTTGATCGCCAGCTACAAGTTCAACAAGAACGTTTCGGCAACGATCGCCCCGGCGTACTATATCTACAGTGCCGGGAAGACCAACCCGAACAACGTCGCCCCGTTCTCCAAGAACAACGACGGCCTCCCTGCCTGGGTGGGCGAAACCCGCGACCTGAACATCGTCCAGGTGCCCGGCGACGTCACGTTCAAGCTCTTCGGCCAGAAGACGAAGTTCGTCTGGGACTTCACGTATAACTTCAACGGCGAAGACCGTGCGAAAGAAGTCTACGGCCTGACGGGCGAGCCGATCGCGATCAAGAACTCCTCCGGCAAGACCGTCCAGTACCTCAAGGGTTCAACCCACAGCAGCCAGGACGATTTCGCCTACCTCGTCGGCCTCCAGCTCGGCGACAACAAGAAGAAGGGGGACTGGTCGATCTTCGCCAGCTGGCGCCAGGTCGGCCTGACCGCGGTCGACCCGAACATCAACGAGGGAACCTGGGGTAGCAGCCGCACGAACCTTCGCGGGTTCAAGGGGACGGTCTCCTACAGCTTCACCGACTTCGCCGTCGGCTCCATCTCCTACCTGCACGCCGACAACATCCGCCAGGATCTCTATGGCGGACAGGCGACAGGGGGCGCAAAAGTCGCCAACGTCAACTCGTCCCAGATCCTTCAGGTGGATCTGAACGTGAAGTTCTAGCCCAAGGCGAAGCAGCGGGGTCCGGCGTTTAGTGTGTGGGCGCCGGGCCCCCCTCTCCTCTCCCCCCTCTCTTTTCTTGTCCGCCGCTCCCCCCGGCATCCGATTTTCCCAACAGACATCAACCACGAGCAAACACTAGCAAACCAATCCATCAACCGTTCATCCGCTGAAACCATGAAAAAACTGACCTCCCTCTTCGGCGCGGCACTCTTTGCCGCCTACGGCCTCGCCCACGGCGCGGAACTCCTCAACGTCTCCTACGACCCGACCCGCGAGCTTTACGCCGAATACAACAAGGCGTTCACCAAGCACTGGAAGGAAAAGACCGGCAAGGACGTCACCGTCCAGCAGTCGCACGGCGGCTCGGGCAAGCAGGCCCGCGCGGTCATCGACGGCCTGAAAGCCGATGTCGTCACGCTGGCGCTCGCTTACGATATCGACATCATTGCCGAAAAGGGGCTCCTGCCGGAAAACTGGCAATCCGCCTTCCCGAACAACGCCTCGCCGTACACCTCGACCATCGTTTTCCTCGTCCGCAAGGGCAACCCGAAGGGCATCAAGGATTGGGACGACCTCGTGAAGCCGGGCATTCAGGTGATCACGCCAAACCCGAAAACTTCGGGCGGCGCGCGCTGGAATTACCTGGCCGCCTGGGCCTTCGCCTCGGAGAAATTCAACAAGGACCCGGAGAAGGTCCTCTCGTTCGTGACGCAGCTCTTCAAGAACGTCCCCGTCCTCGACACGGGCGCGCGGGGCTCCACCTCGACGTTCGTGCAGCGGAAGATCGGCGACGTTCTCCTCGCCTGGGAAAACGAAGCCTACCTCTCCCTGAAGGAGTTCCCGGATGAAGGATTCGAGATCGTCACCCCTTCCCTCAGTATCCTCGCGGAGCCGCCGGTTGCCGTCGTGGAAAAGAACGCCAAAGCCAACGGCAACGAGGAATTGGCGAAGGAATACCTGAATTTCCTCTACTCCGAGGAAGGGCAGCGAGTCGCCGCGAAGAACTTCTACCGCCCCACCAATGAAAAGGTGGCCGCGGAGTTCGCCGGCCAGTTCGCGAAAGTGAAACTCTTCACCATCGATGCCGAGTTCGGCGGCTGGAAAAAGGCGCAGAAGGAGCATTTCTCCGACGGCGGCATCTTCGACAAGATCTACAGCCGCTGATAGCGCGTTAAATTCAGGGGGATAAAACAGAAAAGGGGGCGGTTCTCCCCGGAGAACCGCCCGCCTTCACCACCGCCCGACCCCCTTTAACCCGACTGTTTCAATCTGCCATGCGTTCCGTATACATTCCCCGAATCCTGAGTTTGCCCAAAACCCGTTCTTTGGCCTATGATGGGGGGGTGATGCATGAAAAACAGATGGAGCACCGGGTCTTTTCGGCCGTCGATGCCCTTCGGCGGGAGGCCGAAGGTTCCAACCATCTTTTCTATTCGGAGATCGGCTCGTTCCGGCATTCGGTGAAAAACTACGTGCTCCCGCGGTTCGTTTTTCTCGGCCCGGGGTCGGATGATGAGCCGGTGCGGATCGGCATCTTCGCCGCGATCCACGGCGACGAGCCGGAGACCGCCCTCGCGGCGGTGGAATTCCTCCGGCGGCTCGTGAAAAATCCCGAACGGGGGCGGGGTTACCAAGTGTTCGTCTATCCCATCTGCAACCCGACGGGCGTGGAGGACGGCACCCGCAATTCCCGCAGCGGGCGGGATCTCAATCGCGAGTTCTGGACCGGTTCAAAACAGCCGGAAATCTACTACCTCGAACGCGAGCTGGGCGTCCTGGCCTTTCAGGGGGTGGTCTCCCTCCATGCCGACGATACGACCGACGGCGTTTACGCCTTCGTGCGGGGGGCCACGCTGACGGAGGCGCTTGCCCGCCCGGCCATCGCCGCCGCGGAGAAATTCCTGCCCCGCGCCCCCGGCGACGTGATCGACAACTTCCCCGCCCGCGATGCGCTGATTCACCACCATTGCTACGAGGGCGTTTTGTGCAATCCGGCGGAGCTGCACCCGGCCCCCTTCGAAATCATCTTCGAAACGCCCGCCCTTTCGCCCCCCCATCTTCAGGTGGAAGCCGCGGCCGCCGCGCTCGACGCGATCCTTGAGGAGTACCGCCCGTTCCTCTCGATCCAGCAGAACCTGTAACGCTCCTCTGTCCCCTTTCCCATGAAACGAGTCCTTCCCGGCTTTCCGCTGACCCTCGGGTTCACCGTCTTTTACCTCACTCTGATCGTCCTGATCCCGTTCGGGGCGCTGGCGTTCAGAACCTTCGACGGCCCGTTCGAGGTCTTCTGGAAAGCGGTCAGTTCCGAGCGGGTGATCGCCTCCTATAAGCTGAGCTTCGGCATTTCCCTCGCGGCGGCTTTGATCAACGGCGTTTTCGGCTACATCACCGCCTGGGCGCTTACCCGGTATGAATTCCCGGGCCGCCGCCTGCTCGACGGCCTGATTGACCTCCCCTTCGCCCTCCCGACCGCGGTGGCGGGAATCGCCCTGACGGCGCTTTACGCGGAGAGCGGCTGGGTTGGGGGCCCGATCAAGCCGGTCCTCGAAAAATTCTTTGGTTTCAGCCAGATTGCCTATACCCGCATCGGCATCCTTGTCGCGCTGATCTTCATCGGCTTCCCGTTCGTCGTGCGAACGCTTCAGCCGGTGATCCAGTCGCTCTCCAACGAGCTGGAGGAAGCGGCCGCCACGCTCGGCGCGTCGCGCTTTCAGACCTTCCTGCGCGTCATCTTCCCGGCCACGCTGCCGTCGCTGCTCACGGGCATCCTTCTGGCCTTCGGGCGCAGCGTCGGCGAGTACGGCTCCGTGGTGTTCATCTCCGGAAATCTTCCTTTCAAAACGGAGATCACTCCCGTGCAGATCGTCGCCAAGCTGGAGGATTACAACTACCAGGGCGCGGCGGCCATCGGGTTCGTCATGCTCCTCTTCTCCCTGGTCATCGTCGCGCTCGTGAACGCCTTCCAATACTGGCACCAAAAGCGAATCGGCATCCGGAACCTGTAACACAAACACAGCCTCCCCCCGAATCCCCGCAGCTTTCACCCTTCTCCCAAATCATGGCCGGAGCCATCCAGGATCTCACTCAAACCGTCACCGGCGCGCGCCCGCGCCGCGCCACCGAGGAAGCCTCCTACGTCCGCTGGACGTTGGTCGGCATCACCCTCCTGTTCTTCCTTTTCTTCCTGCTGTTGCCGCTGATCGCCGTCTTCGCGGAGGCCTTTCGCAAAGGCTGGGATGTCTATCTCTCCGCGCTGAAAGACCCGATTGCCTGGGCGGCCATCAAACTGACGCTCATCACCGCCGCCATCGCCGTCCCGATGAACACCGTCTTCGGCGTTCTCGCGGCCTGGGCGATCACCCGCTTCGAGTTCAAGGGCAAGCAACTGCTCACCACGCTGATCGACCTCCCGCTTTGGGTCTCCCCGGTGATCGGGGGCTTGATTTACGTGCTCCTCTTCGGCTCGCACAGCGTGCTCTGGCCGCTGCTCCAGAAGTGGGACATCAAGATCATTTTCGCCACGCCGGGAATCGTGCTGGCGACGATTTTCGTCACCTTCCCCTTCGTCGCCCGTGGCCTGATCCCCCTCATGCAGGCGCAAGGCATCGCGGAAGAAGAGGCGGCGATCACCCTCGGCGCGCGCGGCTGGCAGGTCTTCCGCTATGTCACCCTGCCGAAGATCAAGTGGGGGCTGATCTACGGCATTATCCTGTGTAACGCCCGCGCCATGGGCGAATTCGGCGCGGTGTCGGTCGTCTCCGGTCATATCCGGGGGCAAACGAACACCATCCCGCTGCATATCGAGATTCTCCACAATGAATACCAGTATGCCGCCTCGTTCGCGCTCGCTTCGGTGCTCTCGATCCTTGCGTTAATCACGCTCGGCCTCAAGGGCGTCATCGAATGGCGGGCAAGGCAGCAGCTCCTCCAGGCGCAAAGCCGATAATCCTTAACTTCCCTACCTTCCTTAACCCTCGCTAAACAACCCGTACTATGGCCAATATCTACCCGAACGTCACCGAAGTCATCGGCCGCACGCCGCTGATCCGCCTCAACCGCCTGAGCGAAGGCCTCGGCGCCACCATCGCCATCAAGGGTGAATTCTTCAACCCGCTTGGCAGCGTCAAGGACCGCATTGGGCGCGCCATGATCGACGCCGCCGAAAAGGAAGGCCGCATCAACAAGGAGACGCTGATCGTCGAGGCGACCTCCGGCAATACCGGCATCGCCCTCGCCTTCGTCGCCGCCGCGCGCGGCTACCAGCTCATCCTCACGATGCCGGAAACGATGAGCCTTGAGCGCCGCACGCTCCTCGCACTCCTGGGTGCGAAGCTCGTCCTCACCCCGGCCGCCGGGGGGATGAAAGGGGCCATCGCCAAAGCCGAAGAGATCGTCGCCACGCACCCGAACGCCTGGCTGCCGCAGCAGTTCGACAACCCGGCCAACCCGGAGGTCCACCGCCGCACGACGGCCGAGGAAATCTGGGCCGATACGGACGGTGCCATCGACATCTTCGTCTCCGCGGTCGGGACGGGCGGCACCATTACGGGCGTCAGCGAAGTCATCAAGAAGCGCAAGCCGGAGTTCCGCGCCATTGCGGTGGAGCCGAAGGATTCGCCCGTCATTACGCAAACCCGGGCGGGGGACATCATCAAGCCCGGCCCGCACAAGATCCAGGGCACCGGGGCCGGGTTCGTCCCGCGCAACCTGAACCTCGACATCCTTGACGAGGTGCTCACCGTCAGCAACGAGGACGCCTTCGAGACGGCCCGCAAGCTGGCGAGCCTTGAAGGATTGCTGGTCGGCATATCGACCGGCGCGAACGTTTTCGCCGCGCTGGAAGTGGCGCGCCGCCCCGAGAACAAGGGCAAGCTGATCGTCACCGTCGGGTGCAGCACCGGGGAACGTTACCTGAGCACCGCCCTGGCCGATCACGCCCGCGCGCTCGCCAACGCCACCGCAGAGGGAGCCAAACAGCCGTGAGCATCCGTGTCGAAAATCTCGCGAAAAAGTTCGGGAAGTTTCCCGCGCTCAAAAGCACCGATCTGGCGGTCGCCAGCGGAAAGCTCGTCGCCATCCTGGGCCCGAGCGGTTCGGGGAAGACGACACTGTTACGCCTGATCGCCGGGCTGGAGTTTCCCGACCACGGGAAGATCTTTTTCGACGACGTGGAGGTGACGCAGAAGAGCGCCTACGAGCGGCGGGCGGGCTTCGCCTTCCAGCACTACGCTCTTTTCCCGCACATGAACATCTTCGATAACGTGGCGTTCGGCCTCAAGGTGCGCCCCCGCAGGGAGCGCCCCCCGAAGGAGGAGATCGCCGTCCGGGTGCGCCAGCTCCTGAAGCTGGTGCAACTGGAGACGCTCGAACACCGCTTTCCCTCCCAGCTTTCGGGCGGCCAGCGGCAGCGGATCGCCCTCGCCCGGGCGCTCGCCATTGAGCCGAAGGTGCTCCTGCTGGACGAGCCGTTCGGCGCGCTTGATGCCAAGGTGCGGAAGGAGTTGCGGAAGTGGCTTCGCCGGTTCCATGACGAAACGCACATCACCAGCCTGTTCGTGACGCACGACCAGGAAGAGGCGTTCGAAGTGGCCGACGAAGTGATCGTCCTCCACGAGGGAACCATCCAGCAGGTCGGTTCGCCCGCGCGGTTGCTCCAGGAGCCGGTCAACGATTTTGTCCGCGACTTTCTCGGAGTCGGCGAAGAGACGCTGGCCTAAAAAAAAGCGCGTTAAAACAGCGCGTTAAAACAGCGCGTCGAACAAACCGAAGCGCTTGACTGCCCGGGTGGGAAGAGTAGCCTTCCCTGCCCGGACGAGATGCGCCGTACCCGGTTACGACAAGACGACGCGCGTGCAGAATACAACCGCTGATTTCTTGTCATGAACTGGGTTATCCTTGTCGTTGCCGGGCTCCTCGAATGCTGCTGGGCCGTGGGGCTGAAGTACACAGAGGGCTTCAAGAAGCCGTTCCTCTCCGCGCTCGTGGTGCTGACGATCGTCGCCAGCATGGGATTGCTGGGCGTGGCGCTCCGAACGCTCCCGGTCGGCACGGCGTATGCCGTCTGGGTGGGGATTGGAATTCTCGGCACGGCCATCGGCGGAATCGTGCTGTTCAGTGAGCCGGTCACCTTCTCCCGGCTTTTCTTCCTTGCCCTTCTGGGGATCGCGATCGTGGGGCTGAAGCTGACTTCGCCGGAATAGCTCCACGAGTGAATTTCCGGCGGGTTCCTACCCGGTCCCTACCACTTCGCGAGCACGAGTTCCCCTTTGACGACGAAAAGCCCGAGCCGCAGGTCGGTGAACAGCTTCATCGGGATCGCCGCGATCCCGCCGATCTCGTACCGTTCCCGGGAGGTCGGCTTGAGCGCGGAATCGAGCGTGACGACCGCGTTTTCGTTATCGCGGAGCCAGTATAACACTCCTGCCCTGGAATCAGCAGGACCTGCGGAATCGGTCAACCACGTTCCCTTCACCCACCCCCGGCATTTTCCGTCGGAACCGAAGAACCACGTTTTGGGAAAGGATTGCGCATCGGCAGAGGTGGCGGCGACTTCCTCCGGCGGCCAGGGACCCCGCTGGGACGCGCCGATGAAAACGTCGTGCGATCCGGGCAGAAACCCGAAAGGATTCTCGCCTTCCGCGATCACCTTGCTCTGCGGCTGGCTCCTGTTCCAATCGAAAGTCGGGTAGCCAACCCACGCGCCATGCCCGGGGACCTCGCGCGAAAGGATGTCCTTTCCGTCATCGCTCGGGATCGACAGGGCGATATAGTACCCCTTCGGTTCCACGTCCCGTGGAAAGCAGAGGCTCCACGGGTCGATCCCCGTACGCCGCACCTTCCCCTCCGGTGTCACGAAGACCACGGCCCGGCCCCCTTCGGAGCCGATCGAAACCACCCAGCCTTTCCCCTCCCGGTCGCAACGGGCCCATGCGATGATGTCGGTTCCGAAACGTTCCCGGTCTTCGCTTATCGGAGGCGCGAGCTGTTTCGCGCTCATTCCCTTGAGCATCTTTCCCTTCTTCGAAAAAAAGTGGAGCGTTTTGTCGAAATCCCACAAATCTGTCGTGACCCATCGCCCATCCGGCAGGAACGCGCCGTACCATTCGCGCCCCATCCCGTCGCGCCGGGGTGGCGTGGCCGTGCCGACGAGTTTCCCGCTCTCGTCAAAAAGCCAGCCGCGCCGGGGTGTCCAGACTTCGATGCGGGTCTTCGTCATCCGGCGGATCACCCAGGGTGCCTTTCCGCTGTACGGCCCTTCGGGAAGCCCTCCGAACCGAAAAAGCTCGTGCGCCTCCACCCGTCTCGCATCCCGCAAGAGCTTGATCTCCCTGGCCGCGACATCGCCTCCCGCGGCCACTTCGTCGACAATCCCGGCGTTGTCCGCGTGCACGGCGGCTTCGATCAACTGCTTGCGGAGTTCCTCGTGCGCCTTCCCTTCCCCGGGCGATCCCGCCGCCCGCCATTCGGCCAGAAGTTTGTCTGCCCTTGCCTGCTGCTCCTTAACGTAATCGAGGTAATCGTCTCCCTTGTTCCCGTTATTGTTCCCGTCATCTCCCTCAGAATCCGCATCGGCCCGGCCCGTCAGCAAAAGCAGGGACAACAACGCGCACCCAAAAACCGAAGCTTTCGGCCATTTCACGCCGGAAATCCTCGCAAATTACGAAGAAGCCATCAATCAGGATCGCTTCGGGCGATACGATAAGGCGTGACAGAAGCGGAGGCGCACGTCTCAATACGGCAAGCGTGCCCCGAG
>Ga0180217_1003292_pt1 | contig 13819 bp, 13 predicted proteins | sample eDN3rd37CBELigOP_FD_128521 | JGI IMG/M metagenome (GOLD analysis project Ga0180217, IMG submission 128521) | Enriched Organic Plus compost microbial communities from Emeryville, California, USA - eDNA 3rd pass 37_C BE-Lig OP (version 2) (version 2) ... | reverse complement strand
TCGAAAGCCGCGAGCGCGGCATCCGTCGACTGCTCCGCCTCGGCCGGGACCAGCCCGAGGCGCGTGCGGCGGTCGAGCAGGTCGTCGACAGACAGCGCGCCCTCGATCCGGACGCCCCACTGCAGCTCCTGCGCCGTCACGCCGTGCGCGGCGGCGGGACCGCCCGGCAGGGCGGCGGCGAACGGCGCCTCGGCCCCGTACCGGCGCACGAACCGCGGGGGCGCGGCGATCTCGCCGAGACGTGCGCGGGGCCAGGCGCCGACGAGCGGGAGGTCCCACGTGCGGGATGCCGGCACCGCGCGCCCCGGCAGGCGGCGGGCGACTGCGGCGTCGACGGCGTCCTCGGCCATGCGACGGTAGGTGGTGAGCTTGCCGCCGACGACGCTCAGCACGCCGTCCGGGGACTCGACGATCGCGTGGCGGCGCGACAGGTCGCTCGTGTCGCCCTCCCCTCCGTCGAGGAGCGGGCGGAGCCCGGCGTAGGTCGCGAGCACGTCGTCGTGGGTCAGCGGCTCGGCGAGCACGGTGTTCACCACCGCCAGCAGCTCGTCGACGTCCGCGTCGGAGGCGTGCGCGACGTCGGGCACGGGGCCGGCGACCGGCACATCGGTGAGGCCGATGTAGGTGCGACCGTGCATCGCTGGCAGCGTGAAGACGAAGCGGCTCGCCGAGCCCGGCACGGGCACCGTGAGCGAGGCATCCGATCCGCCCAGCCGCGCGGTCGGCACGACGAGGTGCGTCCCGCGACTCGGGCGCAGGCGCACCGACGGATCCAGGTCCCCGGCCCACACTCCGGCCGCACTCACCACGGCACGCGCGCGCACCGTCAACGTCTCGCCGGTCACCGTGTCGCGCAGGACCGCGCAGTCGCCCGAGGCCGACACCGCCTCGACCCGCGTGAGGATCGAGGCGCCGTACCCGGCCGCGGTGCGCGCGACGGCGACGACGAGGCGCGCGTCGTCGATGAGCTGACCGTCCCAGCCGCGCAGGCCGCCGCGCAGCGCCGCGGTGCGCACAGCGGGGACCAGCCGCAGCGTCTCGGCGCGGTCGATGCGACCGGGCGGGGCGAGGACCGCGCTTGGCGTGCCGACGGTGCGCCGCAGTCCGTCGCCGAGCCCGTACCCGAGCCCGACGAACGCGCCGCGCGCGATGTGGCCGGGGGCGTACAGGGGCACCACCTGCGCGAGTGGGCGCGTGAGATGCGGGGCCGTGCGCGTCAGCAGGACGTGCCGCTCGGCCGCGCTCTCGTGCGCGATCGCCACCTGTCCCGATGCGAGGTACCGCAGGCCGCCGTGCACGAGCTTCGAGCTGAACCGGCTGGTGCCGTGGGCGAGGTCGTGCCGCTCCACCAGCACGGTGCGCAGTCCCCGGGAGGCGGCATCGAGCGCGATGCCGGCGCCCGTGACGCCGCCGCCGATGACGAGCACGTCGATGTCCGGCGCATCGCCGAGGGTCGCGAGCTCGCGGCGGCGGCGCGCGGCCGAGAGCGCCGACGACTGCGGCGTGCGCCCGACCACGCGGCGGCTCATGGCGCGCGGTGCCCCAGGTAGCCGCGCAGCGCGTGGGCCAGCTCGGTGCGCCAGGCCACGGCGGGCAGCCACTCGGCGACCAGCGGCGCCGACTGCACGGCGGACTGCGCGATCAGCAGCACCATGGCGGCGAGCTGGGTCGGCTCCCCGTCGCGCACGAACCCGGCGCGCTGCCCCGCCGCGATGCGCCGCGCGGTCTCGGCGTGGATCGCGCGCTGGCTCGTGCCGAGGCGGTCGAGGATGTAGCGCGCGAACAGCTCGGGGTCGGTGTCGCGCAGACGATCGACGAGCGGAAGGCTGCGCACGCGGTCGGCGGTCGTCACGAACAGGTCGACGAGCGCGTCGAGGTCACCCGGCTCCCCCGCGTCGACCGGCAGCGCGGCGAGCAGCTCCCGCGTGACGAGGGCGGCGAACACCGCCTGCGCGTCGGGCCAGTAGCGGTACAGCGTCTGCCGCGCGATGCCGCAGCGGCGCGCGATGTCGGAGACGGTGGTGCGACGGATGCCGTGCTCGAGCACCTCGGCGAGCGCGGCGTCGAGGATCGCGGTCTCGGTGTCGAGCACTCCGTCGGGCATGTGACAACCATACAGTTCGTGTCATACTGTCGCCATGTCTGCGACGGCGCACACACCGGCCCGGCGCGAGCCGCTCGCGCGGCCCGCTCCCCGCCCCCGCTCGGCGTGGGATGCCTGGGGCACCGCACCCGCCACGCTCCCGGCCGGGGCTCGCGCCATCATCGCGACGCTGCTGCCCGGCAAGGCGCACCCCGTCCCCCGCCGCGCACGCCCGGTGCTCACGCCGTCGCGCCTCGACGAGGCCGACCTCGCCGCGCTGCGCGATGCCGTCGGCGCCGACCACGCGACCGCCGACGACGACGTGCGGATGTGGCACCTCGGCGGCAAGAGCACGCCCGACCTGCTGCGCCGGCGCCTCGACGAGCCGCAGACCGCGCCGGACGCGGTCGTGAGGCCGGCCGACCACGACGAGGTCGCCGCGGTCATCGAGGTCTGCGACCGGCGAGGACTGGCCGTCGTGCCGTTCGGCGGCGGCACGTCGGTCGTGGGCGGCGTCGATCCCGACCCCGGCGCGCACCGCGCCGTCGTCTCGCTCGACCTGTCGCGCACAGCCGCGCTCGTCGACCTCGACGAGGTGTCGCTCGTCGCGACGTTCGGCGCCGGCACGACCGGCCCCCAGGCCGAAGAGCTCTTGAACGCGCGCGGCTGCACGCTGGGACACTTCCCGCAGAGCTTCGAGTACGCCTCGCTCGGCGGCTTCGCGGCGACGCGGTCGAGCGGTCAGGCCTCGCGCGGCTACGGCCGGTTCGACGAGCTCGTGCATGCGCTGCGCGTCGCGACGCCGGCCGGCGAGCTGCGGCTGGGGCGCGCCCCCGCGAGCGCCGCCGGTCCCGATCTGCGCGAGCTGTTCCTCGGGTCGGAGGGCGCGTTCGGCGTGCTCACCGAAGTCGCCGTGCGCATCCGCCCCGTCCCGGGCGCGACCGCGTACGGCGCGTGGACCTTCGCCGACTTCGCCTCCGGAGCCGCGGCGCTGCGCGAGGCGACGCAGCGCGGCATCCGTCCCACGGTCGTGCGCCTCAGCGACGAGACCGAGACGCGCGTCAACGCCGCGATGGGCGGACACTTCACACGGCTGCGGGGCTGCCTCGCTGTCGCCACGTGCGAGGGCGCGACGGATGCCGATGCCGCCGCGACCCGCGATGCGCTCGGTGCCCTGTTCGCCGCGCACGGCGGGAAGCCGCGCGGCGAGGACCCCGCCCGGTCATGGGAGCGCGGCCGGTTCGCCTCCCCCGCGCTGCGCGACACGCTCCTGGACATCGGCGTCCTCGCCGAGACTCTCGAGACCGCGACGACGTGGGCGCAGCTGCCGGAGCTCAAGGGCGCCGTCACCGACGCACTCACCGGGTCACTCGCGGCGGCGGGAACCAAGCCGATCGTGCTGTGCCACATCTCGCACGTCTACCCCGCCGGCGCGTCGCTGTACTTCACCGTGGTCGCGGCCCTCACCGAGGACCCGCTGCGGCAGTGGGCGCAGGCGAAGGATGCCGCATCCCGCGCGATCGGCGAGGCGAACGGCACCATCACCCACCACCACGCCGTGGGGCGCGACCACCGGCCGTACCTGGAGGCGGAGATCGGCCCGCTGGGCGTCGACATCCTACGAGCGGTGAAGGGCGTCGTCGATCCGCGCGGCATCATGAACCCGGGCGCCCTCGTCGACCCGGCGCCGCACGAGGGGGCGGCCCGGTGAAGGTCGCGCTGCTGGTCAACCCGGCGGCGCGCAGCGGCGCCCACACGCACGCCGCCACGCGCGCGGCGGAGCGGCTGCGCGGGCACGACGTGCAGACGGCGCTCATCAGCGGCGGAAGCGCTGCGGAGTCATCCGCCCTGCTGCGCGCAGCGATCGAGGCCGGCGTCGACGCGGTCGCCGTGGCGGGCGGCGACGGCACCGTGAACCTCGCCCTGCAGGAGGTCGCCGGCACCGGCATCCCGCTCGGGATCATCCCGTCCGGTACCGGCAACGACTTCGCGACGACGCTCGGGCTGCGGGAGCTCGACGCGACGGCCGCGGCCGACGCGATCGCCGGCGGTCGCACACGCACGTTCGATCTCGCCCGCGTCACCCGCGCTGACGGGACGCACGCGCACTTCGGCACGGTGCTCGCGAGCGGCTTCGACTCCCGCGTCAACGACCGGGCCAACGCGATGCGGTGGCCGCGCGGCGGGTCGCGGTACACGATCGCGCTGCTCGCCGAGTTCGCGACGCTCGCCGGCATCCCGTACGAGGTCGACCTCGAGCGCGCCGACGGCTCGCGCGAGCGCGTGTCCGGCGACCTCGTGATGGCGACGGTGGGCAACGGCCGCACGTACGGCGGCGGCATCCCGATCTGCCCCGACGCCGACCCCGACGACGGTCTGCTCGACGTCGTGCTCGTGCGTCCCGGCGGACGCCTGCGACTGCTGCGGATGCTGCCGCGCGTGTACAAGGGGGCGCACGCATCGGTGCCGGAGGTGTCGTTCCACCGCGTGCGGTCGGTGCGGCTCGCGGCCGCGGGCGTGACGGCCTACGCCGACGGCGACCCGATCGGAGCGCTCCCCCTCACCGTGGACGTCGCCCCGGGCGCGCTCAGGGCGTTCGTGCCGGACTGAATCGCGGCGATCCGGCGCGCCGCCGTCACTCCACGCGGTACGCGACGCGCTCGAACGGCCACGTGCGCAGCCACTCCGGGACGAACGCGTCCAGTGCGGCCGCGATCGGGGTGCCGACGAGTGCGTCGACCGTCCACCACGACACGACGGCGTCCGCGTCGTCGGCCTCGGTCGGGTCGATGTAGACGCAGCCGAGGAGTGCCGTCTCGTCGCGGTCGAAGAGCGCGAAGTTGTACGAGCTGCGGGCGGCCATCTCGTCCTCGTGGTACTGCAGGTCCTCGCGGTCCTGCTCCTCGGTCATGCCCGCCGGGGGCCAGCCCCACGCCTCGCCGTAGAGGGAGAAGAGCCGCTCGCGCGAGCCCATGACGGCGACCATGTCGATCTCGACGTCGTCGGCCCGGATCGGGCGGAGGTGATGCCCGTCACCGCCCGGCAGCTCGACGCGGACGGGAGGGGCGAAGTCTTCACGCAGCCACGGCATGCGTGCATGCTGTCACACGCCGGACGCGATCACCCGGCGCGACGTGCCGGACGTTCGACCGGCGCGCCGGTCGGTCAGTGCGCGGCCTGGACCGCGCGGATCTTCGCCAGCACGAGGTCGCGCAGCTCCTCGGGCGCGCTCTCCTTGCACGCCCGCGCCACGACCTCCGTGAGGGTGCGCGCGACGAGCGCCTCGTCGCGGCATCCGGCGCAGTTGTCCAGATGCTCGGCGATGTCGGAGTACTCGGTCTTGCAGACCTCGTGGCGCAGGTACTCCTCCAGGTCGCGCCGCGCCTTCTCGCAGCCGCAGTCCGTCATTTGGTGCTCCTCGTGGCGGCAGGGGTGATGCCGCGCTCTCTTGCGTACTCGGCCAGCAGCTCACGAAGCATGCGCCTGCCACGGTGCAGGCGGCTCATGACCGTGCCGATCGGGGTCTTCATGATGTCGGCGATCTCCTGGTAGGCGAAGCCCTCGACGTCGGCGAGGTACACCGCCAGCCGGAAGTCCTCGGGGATCGACTGCAGCGCGTCCTTCACGACCGACGCGGGCATGCGGTCGATCGCCTCGGCCTCGGCGGAGCGGGTGCTCGTCGCCGTGGTCGACTCGGCGCCGCCGAGCTGCCAGTCCTCGAGGTCGTCGATCGTGCCCTGGTACGGCTCGCGCTGCTTCTTGCGATACGTGTTGATGTACGTGTTGGTGAGGATGCGGTAGAGCCACGCCTTGAGGTTCGTGCCCTGCGTGAACGTCTTCCACGACGCGAACGCCTTCACGAACGTCTCCTGCACCAGGTCGGCGGCGTCGGCCGGATTGCGCGTCATGCGCATGGCCGCCGCGTACAGCTGATCCATGAAGGGAAGCGCCTGCTCTTCGAACTGCGCGCGGGCTTCGACCGCGGGATCGCTGTCCTGGGGCTGGTCGATCGAGTCGCTCATCGCCCGCCAGTCTACGGCGGGGTGCTCGAAGCGCGCCGTGGCGTCGTCCAGCGGCTCCTCGAGGGCGAGGCGGTCAAGGGTGGCGAACATCCGACTCCGTGTCTTGTGAGCGATTCCGGCCGTCCGCGACCGGGTTCAGTAGGGTAGAACCCGATGACAGGCGACGTGTATTCCCCCGCCACCGCGCCGAGTGCGCGCGGGGCCTGGCGCGCGCCTGTCGCGTCGGGTCCGCTGCACGCGACCGTCACGGTTCCGGGCTCGAAATCGCTGACCAATCGCGAGCTCGTGCTGGCCGCACTGGCCGACGGGCCGAGCCGCCTCATGGCGCCGCTCCACTCGGACGACTCCACGCGCATGATCGACGCGCTGCGGACGCTGGGCGTCGGCATCGAGTTCGTCGAGGGCACCGGCCCCTACGGCCCCGACATCGAGATCACCCCGGTGTGGCCGCTGCGCGGCGGCGTCGAGGTGGACTGCGGCCAGGCCGGCACGGTCATGCGCTTCATCGCCGGCATGGCGGGCTTCGCGAACGGCGATGTCACCCTGACCGCGCACGAGACCGCGCTGCACCGCCCCATGGGCGCCATGATCACCGCGCTGCGCGACGTGGGCGTCGACATCGACGACGGCGGCCGCTGGGCACTCCCCTTCATCATCCGCGGCCACGGCCACGTGCGCGGCGGCGAGGTCACGATCGACGCCAGCGCGTCGAGCCAGTTCGTCTCGGGTCTGCTGCTGTCGGCGCCCCGCTTCGACGTCGGGCTGCACCTCGTGCACGCCGGCGCGCGGCTGCCCAGCATCCCGCACATCGACATGACGGTCGAGGCCCTCGGCCACCGCGGCGTGCACGTCGAGCGACCCGCCGTCGGCGAGTGGATCGTGCCGGCCGGGCCGCTGCGCGGCAAGGACATCGCGATCGAGCCCGACCTCTCGAACGCCGCGCCGTTCCTGGCCGCGGCCATGATCGCCGGCGGCTCGGTGTCGGTGACCGGCTGGCCGGCCCACTCGACGCAGCCGGGTGCCATGCTCACCGAGATCCTCTCGCTCATGGGCGCGCGCGTCGTGCGCCGCGGCGGCGCCCTCACCGTCACGGCGGGCGCGGCCGGCATCCAGGGGATCGATCTCGACCTGTCGGCGGCGGGCGAGCTCACCCCGACGATCTTCGCGCTGGCCGCCTTCGCGGACTCCCCCTCGACGCTGCACGGCATCGGCCACATCCGCGGGCATGAGACCGACCGCATCGCCGCGCTCGTCGCGGAGCTGCGCACGCTCGGCGGCGAGGCCCACGAGCTCGAGGACGGCATCCGCGTCGTGCCCCGTCCGCTCCACGGCGGCACGTGGCACGCGCACCACGATCACCGCATGGCCACGACCGGCGCGCTCATCGGCCTCGCCGTGCCCGACGTCGTGGTCGACGACATCGGCACGACCGCCAAGACGATGCCCGAATTCCCGCAGATCTGGGCCGGGATGCTGGGCGACGACGAACCGCGCCGCCCGCAGCCCGAGGAGACGATCCGGGCCTCGTGAGCGGCTCGTGAGGACGACGTGAGCTGGCTCGACGATCTCGACGACGACGAACCGGAGTTCGACGAAGCGGACATCCGCGTGCGCCCGAACCCGAAGGCGAACCGTCCCCGCACGAAGCGCCGCCCCGCGCACTCCGACGCGACGATCGCCCGCGTGCTGGGCGTGGACCGCGGCCGCTACACCGTGCTCGTCGACGAGGACCTCCCCGACGAGCGCACCGTGCTCGCCGTGCGCGCCCGCGAGCTGCGCAAGACGCCGATCGTCACCGGAGACCGGGCCCGCGTCGTGGGCGACATCTCCGGGGCGGAGGGCACCCTCGGGCGCATCGTCGGCATCGAGGAGCGCTCGTCGCTGCTGCGCCGCAGCGCCGACGACACCGACCAGGTGGAGCGCGTCATCGTCGCCAACGCCGACCAGATGCTCGTCGTCGTGGCCGCCGCCGACCCCGAGCCGCGCCCGCGGCTCGTCGACCGCTACCTCGTCGCGGCCCTGGATGCCGGCATCCGCCCGCTCCTCGTCGTGACGAAGACCGACCTCGCCGATCCGGCCGAGTTCCTCGCGCACTTCGACGGCCTCGACCTCGAGGTGTTCACCTCCGGCCGCGAGGCGATGCCGCTCGAGCGCATCGGCGCCGCGCTCGTCGGCCACTCCACCGTGTTCGTCGGTCACTCGGGGGTCGGCAAGTCGACGCTCGTCAACGCGCTCGTCCCCGATGCGCGGCGCGCCACCGGGCACGTGAACGAGGTGACCGGTCGCGGCCGGCACACGTCGAGCTCGACGGTGTCGCTGCGCTACCGCGGCCCGGACGGCAACGGCTGGGTCATCGACACCCCCGGCGTGCGCTCCTTCGGCCTCGGTCACGTCGACCCCGCCAACATCCTGCGCGCCTTCACCGACCTCGCCGAGGTCGCCGAGGAGTGCCCGCGCGGCTGCACGCACCTGCCCGACGCCCCCGACTGCGCGATCGTCGAGGCCGTCGAGGAGGGCCGCCTGGGTCCCGGCGGCCCGGCCCGCCTGGACTCGCTGCAGCGCCTGCTCGAGACGTTCGCCGAGCGGCCGCAGAAGCCCGGCGCCTGACCCTCCCCCGCGGTGACACACGGGGCGCGAGGCGCCTCTCCGCGCCCCCTAGGGTGGAGACATGAGCACGACCCGCCTCGAACCCGGTACCCCCGCCCCCGCCTTCACGCTCGTCGACCAGGACGAGCGGACCGTCTCGCTGGAGGACTTCCGCGGGCAGCGCGTCATCCTGTTCTTCTACCCGGCGGCGATGACGCCCGGGTGCACCAAGGAGGCGTGCGACTTCCGCGACAGCCTCGCTCCCCTGCAGGCGGCCGGCTACACGGTGCTCGGCATCTCGCGCGACGAGCCCGCCAAGCTCCGCCAGTTCCGCGAGCGCGACTCACTCACCTACGACCTGCTGAGCGACCCCGACCACACGGTGCACGAGGCCTACGGCGCGTGGGGCGAGAAGATGAACTACGGCAAGACGATCATGGGCGTCATCCGGTCGACCTTCGTCATCGACGAAGAGGGGAAGATCGCCCACGCCCTCTACAACGTCCGCGCCACCGGGCACGTCGCGCGCGTGCGCTCGCTGCTCGGCGTCTGATCCGAACGGCCGGCCCTGCGGGGCCGGCCGGCTTTCTTCACCGGAGTGCGGCGCCGCGGCGTCGCCGTCAGTGCGCTGCGGCGTCGGAGCCGTCCGCCGCGGCGCGAGACCGGCCCGCGTGCCGCACGGCGAGGATCAGCAGGACGAGAGCGATGAGCGCCGGCACGGCGAGGGCGATGCCGACGCCCACCTGCGCGTAGGCGCCCGTCACCGCACCCAGCGCGACGGCGAGGATGAGCAGCTGCGCGACGATCCCGCCGGAGCGCCCCCACGACTGGCCGCGCCAGATCGCGACCGCGAACGCGATGAGCGCGATCGCACCCACGACGGTGAGCACGAGCAGGGCGATCGCGCTGTCGATCGCGGCGGTGTCGCCCGCGATCATGGCGATGATCTCGCGGATCGCGAGAGCGCCGACGCCGATGCCCTCCAGCGCGACGATCACGGCGGCGACCGCTCCGGACAGGTTTGTCCGCATTCTTCGACCACTCCCCTCCGCCCGGCGGGCGGCTTGTGCGAATCCTCCAAGGCACTGAGCGAATGCCCAGCTTCCAGCACGCGAAATCACTCACTTAACCCTTGATTTCGCATTATCCGCTGTGGGACTATTGATCAAGCCGTGTGCTCCCACAGCGACGTGGGGCGAGAGATCTCGCACTCCCCACCAGGGTAACGGACCCGAACCGGCCCTTCCCATCCCACACCACTGCACCAAGGAGCACCACCATGGACTGGCGCGACAAGGCCGCCTGCCTGACCGTCGACCCCGAGCTGTTCTTCCCCGTCGGGAACACCGGTCCCGCCGTCGATCAGATCGAGAAGGCCAAGTCGGTGTGCGCTCGGTGCACCGTCACCGAGATCTGCCTGCAGTACGCCCTCGAGACCGGCCAGGACTCGGGCGTGTGGGGCGGCCTCTCCGAGGACGAGCGCCGCGCCCTGAAGCGCCGCGCCGCCCGCGCCCGCCGCGCCTCCTGACCCGGCGCGCCGCTCCCCAGCCGGCACGCCGCCCCGCCGCGACACGCTGACCCCGTCGCGACGCGGACGAGCGACCCCACCCGCGCGGTGACGGTTCGCGACGAGACATCCCGAAGAGCGGATGCCGCGCCCCGCGGCATCCGCTCTTCGCGTGCCGCGTCAGTTCTTGGCGCGGTCGATGTAGCGCAGCGGGATGTCGATCGTGACCTCGGTGCCGCTGCCCATGACGGTGTGCCAGTCGATGGTGCCGCCGAGCTCGCCCTGGATGAGCGTGCGCACGATCTGGGTGCCGAGGCCCCGGCCCACCTGCCCCTCGGGCAGTCCGGAGCCGGTGTCGCGCACGCGCACCTCGAGACGCTCGTCGGTGCGCTCGGCGATGATCTCGACGTCGCCCTCCTGACCGGCCAGGCCGTGCTCGACGGCGTTCGTGACGAGTTCGGTGAGGGCGAGCGCCAGCGGCGTCGCGTACTCGCTCGGGAGCGTGCCGAAGCGGCCCGTCGTGTGCGTGCGGGCGCGGGTGTTCGGCGCCGCGGCGACCTCGGCGACGAGCTTCAGCACGCGCGCGAACACGTCGTCGAAGTCGACGTTCTGGGCAAGGCCCTCCGACAGCGTGTCGTGCACGACGGCGATCGACGACACGCGGCGCATCGCGTGCGTGAGGGCGTCGCGGGCCTCCTCGGAGTGCGAGCGGCGCGCCTGGATGCGCAGCAGCGACGCAACCGTCTGCAGGTTGTTCTTCACGCGGTGGTGGATCTCGCGGATCGTCGCGTCCTTGGTGATGAGCTCCTGCTCCTGGTGGCGGATCTCGGTCACGTCTCGGCACAGCACGATGGCGCCGATGCGGGTGCCGTGGTCGCGCAGCGGGATGGTGCGCAGCGACACGGTCACGCCGCGCGCCTCGAGGTCGGCGCGCCACGGGGCGCGGCCCGTCACGACGACGGGCAGCGACTCGTCGAACTGGTGCTTGGCGGGGAGGATCTGCGTGACGACCTCGACGAGGGACTCGCCCTCGAGCTCGTCGTCGAAGCCGAGGCGGTTGAACGCCGACAGCGCGTTGGGGCTCGCGAACGTCGTGACGCCGTCGACGTCGAGACGTATGAGGCCGTCCGACGCGCGCGGCGCTCCACGGCGCGGCGACGTGGGCGCGGTGAGGTCGGGGAAGTCCCCCGAGGCGACCATGCCGAACAGGTCGTCGGCGCAGTCGTTGAAGGTGATCTGCTGCCGCGACGGCGTGCGGGCCTCGCCGAGGTTGGTGTGACGCGTCAGGACGCCGATCGTCTGCCGGTCCTCGCCCTTGCCGCGCACCACCGGCACGGCGCGGACGCGCGTCGGCGTCTCCTCGAACCAGTCCGGCGAGGCCGAGTCGACGATGCGCGCGGTCTGGAACGCCTCGCGCACCTGCGTGCGCCACTGCGGACGGACCAGGTCGCCGACGATGTCGCGGTAGAACAGCGTCGCCGCGCCGCTCGGGCGGGTGTGGGCGACAGCGACGAACGAGTCGTCGGGGGTCGGCACCCACAGCACGATGTCGGCGAAGGCCAGGTCCGCGAGGAGCTGTCCGTCGCCGGCGAGGCGGTGGAGCCATTCCACGTCCTGCTCGCTGGAGCGGCCTTGGGCGTAGACGAGATCGCTGAGGGTCGACACGAGAACCTAGCCTAAGGCGCGACGGTCGCGCGGAGTGGTTCCGACGACGGATGCCGAAACCCGGCGTCTTCCGGTCGGCTCGCCGCGGCGGGAGGCCGCCCGGCCGGGCGAGCGGCGCGAGCGCGCCGCGGGCGCCGGCACCACCGCCTCGCCGGCGAACCGCCGCACCGCGAGGGTGAGCGGCGAGCGCGGGGCCGCTTCGGCGACCGACCGCCCGGCGATGAGCGCGGCATCCGTCGAGCGCGGATCCTGCGGGAGGAACCAGACGTCGCGGATGCCGCCGAAGCGGTCCAGGGTGCGCCGGACCTGACCCCGGGCGTCGATGCCGAGTGCGCCCGGGCGCAGCCGGTTGGCGACGACGGCGACCGGCGTCGCACCGATCGTGGCGCGCAGCTCGGCATAGGCGCGCAGGAACCGCGACATGCCCACGGGATCGCCGCCCGCGACCGCGACGACGAGGTCGGCGCTGCGCAGCGCCGCGAGGGTCGCCGCGTTGCGGCGCGGGCCGTCGAGGTCGCTGACGATCTCCTCGTCGCGCTCGAGCGGCGCCGCGACATCGACCACCGTGTGGTCGGCCCATTCGCGGCACGCGGCGAGCGCGGCCGCGACGCGTCGCTCGCTCAGCTCGGGCCATCGCGACGGGCGGTTGAGTCCGGTGAGCACGTCCACGCCGGTGCGGCCGAGCGGCAGCGCGATGCGGGTGAGCTCGCGCGCGTCCAGACCGCCGAGCTCCGCCTGCCGGCACGCGGCGGCGAAGCCGGGGCCCTCGTCGGCGAGGCCCAGCGCGAGCGCGATCGACGGCGCGTGCGTGTCGGCGTCGACGAGGCCGACGTGTCGGCCGCCGCGGGCGAGCTCCACGGCGAGCTCGGTCGCGACGGTCGAGCGGCCCGGCGCTCCGGCGGGACCCCACACCGCGATGAGGCGGGGCGCGCCAGGACCACGAGCGTCCGTCTCGACGAGCGCGGGCGGGGCGGAGAGGGTGTCGGCGATCCGCCACGGCTCGGCGTCGGGAGGCAGCGGCGGCTCCAGTCCGCAGGCGGCGGCCAGCCGCTCGTCCGCGACGTCGGCGCACAGCGGGACGATGCGCGTTCCCGCACGGTCGCACAGCGCGACGACCGCCGGCGACAGCGTGCGCCGCGACACCTCGAGCACGAGCGCGTCCGCCGCGGCCAGCGCCCGCAGCACGTCGTCGGCGTCGGGCTGCGGCATCCGGTCCTCCGCCACCGCGAGCAGCTCCGCCGGCGCGAGCTCCGCGATCGTCTCGACGCCCTCCCGCCGCAGCCCGTGCGCGAGCGCCGCACCGCCGGTCGTCGCGAGGAGGACTCTCACGACGCACCGCCCGCGGACGGCACGATCGACAGCGCGGACTGGTCGGCCATCGCGGCGAGCGCCGCGGCGACGTCGGCGCGCGGGATCACGAGCTCGAGGGCCGCGGCTCCTCCCCCGATCACGGAGTCGTCCCGGTCGACCGAGACGACCGTCGCGTCGGCGACGAGGATGCGGGGCGCGTCGTACACGCCGCGCTCGATCATCGGCGCGGCCCACACCTCCACCGCCGATCCCGGACCGACCGACGCCGGCACGTCGACCGAGCTGCGCACCACGACGCTCGTGGTGCGCACCGCGTCGGCCGCGTCGACGGACGCCGCGGGCACGAGCTCCCCCGCCTCGATCGTGCGCGTCGCGACGGTCGCGCCGTCGAGGTCGTCCGGGGCGAGGTACGTGCCCGCGAGCGGACCGAGCGCGACGTCGACGACGCGCAGGTCGCCGGCATCGATCGCCTCGCCCGGGACGATGGTGTGCAGCGCCGCGTAAACCGGCACGGTGTGCCGTGACGATGCGACGACGAGCCACACGCCCGCGACGGAGGCGACGATGAGGAGGATGCCGAGGAAGAAGCGCGCATCGCCCCAGAAGGCGCGTCGCGGGGGCCGGACGGGGTCGGTGACGAGCGGC
>Ga0180217_1003291_pt1 | contig 13821 bp, 13 predicted proteins | sample eDN3rd37CBELigOP_FD_128521 | JGI IMG/M metagenome (GOLD analysis project Ga0180217, IMG submission 128521) | Enriched Organic Plus compost microbial communities from Emeryville, California, USA - eDNA 3rd pass 37_C BE-Lig OP (version 2) (version 2) ... | reverse complement strand
CGGCGTAGTGCTCGTCGATCGCCTCCTCCACCGCCACGGTGCAGGCCATGGCGGCGCGGCGGCCGAGCAGCGCCGTGCCGGCGCCCAGCACGAAGCCCGCGACATGCCACAGCGGCAGCAGCGCGGTCGGGCGGACGCGGCGCTCGGCAACCAGCCTCGAGAAGGTGTCGAGATGCGCCTGCTCCTGCGCCTGCATGTGGCGCAGCAGCGGCTCCCATCGCGTGCCGCGCAACACCGCGAGCTGCCCCTGGTAGATGCGCTTCGCCCCGTACTCCCCCGCATGGTCCACGCGGATCACGCGCTCCACCACCTGCCGCGGCGTGGGGTCCCCGGGCAGTCGCCCCTCAGCCGTCGTCCTGCTCATACACGCACTCCCTTCGCTGCCCAGATGAGGGCGAAGCCGCCGAGGCCAAGCGCGTAAAGCAGGTTCATCGCCGCCATCGAGACCGGCAGGCCGGGGATCAGGTAGGTCGGGGCATCGCAGGGCTTGCTTGGCACCGGCGCTAGGCCGCGCAGCATCTCGTCCACGCTCGCCCCGGGGGCGACGCTCGGCGCCCGGCAGCCCGGCAGGGGCGAGGGCCACCAGCCCTGCTCCACCCCGAGATGGAAGGCGCCGATGGCCCCGGAGACCAGCACCGCGATGCCGGCAGCGGCAAGCAGGCCCCGCCGTAGCCCCCGCGCCGGCACCAGCGCCGCTCCCAGCGCCAGTCCCACCGCCACCGCATAGGGCCAGCGCTGCCAGAGACAGAGCTCGCAGGGGGCAAGGCCGAACAGCCCCTCGCTCGCCCAGGCGAAGAGCGGCGCGGCGGCGGACAGCAGCGCAAGAGCGAGGGCAGCGGCCATGGCGCGGCTTCATCGCGCGCCGCGCCCCGGCCCGCAAGCCGCCGCCGCACGATCGCGGCCTGCATGGACAGCCGATCCGGGCTAGGCTGACGCGATCCGCAGGGAGGGACCGATCATGCTGCGACTCTGGGGCCGCACCAGCTCGAGCAATGTCATGAAAGTGCTATGGCTGTGCGAGGAGCTCTCGATTCCTTACGAGCGCATCGATGCCGGCGGCGCCTTCGGCCGGACGAATGAGCCCTTCTATCTCGCCATGAACCCGAACGGCCGGGTGCCGACCATCGAGGACGACGGCTTCTCCCTGTGGGAGAGCAACGCGATCCTGCGCTATCTCGCGAACAGCCGCGCGCCCGGCCATGCCATCTACCCAACGGCACCGAAGGCGCGTGCCGATGTGGAGCGCTGGATGGACTGGCAACTCGCCAGCCTCAACGGGCCGATGACGACGGTGTTCTTCACCTATGTCCGCACCCCGGAGCCGGAGCGCGACTACGCCGCCGCCGCCCGCGCGCGTGACGAGGCGGAGGCGCTGTGGCGGATGGTGGAGGCGCGGCTCGCGCAACGGGACTACCTCTGCGGCGACACGCTGACCCTGGCCGACATCGCCCTCAGCCCCTATCTGCACCGCTGGTTCGCGCTGCCGATCCAGCGCGCCGGTCTGGCGAAGCTCGCAGCCTGGTACGACAGGATGCGTGAGCACCATGCCGGCTTCCGCACCCATGTCGCCGTGGCGCTGAGCTGAGATGGGAGGCACGCCGATGATCACCCTCTGGGGCCGCGCGAATTCCGTGAACGTCATGAAGGTGCTGTGGCTGCTGGACGAGCTTGCCCTGCCCTTCAGCCGCATCGATGCGGGCGGCGCCTTCGGTCGCACCCGGGACCCGGACTACGCGGCGATGAACCCGAATGCCACGGTGCCGACGCTGGTCATGCCCAACGGCTATTCGTTGTGGGAAAGCAATTCCATCCTGCGCTACCTCTGCCGCACCCAACCCGGCGGCAACGCCTTCTATCCGGAGGCGCCGGAGACGCGGGCCGATGTCGAGCGCTGGATGGACTGGCAGCTCGGCTCGCTCAGCGATCCGATGCGCGTGCTGTTCTGGACCTTCGTGCGGACGCCGGAGCCGGAACGCGACATGGCGGCGGTGGCGCAGGCGCTGCCGCAGGCGGGCCGGCTCTGGGGGATGCTGGAGGCGCAGCTCGCCTCGCGGGACTATCCGGCCGGCGCCTTCTCCATCGCCGATATGACGCTCGGCGGCTTCCTGCACCGATGGTTCTCGCTGCCCATCGAGCGCCCGGAGATGCCACGCCTCCGCGCCTGGTACGAGCGGCTGCTGGAGCGTCCGGCCTATCGCAAGCATGTCGCCGTGCCGATGAGTTGAGCGGGGCGGTCATGCATTGAAGCAATCCCATTCAGGTGGGATCGCCTGAATGGGTGCGGCTCGTGAGAACGAGAAGCCGGAGCATGTCCCGTGAGCCGGCGGGTGCTCTAGGCCGCTGCCTCCCGCCGCTTCAGCGCCAGCCGCCGCGGTGCGGCGCCGGTACAGAGTGCGGCAAAGCGTTCCAGCACGTCCCCGGGCCAGGTGGTGACGCGCCTGGCCTCGAGATCCACGCAGAGATAGAGCACCTCGTTCTCCGCCGCGAGCCAGCCTTCCCGCTGGTGATACATCCGGTGCAGCGCCAGCAGGCGCTTCGCGTCATAGGCCAGCACCTCGTTGGTGCAGGACAGGGGCATGCCCTCCTTCAGCTCGCGCACGTAGTTCACCCAGGTCTCGGCGGCGAAGGTGCCAAGGCCACGGTCGCGGAAGGCCGGCCCGAGCCCGAGATGCGGCCAGAGCTGGTCCGTCGCCATGTCGAACACCGCCAGATAGAAGGCCATGTTCATATGACCGTTGGCATCCACCCAGTCCGGCCGCACCACGGCCAGCGGCCCGCCTTCCGTCCGCAGGATCCTGTCCGTCACCCCATGCTCCTTCAGCATCCCGGATAGGCCAGCCAGCCCAGCACCGCCCCGTCGGGTCCGTCCAGGCGCCGGGCATCCACGCAGCGCCGCTCCAGGAAGAAGGCGGGCGCGGCGGGATCGGGCGGCGGCGCCGCGCGGCGCTCACGCGCGAGCACGGTGCCATCCGGCGTGACCAGGCATTCCTCCGCCACCGCCCCGCGCCGCAGCCGCACCAGCACCCGCCCATCCGCCGTCGGCATCGCATCCAGCGCGAAGGCCGCCGCTTCGCCGGCGAGGCAGGCCCGCAGCGCTGGCGCGAAGGCCGCGGCCTGTGCCGGCCATTCCGCCGCAGGCGCCGCCTGCGGCAGCAGCGTCGCCAGCGCGCAGGCCGCAGGCGGCGCGACCCGCGCCATCCCGTGCCGGATCCTGGCCGGCGCTGCGGGCCACAGACAATGGGTATGCCGGCGCCTCAGTGGATCTCGTCCGCCATGGCCAGCGCCTCGCGCAGCCGGGCGATGTTGAAATCGTCGCGTCGCGCCATGTCGAGGATCACCCGCTCGCGCCGTGCGCAGAGGTCGATCGCGGCGGGAAGCGCGCGCACCGCTTCGGCCGGAATCACCACCGCGCCGTGGCGGTCTGCATGCACCACCTCGTCATGTGCGCAGGGCATGCCGTGCACCACCACCTCGCCGCCGAAATCCACCATGTGAACATGGGCATGGGACGGGTTCACCATGCCGCCCAGGATCTGGAAGCCCGGCGCCAGCATGTCGATGTCGCGGAAGGATCCGCTGGTCACGCATCCCTGCACGCCGAGCCCCTTATGGATGGCGGAGTTCACCTCGCCCCAGAAGGCGCCGAAACCGGGGCTGTCGTCGAGATCCTCGATCACCACCACGGTCGGCAGGTCGGCATCGGCGACATATTCGTACCAGCCGACGCGGGCCTTGCGGTCCTCCTCCCGGCTGCGGCCGGAGGGGGCGGCGGCGCGGATCCGGCCGGTGCGCGCCAGCCCGCAGACGGGCGGCAGCGAGGGATCCGCGGCGACGAAGGGCTTGAGCGAGAAGCCGCGTGCGCGCCGCGCCGGCGCTACCAGTTCCAGCGCGTTGCAGATGGTGGGCGTGTCCCACTTGCGCAGCAGGTCGAGATCGGCAGACGTGAAGGGGCGTTCGGCCATGGATGGATCCTCCGGAACCCCAAGGATCGGGGAGAGCGCGGAACGGGTCAAACCCCCCTGCGCGGCGCTGTCACGCGGCCGCCACAGACAGCCGCGGCCGCCCTCTGCTACGCGCTCCCGCGCGGGACCGAGGGAACGAGGATGCGGGCGGCCTTTTCGGCAAGTCTCTTTGTGGCAGGGCTGCTCGCCATGGGCGGCATCGCCGCCCGGGCACAAGATCATCAAAGTCCCAGCCTGCCCGAGGCGTCGCTGCTCCCGGGCCTCGCAGCCCTGCAGGACCGGCTGGAGGAACAGGGCTGGCTGCTGCACGGCCAGGCCACTTTCGTCCTGCAGGGACATCCGCGGTTCCACTCGCCCTATCAGGGCCCGGGCAGCCTGACGCCGGAAGCACAGGCACGGAACACGCTCTCGACCGATCTCGTGCTGGGGCGGCGCCTCTGGAGCGGGGCGGAGGTGATCGTCGATGTCTCCGTGACCCGCGGCTTCGGCCTGTCGAATTCCACCGGCATCGCGGCCTACCCGAACAACGAGGCCTTTCGGCTCGGCTCCGCCGAGCCGACCCTGTTCGTGCCCCGCCTCTTCCTGCGCCAGACCTTCGCGCTCTCGGACGGAACCGTCCCGGGCGAGGACGACCCGCTGCGCTTCACCGGCCCCCTCCCGGCCGAGCGCATCACCCTGACCATCGGCAAGTTCGGCGTCTGGGACATCTTCGACGACAACCGCTACGCCCACGACGCCCGGACACAGTTCCTGAACTGGGCGCTGGTCGGCGCCGGCGCCTTCGACTTCGCCGCCGATGCGCGCGGCTGGACAGAGGGCATCGCCCTGGAATGGGAGAATGGACACTGGGGCCTTCGCGCGGGGGCCTTCCGCGTGGCACGCCGGGTGAACGGCCTGTTCCTCGACCCGGCAGCGACGCGGGCCTGGCAGGTGATCGCGCAGCTGGACCGCTTCTACACGATCAACGGTCGCCCGGGCGCGATCCGGCTGCTCTACGGCGCCTCCCGTGCCCGCATGTCGAGCTGGGGCGAGATCTTCCGCAACGGCTTCGACAGCTTCGAGCAGAATCCCTCCGGATACCGCCTGAAGCACATGGTCGCGCTGAACCTCGAGCAGGCGCTGACCGACAGCCTCGGCGTCTTCGCCCGCCTTTCCTGGAACGACGGGCGCACGCAGAATTGGATGTTCACCGAGATGGACCGGGCGGTCTCGGCCGGCCTTTCGCTGACGGGCGATGGCTGGGGCCGCCCGGCGGACATTCTCGGCCTGGGGTTCAATCTCGGCTGGATCTCGGCCGGGCGGCGGCAATACCTGGAATCGGGCGGTACCGGCTTCATCACCGGCGACGGCCGACTCGACTACGCACCCGAAGCCGTGGTGGAGGCATTCTACGACATGCGCCTGGCACCGGGGCTGTACGCTGCCGCGAACGCCCAGCTTGCAGTCAATCCTGGTTACAACGCCGATCGCGGGCCCGTGCCGATCTTCGGCCTGCGCCTCCGGACCGCCTTCTGAGGCACGACACGCCCAACGCGCAGGCAGGAACCTGTCGGCAAGCATTGCGCGCGACTATTCCACCCTGGGTGCAGCCTCTGTATGCTCCCTCACGGTACCAGGAGCGGGGGGATGTCAGAGGCGATCGACATCAAGCAGGCACGGCGCCTCCTTCGGATCGTCTCGCCGCTCGGGAAGGACGTGCTGATCCTGCGGCGCCTGACGGTCACGGAGGCAATTCAGCGTCCCTTCCTGATCGAGGCGGAGGTGCTGTCGGCGCGGACCGACCTGCAGCCCGGCGATCTTCTTGGAAAGGCTGTCACCATCACCCTGGCCCCGGATGGCCAGCCGCAGCGGCATTTCAACGGCATGGTCCGCGCCTTCGGCGTCGCGGGCATGGAGGACCGCACCCTGGCCCGCTACCGGCTGGAGGCGGTGCCCCTGCTCTGGAACCTGACCCGCACCGCGGACTGCCGGATCTTCCAGGACAAGAGCGTCAAGGAGATCCTCGAGACCCTCCTGTCCGAAGGCGAGGTGGCGCCGAATCGATTCGGCACGCTGCCCACCTCCCCGCGCCCCTACTGCGTGCAATTCAACGAAACGGATTTCGACTTCCTGCACCGCCTGCTGGACGAGATCGGCGGCGGCTACTTCTTCGAACACAGCGAGAACGACCACACCCTGGCCATCACCGGCGCCCAGGCGGACTTCCCGCAGGTCCCCGGCCCCTCGCTCGTCATCCGTGGCGAGGCCGACCGGGCCGAGGCGGTGACGCGCTGGCAGATCCAGGGCGCGCTGCGCCCGGGCAAGCACGTGGCGCATGACTTCGACATGCTGAAGCCCTCCGCCCTGCTCCAGGCGGAGGCGACCACCATCCTCTCCTCGCCCAATGCCTCTTCCTGGGAGATGTACCGCTGGCCCGGCGGGCAGACCGTGCGCCCGGACGGCGACATGGCGAAGCTGCCCATGGAGCAGGAGGAGGCAGGCGCCGACCAGGCGCAGGGAGACAGCCAGACCGTGGCGCTCTTCGCCGGCGGCCGGGTGAAGATCAAGGAGGGTCTGGCGGGCGAGGAGAAACCCTGGCTGATCACCACCATCCGGCACGAGGCGGTGGACGAGACCCACCTCGCCGATGGCGGCGAGGCAACCTACACCAACACCTTCACCGTGATCCCGGCCGACCGGACCTGGCGCAACCTGGCACCGCGCCCGCGGCCGATGATGCCCGCCCTGCAGTCCGCGGTCGTCACCGGCCCGGCGGGCGAGGAGATCCACTGCGACGCCAAGGGCCGCATCAAGGTCCAGTTCCATTGGGACCGCTACGGCCGGAAGGACGAGAACACCACCTGCTATATCCGGGTGATGCAGCCCTGGGCCGGCGGCGCCTCGCCCAAATTCCACGGCGCCTGGTTCCTGCCGCGCATCGGCGACGAGGTGCTGGTGGGCTTTCTCGATGGCGACCCTGACCGACCGGTCGTGCTCGGCAGCGTCCACAACGAGGACATGGTGCCGGTCTTCGGCCTGCCCGGCGAGAACACGCGAAGCGGCATCATCACCCGCTCCTCGAAGGAAGGCGGCGGCGACAACGCCAACATGCTGCGCTTCGACGACAAGAAGGGCAGCGAAGAGGTCTATGTCCAGGCCGAGAAGGACATGAACCTGCTGGTGAAGAACCAGCTCAAGTCCACGGTCAAGGGCAACGAGATCCGCGAGGTGACGGGCGAGAGCCAGGACCAGTCCGACGGCAAGCGCACCACCACCATCAAGGGCGACGAGACCCTCACGGTACAGCAGGGCAACCGAGAAACCACCATCAGCCAGGGCAATGACACCCTGACGGTCTCCATGGGCAACCGCGAGACCACCATCAGCCAGGGCAACGACACCCTGACCGTTTCCATGGGCAATCTGCAGATCACCTGCTCGGCGGGCAGCATCGCCATCAAGGCCTCGGCGCAATCGGTCACCATCGAGGGCATGACCGGCGTCACGCTCAAGGGCGGCCCCACCTCCTCGATCGAGGTGAAGCCCGAGGGCATCACGCTGAAGGCGCTGAAGATCACGACCCAGGCAGACCTGCTGCATGACAACAAGGGCGCCATCAAGCAGCACAAGGGTGACGGCGTCGCCAAGTTCGGCGGCAGCCTGACCATGATCGGCAGCTGACATGTCCCAGCCTCAGATCCCGGTCCGGAACAAGCTCTCGGTGCCCCTGCCGCCGCTCCTGCCGCGGCTTGAGTTCGAGCCGCCGGCACGAACCGTCATCGAGGGCGTGGCCGATGCCGCCGAGGCGATCGAACGGCTGGAAGCCGCGGGACGGGCGATCGAGGCCTGCAAGCTCGCCGCCCATGCGCTGCCGAAGCGCGAGGCCGTCTGGTGGGCCTGCATGTGCGCCCGGGCCGCCCCCGATCCCCAGGTGATGCCCGAGGCCCTGGCGCTCGACCTGAAGGCGCTGGAAGCCGCCGAGGCCTGGGTCCGCCGGCCGGAGGAAGCGCTGCGCCGCGCCGCCATGGCCGCGGCGGAGAAGGCCAATTACCGCAGCACCGAAGCCTGGGCTGCGGTCGGCGCCTTCTGGTCCGGCGGCAGCATGGCGCCGGAGGGGCAGCCCGTGGTCCCCCCTGGAGAGCATCTGACGGGCGTCGCCGTGGGCGGCGCGGTGGTGCTGGCCGGCGTGCGGCTGCGACCGCAGGAGACCGAAGCCCGGCTGCGCCGCTTCCTTGCCTCGGCCCGCGACATCGCCCTGGGCGGCGCCGGACGCATGCCCGTGGAGAAGCCCTGATGCCCTTCCCGGCCTCGCGCGTCACCGACATGCATACCTGTCCGATGGTCACCGGCGTGGTGCCGCATGTCGGCGGCCCCATCCTGCCACCGGGCTGCCCCACCGTGCTGATCGGCGGCCTGCCGGCTGCGCGCGTCGGCGACATGCTGACCTGCGTCGGGCCACCGGACGTCGTCGTCACCGGCGCCTTCACCGTGCTGATCGGCGGACAGCCGGCCGCGCACATGACCAGCAATACCGCGCATGGCGGGGTGGTGATCATGGGCTGCCCGACCGTGCTGGTGGGCTGAGCCGATGCACCTGACGCTGAACGTGGTGCGCTGCCCGGACGCGGCAGTGCCCGAATCGCGCCGCTCCTCCGGCACCGACATCGCCATCGGGCGCGGGCATGAGAGCGACTGGGTCCTCCCCGACCCCGAGCGCGTGCTGTCCAAGCGCCACTGCGTGGTGGAGTTCCGCGGCGGCTACTGGCAGGTGCGCGACATCTCGACCAACGGCACCTTCCTGAACCATGCCGCAGAGCCGGTCGGGCGGGAGATGGTCGCGCCGCTCTCGGACGGCGACCGCCTTCGCCTCGGCAGCTACGAGATCGAGGTGCGGATTGCGGCCGCGGCGGGCATCGAGGCGCCGGTCTGGGGGCAGCCCGCCCTCGGCGCGCCCGTCACGCCCGGAGGCGGGCGGCCGACATCGGATCCCTTTGCCGATCCCTTCCCGCCCGCGCCGGCCGTGGCCGGCGGGGGCGCGCTGCCGGGCATCGGCGGAACGGTGCCGGGCGGGACGCTGCCGGAGGACTGGGACCCCTTCGCCGACGAGCCGCCGATGCCGGACCATCAGCCGGCCACCTCCGACGCCTTCCTGCCGCCACCCAATGCGCCGGCAGCCAAGCTGCCCGAGGACTGGGATCCCGGTCTCGGCGGACCGGCCGCGGCCTCCCCGCCGGTGTCGCCAGCCGGCGGAGGCTTGCCGGCGGATTGGGACCCGTTGGCGGATCTCTCCCCGCCCCCATCACCGCCGCCGCCAGCCTTCGCGCCGCCCGTCCCGGCCCCGGCACCTGCCCCCCAGCCGCCGGTCCTCCCGCCCTTGGCGCCCCCCGTGGCGGCGCCGGAGCCCATGCCCGGCCCGGCGGAGCCGCCGCTCTCCGCGCCACCGGCCGATCCCTTCGCCGAGGAAGGGGTTCCCGCCGCCCCTGCCATGGCGGCTCCGCCGCTGGCCGCCGCGACCTCGCCCGCGCCGAGCGCCCCGGCGCCTGCCCTGGCGGCCGCGCTTGCCGCGCTGCTGCGGGGCGCCGGCCTGTCGCCCACCGCTCTTCCGGGGGCCGACCCGCTGGCCGTGATCGAGCAGGCGGGCGCCGCGCTGGCAGCGTCCGTCGCCGGGCTGCGCGCCCTGCTGATCGCCCGGGCCGATGTGAAGCGGGAATTCCGCATCGAGCAGACCATGCTGCGCGCCGCCGGCAACAACCCGGTGAAGTTCGCCGCGACCGAGGAGGCGGCGCTCGCCGCGCTGCTCTCCGGTCCGGTCGGCCCCAAGGCGGTCCAGGAGACGGTGGGCGACCTGACGGCGCACCAGGTGGCAAGCCTCGCAGCCACCCAGGCCGCCGCGCGCGCCCTGTTGCAGCGCCTCGCGCCCGAGGGGCTCGAGGCGGCCGAGGCCGGCGGCGGCCTCTTCGCCAGCCGCGAGAAGCGGCTGTGGGAGGCCTACAAGCGTCTGCATGCGCAGGTGACCGAGCAGTTCGAGGACGATTTCGACAGCGCCTTCGGCAAGGAATTCGCGCGCGCCTACGAGCAGGCGACGCGCCGCTGAGGCCGCCGTCCATGGGAGACCACGCAGGGGTATGAGCTGGTACGACAAGGTGGTCTGGCAGGAGGGCATGTTCCTCCGCGCGCAGCATTTCCAGCAGCAGGATCGCCATTTCGAGCACCTGCTGCAGGCGCGCGCCGCGCCGCTGCGTCCGTACCCCTGGGGCGTGACGGAGCTGTCGCTCGACCGCGACCTGCTCGCGGCAGGGAAGTTCGCCCTCTCCAGCGCGGCCGGCGTGCTGGAGGACGGCACGCCCTTCGCCATCCCCGGGACCGCCGATCAGCCCCCGCCGATCGACGTGCCGGAAGGCGCGCGCAACGCGGTGGTATATCTCGCCGCCCCCGTGCGCCAGCCAGGCAGCCCGGAGGTGGCATTCACGGAGGGGCCGGACGCGGCGACCACCCGCTACATGCTCTCGGGCTTCGAGGCCTTCGACACGCATTCGGACAGCACCCTTGCCGCCGAGCTGCAGGTGGCCCGCCCGCGCCTGCGCTTCATGCTGGAAAGCGAGGAACGCGCCGGCTTCACCTGCATCCCCCTCGCGCGCATCACGGAGGTGCAGGCGGACCGGCGCGTGCTGGTGGACGAGCGCTTCATCCCGACCTGCCTGCGCATCTCCGCCGCGCCACCGCTCGCCAACCTGGTCTCGGAGCTGGTCGGCATGATGAACCAGCGCGGCGAGGCCTATGCCGCGCGGCTGGCGCAGCCCGGCAGTCGCGGCGTGGCCGATGTGGCGCAGTTCATGCTGCTGCAGACGCTGAACCGCTGGCAGCCGCTGCTGGCGCACTGGGCCGATGCCGGCGCCGCGCATCCCGAGACGCTCTACGCCACCCTGGTGCAGATCGCGGGCGAGCTCGCCACCTTCACCGATCCCTCCCGCCGCTGCAGTGCCTATCCGGGCTACCGGCACGAGGACCTGCAGCGGAGCTTCGCCCCGGTTGTCGCCGACCTGCGGCGCGCGCTCTCCTCCTCCATCGACGAGAACGCGGTGCAGATCCCGCTGCGCGAGGCGCGGCACGGCGTGCGCCTCGGCCCGATCGGCGAGCACCGCAACCTGCTGCGCACGGCCAATTTCGTCCTGTCGGTCTTCGCCGACATGCCGTCCGAGAACCTGCGCCGTCTCTTCCCCAACCAGGTGAAGATCGGCGCCGTCGAGCATATCCGCGAGCTGGTGAACGTGGCGCTGCCCGGCATCGCGGTGCGCCCGCTGCCGGTGGCGCCGCGGCAGATCCCCTTCCACGCCGGCGCCGTCTACTTCGAGCTCGACCGCAACAGCCCGCACTGGCAGCAGATGCTGACCTCCGGCGGCTTCGCGATCCACGTCTCGGGCGACTTCCCGAACCTTCGCATGGAACTGTGGGCGATCCTCGGATGAGCGACAATCCCTTCGCCGAGCCGGACGATTCCGACCGCACCGTGGTGCGGGGCCCCGTCCGCGCGGCCCAGCCCGCAGCCGCCGCAGCGCCCGCCGTGCCGCCCGCACGCCCGGCCGCGCCGGCCTTCGCGCATGCCATGCCACTGGCCGGGGAGGCGGAGGCGATCCCGAAGGTCGGCATGGGGCCACTCGCCGCCGCCGCCGCCCCGCTGCTCGACCTGCTCTCACGGCTCTCCGCCAGCGTGCATGTGGCCGATCCGACGGAACTGCGCGAGCGCGCGATCCGCGCGCTGCGGCAGTTCGAGGTGGATGCGCGCGAGGCTGGCGTCAGCCCGGACGAGATCCGCGCCGCGCATTACGCCCTTTGCGCGGCCCTGGACGACGTGGCGCTGAACACGCCCTGGGGCGCGGGCAGCGTGTGGTCCACGCGCAGCCTGGTCTCCACCTTCCATCAGGAGGTCAAGGCCGGCGACCGCTTCTTCGACATGCTCGCGGGCATGCAGAAGGATCCCGGCCGCTACCGCCAGGCGCTCGAGGTCTCCTATCTCTGCCTCGCCCTCGGCCTGCAGGGGCGCTACCGGCTGTCGCCGCGCGGGGCGGCGGAGCTGGATCGCATCCGCGAGGGCCTCTACCAGCTTCTCGCGCAGTTGCGCGGGGCCTTCGAGCGGGAGCTGTCGCCGCGCTGGCGCGGCGTGGACGCGCCGCATCGCCCGGGACGCGGCGGCATTCCCACCTGGACCGCGGCGGCGCTCGCCGTGGCGGTGCTCGGCCTCGGTTATGCCTGGGTGTCGAACGCGCTCGCCTCGCGCACCGATGACCTCTTCGCCCGCCTTGCGGCCCTGCCGCCCGGCGCGCTGCCCACCATCCAGCGCGTCGCGCCGCCGCAGCCGCCTGCGCCGCCGCCCCCACCGCCGCCGAGCGCCCAGCCGGCACGGCCCGACCTCGCCACGCGGCTTCGGCAATTCCTGGCGCCGGAGATCCAGGCGCGGCAGGTGAGCGTGCTCTCCGACCCGAACCGAGTCACCGTGCGCATCAGGAACAGCGGCATGTTCGCCTCCGGCAGCGCGGTAGTGGACCGGCGCTTCGTGCCGCTGCTGACCCGCATCGGCGAGGCCCTGCGCGAGGAGCCCGGCCAGGTGCTGATCGTCGGGCACTCCGACAACGTGCCGATCCGTACCGCGCGCTTCCCCTCGAACTACCACCTCTCCGCCGCGCGGGCGCAGGCCGCCGGCAGCATCATCGCCGGTGCGGAGGGCGGCACGCCCGGCCGGTTCAGCGCCGAGGGCCGCGGCGAGGCCGAGCCCATCGCACCCAACAACACTGCCGAGGGCCGGGAGGAGAACCGGCGCATCGAGGTGGTGATCACCACCGGGGGCACACGCTGATGAGGGCCCTGATCGTCGTCCTCTCCTCCGTCCCCGCCCTCGCCGGCCTCGTCGCCGCGCTCTCGCTGGCGGCGGTGTTCTGGATCTACGGCCCGCTGATCGGCGCGGGTCAGGTCTATCCCTTCGAGAGCCTGGTCCCGCGCCTGCTTCTCGCCGCCCTGCCGGTGGTGGTCTATCTCGTCGTTGTCGTCGTCGCGGCGATGCGGCGGGCAAAGCGCGATAAGGCGCTGGTCGAGGAGGCCACCGCGCCCGACCCGGCGGCAGCCGCGACCGCCGAGGAGGAGGCCGCCCTCAAGGAGAAGCTGAGCGGCGCACTGGCGGCGCTGAAGACCGCGACCGGCGGCAAGGGCGGCTATCTCTACGAGCTGCCCTGGTATGTCATCATCGGCCCGCCGGGCTCGGGCAAGACCACTGCCATCCTGCAGTCCGGCCTGGAGTTCCCCCTGGCCGAGGGCGCGCGCCTCTCGGGCGTGGGCGGCACGCGCAACTGCGACTGGTGGCTCTCCGAGCGCGCCGTGCTGCTGGACACTGCCGGGCGCTACACCACGCAGGACAGCGACGCCGCCGTGGACAAGGCGGGCTGGGAGCGCTTCCTGCAGATGCTCCGGAAGAACCGCCCGCGCCAGCCGCTGAACGGCGTGCTGGTCTGCTTCGGCGTGGACATGCTGAGCCGCCTCGGCCCTGCCGAGCGCGAGGCACATGCCCGCACCGTGCGCCGTCGCATCAAGGAGCTCGAGGAGAAGCTCGGCCAGCGCCTGCCGGTCTATCTGCTGGTCAGCAAGGCCGACCTGCTGGCCGGCTTCGTGGAATTCTTCGACGATCTCGACCGCGAGGCGCGCAACCAGGTCTGGGGCGTCACCTTCCCGGCCGAGAGCCCCACGGAAGGCGTGGCGGCGAAATTCCCGGCCGAGTTCCAGGGGCTGCTGCAGCGGCTCGAGGACCGGCTGCTCGAGCGGCTGCAGACCGAACGCGGCCGCGCCCAGCGCGCGGCCATCGCCGCTTTTCCCGGCCAGTTCGCCTCGCTCGCGG
>Ga0180217_1003289_pt1 | contig 13823 bp, 13 predicted proteins | sample eDN3rd37CBELigOP_FD_128521 | JGI IMG/M metagenome (GOLD analysis project Ga0180217, IMG submission 128521) | Enriched Organic Plus compost microbial communities from Emeryville, California, USA - eDNA 3rd pass 37_C BE-Lig OP (version 2) (version 2) ... | reverse complement strand
GACCGAATGGGTGAAGGACAACCGGGTGGAGACGCGCGCCGCCGATGGCGACATGGGCGGCACCATGCGGCTGGGCGCGTACCCTGCGGTGCTGACGCCCGGATCGCGGGTGGCCGATGTCTATGGCGCGACCGAGATCAGCGAGCGCCACCGCCACCGCTATGAGGTGAACACCGACTATGCCCAGCGGCTTTCCCAGTATGGGATGCAGGTGTCGGGCTGGTCGCCGGACGGCAAGCTGCCGGAGATCATGGAGATCCCGGACCATCCCTGGTTCATCGGCGTCCAGTTCCATCCCGAGCTGAAGTCGCGGCCTTTGGAGCCGCATCCGCTGTTCACGTCTTTCGTGGCGGCGGCGATGAAGAAGAGCCGGCTGGTTTAATCGCAGGCCATAGGCACGCGTCATCCCGGTGAGCCGCGCGACAGCACGGCTCGCGCTTTATGACTCGGCTATTCGGCCGGCGGCGCGGGCGGTTTCGGCGGCGGTGGAGGTGGCGGCGGCGCGGGCGGCTGCGGCAGGGGCGCAAGGCCCGAAGGCTGGGGCTGGAAGATCGCGCCTGCGCCATAGGGCGTCTGCGGCCGGAACAGATCGAGTTCGCGGATGCGGTCCTGGGTGATGCCCTGCTCGACCCGCAGCGTGTTCAACTGGGTGCCCAGATTCTGCTGCTGGATGGCGGAATTGTACTGGCCCTGGATCGCGGGAAGATCGAGCGGCTGGATCGGCGGCGGGCTCTGCGCCAGGGCGGGACCGGCGGCTGCCAGCAGCGCCGCCACGACCCATTTCTCCAGCCGCATCATAGCCATGACAGAAGATATGGACCCGGAACCCGGTTCCCGCAAGGCCGTGGGCATAAGCATTCCTTAAGTATCGGGTAAGGCTTGCCGCCTTATCCTTCCGCCATGGGCCGGTTTTCCGCGCGATCCTGGGTCTTGGGCGCGCTCGCGCTTGCGGGCGCGCTGCTGCTCGCCTTGCCCGCACAGGCGCAGGGCGTGGGCGGCTTCGAGGCCGCGCCCGGCTCGGCCCCCATCGTCACTTCCAACGGCGCGCCGGTGGTCAACATGGCGCCCGCCGCGCCGGTCAGCGGCGCCGCGGCGCAGCCCGGCTATGGCGCCTTCGGCGATTCCGCGCCGCCCGGCATGTATGTCGCGCCATTGGGCTATGGCGCGGGCGCCGGGGCCGCACCGCCCGTCTATTCCGCGCAGACCGCGCCCGCCAATACCGCCACGCCGGGCTATTCCATCCAGGCCCAGCCCACCGCCGGGCCCTATGCGCAGCCGCAGCCCTATTACGGGCCGCAGGCCAACCCCTACGCCAATCCCTATGCGCCGCCACCGCCGCCCAACGCCTATGGCGCGCCGGTGCCGGATTACACGCCGCAGCCTTATGTGCCGCCCTATGCGGCGCAGCCCTATCCGGTGCCACAGCCTTACGGCGCCTATGCGCCGGGCGCGCCCGCCATGGCCGAGCCGCAAGCCTATGCTGCGCAGGCCCCGCAGCAGAACTCGCCCTATACCGCCGCGCAGCGCATGGTGCAGGGACTGCCGCCCGGACCGCAGCCGCAGCCCATGCAGCCCGCGCCCGCCGCCGCCCCGGCTGCGGCGCAGAATCCCATGATGGCGCTTCCTTACGCGTCGGGCACCACCGCCTATGGCGCGCCCCTGCCGCGCACCATCGCCATGCCGCAGGCCGCGGGCGCCCAGCCCGTCGAGGGCGGCTATACGCTGGGCCCCGGCGACAAGGTGCGCGTCACCATCTTCGGCGAACAGGACCTCTCGGGCGAATACCAGCTCGACGGCAACGGCAATATCCGCCTGCCGCTGATCGGCATGACGCGCGCCATCGGCTATACGGCGGGCGGGCTGGAGGCGGCGATCCGCGCCGCGCTGGTGCCCAACTATCTGCGCAATCCGCGCATCAATGTGGAGATCACCGGCTATCGCCCCATCTATGTGGTGGGCGCGGTGCAGAAGCCCGGCCAGTACAGCTATGTCAACGACATGACGCTGCTGAACGCGGTGGCGCTGGCAGGCGGCTTCACGCCCCAGGCCAAGAACAGCGTCGTCTATCTGCGCCACGAAGGCGCGACCGAGGAGCGGGCGGTGCCGACCAACATGCCGCTCCTGATCCGCCCCGGCGACACGGTGCGGGTGGAGACCACCGTCTTCTGGGACCTGGTCAATTTCTTCGGCCCGCTGTCCAGCCCGGTCGCCATCGCCGCCACGGTGCGCTAGGCTCCGCCAAACTTCGAGACAATTCTCCGTCTCCCGCGCCCTGGCGCGCCATGCTAATTCTTGTCCGACAACAGGGGAGTGATTTTCCATGAAGCGTATTCTCGTTTCCGCGCTGCTTTTGGGCGCGCTTGCCGCCACGCCCGCCCTGGCGCAGGGCCGCGGCCAGCAGCCGCCGCCGCCCAAGGGCCCGGCCGGCCCCAATCCGGCGGTGGCGATCCCGGCGGACAAGGAGATTCCGCTGGCCCAAGCGCTGGACGCGGCGCAGACCGCGATCGATGCCTGCTTGAAGCTCAGCCCGCGTTCCTCCGCGGCGGTGGCGATGGTCGTGGACCTCAACGGCAACATCAAGGTGCAGCTCGCCGCCGACGGCGTGGGCCTGCCCTTCTTCGACTATGCCCGCCGCAAGGCCTATACGGTGCTGAAGAAGCGGATGCCGTCGGGCCAGTTCGGCGCGCTGCCCGAGGTGGTGGCGCTGGGACGCGGCGCGGTGATCGAGGGCGATCCGGAGCTCATCACCTTCCCCGGCGCGCTGCCCATCACCAAGGGCGGCGAGATCGTCGGCGTGCTCTCCGTCTCCGGCCCCACCGGCGGCAATGACGACCTCAAATGCACCGAAGCGGGCATGGCCAAGCTCAAGCTCTGAGCCGCCGGGTCCAATATCTGAAACAGCACGCCGGAGGCCGACTCCGGCGTGCTTGTTTTTGGCGATGGCGGCGATAGGCTTTCCCGCAAAGGACAAGGGGAGACGCATGCGCAAGGACGACAACAGCATTCTTTCGCGCCGGCTTTTGATCCGCAGCGGCGCGGCGGCGGGCCTGATCCTGCCTTTCGGCTTGGGCGCGCGGGCCCAGGCACCGGCACAGGCGCCTGCCGCTGCGGCGGCCGCCCAGCGCGTGCGCCAGGGGCGCGGGCCGCTCAAGGTGCTGCTGATGGCGGGCGACCATGCCTTCGACTACAACCAGCTCTTCGCCATGTTCGATCTCTTCGGCGAGGACATTTCCTGGAATTTCGTCACCCAGCCCGCCGCCGAGCAGTTCTTCAACCCGGAGATGGCGGCGCCTTATGACGTCTTCGTGCTCTATGACCGCGCCGGGCGAAGCCCGCGCACCGCCGCCCAGGGCACGGTGAACGAGCCGGGCGCGCGCAGCCCGCGCGCGGTGGATTTCCGCCAGCCTTCGCCCGCGCTCAAGCGCGGCATCAAGGCGATGCTGCAGCAGGGCAAGGGCATGGTCCTGTTCCATCATGCGCTCGCCTCCTGGGTGCATACCTGGCCCGAATATGTCGAGATGATGGGCGGTGCCTGCGACTGGAGCAATCCCATCACGGTGCGGGGCGTGCGCTATCCCTTCTCGGGCTTCCGCGGCGGAGTCACCCAGCGCATCAGCGTGGTGGACAAGACCCATCCCGTCGTGCGCGGCCTGGAAGGCGGCTTCACCATCACGGACGAGACGTATCTCTGTCCCATGTTCCCGGAGACCTTCCATCCGCTGCTCACCACCGACTTCGTGGCGGAGGCGCAGAACTTCCCGGCCCAGCGCCAGACCAATCCCGACTGGAATCCGCCGCGCGCGCCCAATTACACCGGCTGGTACAAGGCGGTGGAGAACAGCCCGATGGTCTATATCCAGCACGGCCATGACAACACCGCCTGGAGCAATCCCGCCTTCCAGACGCTGATGCTCAACGCCATCAAATGGGCCGCCAGCCGCGAGGCCGCCGCCTGGGCCCGGGCCAATCCCAAGGTGACATTCGGCAACGCTTGACCTTCGGGCGTATCGGTTTATCTGTGTGCCGGGGGCGGAACGCCGCTCCCGGCCTTTTCTTTGGACGTCCATGACCCAGCCCAATTCCGTCGTCACCGCCGGCAATGTCGCCATCGGCAACGGCAAGAAGCTCTCCATCATCGCCGGGCCGTGCCAGCTTGAAAGCCGCCAGCACGCTTTCGACATGGCGGGTGCGCTGAAGGAAGAATGCGAGAAGCAGGGCGTGGGGCTGATCTACAAGACCAGCTTCGACAAGGCCAACCGCTCCAGCGCCACGACGGCGCGGGGCATGGGGCTGGAGAACGCGCTGCCCATCTTCAACGACCTGCGCCGCCAGTTGGGGCTGCCGGTACTGACCGACGTGCATGAGCGCGACCAGTGCGCCGCCGTGGCCCAGGCGGTGGATGTGCTGCAGATCCCGGCCTTCCTGTCGCGCCAGACCGACCTTCTGGTCGCCGCCGCCCATACCGGCAAGGTGGTGAACGTCAAGAAGGGCCAGTTCCTGGCGCCTTGGGACATGAAGAATGTGATCGCCAAAATCACGGGCGCGGGCAATCCGAACGTGCTGGTGACGGAGCGCGGCGTCTCCTTCGGCTACAACACGCTGGTGAGCGACATGCGCGCTCTGCCGATCATGGCCAAGTTCGGCGCCCCGGTGGTGTTCGACGCCACCCACAGCGTGCAGCAGCCGGGCGGGCAGGGCGACAAGTCGGGCGGCGACCGCACCATGGTGCCCTATCTGGCGCGCGCCGCCGTGGCGGCGGGTGTGGCGGCGGTCTTCCTGGAGGTGCATCAGGACCCGGACAATGCGCCGTCCGACGGCCCCAACATGGTCAAGCTGAAGGACTTCCCGGCGCTGCTGGCGCAGTTGGTCGAGATCGACGCGATCGTGAAGCGGTAACGCCGCGCCGCGCGCGGTGCGCTGATCAGACGGTGCTCGCCAGCCAGGCGTTGGTGATGCCGACCGCCGCCAGGATGATCAGGATCAGCGTCGGAATCACGGTGAGGATGAAGCCGGGACGTCGGGCGCGATGATCGCCATAGGCTATCGAATATACGATCCGCCCCAGGCACCAGATCAGGCCCAGGATGGGCGCCCACCAGCCGGGAAAATAGAGCGCCGCCAGCCACAGGGCGGGCAGGAAGAGCACGAGCTGCTCGACCGTGTTGCCCTGGATGCGCAGCGCGCGCTCCAGCTCGGGATGGCCGCCCATGGCGGGCGCGTCGATGCGGACGCGGGCGCGCGTGCGGCCCACCCCGATGGCGAAGGCGAGCGCGATCAGAAGCGCCAGCAGCGTCACGGCGGCGGTCAGGATCAAGGCGGGCGAAGAAAGCGTCATGGAATTTCCCCCTCGCGCGCCCGGTGCCCTTGTCTGGCGGAACGCGCCCCTTTAGAACCCGGCCAGCCTACCGGAGTTCCCACATGACCGCCATCATCGACATCACCGGCCGCGAGATTCTGGACAGCCGCGGCAATCCCACCGTCGAGGTGGATGTGCGGCTGGAGGATGGCAGCTTCGGCCGCGCGGGCGTGCCTTCGGGCGCCTCGACCGGCGCGCATGAGGCGGTGGAGCTGCGCGACGGCGGCGACCGCTACAAGGGCAAGGGCGTGGAGAAGGCAGTGGCCGCCGTCAATGGCGAGCTGTTCGACGCGCTCTGCGGGCTGGAGGCGGAAGACCAGGTCCGCATCGACAACACCATGATCGCCCTCGACGGCACGGCCAACAAGGGCCGCCTGGGCGCCAACGCCATCCTGGGCGTGTCGCTGGCGGTGGCGAAGGCGGCGGCCGCCGCGTCGGGCCTGCCGCTCTATCGTTATGTCGGCGGCGCCAAGGCGCAGGTGCTGCCGGTGCCGATGATGAATGTGATCAATGGCGGCGTGCATGCCGACAATCCCATCGACTTTCAGGAATTCATGATCGCGCCGGTCGGCGCCAGGAGCTTCAAGGAAGGCCTGCGCATGGGCGCGGAAATCTTCCACACGCTGAAAAAGTCGCTGTCGGAAGCGGGCCACAACACCAATGTGGGCGACGAGGGCGGCTTCGCCCCCAATCTCAAGAACCCGGACGAGGCGCTGACCTATATTTCCAAGGCGGTGGAGAAGGCGGGCTACCGGCTGGGCGAGGATGTCTTCTTCGCGCTCGATCCCGCCTCGACCGAATTCTTCAAGAACGGCAAGTATGAGCTGGAAGGCGAGGGCAAGAGCCTGTCGCCGGAGGAGATGGTCAAGGTCTATGCCGATCTCTGCGGGCGCTATCCCATCTTCTCCATCGAGGACGGCATGGCCGAAGACGACTGGGCGGGCTGGAAGGCGCTGACCGACGAAGTGGGCGCGCGCGTGAATCTGGTGGGCGACGATCTCTTCGTCACCAACGTCAAGCGCCTCTCCCAGGGCATCGAGAAGAAGACCGCCAATGCCATCCTGATCAAGGTCAACCAGATCGGCTCGCTGACCGAGACGCTGGCGACCGTCGAGATGGCGCACCGCGCCGGCTACAAGGCGGTGATGAGCCACCGCTCGGGCGAGACCGAAGACGCCACCATTGCCGACCTGGCGGTGGCGACCAATTGCGGGCAGATCAAGACCGGCTCGCTGGCGCGCTCCGACCGGCTGGCGAAATACAACCAGCTCCTGCGCATCGAGGAGCAGTTGGGCGACACGGCGATCTATGCGGGCAGGTCGGTATTGCGCGGGTGAGGAACGGCTCGCCGTAGGCGAATGGCAAGCGGCCGGGCGGTGACGAAGGACGCATCGGACGGTTGCCGAAGATTAATGGCGCTGCCCGTAAGTTCCTTGAATCCTTTACCCATTTTCGCTTGACCGGCCGAATCACTCTGTGATTCGGTAAGGCATGCGAATCAAGCGTTCGGTTGCCCGTTTCTTCCTGGCCATGGTGCTTCCGGCCATCACGGCCGCGGTGGTCGGCTATTTTGGCAGCCATGGCATCTGGGGCGAGCGCGGCGTGCTGGCGCTGGAGGAAGCGCAGGCCCGCCTGGCGCTCAAGCAGCAGGAGCTGGACGGCCTCACCCAGACGCGCGCGCGGCTGGAGCATCGCATCGCCCTGATGCGCCAGGAAAGCCCCGATCCCGATCTGGTGGAAGAACTGGCGCGCACCCAGTTGATGGACGGCGCGCCGAACCAAGTCGCCATATCGCGCGGGGCGCGTTAGTTTCAGTACCCCCATCCGTCACAGCTCAGGTCCGCACGGCGGCTGACGCCGCCATTGCGGACACTTCGTTGCGCCACCTTCCCCCTTTCAGGCGCGCTGACGCGCGCAAAGGGGAAGGAAGCTGGTGGATGATGAGGGACGCGCCGCGAAATGCGGCGCTCGCGCTTAAGACCGGGTCCATCCGCCGCAGGCTCGCTGCGACACCTGCGCATGTGTTCACCCATGGCGTGTGGGCTTCGCACTGCGAAATGACTTGCGCGTGTGGAGCGGCAATTCCCTGTGCCGCGCTCCATCGGCTGCGCACGAAAAGACCGGGCATAAATTCGCGCGCGCAAGTTCATTGCGAGGGGCGCCTTTCACGCTGCACTGCACACCGGTTATCGTGCCGAACAGTGTTCGCGCAATAATATAACGGACGCTTGCCAAGCGCCTGCGGCCTTGCCACAAATCCCCGCCGCGCCATCGTTTTCAGGCGCGAGAACCATAACCAAACCCCGGGCGCAATGAGCAACTCCGCAACATCCCCCGCCGCGCCGCCGCGCAATTCCGAAACGCTCAAGAAACTCTATGCCGACATGCTGATGATCCGCCGCTTCGAGGAGCGGGCGGGCCAGCTTTACGGCATGGGCCTGATCGGCGGCTTCTGCCACCTCTATATCGGCCAGGAAGCGGTCGTGGTCGGCATGCAGGCCAATGTCGGCGCCAACGACCAGTCCATCACCGCCTATCGCGACCATGGCCATATGCTGGCGGCGGGCATCGACCCCAATGCCGTGATGGCCGAGCTGACCGGCCGCTCCACCGGCCTGTCGCGCGGCAAGGGCGGCTCGATGCACATGTTCAGCGCCGAGAAGAAATTCTATGGCGGCCACGGCATCGTCGGCGCGCAGGTGCCGCTGGGCACGGGCCTGGCCTTCGCCAACAAATATCGCGGCCATGACGGGGTCTGCCTGACCTATTTCGGCGACGGCGCCGCCAACCAGGGCCAGGTCTATGAGGCCTTCAACATGGCCGAACTGTGGAAGCTGCCGGTCGTCTACATCATCGAGAACAATCAGTACGCCATGGGCACCTCGGTGGCGCGCTCCTCGGCCGTGACCGAGTTCTACAAGCGCGGTGCGTCCTTCAACATTCCCGGCGTCCAGGTGGACGGCATGGATGTGGAGAAGGTGGTGGAGGCGGGCGCCGAGGCCATCGCCCATTGCCGCAGCGGCAAGGGTCCGATCATCCTGGAGATGAAGACCTATCGCTATCGCGGCCATTCCATGTCCGACCCGGCCAAGTACCGCACCAAGGAGGAGCTGGCCGAGATACGCGAGAAGCGCGACCCGATCGAGAATTTCGGCCGCAAGCTGGTCGAGGGCGGCGTCCTGACCGAGCAGGACATCAAGGCCATCGACAACGACATCAAGCAGCGTGTGGTCGCCGCCGCCGACTTCGCCACCCAGAGTCCCGAGCCGGGCCTGGATGAACTCTATACGGATGTGTACGCCTGATGAGCACCGAGATTCTGATGCCCGCGCTGTCGCCCACCATGGAGGAGGGCAAGCTGGCCAAATGGCTGGTGAAGGAAGGCGACACCGTCAAGTCCGGCACCATCCTGGCCGAGATCGAGACCGACAAGGCCACGATGGAATTCGAGGCCGTGGATGAAGGCACCATAGGCCAGATCCTGGTGCCCGAAGGCACCGAAGGGGTGAAGGTCAATTCGCCCATCGCCACGCTGCTGGCCGAGGGCGAGAAGCCGGGCGAGGCGGCTGCCAAGAAGGCCGCACCCGAGAAGGAATTGCCCAAGGGCGAAGATCATAAAGACGTCGCCGACAAGGGGCTTGAGACCCATGCGCCGCCCAAGATCGTGGTGGGCAACGATCCCCTGATCCCCGAAGGCACCGAGATGGTGAACCAGACCGTGCGCGATGCGCTGCGCGACGCCATGGCCGAGGAGATGCGCCGCGACGAGACCGTGTTCCTGATGGGCGAGGAAGTCGCCGAGTATCAGGGCGCCTACAAGGTGAGCCAGGGCCTGCTCCAGGAATTCGGCGAGCGGCGCGTGATCGACACGCCCATCACCGAACATGGCTTTGCCGGTCTTGCGGTGGGCGCGGCCTTTGACGGCCTGAAACCGATCGTCGAATTCATGACCTGGAATTTCGCCATGCAGGCGATGGACCAGATCATCAATTCCGCCGCCAAGACGCGCTACATGTCGGGCGGCCAGATGGGCAGCCCCATCGTCTTCCGCGGCCCCAACGGCGCGGCGGCCCGCGTCGCCGCCCAGCACAGCCAGGACTATGCGAGCTGGTACGCCCATGTGCCCGGCCTGAAAGTGATCGCGCCCTATTTCGCCGCCGATGCCAAGGGCCTTCTGAAGGCCGCCATCCGCGATCCCAATCCGGTGATCTTCCTGGAGAACGAGATTCTCTATGGCCGCTCCTTCCCGGTGCCCAAGCTCGACGATTTCGTCCTGCCCATCGGCAAGGCGCGGGTGGTGCGCGAAGGCGCCGATGTGACGCTGGTGAGCTATTCCATCTCGGTCGGCCTCTGCCTGGAAGCGGCCGAGAAGCTGGCGGGCATGGGGATCGAGGCGGAGATCATCGACCTGCGGACGCTGCGGCCGCTCGACACCGACACGGTGATCGAGAGCGTGAAGAAGACGGGCCGGGTGGTGACGGTGGAACAGGCCTGGCCGGTCTGCTCCATCGGCTCGGAGATCGCCGCCCGCGTGGCGCTGGATGCGTTCGACTGGCTGGATGCGCCGCCCACCCGCGTCAACGGCAAGGATGTGCCCATGCCTTATGCCGCCAACCTCGAAAAGCTGGCCCTGCCGACGGTCGAAGACGTGATCGCGGCGGTCAAGTCCGTCACCTACAAGGCCTGACGCCCATGGCGACCAATATCCTGATGCCCGCGCTGTCGCCCACCATGGAGGAGGGCAAGCTGGCCAAATGGCTGGTGAAGGAAGGCGATACCGTCAAGTCCGGCACCATCCTGGCCGAGATCGAGACCGACAAGGCCACGATGGAGTTCGAGGCCGTGGACGAGGGGATCATCGGCAAGATCCTGGTGCCCGAAGGCAGTGAAGGCGTGAAGGTGAACGCGCCCATCGCCGTGCTGCTGGAAGAGGGCGAGAGCGCCGATGCCGTGCCCGCCGCCAAGCCCGACATTCCCGCCGCCATGAAAGACATCGGCGATGCGGTGAAGGCGGAGGCGAACAAGCCCGCCGTCGCGCCCGCGCCGCAACCCGTTGCCGCCGCCAAGGCGCCCGCGCCGCAACCCGTTGCCGCCGCCAAGGCGCCCGCGCCCGCCGAAGACGGCAAGCGCATCTTCGCCTCGCCGCTCGCCCGGCGCATCGCCGCGTCGAAGGGCATCGACCTTGCCAGCCTGTCAGGCTCGGGCCCGCGCGGGCGCATCGTCAAGGCCGATGTGGAGAGTGCCAAGCCCGCCGCCGCCAGGCCTGCGGCCGCGGCGCCAGCCGCTGCTGGCGGCGCGGGCATCCCCGGCGTCGCGCCGCTGCCGGATGCGCGGCTGCTCTATCCGGAAGGCTCGTACGAAGAGATTCCGCACGATTCCATGCGCAAGGCCATCGCCAAGCGCCTGACCAGCGCCAAGACGCTGATCCCGCACTACTACCTGACGGTGGACTGCAATCTCGACGCGCTGATGGCGGTGCGCGAGAAGATGAACGCCGCCGCGCCGAAGGGTAAAGACAAGGCCCCGGCCTACAAGCTGTCGGTCAACGACTTCATCGTGAAGGCGTCTGCCATGGCGCTGGTGAAGCATCCGGAGGTGAACGCCTCCTGGACCGACACCGCGATCCTGCGCCACAAAAATGCCGATGTCGGCGTCGCCGTGGCGCTGGATTTCGGCCTGATCACGCCCATTGTGTTCAAGGCCGAGACCAAGGGCCTGGTGCAGATCTCGAACGAGATCAAGGAACTGGCCGCCCGCGCGCGGGAAAAGAAGCTCAAGCCCAGCGAGTATGAGGGCGGCGGCTTCTCGGTCTCCAATCTCGGCATGTTCGGGATCAAAAACTTCACCTCGATTATCAACCCGCCGCAGAGTTGCATCATCGCGGTGGGCGCGGGCGAGGAGCGCCCCATCGTCAAGGACGGCAAGATCGAGGTGGCGACGGTGATGACCGTCACCATGTCGGCCGACCATCGCGTGGTGGACGGCAGCACCGGCGCTAGGTTCCTGTCCACGCTGAAGCAGTTCATCGAAGAACCTGCTTCGATGCTGCTGTAAGAGTTTTTACATCCTCACCCTTCGGCAAGCTCAGGGTGAGGGTGTCCTCATGCTGAGCTTGTCGAAGCATGAGGACCGCCATGGCGGATGCCAATAATTTCGATGTGATCGTGGTCGGCGGCGGGCCGGGCGGCTATGTCTGCGCCATCCGCGCGGCGCAGCTTGGTCTGAAGACCGCCGTGGTCGAGCGCGACAAGCTGGGCGGCATCTGCCTCAACTGGGGCTGCATCCCGACCAAGGCGCTGCTGCGCTCGTCCGAAATCTGGCACCTGATGCACCGGCTGAACGAGTTCGGCTTCTCGGGCGAGAATTTCAAGTTCGACCTGGCCAAGATCGTGGCGCGCAGCCGCGCCGTTTCCAAGCAATTGTCCGACGGCATCGGCTTTCTGATGAAGAAGCACAAGGTGACGGTGATCGCGGGCGAGGCGACGCTGGCGGGCAAGGGCAAGCTGTCGGTGACGAAGGACGGCAAGGCCACGGACTATGCCGCCAAGAACATCGTGCTGGCGACGGGCGCGCGGGCGCGCACGCTTCCCGGCCTGGAGCCGGACGGCAAGCTGGTCTGGACCTATCGCGAGGCGATGGTGCCGGAGACCTTCCCCAAATCGCTGCTGGTGGTGGGTTCGGGCGCCATCGGCATCGAGTTCGCCAGTTTCTATCGCACCCTGGGCGCCGAGGTGACGGTGGTCGAGGTGCTGGACCGCGTCCTGCCGGTGGAGGATGAGGAAATCTCCGCCCTCGCCGCCAAGGCTTTCGCCAAGCAGGGCATGAAGCTCAAGACCGGCACCACCGTCACCGAGCTCAAGAAGGGCGCGGACAATGTCACCGCCACGCTCAAGGACAAGGCGGGCAAGACCGAGCAGGTCACGGTGGACCGGGTGATCCTGGCGATGGGCATTGTCGGCAATGTCGAGAATATCGGGCTGGAACAGGCGGGCGTGAAGGTCGAGAAGACCCATGTCGTGGTGGGCAAGTATGGCGAAACCGGCGTGGACGGCGTCTGGGCCATCGGCGACCTGGCCGGGCCGCCCTGGCTGGCGCACAAGGCCATGCATGAAGGCGTGATCGTCGCCGAGAAGATCGCGGGGGTGAAGGGCGTCCATCCGCTCAACACCACCAACGTGCCGGGCTGCACCTATTGCTGGCCGCAAGTTGCCAGCGTGGGCCTGACCGAGGCCAAGGCGAAGGAAAGCGGCCGCAAGATCAAGGTGGGCAAGTTCCCCTTCATCGGCAACGGCAAGGCGATTGCGCTGGGCGAGCCGGAGGGCCTGATCAAGACCGTGTTCGACGCCGAGACCGGCGAGCTTCTGGGCGTGCACATGATCGGCGCGGAAGTGACCGAGCTGATCCAGGGCTATGTCGTCGCCAAGACGGGCGAGCTGACCGACAAGGAGCTGGCGCACACTATCTTCCCGCACCCCACTCTGTCGGAGATGATGCATGAGGCGGTGCTGGCCGCCGACGGCGCGGCGCTGCATATCTGATCCCATTCGTCATGGCCCGCGATCCTCCTTCGCTGCTCCGCAGCTTCGGAGGACTGGTCTTAAGCCCTCCGAAGCCTCGGCGTAGGAGGGATGCGGGCCATCCAGTTTGGGGTAGCTGCATTCTTTCCGCTGAAACCGGATGGCCCGGCCATCCTTCGACAGGCTCAGGATGAGGCCGGGCCATGACGGTCAGGAGCTTTCCAGCAGCCGCCTTATGTCCGCCGCCATTTCCGCGGGACGGCTGGAATCCAGCGTCACCAGCCGGGCGCGGCCGCTGCGATCGAAGAAGAAGACCGCGTTGGAGTGCATCACCTCGTAAGGCGGGCCCTGCTTCACGCCATGGGCGACGCGGTAGCGCCGCGCCACATCGGCCAGTTCATTGGCCGTGCCGTAAAGGCTCTCCATGTTGGGCGAGAAGGCCGCCGCATAGTCGCGCAGCACCGGGGGCTTGTCGCGCGCCGGGTCCACCGTGACGAAGAGGATGCGGAAATCCGGGCTGTCCACCCGCTTGGCGACATCGGCCAGATTGGCCAGGGTCGTGGGGCAGACATCGGGACAGTGGGTATAGCCGAAATAGAGCGCCACAACCTTGCCGCGATAGCTCGCGCCCGTCACCCGCTTGCCACCGGCATGGGACAGGCGGAACTCCAGCCGCGGCGGCCCGCCGGTGATATTGGTCATGTGAAACGGCTCCTCGCCGCCGCAGGCGGCGAGCAGGAAGGCGAAGGCAAGGGCGATAATGGACCGCATGGATTCTCTCTTTGGTCGCGCGGCCGGACGGAAAACCGTTTCGCCCTGCCGGGGCTTCACACTTTTCCTGGCCGTCGCTCCCTTTCCTCGGTCGCGCGGCCGGACGGAAAACCGTTTCGCCCTGCCGGGGCTCCACACTTTTCCTGGCCGTCGCTCCCTTTCTTTGGTCGCGCGGCCGG
>Ga0180217_1003288_pt1 | contig 13823 bp, 14 predicted proteins | sample eDN3rd37CBELigOP_FD_128521 | JGI IMG/M metagenome (GOLD analysis project Ga0180217, IMG submission 128521) | Enriched Organic Plus compost microbial communities from Emeryville, California, USA - eDNA 3rd pass 37_C BE-Lig OP (version 2) (version 2) ... | reverse complement strand
TGCCGGAAAGCGTGCGGGAATTTCTTCTGATGCCGATTGCCGATCAACTGCTCTCGGAGATGCAGGATATTTGCAGCTCTGACTGTAGAAGACTGATGGCGCTAGACCGTCAGACCCTCACAGAAGACAAGGATGAGGTTAAAAGCTATTGGCTGCGGCTGGAACCCACGGAAGTTGAAGACGAGACCGAGGAAGCGCCCAAACGCTACCTGCGCCTCGAACGGCTCGATGCACCCTGTGTTGTCGAATTTCCGGTCGACAAGGACAACGGATGCCCGCTGTTCGCACTCCAGCCCACGACGAATAACGTTGAAGAGCTCCTCGCAATCATCAAGCGCGTCGCCGCTTTTCGAAAGGGCCAAGCCGCGCAAAAGCGCGCAGCCGCGGTTGCGAAGCGATGATCACGAACTCTCGCGTGATCTTCAGAAGCCGCGTCTCGACATGCGCTCGGCAAAGCGCTGCTTTGAATTACGGTTCTCATCGGGGTCGTATTCATCATCCTCTTCGGCCAGCTCAGGCCAGAGCATGACAAGCGCGTAGCCCATCTGTTGTCGCAATATCTGTTCGTACAGCTCGGGCAGTCGCTTTCCCCACTCCGATTCCAGCCATTGTCCGGCCGCGACTTCACCAAGCTCGGTCGGATTTCGCCCCGGCGTAGCGGATCGCCAATAGCGTGAGCCCTCGGGCACCTTTTCCTTTGCCTGGACGCTCATCTTCGGAAATTTCGGATGCCGGTACACGCGTTGGACGATGCCGTCATGAACAACCGCCACGGCAATGGGTGCGTCGTTGTATTGGGCGAACGCGCGCGCCGCTGCATCCTTGCTCACCTCGAAGTCTTCGTGAATCTGCAGCACATGTCCGAGATCAGGGTCGCCCAGCCGCGCCAGATACGGCCGCAATAGCGGCGGAGGCATCAGAAGTAAGGCGGAGAATCTGTTCGCCTCAACTTCCATGCGGGCGTAGGCGTCCTGCTCGGACGCTGTCCAGGTACGTAAATCTTCGCGCGAACACAGAAAGCGGTCTGCTTTGATTGGACGGTGCGCCGGGATGCAAAGGTGCCCAAGCTCATGCCCGATGGTGAAGCGGCGACGCCCGCCCTTCGAAGCCTTATTCAGGAGGATGAAGCCCTTCTGCTTATCCTCGAGAGCGTACAGGCAGCCTTCAAAAGCGTCCGTTTCCAGTTCGCCGATCTCTGTGATGCCGAGCTGGTGCGCTAGGCTCTCGATCGGCACAGGATATTTCAGGCCCGGCTCAGCCTTCAGGATTCTGGTCACTAGGCCTTCCGGGGATCCTGTCCCGTCGAGATCGCGCCGCGTGACCATGCCCCACCTATTTGCTCTTCTTCAGGCGCTCGACCATTTGCTGGATCATGTCGAGATCGGTGGCCGACAGCTCCTTCAATTCCCGAAACATTCCAACGACGCGCGCATCCTCGGACTTACCAGTGGGGTTCTCTCCGACGAGATCGGCCACGCTCACCTTGAGCTTGTCCGCGAGCTTCTTCAGAAGCTCGATCGACGGGTTCGTGCTGCGACCCTGTTCCAAGTCCCAGATGTGAGCCTTGGAGGCGCCGACTGCGTCGGCCAGTTCCTGAAGCGACATACCCAGACCCTCTCGCAGCTCCTTAACCCGGTCCTTCAACGGCATTTAGTTACCTCCTAATACGTCATCCAGACGATTCTATACCGAAATAGTTGACAGACGGCAACGTACTATTTAATCTGTACGAGAATGTCTGGCATTCCGCCGGGCATAGCTTTCACCGAAAGGGGGCATCAATGAGCATGACTACGGCGGACCCCGCGTCCGACAAGGTCGGCAGCCGCGATCTCTCGGCCCAGATCGGCAACGAACACTTCGAATTCCAGTTCGTGACCTTCGATGATCAGAAGGTCACGGGGGCCCAGATCGCGGACGCCGCAGGCGCCCACCCGGTCGAGAACTTCATCGTCCTCGCGCAGTTTGCGAATTTCGAGCTCGAAACGCTCAGGCCGACCGAGCTGGTCGTTCTGAACAAGGCCATCCGCTTCTTCGTGATCCGGGGGAGCGGCACCGACCGGTTTCTGGTCGACGGCCTGAACCTCGAATGGCCGAAGAAGGTGATCACCGGTCTCGCGATCAAGCGCCTCGTCGGCAAGGACGACGACGAGATCGAACTCGTGCAGGAGCTTGAGAACGAAGCGGACCGCGTCATCGACGACGACGATGAAGTGCGCATCGGTAGCGGCGGCACGGAGAAGTTCAAGACCCGGCCGGCGAAGGTCGATGTGACGATCATCGTCAACGCCCGTCAGAAGAGATGGGAGAAGAAGAAAATCTCCTTCGACCAGGTCGTGAAGCTCGCCTATCCGACGCCGCCTGCCGGACAGTGCATCGTTTATACCGTCACGTACCACAATGGCCCGCGCGCGAACCCCGAGGGCACGATGGTCGATGGCGACAAGGTCAAGGTGAAAGACGGGATGGTCTTCAATGTCCAGTATACTGATAAGTCGTAGTCCAGACCTGGCTCAGCTCCAGTCGGACGGGTTCGAGATCGAGGAAGTTGCGGGTCACGTCGTGGTCCGCAACGTCCCCTACGTGAACTCCAACAAGCAGGTGAAGCGCGGCGCAATCGTCGCCGTGCTCAACCTGAACGGCGACGTTGCAGGCCAGCCGCCCGATCACACCATCATGTTCTCCGGCGAGTACCCCTGCGACAGGCATGGGCGCGAACTGCCCCATATCCACGAAAAGAATGCGCGGCAGATTACCAAGGATCTCGCGGTTACTTGCGGCTTTTCCAGCAAGCCGCCGGAGCCGGACAAGAACTACCACGCGAAGCTGACCCGTTACGTTGCCTTGATTTCTTCGCACGCGGTCGCGCTCGACAAGAACGCGGATGCGCGGACCTGGCGCGTCATCGAGAATACCGACCCTGATTCCCCGTTCCAGTACATCGACAATGCCTCCAGCAAGGCAGGCATCACGAATGTCACCCGCAAGCTCGAAATGAACCAGATCGCCATCATCGGCGTCGGCGGCACAGGGTCTTACGTGCTCGATCTGGTCGCGAAGACGCCGTGCAAGAAGATTCACCTTTTCGACGGCGACAAGCTCGGCCAGCACAACGCGTTCCGCTCTCCCGGTGCGGCCTCCCTCGAGGAGCTGAAGAAGATTCCATATAAGGTGGATTACTTCGCGAATATTTATACCTGGATGCATCGCGGCATTGTCCCTCACCGCGAGCACATCAACGCGGAAAACGTCGAGCAGCTGCGTGGGATGGACTACGTCTTCTTGTGCGCTGACGCCGGCACCGCGAAGGGCCAGATTATCCGAAAGCTCGTGGAGTTCGACCTGCCGTTCATCGACACGGGCATGGGGCTTCAACTCGTGGACGATCAGCTGATCGGGGTGCTGTCAGTGACGACCAGCACCAGAGAGAAGCGCGATCACGTCGCCATGCGAATCCCGACGGCAGGCGACGGGAACGAAAATATCTATGCCGACAATATCCAGATCGCAGAGCTGAACGCGTTCAGCGCCGCGCTGGCCGTGATGAAGTGGAAGAAGCTCTGCGGCTTCTATGCAGATTTCGTGCACGAGCACCATAGTGCCTACACGATTGATGGGAACTCCCTGGTCAGCGGAGACAAAACCTGATGCGCGCGACCTCTTGCAAGCACAAGTTCGTAACCACCGTGCCCGACTCCCTGGACGACGGCGTGCTCTATGTCGCGATGGAATATCGAACCACGATTCACAAATGTTTCTGCGGCTGCGGGAGCGAAGTCGCCACCGCACTGAGTCCTACGGACTGGAAACTGATTTACGACGGTGTGTCTGTGTCGCTCTATCCGTCCATCGGCAATTGGGCGCTCGACTGTCAGTCACATTACTGGATCGACCGGAACGCGGTAAAATGGGCGGGTCAATGGTCGAAGGAGCAAATCGAAGCTGGCCGCGCTCATGACCGCATGGTGAAAGACCGTTACTACGGTAAGCCCGAAGTGGTTGCGAAGCAAGAAGCGGCGCCGCAAGTCCCCCAACGTGGCTTAGTTGCTTGGATCAAGAGCTGGTTTAACTGATTTAAATGCAAGGCGCTCAATGAGCGCCTTGCATCCATGATGGTCGCCAAGGACGTAAAATAATTGGAGCTACTTCGCAGCCGCTTCCGCTGCTTCATCGTCGTCGCCAAACCATGAACTTGTATCGACCTCCATTACGGTCATTTTGTCGATGAATTTGAATGGCTCATCCACCCTGGCAACGACAGTGCATGTGAAGGGAAAATTTTCGTCGATTTGAGCCGGATCCGATTTTCCGCCATAGTGCAACTCCACGTCCACAGTTCCGGTTATGCGGTAGTGGATGTATTCAGCGCCGATCTCGACGACACTCGCCTCGTCGAACATAACGCCCTCGGTCGTATAACGACCGGCAAGGATGTCCAAATCGTCGATCGTCTGCGCAATGAATACTGAAGCGGCTTCATTCTGAAGGTTCGGTTCAATGGCCTCCTTGATTGAGGCCCGAACCTCGTCGATCACATCGAACACTTCGTCAAAGCTGGCGATTGCTCCATCGGCGAATTCGTCGAGTGCATCGCCCGTCAGCGGAGGAGCGCCTGGCCGGATGTGCGTGTTCTCACTCAACTCATCAAAGGCCTTCCTGAGGTCCGCGTGAAATTCATCTGGGTCGAGCTTCAACGTTTCGCGGATGAAGGCGTCCGACAATCCTCCACGGCTCAAGTACATCGCACGCTGGCGGCGGGTCGGCCCGCGCGCGCCCTGCTCCACGGCGTACCAAGCACATTTTTCCACGACATCGTTCGAGGCACGCGACGACAGAACATGGCCGAAGAGCTCGCGAAGCGTCACGGCAAAGTGCTGAGCCCGCCGCCGGTTGTCGCCGGCAAGCGCCGCTAGCGCATCGTCGAGTTCCTGGACGCACGCCTCGTCGGGCAAGCGACTTCGCAGACTTTTTACTAAGCCCTCGTTTGGCATGCCCCTTCGCTCCTGTGGGCGGCTTTGGCTGGCATCATAACGGGACGGCGCGAGTTTGGCTGCAATAGCTGCCCAAACAGCTTCTCATGTGGCCGACCCTTCTGCCTTTGGGCCATCGCAGCCTTCGTTCCAGTTCAGAAATGGGCGTTGAGCAGAAACGTCAGATCCGCCAGCTTGAACATCCCGCCACCAATAGGCGGCAGACTGAATCAAAGTCGGTGTCGAGTTGGGCGACTACTTCGGCAAGGCTCACGAGCCCACCGGTGATGCGCTGCTAGTCTTCAATCGTCAGCTGGACACAGGCGGGCCGCCCGCGGTTTGTAGTCAAGATTAGACTCTGCTGGGCCGCATTCTTGGCGCCGCTGGCAGTCTGATTGAACTCGCGACTGGTAGTGACCGTCATGTCTGTTGCTTATCCCCGATAGCCTAGGAGGCCACGCGAAACCCGAGGTTCGATTCCTGTATCAAACGCACTTGGGATACAAGTTAAGTCATTGATATCATTAAATAAAAAGTAAAAGTGGAGCGGGTGAAGGGAATCGAACCCTCGTATTCAGCTTGGAAGGCTGCTGCTCTACCATTGAGCTACACCCGCCTGCCGCGATGCACTAACACGGCACCGCCTCCGGCTCAACCGCCTCGGCATGGATCGTTCCCGATTTTGCGCCCGACGCCTCGTCCGGCCAAACGCGTTCGGCCGGCGGCTGTTCCGCCTCTTCTGCCGCCGTCCTGATGACCGCGGCCGATCGTCTCACTCGTCAGCAAATTCGGAGAACATCGCGCGGATCAAGCGCCAGCCGCGCGGCTTGGCGCGCTTCGGAACCTCGCCCCTAGGGTGTTTGGTGATGATCGGCATGCTTTCCCTGGCACGATAAGGTGGCGGCCATTTGGCGAGGCGCGTGCCACCGGTTTCGGACGGCCGCAGCGCATATCGCGAGAAACGCGATCCGCTCCCACCATTCCGGTCACGGCTGCTGGCCATGGCAACCTCCTGCTGCCATAGGCTTTCGCAAAGATATTGACGAGACGTTAACCCACGAAACCATGGCCCTCTCTCGCGCGGCGGCAGGCAGCCCGAGGGTTCCGCATGGCGCTCCGGGACGGCCAGCCATGCGGCGCCGTCGATGCTATAATGGCGGACGCTCCCTATAGTCTGGTCAATACATCGGTCCTCGACGCAACTGCAGACCTTTAACCCAGGGAAACCGCCATGGCTCAAGCCCAAACCATTCCATTCACCCGCCACCCTTATGCCGATGGCGGCAACAAGAAGATGCTGATCGATGGCCAATGGGTCAGCGCCGCCTCCGGTAAAACTTTCGAAACCCGCAACCCGGCCACCGGCGAATTGCTGGCCACGGTGGCCGAAGGCGACAAGCAGGACATCGACCGTGCGGTTGCCGCCGCCCGCCGCGCCTTCGAAGGGCCTTGGAGCAAATTCACGCCCTATGAGCGGCAGAACCTGCTGCTGAAATTCGCCGAGCTGGTCGAGAACCATTTCGACGAGTTGTCGACGCTCGATACCCTCGACATGGGTGCGCCGCTCAGCCGCACCCGCGCCGGACGGCAGCGTGTGCTCGGCATGCTGCGCTTTTATGCCGGCCAGGCCGTATCGATCCATGGCGAGACCATCGAAAACTCGCTGCCAGGCGAAATCTTCTCCTATACGCTGAAGGAGCCGGTCGGCGTCGTCGGCGCGATCATCCCCTGGAACAGCCCGCTGACCGCGAGCATCTGGAAGATCGGCCCGGCGCTCGCCACCGGCTGCACGGTGGTGCTGAAGCCGGCGGAGGAAGCGCCGCTCACCTCGCTCCGGCTCGGCGAGCTGGCGATGGAAGCGGGCGTGCCGCCCGGCGTCGTCAACGTGGTGCCGGGCTATGGCGAGACAGCCGGCGCGGCTCTGGCCGCCCATCCGGACGTCGACAAGGTCGCCTTCACCGGCTCGCATCTCACCGGCCAGGCGATCGTTCGCGCCTCGGCCGGCAATCTGAAGCGCATCTCGCTCGAGCTTGGCGGCAAGTCGCCGGACATCGTGTTCGCCGACGCCGATATCGATGCGGCGGTGCCCGGCGCGGCCATGGCGGTGTTCGCCAATTCGGGGCAAATCTGCAGCGCCGGGACACGGCTGTTCGTGGAGCAGCGCATCTACGACGAATTTGTCGGCAAGGTCGCTGATTTCGGCAAGAGCCTGCGGGTCGGCAACGGTCTTGATCCGGAGGTGCAGATCGGCCCGCTGGTCTCCGAGGAGCAGCTTACGCGCGTGACCGGCTATCTCGAGACCGGCAGGAAGGAAGGCGCCGCCGCGGTGGCCGGCGGCCAGCGGTTGACCGAGGGCAATCTCGGCAAAGGCTATTTCGTACCGCCTACCGTCTTCGCGAACGTCCGCGACGACATGCGCATCGCACAGGAGGAAATCTTCGGCCCTGTGATCTCCGCCATCTCGTTCAAGGATCCGGATGAGTTGGTGAAGCGCGCCAATGCCACCAACTTCGGTCTCGGCAGCGGCGTCTGGACGCGCGACGTCAGCAAGGCGCATAAATTCGCCAAAGCGATCCGGGCCGGCTCGGTGTGGGTCAATTGTTATCAGACGATGGACCCGGCGGTGCCGTTCGGCGGCTACAAGATGAGCGGCTATGGCCGAGAGTCCGGCATCCAGCACGTCGAGGAGTATCTCAACGTCAAGGCAGTCTGGATCAAGACCGCCTGAGCCTGCCGCCGCAAGGCGAAGCTCGCATCATCACGCCGGAGCCCGCGCCGCGGCGCGGGTTCAAGGACGGACGTCAAAGTCCGGTTTGAACGACGCGCTGTTCAGGCGCGCGCGCACCGGGTGAAATGTCGTTGTCGGGAAGGAATGACGGTTTTTCGCAGGCAATGTTACGCGTTGCGGTTCTGCCCCGAACGATAGCCGTCGATCGCGTGGGCGAGGAAAATACCAGCACTCAGGAAGCCGAAAATCGCAGTCACAGTCTCAAGCATCGCACACATCCTTGGCCCAGCGCGATCAGGTAACGGCATGGCGCCCTGCACAGTCAAAAGGAAAACGAGTGCGATCACGATTCAGGGATGTGCTGGTGATTTTCTGCAACAGAATCCCGACGAACATGGCGCTGCGGCGGCTTTTGTCTGGCCGACGATCATGCTGCGCCGCCGGGAAGCGTGAACCGATGTGCACCGCTGACGCATCCCAAAGCTGGAAGCGGAAGGAATCGCCCGGCATGGAAAACGGAGACGCCGCTTCCACCATCGGCGCGCCGAGGTGCAAAGGCTTCGGGCTTCGGCAACTCATCAGGGAGCGATGCCGACAGGTTTCGTCTGCAAGCGCGATCGGGCTGCCGCGTACCGGGGGGCGTCGCACTCAATCATGCCGCCGGATTATCCGGCAACGCCACCTCATAGGGCCAGTCCATGTCGAGGTCGATCTCGCGCACCATGGCGAGAACAATACCAGAACATTTGCCGCGAACAAAGCGTGTCTCATGAAAGTCTCATGAAAGTCTCACGCGGGCCAATTTCAGGGGGGCGGGCGGCGGAAATTCTTTAATGAAAACAGGATGGTGGGGGAAGAAGGACTCGAACCTTCGAAGCCATACGGCGGCTGATTTACAGTCAGCTCCCTTTGCCACTCGGGACACTCCCCCGCCCGTCCGTCAACGCGAGAACCTTACCCGAAAGGGGCCGGAACCGACGATGACAGGGAAACGAGCGCCCTCTTGAAGGGCTCCCGGCTGGCGCCGTTTATGCGGATGCGCCATGCCAAAGTCAACCAAGGGAAACACGAATATATCTCTCACGATCAAGAATTCCACCCGCCAAATTGCCATCGGCCGAAACCCGTGACACAAGCGCCGGATGACGGATCAGGACGAAAAATCGCGGTTCTACAGACGCGGCGGCAAGGGAAGCGGCCCACGTGCGCATGGGCGCGGCGCGCGACGTGACGGCTCTGCCGACCGTGACGCGCCGGTGATCCTCTATGGCTGGCACACGGTGACGGCAGCGCTGGCCAACCCGCACCGGCGCATCCGTCGGCTGCTGCTGACGGAAAACGCCGCGCGCCGGCTTGCCGACGAGCATATCGAGAGCCGCGTCACGCCTGACATCGTCCGGCCACAGGAGATCGACCGCCGTCTCGGGCCGGATGCCGTGCACCAGGGCTTATTCGCGGAAGCGGACGCCCTGCCCGCTCCCGACATCGACAGTCTGCCGCAGGAAGGCATCGTGCTGGTGCTGGATCAGATCACCGATCCGCACAATGTCGGCGCCATTCTCCGCTCGGCGGCGGCCTTCGCGGTGAAGGCGGTCGTCACCACCGCGCGCCACAGCCCGGAGGCCACCGGCGTGCTGGCCAAATCCGCCTCGGGCGCGCTGGAGCTGGTGCCGTTGGTGCTGGTGCAAAATCTTGCCCGCGCCCTTGCCGAGCTCAATGCGCGCGGCTTTCTGACCGTCGGCCTCGACAGCGCCGGCCGCGAAAATCTCGCCGCCGTGCCGCTGCGGCAACCGCTGGCCCTGGTGCTCGGCGCTGAAGGCAAAGGTCTTCGGCAACTGACGCGGGAGACCTGCAGCGTGATGACACGGCTGGACCTGCCGGGCGACATCAAGAGTCTCAATGTTTCGAATGCTGCAGCGCTCTCGCTCTATGTCTGCGCCAGCCGACTCGGCTTGATGCCATAAGCTCACGGCAAAAAAGCCCGCACGCCTCACAGCGCGCGAGCCTTCACTTAACACATGGCCGGAAGCGGACGCTCAGGAGTGCCGCAGGTCCTCGTCGTGAACGAGCGAGGTCCGGTAAGTCTCGGGAATGCGCAGCACCACCAGCAGCACGGCCACCGAAACCACGCACATATAGACCGCAGGCGCGAGCTTGCTGCCACTCTGCATCACCAACCAAGTGCTGAGCAGCGGCGCGGTGCCGCCAAAGATCGTATAAGCGAGATTATAGCTGACAGCGGACGCGCTATAGCGGGTTCGGGTCGGAAACAGCTCCAGCAACGCGATGCCGACAGGCCCCCAGAACAATCCGCAACTGAACGCCAGCAGGCTCTGGCCGATGATGGCGGTCGTCAGACTGCCCTGAGCCGCGATCAGATAAGCAGGAATGCAGGTAACGGCATTGAGGATCAGCCCGATCAGCAACACCTTCTTGCGGCCATGGCGATCGGACCAATAGCCGCCGAGGATCATCGTGACGAAGGCGACGAACAGTGCGACGCTGTTCGAGATCAACGCGGCGTTGCTGCTCAGGCCCACCGTACTCACGAGATAGCTGACGAAATAGCCCGCCAGCGTGTAGAAGCCGAGGCTCGAAAACGCCGCGAGTGCGAAGCTGAAGCTCATCGCCTGCTTCTGCGTGCGCACCGCATCGCGCAGCGGCGAGGTCGCCACATTGCGCGCGGCCTGCGTCGCCTTGAACGCGGGCGATTCATCGACCTTGTGGCGGATATAGAGACCCACGAGCGCCAGCGGACCACCGATCAGGAACGGAATCCGCCAGCCCCAGGAATTGTAGGCTTCGCCGCTCAAAACATTGGTCAAAAGAAGTACCAAGAGCGCGGCGGCGATCGGCGGCAAGTTGGCGAACGAATAGGTGAATCCGACGAACAGGCCGCGCCGGTCCGAGGGCGCGTGCTCGGCAACAAAGGCATTCGATCCGACGGTTTCGCCGGCTGCAGACAGTCCCTGGATCAGGCGGAACAAGACGAGCAGGATCGGTGCCAGCAGGCCGATCTGGGCATAGGTCGGCAGCAGGCCGATGGCCAGTGTGGCGCCGCCCATCATCAGGATGACCAGCGACAGCACCCGGCGGCGACCGATGCGGTCGCCAAGGCTGCCGAACACGAAGCCGCCGAGCGGTCGCATCACGAAGCCCACCGCGTAGATCGCGAATGTTGCAAGCAGTGCTGCAGCCGGATCGGTGTTCGGGAAGAACAGCTTGGCAATGATCGCTGCCGAATAGGCGTAGACGACGAAGTCGTACCATTCGACGAGCTGACCGATGGCCGCGGACGTTAAAACGCGCCGCAGCCCGCTGTCGGCAGCGCTGGCGGCAGACCGGGGATCTGACAGCGTCGACATGCTCGATTCGATCGTCATTGTGCCTTCTCCATAATGTGCTTCGTGACTGACACGGTCTCACGCGACGCCGGAGAGTGATGGCCGAACGGTTCGGCCGGCTGGACGACGGCGTAGCGGCGGTGCTGCAGACACGGCACAACCTCGCGGACCTCCCGCAGGCGCGCGGCTTCGAGTTTTGCGACGGCAATGCCTTCGTTGCCCACCACCGTGGCGGCGATCAGACCACCCGGATCGACAATCATGCTGAGACCGACCGACAACGGGGCCGGCTGGCAGGCCGCGGCGACATAACAGGTGTTTTCGATGGCGCGGGCGCGGATCAGCGTCTCCCAGTGCAGTTCCTTGAGCGGGCCGGCGACCCAGCCAGCCCCCAGCAGCAGCACATCCGCGCCGCGGTCGATCAACACCCGGGCCATTTCGGGGAAGCGCAGATCGTAGCAGTTCATCACGCCGAACCGCAGGCCGCCGAGATCGAAGGTGCAAAGCTCCGCGAAGTCCGGGAGGAGCGGCGCGGGCTGGTTTTTCGCGGACTCCCGATATTGGAACGCATCATAGAGATGCAGCTTCTCGTAGCGGCCACGGAGCGTGCCGTCGGCACCAGCGACAATGAAGGTGTTGCGGGAGAGCGGACCGCCGCCATCCGAATACATGCCGATCACGAGCGTCAAACCGGCGCGCTGCGCGATTCCGCGGATTGCATTCTCAAAGCGCGTGCCGTCGCGGCGGGCGACCGCTGCCAGTTCTTCGGCCGAAGCGGTGAAAGCATACATCGACGCTTCGGGGAAGACCGCGATCGCGGCGCCCTGCGCCCGAGCAGCTTCGGCAAGACGCTCGATCGTCTCAAGATTGGCAGAAACATCCGCGATCGCGGCGAATTGCGCGACCGCGACGCTGACCGCCGACGATGCAATGGACGATGGCTGGCTCATGATTCCGTTTCCGAACCCTTCTGCGCCTCCTTCATCAACGGGAGCGGCGCTCAATCCCTGCAGCTTGACCGCAATCCCGCATCCAAGTCTAATATCAATCGGATATCATTTGATAATCTTAAAGCATCAATGTCAGTCTACGATCTCACCCAGTTGCGCTACTTCATGGCCGTTGCGGAAACCCTCAACTTTCGACGCGCCGCCGAACAGCTCAACGTGGCGCAACCCGCCGTCAGCCGCGCCATCCAGCAACTCGAGAGCCGGCTCGGGTTCGAGCTTCTCCACCGCACCACGCGGCGCGTGACTTTGACACCTGCCGGTGCTGCGTTCGCCAAGCAGGCCGGTGACGCCATGCAGCAGCTGGAGCAGGCCGTTCGTAACGCCAAGCAGATCGCAACCGGCACCGCCGGCGAAATTATCCTCGGCTACTCGGCGCAGGCGGCGAATGGTGTGATGCCGGAGATCGTGGTCCGCTTCCGCGCTGCATTTCCCAATGCACAGGTGGGGCTCTATTCGCTCGCGTCGGATGAGCAAGTCGCCGCGCTTCTCTCAGGGCGAACCGATATCGGATTCATGCTGGCGGAGGCCTGCAGAGCACCGCTCGAGCATATGGTCATTGCACGCGAGCGCTTCGTGGTGCTGCTGTCGAAATTTCATCCGCTCGCGAAGCGGGCGTCGATCAGCATCGCCGACCTCGCCGATGTTCCCTTTGTCATGGGAACGCCGAAACGCTGGGCGACCTTCCGCTCGCTGGTCGACAATATGTGTCTCAAGGTCGGCTTCCTGCCAAATGTGCGGGAGGAAGCCGACGACGTGCCGGTGTTGTTTCAGCTCTTGTCGCTGCAGCGCGGGGTCACGATCTACGGCGCGCCCGTCACCCCTTCGCTTCCGCCGGATATCAAGGCCGTCGCGATCAAGGACGATTTCGCGAACTTCAACCTTGCCATCGCCTGGCGGAAAGATGCTTCGCCGCTGGTGCGAGCCTTTATCGAGATCGCACGCGCGGCGAAGAATGGCACGGCGAGGCGGTGACGACCGCCACGCCTTGCACCGGTCCGCAGGTGGCTTAACGGTGCGGATGCGGGCGCGATCCGTGCCGGAATCCGCTCCGGTAGGAATAGCTCCCGCTGTCCCGGAAGCGCGGAGTCCGGTTAGCCTGGGGATGCATTGCCCGCTGCACGCCGTACTGGCCCCGCGGCGCATGGCCGAAACGCGTGCCATGGCTGTGGCCATAACGCATGCTTGGCCGCGCAGCGTAGCGATAGGTCGCGTAGGGACGATAGCCGTAGCGCAGGGCAGCCGGACGGGCGCGATGACGCCAGCGGTAGCTGGTGATCGCCGGCCCACGCCATGCCGGTCCCCCGTAGGAATAGTGGGTGTAGGGATCGGCATAAGGACCGCCGGTATAGCCGTAATAATGGCCACGCCAGCCAGTCACTGTCCGCTCCTGATAGAACGGGCGCGGCGCGAACTGGCCGGGACCATCATAGACCGGCCCCTGATTGACCCAGTAATATTGCGGGGACGGCACGGCGAGCCGCTGATACGGGATGTATTCGACGTAGTAAGGGCTGCTGCCGCACGGGCTGACGGCGACGGGCGCACAAGGAGTCCCGCATGGGCCGTCAAACAGACCGCCTCCGCACGCCATTGCCGGCGCCGTTCCAAGCGTCGCGACGGCCAAGGCCGCGACCATTCCCGATAACATGTGACGCATTACGCTCTCCTGTTGGTGCTTTTTGATGCTCTTGGTTCATGAATGGGGATCGGGCCGATGCGGCGGCGTGTGCGGTCCTTGCGGCCCGAGATCGTGCGGGGCTTCGATCACCAC
>Ga0180217_1003287_pt1 | contig 13825 bp, 10 predicted proteins | sample eDN3rd37CBELigOP_FD_128521 | JGI IMG/M metagenome (GOLD analysis project Ga0180217, IMG submission 128521) | Enriched Organic Plus compost microbial communities from Emeryville, California, USA - eDNA 3rd pass 37_C BE-Lig OP (version 2) (version 2) ... | reverse complement strand
GGCAGACCGTCGCAGTGCACACGAGCGCCCCTCAAGGGCGGGGGGTGCCCGTCAGCGGGCCGGCCATCCGGCCCAGAAGCATGACCGACAGGTCAATGGCGGCCTGTGAGCGGGCGCATCAAGGCGGTCCGCGGAGCACTCTGGTGAACAAGGACGTCCTGGAGGCGGGGCATCTCCGCCCATGCCTGGCGCCGGCTTTCCAGGCTTCGGCCCTTCTCGCCCGCGCAATCTCCCCGCCCATGATCATGTGCATCTCCATGGCGCTGCCGAGCCCATCCCGCCGCCTCGGGCCCTTCGACCTGATCCTGGGTGGTGTGTTGCCGGGCTTTGCCGCCAGCCTTGCCCTTGGTGGCACCGTGCAGACGGGACAGCCGCTGCCCGGTTCCCTCGCTTTCCCCACGGGTTCCGCCATCCTGTTGCTGCCCGGACTTGAGTTGCTCGCCCTGCTCGCGGCGACGGGTGCCGCGCAATGAGTGCGACACCTTTTCCGGTCTTCCTGGACCTTGCAGGCCAGTGCGTGCTGGTGGTCGGCGGCGGCGGGACGGCGATGGCCAAGTGCCGTCTGTTGCTCGGTTCCGGTGCTGTGATCCGGGTCGTGGATGCGAAGCCGGAGAAGGCACTGGAGGACCTGGCCCGGGCGGGTCGGATCTCGCTGCTGCGCCGGAGCTTCGTGCCGGAGGACCTCGAGGAGGTACGACTGTGCTATGTCGCCTTGGAGGCTGAGGAAACCGCGGCCGCTGTTGTGGCCGAGGCACGGCGACGTGGCGTGCTGGTCAATGCGGTCGACCGCCCCGCGCTCTGCGACTTCATCACGCCGGCCATCGTCGAGCGTGGGCCGATGACCATCGCGATCGGCACCGGGGGCGCCGCTCCGGCGCTGGCGCGCAATTTGCGCGCACGGGTGGAGCGGGCCGTACCGCCAGGCTTCGCCGCGCTTGCCGCGCTCTGCGGCCGGTGGCGCGAACGCGTCGCGCAAGCGCTGGCCGGGCGTGAAACGCGGCGACGCTTCTGGGATGACGTGCTGGAGGGACCTGAAGCGAAGGCGGCGCTGGACGGTGATACGCCGGTTGCCGAGCGTCTGATGGCCGCGCGCCTCGCTGCCGCCGTGCACGGCGCAACCGGGCCCCGGCGCGGCCGCGCAAGCCTGGTCGGTGCGGGACCGGGCGATGCGGGGCACCTCACGCTCGACGCGCTACGAGCCATCCAGCATGCCGATGTGATTCTGTACGACAGCCTGGTCGGGCCAGGGGTGCTCGATCTCGCCCGGCGCGATGCACGGCGCATCGACGTGGGCAAGCGCTGCGGCCGGCACGCAATGAGCCAGGCGGCCATCAACCGCCTGCTGGTGGAGCATGCGCGTTCGGGGGCGCATGTCGTGCGGCTGAAGGGCGGTGATCCGTCCGTTTTCGGCCGCGGCGGCGAGGAGGCACAGGCGCTGCGTGCCGCCGGATTCGAGGTCGAGATCGTGCCCGGCGTTACCGCTGCGCTGGCCATCGCAGCACGGCTCGGCATCCCGCTGACACATCGCGGCGTCTCGCGCAGCCTGCACCTGCTGGCCGCCCATGGCAGCGAAGGCGGGCTGCCGGAGCATGACTGGGTGGCGACCGTGCGAACCGGTGGCACATTCGCCATTTACATGGGTGCGCGCACGCTGCCGTCGCTCGCGACCCGGCTGCTCGCGGCAGGCATGGCACCGGGGACCCCGGCGGTCGCAGTGGAGAATGCGAGCCTGCCAGGGGAGCGCCGGCTTTTCGGCACGCTGGCCGATATCGGCGCGACGGTGGCCGATGCCGGTTGCGAGGGTCCGACCCTGGTGCTGATCGGCGAGGTGGTTTCCCTCGCCGAGGAGCGTCAGCCGGCCGAGCCGGTGTGCGACGCGGCCTGACACCGGGGATGACGCCGTCATGAGTGAGCACCGCTTCTCGCACTTCATCCGGACTCTTGGCCGCGGTCCAGGCCGCTCGCGCGCATTGACGCGCGAGGAGGCGCGCGAGGCGCTCGGCATGGTGCTGCGGGGCGAGGCCGATCCGCACCAGGTGGGTGCCTTCCTGATGCTGCTGCGCTTCCGCGGCGAAGACCCGGAAGAGGTGGCGGGCCTGGTCGAGGCTGCGCGCGAGGCGATCGGTGCAGGCCCGCCACCCGCGGGCTGCGCGCCGGTGGACCTCGACTGGCCTTCCTATGGTGCCGGGCGGACGCGCGACGCTCCCTGGTTCCTGCTCGCCGCGTTGGCCCTCGCGCGGTCGGGCCGCCGTGTGCTCATGCATGGCTCGAACGAGTTCTCCTCTGGCATGCCGGTGTCCGAGGCACTGTCCATGCTCGGCCTGCGGCCCGCGACCGACCGCGCTGATGCGCTGCATCAGCTTGACGCCACGGGTTTCGCCTATCTGCCGCTCGCCACCATGAGTCCGGCACTGGCCGGGTTGCTCGACCTGCGTCGGCTGCTAGGCCTCCGCTCTCCCATCAACACGGTAGCCCGGCTGCTCGACCCCTTCGACGCGTGCGCTGGCGTGGATGGCGTGTTCCACCCGCCCTATATCGCGCTCCACCTTGCGGCGGCCGCGCGGCTCGGCGGCGGCGCCTGCTGGTCGCCAAGGGCGGCGGCGGCGAGGTCGAGCGCAACCCGGCCAAGCCGGTCGTCGCACAGCTCCACGACCGTGTGTCCGGCCGAGCCGAGATCGAGCTGCCGGCGACGCTGCCCGGCATCGGACGGACGACGGCGCACGATCTGGTTGCCGTTTGGCGCGGCGAGACCGGGGGAGCGGAACGCGCCACGGTGCTCGCCACGCTGGCGATGGCGCTGCTCGCCACAGGCGATGCCACCAGCGCCGCCGAGGCGGATGCGTCCGCCGAGGAGCTTTGGCGCCGGCACGTCTCCGGATGACCGGCCGCCTCGGGAGGTGATGTGGTCGTGCTGATCTGGAAGCAGGTGCAGGGAATGAACTCCCCTTCCGCCTGCTGGTCGGACACCACGGCCGGGACGCGACAGGATCGATCTGCGCGCGCCGGCCGGTCCCCACATCCTGATTACGGAACCGGCGGTGGTGCGCCATGGCGCGGCCATCCGCGAGGTTGTCCCCACGGGGCAGTTCCTTTCGCTCGCCCGGGAAGGACCCTTGTGCGCCGAGCCGGGGCTTGTGCCATGAGCAGGCCTCATGCTCCCAGGTTCTGGACGGTTGCCCGCCGGAGCGGTCGGGCGCAACTTGTCGGGGCTTCAGGCTGCGCCTGGCCTGGGCAGATCCGATAAGCGGGTCCCTGACCCGCTTCCTCTGACGTGGCATGGTGGCATGTCACGGGTCGGCATGCCGTATTGTGGCCGGGGGCTTTGAACGACGAGGCAGTATCCGGCGCCGCTGCGGAAACGCTGACCCGCCTTTCTGGGAGGAACGAGCCGGCATGGCCGAGAACGTCAGGATGGGCTTCGTCGATCTCGGCAGAATGGGCGCCAGCATGGCGGCCATTGTCCGGAAGGCCGCTCATCGGCTCGTCGTGCATGACCTGCATCGGGGCACCGCCGAGCAGCATCCGGCGCGCGGCGCCTGGGCACTCTCGATGGTCCGGTCGGGCGCCACGATCGGTGACCCGGACACCCTCTTCCATGAAAGCGACGTCCGCGGGAGAAGTGCTGCAGCAGGAATCTGCAGCGCTGCTTTGCTGACCCATGCTCGATCGGGAGGCCCGGAGGCATGTCGTGCAGCAGATCAAGATGCATCTGCAGAGGCAGTTCGCTTGCCCGATCATCTGCCACTCGGAGGTGCGACATGCCACCACCCTCGTGTCAGAGGGCATCACGCTTGCCGCGAACGGCATCTACAGCCACGGGCGCCTGGAAGACGCTCGGCAGGACGGAGGACGCACCATGGAAGACGGCGCTAACATCGTAGTCGAGACGACGCAGCGCGTGCTGCAGGATCACTGCACGCCGGCTGTCATCAACGATGCCGAGGCGGGCAAGTGGCCCGCCAAGCTGTGGGATACGCTCGAGGAGGCCGGGCTGCCGCTGGCCTGGGTGCCCGATACGCTCGGCGGCGCCGGTGCGGAACTCGCCGATGGCTTCGGCGTGCTCCGGGTGGCCGGGATGTTCGCGGCGCCCGTCCCGTTGGCCGAGACCCTGCTCGCAGGACTTCTGCTGGCCCGCGCTGGTCTGGCCTCGCCCGTGGGACCAATGACGGTGGCGCCGGTCCATATGCTCGATGAGGTCGAGCTGGACGCGAACGGGCGGCTCAAGGGGCATGCGCGTGACGTTCCCTTCGCCCGGGTTGCGCACCACATCGCCGTCCTGGCGCGGCGCGACGGGCGGTGGTTTGTCGCGCTCGTCGCCACCGCGGACTGCAAGGTGACCCCCGGTGAAAGCCTCGCCGGAGAGCCACGCGATCTGGTTGATTTCGACGATGTCCTGGCACGGGAGACCGCATCGGCGGGCGAGCTGGACCCGCAGGCCCTGGCCGCGCTGGGCGCTTCGGTCCGCGCGATGCAAATGGCTGGCGGCCTGGAGCGCATCCTGAATCAATCGCTGCAGTACGCCACGGAGCGCGTGCAGTTCGGTCGTCCCATCAGCAACTTTCAGGTCATCCAGCACAATCTGGCGCAGCTTGCCGGTGAGGTCGCGGCGGCAAGCGCGGCGGCGGATGCGGCCGCTGAGGCAATCGGCTTCGGTCCGGTCCTGGATGAGATGGCGCTCGCCGAGGTCGCGGCCGCCAAGGTCCGCATCGGCGAGGCGGCGTCACTGGGCACTGCCATCGCGCACCAGGTGCATGGCGCCATGGGCTTCACCTATGAACACTCACTGCATCACGCGACCCGGCGTCTCTGGTCGTGGCGTGACGAGTTCGGCAATGAGTCCCACTGGTCGATCCTGCTCGGCGAGATTGCCGCAAGACATGGACCGGACGGCCTCTGGCCTCTGGTAACCGGCACGGGGAGCGCGGCCAGGAGGCCTGAGGGAAGCTAGCGCCACCCGGCCTCGGCAGGCGGTCAAGGGGGCGGCGCCCCTTGGCGCGCGCCTCGAACGCCGCAGCCGCACGATTTGCCACGGGATCCTCCCGAAGGCGGATGCTGGTGTCTCTCGCACGATCCGGCGCGAGCGCTCCGTCCTGCGCCGGAGAGCGTGCCAGGATGATGCGGCCAAGCCGTCGGGCGACGGACACTCTCGATCAGTAGCCACGGCCATGGCGACTGCTTCAGCCCGGAACGGCATGGCGATCCGTGGCGCCCCGCCATTGTAGCGGCGCGCTTCTGTCACGCCCCTGCACACGGGCTGCGCCTCCCGCGGCCGGACGGGATGGGTTCTCGGCCTTTCCTATTACGTGCATGACAGCCGAGGATTCGTCCGTGTCACGTGTGTCATGCTTGGTCGATGCATCCAAAAGGAGAGAAGAGCCCGGACACATCGCGCTGATCACCTCCGCTCGGCCCGCTCACGGAAGCCGAACACCTCGGCCGGACCTGCTCCGGCCCATCTCTGTCGGAAGCGACAGCAGAGACACGCACCCAATCCACCCCTGTCACATTCCGTGGAAGGTGCGACCTTCCGCCCCTCCAGGCTCGTTGACATCGAACTGTCATGTGCTCCGATCGCTATGGACCGCGCCGATTCCGGTGGGGCCGCGGCCGGGCAGGGCAGGGTCGCACGGGAGCGGAGGGAGCGCCGACAGCCGCATGCTGGATGACTTCGATCGTGCGGTGAGCGCGGCGACGCTGCAGGCGTTCGCCGGGTCGGAGGGCTTCGACTGGGCGATCCGGCTGCTGATCGAAGTGGATCTGCTGCGCGTCGGACCCATCATCGGCCTGCTGGTATTCACCTGGGTTTCGCCGCGCGGACGGGTCGAGGCGCATCCCGAGTTCATCCTGCGCAGCCTGCTCGGCATCGTCGCGGCGACCATGCTGAGCCGGATCCTGCAGCAATTCGTGCTGCCCGAGCGGTTGCGGCCTCGCTTCGCGCCGGACGCCTTGCCCTTTCCCGGACTTGGCCATCTGTCGATCCTGTCCGACTGGAGTTCCTTCCCCTCGGACACCGCCACCTTCATCTTCGCCGTCGTGGCCGCCATCGCGGTGGCATCGCGCCCATTGGCCTGGATGGCGGCGGTCTGGGCGGTCCTCGTGGTCTGCTTCCCGCGCCTCTATCTCGGCTACCACTACCTTTCGGACCTGGTGGCCGGTGCCGCGCTGGGGATCGGGGTCATGGCCTTCATCCAGTGGCTGCCGCTGCTCCGCCGACCCGCATGCCTGGCGCGCAAGCTGGCGGAGCGGTACCCGGCCGTGGTCTTCGCCGCGCTGGTTCTGGTCGGTTACGAACTCTTGACCGCCTTCCGCACCTTGCGGCAGGCCAGGGACGCGCTGCGTGACCTCCTTCACGCGCTCTCGGCGTGAACGGGAGGTAGCGCACCCGCCCACCCGGCCATTGGCGGGCGACGTTCCGCCTTCCCGCTGCATCTCCTGGCGCATCGCCACGTTCGCCTTCGCATGCCGCTGCGCACTACGAGCCGTTCTGCGGACGACGCCGATCTGCTCGGCCCCATCCGTGCCGCTCTCCACCCGCTGCCGCCGATCGAAGAGGCCGGGGCCTTCGGCCAGGCCTTCGACCGCTTCGGTGCCGCTCGCGTCGTGCTGCTGGGCGAGGCGACGCATGGCAGCAGCGAGTTCTATCGCGCCCGCAGCGCCATCACCCGTCGCCTGATCGAGCGGCACGGCTTCACCATCGTCGCCGCGGAGGCCGATTGGCCGGATGCGGCCCGGCTCGATGCCTGGGTGCGCGACCGACCGGCTTCGACGGACGGGCCCGTCTTTGCACGTTTTCCCCGCTGGATGTGGCGCAACGCCGAGGTGCACGATTTCCTCGCCTGGCTCCGGGCACACAATGCGCGGCAGGCGCCGGAGCGGCGCGTGTCCTTCCGCGGCCTCGATCTCTACTCGCTCGGAGCTTCCGTCGAAGCGGTGCTGAGCCACCTCGATGCGCATGACCCGGAGGCGGCGGCCCATGCCCGTCGCCGTTACGGTTGCCTGACGCCCTGGCATGGCGAGCCTGGCGACTATGGTCTGGCCGTGCTGACCGGCGAGCGGGAGCCCTGCGAGGCGGCCGTCGTCGCCCAGCTGCAGGAGCTGCTTGAGGCCCGGCTGAAGCCCATCGGGGAGGATCCGGAGGGACTGTTCGACGCCACCCAGAACGCCCGCGTCGTACGCGCCGCCGAGCACTACTACCGGCTGATGTACCGCAGCAGCACCGAAAGCTGGAACCTGCGCGACCGGCACATGTTCGAGACGCTGCGCGTCCTGCTCGACCATGCGGAGCCGCGGGCCAAGGCCGTGGTCTGGGCGCACAACAGCCATATCGGCAACGCCGCCGCCACCGAGATGGGCTGGCAGGGCGAGTTCAACATCGGCGAGCTCTGCCGCACCGCCTTCGGCGAGGAAGCGGCGCTCATCGGCTTCGGTACCGATCGCGGCACGGTGGCGGCGGCGACGGACTGGGGCGGGGAGATGGAGGTCAAGCAGGTGCGCCCGGCGCTGGCCGGCAGTCACGAGGCGCTGCTGCGCGCCGCTGGCGAGAGCTGCGCACTGCTCGACTTCGGCGTGCCGAGCGCATGGGAGGCGCGCGATGCCCTCGCGGCCGCGCCGCGGCTCGAGCGAGCCATAGGGGTGATCTACCGGCCGGAGACGGAGCGGCGGAGCCACTATTTCGAGGCCGTGCTCCCCGAGCAGTTCGACGCCTTCGTCTGGTTCGCGGAAACGCGCGCGGTCACGCCGCTTGCCGCGCCGGAGAGGGAGCCGGGGGCCGAGACCTTCCCCTTCGGCCTCTGACCCGCAGTGCGGTTCCGCCGCAGAAGCAACAGGAGACGGACATGACGACGGATCGCAACCAGCGGCCGGACGATGCGCCGGCGGATCGGCAGCCCGACCAGCAACCGCCGACCCCGCCGCCAACGCCGATGGTCGGCGCCCGGGGGATCGCCAGCGGCCTGCAGCCGGGCGGCACGAAGCCCGGCGGCGGGCCCGGCACCGGGGGCCTCGGCAGCCTCGGCGCCGGCAATGCGAACACCGGAGGCGCCCCGACCGGCGCGCCGAAGCGATCAGGGCCCGGGGCCACGGAAGGCCATGCAACGGGTGAGGACAAGCCGCGGGACCGGCGGCCAACGGCCCAGGGCTTCCAGGCAGCGGGGCCCGGCAATGCGCATGGCGACCCGGTGCCGGATTCCCCCGCGCAGTCCGGCACTGACGAGCGGCCCTTCCATCCCGAGGGCGGCCGTCCCGCCGAGGATCCGGACGCGAAGGCGGCGGAGCTGTTGCGCCGCGCCAACAAAGGGCCCGAGGCGGAGGGCGATGCCGGCCCGACCGGCGCCGGCAAGCGCTGATCCGGCGCGGTGCGTCTGCCCTATGTCGCCTGCAGCCGCGCATAGACCGGCCGCAGCAGGAAGGGGCTGACGAACATCGGGATCTGCCCGAGGGCGAAGAACAGCAGCAGGTTCGGATCCGCCGCGGCTGGCAGCACCGCCAGGAACAGCGCCTGGTTGCGGTTGCCCGCCAGCAGGCCCGCGGCCAGCGCCAGGGCCCGCCCCGCCGGCAGGAAGGCCAGCGCAGTCACCGCGTTGAGGCCGAGATTGCCCGCCAGCGCCAGGGCGATGCCGGCGAGCACCCAGAGCGGATCGGCCATGAGCCGCGCCTGCACGCCGTCCATCACGCCGAAGGCGAAGATCACCAGGACCAGCACCACCGCCCCGTCCAGGGCTGGGCCCGCCCGGGCCAGGCGCGCGGTCCCGGCCAGGTGCCGGACCAGCAGCGCCAGCAGCGCCGGAAGGCCGACGACCAGGGTGAGGCGCAGCATCAGCCCGCCGATGCCGATCGCCAGGTCCACTCCGAGCAGCCCGAGCGCGAGCGGTGGCGCGGTGAAGGGGACGAGGGCGGTGGTCACCACCGCCACCACCAGGCTGAGTTCCGCATCCAGCCCCACCAGCCGCGCGAAGGCCGGCGAGGAGGTGGCGGCGCAGCCCGCGGCCATCAGGACCAGCCCCGCGCCCAGCGGTCCGTCCAGCCCCGCCGCGCGCGTCGCGACGAAGGCGAGGACCGGGCAGGCCAGCAGGATCCAGGCCGAGATCGCCGCCACCAGCGCGGGCCGCCGCAGATAGGCGACGACCTGCCGTGGGTCCAGGCGCAGCAGCACCAGCGTCATCAGCCCCGCTACCGCCGGCGTGACCAGATCGCGCATCGCCGCGGCGAGGGGCGGGGCAAGGATGCCGCCGAAGATGCTGGCCGCCAGCAGCATCCCGCCGTGGCGCGCCGACCAGTCGAGGAAGCGGAGAAGGGGGCGCAGTGGTACCGTCGGATGGTTGGAGGAGTTCGCTTCCCGTTCTATATCGCCGCCCGTGCGCACGCCATTCCTGCTGTTCTCCCTGATCGCCTTGTGCCTTGCGGCGCCCGGCACCCTGGCCGCGAATTGCGCCGCCGCGCCCAGCCCGGGCGTGGACTGGCGGCGATGCCTGATGGATGGGCGGGACCTCAGCGGCACGAACCTGACCGGCGCGGTGCTGCGCGACGCCTCGCTGACCCGGGCGAATCTGAAGGGAACGACACTGGTGCGGGTGGACGCGCGTAATGCCCGCTTCGTCTCCGCCGAGATGGGCGGGGCAAATCTGGAGGAAGCCGTGCTGCTGCGCGCCGACCTGACGCGCGCGGACCTCAAGGGTGCGCGGCTGGTCGGCACGGATCTGCGGCGGACGCGCTTCTTCCGCGCCGACCTGCGCGGCGCGGACCTGACCGGCGCGCAGCTCGAGGGCGCGGATCTGCTGCATGCCATGCTCGAAGGCGCACGCTGGACCGACGGCAAGCGGATCTGCGCCGAAGGCTCCACCGGAGAGTGCCAGTGAGCGCGGCGGCCGAAGGGGTGCCGGACTACCTGTCGCGGCTGAACCCAGAGCAGCGCGAGGCAGTGGAGACGCTGGACGGCCCGCTGCTGGTGCTCGCCGGCGCCGGCACCGGCAAGACCCGCGTGCTGACCACGCGCTTCGCCCATCTGCTGGTGACCGGACGCGCCTGGCCTTCCCAGGTGCTGGCCGTGACCTTCACCAACAAGGCGGCACGGGAGATGCGCGAGCGCGTTTCGGCCATACTCGGCCGGCCGGTGGAGGGGCTCTGGCTCGGCACCTTCCATGCGCTCTGCGCGCGCATGCTGCGCCGGCATGCGGAGCTGGTGGGGCTGAACGCCTCCTTCACCATCCTCGACACCGACGACCAGCTGCGTCTGCTGAAGCAGGTGATGGAGGCCGCGGGGCTGGATTCGAAGCGCTGGCCGGCGCCCGGGCTGATGGCAGTGGTGCAGCGTTGGAAGGATCGCGGCCTGACGCCCGCCCGCGTGACCCCTGCGGAGGACACGGATTATGCCGGCGGCCGGGCCCGCGCGCTCTATGCCGCGTACCAGCAGCGGCTGCGCGAGCTGAACGCCGCCGATTTCGGCGACCTGCTGCTGCACATGACGGAGATCCTGCGCACGCGCGAGGATGTGCTGGCGGACTACCACCGACGCTTCCGCTACATCCTGGTGGACGAGTACCAGGACACCAACCTGGTGCAGTATCTCTGGCTGCGGCTGCTGGCGCAGGGCCACCGCAACATCTGCTGCGTCGGCGACGACGACCAGTCCATCTACTCCTGGCGCGGCGCGGAGATCGAGAACATCCTGCGCTTCGAGAAGGACTTTCCCGGCGCGCGCATCGTGCGCCTGGAATCCAACTACCGCTCCACCCGGCCGATCCTCGCCGCCGCCTCGCATCTCATCGCGCATAACAGCGGTCGCCTCGGCAAGACGCTGCGCACGGGGCGCAACGACGCCGATGGCGAGAAGGTGCGCCTCGTCTCCCTCTGGGACTCGGAGGAGGAGGCGCGGATGGTGGGCGAGCGGATCGAGGCGGCGCGGCGCGCCGGCCACACGCTGGCGGAGATCGCCATCCTGGTGCGCGCCGGCTTCCAGACCCGTGCCTTCGAGGAGCGGCTGATCACCCTCGGCGTGCCCTACCGCGTTGTCGGTGGCCTGAAATTCTACGAACGCCAGGAGATCCGCGACGCGCTTGCCTATCTGCGCGTGCTGGCCCAGCCGGCCGACGACCTGGCCTTCGAGCGCATCGTGAACGTGCCGAGGCGCGGGGTCGGCGACACCGCGCTCCGCGCCCTGCACGAGATCGCGCGGACCGAGCGGATCCCGCTCTCGCTCGCCGCAGAGAAGCTGGCGGCGAGTGGCACGCTGAAGGCCGCCAGGACGCGGCAGGCGCTGACCGGGCTGATGCACGGCTTCGCCCGCTGGCGCGAGATGCTGGCCCGCGAGGGCCATGTGGCGACTGCCGCGACCGTGCTGGAAGAGTCCGGCTACACCGAGATGTGGAAGCAGGACCGCAGCCCGGAGGCGCCGGGGCGGCTCGAGAACCTGAAGGAGTTCCTGCGCGCGCTTGGCGAGTTCGAGACCCTGGCGGGCTTTCTCGACCACGTCGCGCTGGTGATGGAGACGGACGAGGCGGCCGCCGAGGATCGTGTCTCGCTCATGACGCTGCATGCGGCCAAGGGGCTGGAATTCGACATGGTCTTCCTGCCGGGCTGGGAGGAGGGGCTGTTTCCCTCGCAGCGCAGCCTGGACGAAGGCGGCGAGAAGGCGCTGGAGGAGGAGCGTCGCCTCGCCTATGTCGGGCTGACGCGGGCGCGGCGCCAGGCGATCGTCAGCTTCGCCGCCAACCGCCGCGTCTATGGCAACTGGACCAGCTCCATTCCCAGCCGCTTCATCGACGAACTGCCGCTCGACCAGGTGGAGCGCGAGGGCAGCGTCGGGCTTGCGCGGCAGCGCATGGCGACGATGCCGAGCGTCTTCACCGGAGCCTACGGCCTCTCCGCCCGCCGTCCGCGCGTGATCGAGGCCGGCGCCTGGGAGGTGCAGGCCCGCCCGGCGCGCGCCGAGCCGATCGCCGTCGGCGAGCGCGTCTTCCACCAGAAATTCGGCTACGGCACGGTGGAGGCGGTGGAGGACGACAAGCTCGACATCGAATTCGACAAGGCTGGCCGCAAGCGCGTGCTCGACCGGTTCGTGGAGAAGGCATGAAGCGGCGGACGGAGCCCCTGGAAACCCTCGTGCTCGAGGGCCTGCCGGAGCAGGCGGTGCCGGGCTTCGAGGCGGCACTTGCCACCGTCTGCGGCACGGTGGGCTACTTCCGCGACGAGGCGACCGATAGCTGGCGGCTCGAGGCCCTGCGCGAGGCCGGGGCCAGCGAGGCCGAGCTGCAGGCCGCGCTGGCGCTCGCCGCCGCCGTCGCCGGCATTGCGCCGCCCACGCTGCAGAAGGCACCGGTCGAGGCCGAGGGCTGGCTCGAGCGCACCATCGAGAGCTTCCCCGAGCAGCAAATTGGTCGCCGTTTCCTCGTGCGGCCCACGCATCTGCCCGATCCGGTCACCCATGGCCGCATCGTGCTGCGCCTGGACGCCGGCGTCGCTTTCGGCAGCGGCGAGCACGGCTCCACCCGCGGCTGCCTGCTGGCGCTGGAGGCGATCGCGCGTCGCCGGCCGCGCCGTATCCTGGATCTCGGCACCGGGTCCGGCATCCTGGCCATGGCGGCGGCGAAGCTGTGGCGCCGGCCGGTGCTGGCGGCCGATATCGAGCCCTGGTCGGTGCGCGTCGCCGCGGAGAATGCGCGGCTCAACGGCGTGCAGCGGCTGATCGCCACGCGGCTGGCCGATGGCTGGCGGCATCGCGCGGTGCGCGGCCGCCGTTATGACCTCGTCTTCGCCAATATCCTCGCGCGCCCGCTCTGCGCCATGGCGCGCGACCTGGCGACGCATCTGGCGCCCGGTGGCGTCGCGATTCTCTCGGGGCTACTCGGAACGCAGGCAGCGATGGTGCTGGCGGCGCATCGGCGCTGCGGCCTGCTCCTCCGCAACCGCGTGCGGCAGGGCGCCTGGACCACGCTGGTGCTGCAGAAGCCGCCCTCGTCCCGATAGCCGCCGGGCCATAAGCCGCGCGGCGGGCGGGATGCCGGGGAGAGGGCGCGCTCTCCCGGCGTGGAGAGGGCGGCGCCCCCGGCTGGGTCAGGCCATGGCCTGAGCCGGCGGCCGCGCCATCCAGTTCATCACGGTCGCGGCGATCCCCACGGCGATCATCACGGGCCAGAAGGCGGTATAGTTGCCTGTCGTCGCCAGCAGCAGCGCGCCCGAGCCGGCGCCGAGGAAGCCGCCGATCTGGTGCGAGAAGAAGCAGACGCCGTAAAGCGCGCCGAGATCGCCCACGCCGAAGCGCCGCGCGATGGCCGCGCTGGTCAGCGGGATGGTGCCGAGCCAGACGAAGCCCATCACCGCCGCGAAGACCAGCGTTCCCGCATAGGTCGGCGGCACCAGCACGAAGACCGCGATGGCCGCGCTGCGCAGCAGATAGATCCAGCCGAGCGCCAGCTCCGGCCGCATGTGGTTGCTGACGCGCCCGCACAGCCAGCTGCCGGGGATGTTGAAGAGGCCCACCGTCATCAACGTCATCGCCCCAAGTCCCGCCGGCAGGCCGCAGAGCTGGATATGTGAGGGCAGGTGCATGGTCAGGAAGGCCAGCTGGAAGCCGCAGGCGAAGAAGCCGCCGGTCAGCAGCGCGTAGTCGCGGTCCGCGAGCGCCATGCGCGCCAGCCCGGGAAGGCCGGCGAGACCGGTCGGGGCTGGCCCGCTGCCGCGCAGCGGCGGCGTCCACTCGACGGTTCGCGCGATGGGCACGATGACCAGCACGGTCACTGCCAGGATGCCGAGGGTGAGCACGGCACCGATGCCGCCGATCAGGCTCTGCGCCAAGGGCACCATCGCTGCCTGGCCGAGCGAGCCGCCGGCG
>Ga0180217_1003286_pt1 | contig 13827 bp, 15 predicted proteins | sample eDN3rd37CBELigOP_FD_128521 | JGI IMG/M metagenome (GOLD analysis project Ga0180217, IMG submission 128521) | Enriched Organic Plus compost microbial communities from Emeryville, California, USA - eDNA 3rd pass 37_C BE-Lig OP (version 2) (version 2) ... | reverse complement strand
CGGTGACATAGGCCGACAGGCCATGTCCGTCGGCGGCGGTCAGCTCCGTGCTCATGGGCGTTTCCCTTCTGCCTGTGGCACTTTATCCTGTGGCCATGTCAGAGGTCGTCAACCTGAACCGGGTGAGGAAGGCGCGCGCTCGGGCCGAAGCAGAGGCGCGGGCAGCCGCCAACCGCGCGAAGCACGGCCGCAGCGGGACGGAAAAAGCGAACGACCGTCGGGCCACAGCACGCCGCGAGGCGCTGCTGGACGGCGCGCGGCGGGAGGACACGCGCTCCGACCTGCCTCCCGCCGGTTAGCACCCCCTGCATCCACCATCACCAGGGCGTCCAGCCATGACCAAGTCGATTCTCACCGCGGCGACTCCGCTTGCCCTGCTGCTCGCCGCCTGTGCATCGGAGCCGCCGCCGGCTCCGGAATCCGCCGCCTCACGCGAGGTGACGCGCGAAGCCGCGCCACGCCAGCCTACCGGCCCGGTGACCAAGTTCGATGGCCGCTATGTCGGCACCGTCACGCTGAACCCCGACCGCACACGCGCCTGCCCGTCCGGACCGTCGGGGGAGCGGGAGATCATCGTCAGCCAGGGCCAGGTGACCTTTCCGGTGCGGCCGGAGATTCGCCAGACCCTGAACGGCACGGTGACAGCCGACGGCTCGGCGCGCATGTCGGCCCTGGTGGACCGCGAGATCGCCACGACCGGGCTGTTCACCGACCATGGCTTCCAGGGCGAGTACCGCAACGGCCTCTGCAGCTACGCGGTGCAGATGCAGAAGGTCACCTGACGCGGCGGTACGGGTTCGTGGCGCATCGACGGCGCGCTCCGCTCGCCGTCAGCCTTCCAGCGCCGCGTCCTCCGCCGACCGCACGGCCGGGCGGCGCTGGCGGATCAGGCGCTGCACCGGCTTCATCAGCATGTTGATCAGCAGCACCAGGATGGTCAGCCAGATCGCGCCGACCGACTCGCCCGCACCCGCCTGAGCGCCGATCGCGGCCATGCACCAGATCGTGGCCGCCGTTGAGAGGCCGCGCACATTCGCCCCCTCGCGCAGGATCGCCCCGGCGCCAAGGAAGCCGACGCCGGTCGCGACTGCGCCGAAGCCGGCGCCGAGGTTGGACGGTTCCACCCGCGTCACCATCAGATCGGCGAAGGCGGCTGCCGCGACCGCCACCAGCACGCAGGACCGAAGCCCTGCAGCCGTGGTCTGCCGCCACTCCCGCTCCGCCCCCACCAACGCGCCCAGCACGAAGGCGAGCGGCAGCCCGGGCAGGGTGCTGTCGGCGGCAACCCAGACGAGCAGGCGCTCCAGCACGGCAGGGTCCTACACGTTGAAGCGGAACAGCAGGATGTCGCCGTCCTTTACCACGTAGTCCTTGCCCTCCACCCGCATCTTCCCGGCCTCCTTCGCACCCTGCTCGCCGCCAAGCGCAACATAGTCCTCATAGGCGATGGCCTCGGCGGCGATGAAGCCGCGCTCGAAATCGCCATGGATCACGCCGGCAGCCTGCGGCGCCCTGGTGCCCTGGGTGATGGTCCAGGCCCGCGTCTCCTTCGGCCCTGCGGTGAAGTATGTGACGAGGCCGAGCAGCGCGTAGCCGGCGCGGATGATGCGATCCAGGCCGCTGTCCTCGAGCCCGAGCGAGGCCAGAAACTCCGCCCGGTCGGCCTGTGGCATCTGGCTGATCTCGGCCTCGATGGCGGCCGAGACGACGACGGCGCGCGCGGCCTCCGCCTCGGCGCGGGCGAAGACACGGGCGCTGTGCGCGTTGCCGGTGGCAGCCGCGCCCTCCTCCACGTTGCACACATAGAGCACGGGCTTGGTGGTAAGCAGCTGCAGGCGCTTCGCAGCCTGCTCCTCGCCCTTCGGCACGGCGGTGCGGGCAGGCTTGCCGGCCTGCAGCGCGGCGAGGATCGGCTCGATCAGCGCGAGCTGCGCCTGGGCCTCCTTGTCGCCGCCGCGCACGCGCTTGACGAGTCCCTGCTGGCGCTTCTCCAGGCTGTCGAGATCGGCGAGCATGAGCTCGGTCTCGACCGTCTCGGCATCCCGGATGGGGTCCACGCTGCCTTCGACATGCGTGACGTCGCTGTCCTCGAAGCAGCGCAGGACATGGACGATCGCATCCACCTCGCGGATATTGGCCAGGAACTGGTTGCCGAGCCCCTCGCCCCTGGAAGCCCCGCGCACCAGGCCCGCGATGTCAACGAACTCCAGGCTGGTCGGCACGGTCTTCGCGCTCTTGGCAATGCGCGCGATGGTGTCGAGGCGCGGATCAGGCACCGCAACGCGGCCCAGATTCGGCTCGATGGTGCAGAACGGGTAGTTCGCCGCCTGCGCCGCCACCGTCTCCGTCAAGGCATTGAAGAGCGTCGACTTGCCGACATTCGGCAGGCCGACAATGCCGCAATTGAAGCCCATTGGTATTTCGTTCCTGCATGCCCCTCCCCCGCCGAAGGGAGAGGAAAATCCTCGTGCCGGTTCGCGACCGGCTCATGCGATCGCGCTCTAGGCCCGCTCCAGCCGCACCGCGATGTCCTGCGCGATCGCCGTCGCAGCGATGCGGGCCGCGGCATCGTCCGAGCGGAACTCCAGCGCAGCCGCGCGCAGCAAAGGTGCCGCTGCGGCCGCAGCGACGCCGGCCCGCTGCGCCGCCTCGGCGATGCGCTCGGCCCGGGCTGCCGCATCGGACAGGGTCAGCGCACCGCTGGCCTCCAGCGCCAGGGCGGCACGCAGCGCCGCCTCGCCTGCCGCCTGCAGGGCCACGCGCTGGCGCCGCACATCGGAAAGGGGTCCGCTCATGGGATCGCCCGGGACCGCCGCACAGGCCGTGCGAAGCGCAGCGGCGGTCTGCGCCAGCGCCCGCGCCTGGCGCAGCAGGGCGGCGGCCAGTGCCGCGGCGCCGTTCGCCCAGTCTTCCTGCCCCGGCCCGCCGACGCCCTCGGCGAAGGTCTCCGTCCCGACGTCCTCTTCCATCAGCGAGCCTCCTGCGTCAGCAGCGCCACCCGGGTCATGAACTCCTCCGGCCGCCCCTCGGCCAGCAGCGGCGCGGCATCCGCCACCGCATCCAGCAGCGGTTCCACCCAGCTGTCCACCTTGGCGAAATTGCCCAGCACATGGCCGGTAACGCGGTCCTTGTGCCCGGGATGGCCGATGCCGAGGCGCACGCGCCAGAAATCGGCCGTGCCGAGTGCCCGCTGCATGTCGCGCAGCCCGTTGTGCCCCGCCGTGCCCCCGCCCCGCTTCACGCGCACCTTGCCCGGCGCCAAGTCCAGCTCGTCATGAAAGGCCCAGATCCCGTCCGGCGGGATCTTATGGAAGGCGGCGGCGGGCTGCACCGAATCGCCGCTGTCGTTCATGTAGGTCTGCGGCTTCAGGGCAAGGATCTTCACGCCGCCGAGAATGCCTTCCGCCACCTCGCCCTTGAAGCGCTTGCGCCACGGCCCGAAGCGGTAGCGGCGTGCGATCGCCTCCACCGCCCTGAAGCCGATATTGTGGCGCTGCCGCGCGTGCTCGGCCCCCGGATTGCCCAGGCCGACCCAGAGAAGCACGGCAGCATCCCCCGCGTGGCGCTACTTCTTCTTCGCAGGCGCGGCCGCCTTGCCAGCCGGGGCCTTCTTCGCCGGCTCTGGCTCGGCCGGCTGCACCGGGGCCGCGGCCACATCCTCGGCCACGGTCGGCGGGGCGATGGTGGCCACGACGAAATCGCGGGCGATCACCGACTTAGTGCCGAACTGGTCCCTCACGGAGGACCAGCGGAGGCTGTCGCCGATCCCGGCCTCGGCCAGGTCGATCTCGAAGGCCTCCGGCACGGCATCCGGATCGGCCAGCACCTCAAGCTCCCGGCGCACGACGTTCAGCACGCCGCCGGCCTTGATGCCCGGGCAGATGCCCTCGTTCGCGAAGTGCACGGGCACCCGCACGCGGATGCGCGCACCGGGGGCCAGGCGCTGGAAATCGACATGGATCGGGCGATCCGTCACCGGGTGGAACTGCACGTCGCGCATCAGGGTGCGCTCGGTGCCGCCGCCCTTGACGGCGACCTCGTAGAGGTGGCTCTGCCAGCCGCCCCGCTGCAGTTCCTTCACCACGTCGCGCGGGTCGAGGGCGATCAGCGTCGCCTCCTGCTTCGCGCCGTAGATGACGGCGGGGACAAGCCCCTCTCGCCGGGTCGCGCGCGCCGCCCCCTTACCGGCCCGCTCGCGCGCCTCGGCCTCGATCCGAATGGTCTGGACCATAGGTCGTGCTCCGCTTGCTTGCGATGATCCCGCGGCCGCAGCCCAGGCATGGAAATGCCCGGCCCCGGAAACGGGTGCGCCGGCCTCCAGGGGTGCCGGCGCAGCGGGCGAGGTAGCCGATCGGGCCCTGCGACGCAACCGCACCGGCATTGACCGGGCACCCGGGCCGGGAGAGCGTGGCGGCATGGAAGCGCTCGGCATCCTGCTGGCCCTGACGATACCGCTCGGCCTCGTCGCCGGCTGGGTGCTGGGCATTGCCGGCTGGCGGCAGGCCCGGCGCGCGCGGGAGGAGATCGCAGCGCTGCGCGAGGCGCTGCGGACAGCGGGTATCGCGGTGCCTGAAGCCCCGGCGGCGGCGCCCGGCCCGATCCCCTGGGCCAGGCCATCCACGACACCCGCAGCCGGCGCCTTGAGCCCTGATGCCCCACCCAAGCCGGCGACAACCGTGGCCGCTGCGGCCGGGCCTCCCGGCACGGCCCAGGCCCCGCCGGCGCCGGCAACCGCGCCGGAGCCGCCTGCGCGTTCCGCGCGTCCTGCCCCTGCCGGTCCAGGGCTCGAGGAGGCGCTGACGCTCCGCTGGGGTGTCTGGCTCGGTGCCGCCGCCCTGCTGCTGGCGGGCGTCTTCCTGCTGCGCACGGCGGTGGAGGAAGGCTGGCTCGGCCCGGCGGCGCGCTGTGCCCTGGCAGGGCTGCTCGGGCTGGTGCTGATCCTGGCCGCGGAGTGGCTGCGCCGCCACCCGCTGCCGGAGCGCCAGGGCGTCGCCCTGGCGATTCCCTGGCCGGACCAGGCCCCGGCGGCGCTTGCCGCCGGCGGCGTGGCCGTGCTGTTCGGTGCCGCCTACGCCACGGCGGTGATGTATGCGCTCGTGCCGCCGCTCATGGGCTTCGCGCTGCTGGCGCTGGCAGCGCTCGCCGGCATCGCACTGGCGCTGGTGCTGGGGCCGGTGGTTGCCGCCATCGGCATCGCCGGCGCCTATGTCACGCCGGCGCTGATCGAGACGCAGAATCCCTCGCTGCCCGGCCTCTTCGCCTACCTCCTGGCAGTGACGGCGGCGGCCCTGGCGGTGCTGCGCCAGGTGGGCGCCGCCTGGCTCGGCTGGGCCGCCGTCATCGCCGCGGCGCTCTGGGCGCTGGCCGGGGCGGCAATGGGCCGCGCGCCGGAGGATCTGTGGCCGCCGGCCCTGTTCCTGCCCGCCACGGCGGCGCTGCATCTGGCGCTGCTGCCTCGGGCGGCCCTGGACGATGCGCTTGGCCGCCGCCTCGCCTGGGTGCCCTTCGCGGTGCTGGCGGCGACCGCGCTGCTGCTGGTGCCCGGCACGACCAGCCTGGCCCCGGCGGTCGGCGTGCTGCTGCTGAGTCCGGTCGCTCTCGCCAAGGGCATCGCCGAACCGCAGCTCGACCGCCTGCCCTGGCTCGCCGCCCTGGCCGGCCTGCTGATGCTGCTCGTCTGGTCCGTGCCGCACTGGCAGGCAGCCGGGGAGCCGGTGACCGTCGCCGGCGTGGTGCAGGGCATCCTGCCCGCCGCCCCCTGGCCGCCCGAGGCGCTGCACCCCTTCCTCGGCGCCACGTTGCTGCTCGCACTGCTGCATGCCGCGGCGGGGTTGTGGCAGGAGCGGCGGGCGCCGCATCCGCTGCGCTGGGCGGCGCTGCCGGCGGCGGTGCCCGTGCTCGCACTGCTGGTGGCCTATGCCCGGGTACGCGGCTTCGCCCTCGATGCAGGCTGGGCGCTGGTGGCGGCCGCGCTCGCCGCCGGGCTGGTGGCGGCCACGGCCGCAGCCCGACAGGCGGGGGCGCTGCAGCGGGCGGGCACGCATGCCGCAGGCGCGATGGCGGCGCTGGCGCTTGGCACCGCCATGGTCCTTACGGAGCATTGGCTGACCCTGGCGGTCGCGCTGTTCCTCCCGTCGCTCGCCTGGGTGGAGGCGCGCGCCGACCTGGCCGCGCTGCGGCGCATCGCGCTGGCCGTCGCCGCGGTGGTGCTGACGCGCCTGGTGCTGAACTGGTACGTGCTGGGCTACGATTTCGGCCGCATGCCTGTGCTCAACGGGCTGCTGCTCGCCTATGGCGTCCCCGCCGCCTGCTTCGCGCTGGCCGCCTTCCTGTTCCGCCGCCGCGGCGAGGACGCGACCGTGGCGGTGCTGGAGGCCGGCGCGCTGGCCTTCCTCACCGCGCTGGTGCTGATGGAGATCCGGCACGCCATGGCCGGCGGCGACCTCATGGCCGGCCAGGAGCCGCCCTTCCGCGAGGCCGCGTTGCATCTGCTGGCGCTCTCCCTGCTGGCGACCGGGTTGCGCCTGCTGAACCGGCGGCTGGGGGACCGACCCGTGCTGCGCTGGGGCTGGCGGCTGCAGCAGGGCGCCGCACTCATTCTCGGCCTCGTTCTGGTTGCGGCGAATCCGGCCTTCGATATCGATGTGACGCTGTTCCGTGCGCCGGTGCTGAACGAGCTGCTGCTCGCTTATGCCCTGCCCGCAGCGCTCGCCGCCATAGCGGCCGGTGCGCCGGAAAGCGCCTGGCCGCCCGGCTTCCGCCCTGCGCTCCTGGGCTATGCCTTCCTCGCCGCCTTCGCCTGGATCACGCTGGAGGTGCGGCACGAATTCCATCCGGTCGAGATGTCGCTCGACCTCGCGCCGTCCGAACCGGCGGAGCTCTACGCCTATAGCGGCGCCTGGCTCGGCTTCGGCGCGTTCCTGCTGGCGCTCGGCATCCGCCAGGGCGCGCCGGCCCTGCGCAGGGCGGCACTCGCCGTCATGGCGCTGACGGTGGCGAAGGTCTTCCTGGTGGACATGGCCGAGCTGGTCGGGCTGTTGCGCGTGCTGAGCTTTCTCGGCCTCGGACTGGCGCTGATTGCACTGGGCTGGGTGTACCGGCGCTTCGTCGTGTCCGGGGCTACGGCGCCTCCGGCGCCAGCGCCACCGGGGTGACGGACCAGGCCCGCCCGCCGCCCGCCGGCGGCTCGCACAGGATCGGCAGGGCATTCGGCGTGCGCACGTTCGGCTCATGCCCGAGCGCGAGGCGCAGGGCGCGGAACAGGGCACCATGCGCCACCACCAGCACCGGCCCCGGCAGGGCCGTCGCGCGGTTGACGGCGGCGATGGCGCGGGCAAGCAGCGTGGCGAAGCTCTCGCCGCCCGCGGGCGTGTAATCGCCGCGGATCCAGTCGTCATACCAGTCGCCCATCGGCTTGCCTTCCTGCTCGCCGAAGGCGGTCTCGCGCAGGTCGTCATCGATCGAGACCGGCAGGCCGAGCGCCTCGCCCACCGTCTCGGCGGTGACACGTGCGCGCGACAGCGGCGAGGCGACGATGGTGGCGATGCCCAGGCCGACCAGCGTCCGCGCTGCACGCCTGGCCTGGGCTTGGCCTACCTGGTTCAGCGGGATGTCCACATTGCCCTGCGACAGCCCCTGGGCGTTCCAGTCCGTCTCGCCGTGGCGAAGGAACCAGAAGGGGATCGGGTTGAGACGGACGGTCCCGGCGACGTCGTTCATGACCTGGGTCATTCCTGGCTGGCGGCAGGAGGGCGCAGGGGAGATCGCAGCATGGCCGCGAGGTCCCCGTCCGGCCTGCCCTCGGATGGGGGCAGGTGCCGGTCATCGGCACCTGCCGGCTGGCCGCGGGCCTGGGGCTAGGCCGGCAGCCCTTCCTGCTGCAAGGTCCGCTGCACCGCCGGTCGCGCCAGCATGGCCTTGAGATGCGCGTCGAGATGCGGCGGCAGGCTCATGCCCGAGCGCCGCGCCGCCCAGTACTCGACGAAGAACAGCGCCGCATCCGCCACCGAATAGCCCGAGGGCAACACCCAGGTGCCGGTGTGCGTCCAGCCCTTCTCCAGCGTGTCGAAATACTTCGCCGCAAGCTGTTTGCCCTGCTCAATCACCTTGGGCAGGTCCTCCTCGCGCGACGTGAAGTTCGTGGCGCGAAACTGACGGGTGAAGCCCTGTGGATGGATGGTGCCGCAGACATAGTCCAGCATTTCCATGCACCGGATCTCGCCTTCGAGATCCGTCGGCATCAGCTTCGCCTCCGGGTTGGTCCTGGCGAGATAGGCTGCGATCACCGGCCATTCCGTCAGCACGGAGCCGTCGTCGCGCTGCAACGCCGGCACCTTGGATTTCGGGTTGATCGCCATGTATTCCGGCTTGTACTGCGCGCCGTCCTTCAGCGCGACCGGCGAGAGTTCATAGGGCTTGCCGATCTCCTCCAGCACCACATGGATGCCGACGGAGCAGGCGCCGGGCGAGTAATAGAGCTTCATCGGTTCCTCCCCTTCAGGCCAGACCCTCGGCCGCCAGCGTACGCTGCACGGCGGGCCGCGCCTTCATGCGGGTGTAGTGCGCCGCGACATTGGCCGGCAGCGCCCGGTTCAGCCGTCCCGCCCACCAGAAGGAGACGTAGAACAGCGCCGTATCGGCGAAGGAATAGCCGCCGAGCAGGTATTCCTTCCCCTCCAGCGCCTTGTCCATGACCGCGAGACCCTTCTCGAATATCTCGCTGCCGCGGGCCTGCACGGCCGGATGGTCGGCCTCGTTCGAGGCGAAGTTGGCTGGGCGGAAGATGCGAGAGAAGCCCTGCATGTGCATGGTGGCGACAGCGAAATCCGTCAGTTCCAAGGCTCGGGCTATCGCCTCCGGCCCCTGCGGCAGCAGCCCTGCGCCGGGATTGGTGGCGGAGAGCCAGTAGGCGATGGCCGGGTATTCGGTCAGCACGCTGCCATCGTCGCGCTGCAGGGTCGGCACCTTGGACTTCGGGTTCACCGCGGTGAATTCCGACTTGAACTGCGCGCCCTCGCGCAGGTTCACCAGCACAGCCTCGTAGGGCTTGCCGATCTCCTCGAGCAGCACGTGAATGCCGACCGAGCAGGCGCCCGGCGAGTAGTAGAGCTTCATGGGTCGGATCCTCCCCAAGGGTCGCGTCGCGGCCAGAGCCTGTCCGGCCCGGGCCGCGCCCGCAAGGGGAAAGCCGCATGGCTCAGTTGAACAGGGAGGAAACCGAGCTTTCCTCGGAGATGCGCCGCACCGCCTCGGCCATCAGCGGGGCGATGGTCGCCTGGCGAATGTTCTTGGACACCCTGACCGCTTCGGTCGCCAGAATGCTGTCGGTCACGGTCATCATCTCGATCGGGCTGGCGCCGACCCGCGCCACCGCGCCGCCCGAGAAGACCCCGTGGGTCACGTAGACGGAAACGCCGTTGGCGCCGTTCTTGATCAGTGCCTCGGCGGCATTGCACAGCGTGCCGCCTGAATCGACGATGTCGTCCACCAGGATGCAGTGCCGGCCCTCGACCTCGCCGATCACGTTCATCACCTCGCTCACTCCCGCGCGCGGGCGCCGCTTGTCGATGATGGCGAGATCGGTGTGCAGCCGCGCGGCCAGCGCCCGGGCGCGCACCACGCCGCCGACATCGGGGCTGACCACCATCAGGTCCCGCCCGGCATAGCGCTCCTGGATGTCGCGAGCGAAGAGCGGCGCGGCGAAGAGGTTGTCCACCGGGATGTCGAAGAAGCCCTGGATCTGCGCCGCGTGCAGATCCATGGTCAGTACCCGGTGGGCGCCCGCGGCGGTGATCAGATTCGCCACCAGCTTGGCCGAGATGGGGGTGCGAGGCCCGGACTTCCGGTCCTGCCGCGCATAACCGAAATAGGGGATCACGGCGGTGACACGCCGCGCCGAGCTGCGGCGCAGCGTATCCAGCGTGATCAGCAGCTCCATCAGGTTGTCATTCGCGGGATAGCTGGTGGACTGCACCACGAAGACGTCCTCGCCCCGGACATTCTCGTGGATCTCCACGAACACCTCCATGTCGGCGAAGCGGCGGATGGAGGCGCTGGTCAGCGGCAGCCCGAGTGAGGCCGCGACGGCCTCCGCCAGCGGACGGTTGCTGTTGCAGGCAACGATCTTCATTGGGGGCCAGACCCTTCGTTCGCGGGCGCATGTGCCGCGGCCGCGCGGCGCGGGCGCTGCCGGCGGCGAGATATCAAGGTGACGGAACTGTGTAAACCACGCGGCTCCGGGCGCCGAGGCCGGCATGGCGTCCCGCTGCCGTGATTAACGCCTGGGAAAGCACGGGGCGGCATCTTCTGCCGGGCGGGCCGGAGGGAGCCGGCGGGCGGGGGAGCCATGAGGGCAGGCCGCGGTTCTGGGCAGGAGGAGCCATGCAGGGGCTGATCGCCGGGCTGAAGGCGCTCGGGCGACGCAGGCTGCTGGCGCTGGCGGGAGTCGGCGTGACCGTGCTGGGCCTGCTCGCCTTCCTGATCCTGCGCGCCACCGAGACACCGATGGCCCCGCTCTATGGGGAACTCGAGCAGCGCGACGCCGCCGCCGTCGTGGCCGCCCTCGACCGGGCCCGCGTGCCCTACCGCCTGGCCGCCGGCGGTACCCAGATCATGGTCCCGGCGGAAGAGGTTCCGCGCCTCAGGCTGATGCTGGCGCGGGAGGGCCTGCCGGCCGGCGGCGGCGTGGGCTGGGAGATCTTCGACCGCGGCGAATCGCTCACCACCACCCCCTTCCAGCAGGACGTGAACCGGCTGCGCGCGCTGGAAGGCGAGCTGTCGCGCACCATCCGCGGCCTCGCCGGCGTGCGCAGCGCCCGCGTCCACCTGGTGCTGCCGCGGCGGGAGGCCTTCTCGCGCGAGCGTGGCGAGGCTCAGGCCAGCGTCGTCCTCGCGATGCAGGGCAGCCATCGGCTGGACCGGGAAGGCGTGCAGGCGGTGCTGCACCTGGTCGCCACGGCTGTCCCGGGCCTGAAGCCCCAGAACGTCTCCATCGTGGACAGCCGCGGCGAGCTCCTGGCCCGCGGCGGCCAGGCGCTCGCAGGCCCCGCCGCCGCCCAGACGCAGGAGGAGCTGCGCCGGGCACAGGAACTGCGCATCGCCCGCGCGATCGAGGAACTGCTCGAGCGCACCCTCGGCCCCGGCCATGTGTGCGCCGAGGCGACGGTCGAGATGGATTTCGACCGGGTCGAGACCCGGGAGGAGCGTTTCGACCCCGACAACCAGGTGCCGCGCAGCCAGCAGAGCACGACGGAGAGCAGCCGCGACACGGAGCCCCAGCCGACCAGCGTCGCCACCGCCATTCCGGGCGCCGATCCGACGGCTGCCGCCGGCCGCCAGGAGAGCCGGGAGGAGGAGACGACGAACTACGAGATCGGCCGCACCACGCGCAGCACGCTGCGGGAGCATCCTGTGGTGCGCCGCGTCTCGGTTGCCGTGCTGGTGGACGGGGTGGTCGAACCTCAGCCCGAAGGCCCGCCCAGGGTGCGGGAGCGCACGCCCGAGGAGCTGCAGCGCATCGCCGCGCTGGCGCGCGCCGCCGCCGGCCTGGATGAGCGCCGCGGCGACCGGATCGAAGTGGTCTCCATGCGCTTCGCCATCCCGGATGCCGAGACGCCCGAGGCCCCCGGCCTGTTCGGCATCGCCCTTCCCCCCGCCATGCTGGCACGGCTGGCAGACACGGCCCTGCTCGCCCTGGTGGCGCTGGCGGCGATCCTGCTGCTCGGCCGCCCGGTCGTCGGCCATCTCGCCGCCGCTCTGGCGCCGGCGGCGCTGGCGGCCGCGGGCGGTGCCGGAGCGGCCGCGGGCGCCCTGCCCGGCAGTGGCGGGACGACGGCCCTGCCGGGCGCCGGCCCCGCTGCGGCGGCCCTGCCGAATGCCGAGGGCGCCACCGCCGCCCTGCCTCCGGGCGAGGACATGGTCAGCCTCTCGCACGTGGAAGGGCAGATGCGCGCCTCCTCGCTGCAGAAGCTGGTCAAGCTGGTCGAGGCGCATCCTGACGAGACGCTGACGGTCCTGCGCCGCTGGCTCGATCCGGGCGGGGAGGCATGAGCGACAGACGCAACCTGACCGGGCCGCAGAAGGCGGCGGTGCTGATGCTGGCACTGGGCGAGGAGCACGCGGCCACGCTGTTCGGCCGCATGCACGAGGACGAGATCCGCGACCTCTCCGCCGCCATGGCGCAGCTCGGCGCCGTGCCCGCCGCCATGGTCGAGGATCTGTGCCGCGAGTTCGCCGAGCAGCTCGGCCAGGCAGGCAACCTCATCGGCACCTATGAGAGCACCGAGCGGCTGCTGCTGAAGACGCTGCCCAGGGACCGCGTCACGCAGATCATGGAGGAGATCCGCGGTCCCGCCGGCCGCACCATGTGGGACAAGCTGGGCAACGTGAACGAGGCGGTGCTCGCGAACTACCTGAAGAACGAGTACCCGCAGACCGTCGCCGTGGTGCTGACCAAGGTACGCCCCGAGCATGCCGCGCGCGTCCTCTCGCTGCTGCCGGAGAGTTTCACGATGGAGGTCGTCATGCGCATGCTGCGCATCGAGACCGTGCAGAAGGAGGCGCTCGAGGGTGTGGAGCGCACCCTCAAGGCGGAGTTCATGTCCAATCTCGCGCGCAGCAACCGCCGCGACGCGCACGAGATGATGGCGGAGATCTTCAACAACCTCGACCGCCAGGCCGAGAGCCGCATCCTGACCGCGCTCGAGGAGCGCAATCGCGACGCGGCCGAGCGCATCCGCAGCCTGATGTTCACCTTCGAGGACCTGCAGCGCCTGGATGGCGCCGGCATGCAGACGCTGCTGCGCGCGGTCGAGAAGGACAAGCTGGCGCTGGCGCTGAAGGGCGCGTCGGAGCAGATGCGCGACCTCTTCCTGCGCAACATGACCGAGCGTGCGGCACGGCTGCTGAAGGACGACGTCGCCGCCCTCGGTCCGGTGCGCCTGCGCGACGTGGACGAGGCGCAGGCGGCGATCGTGGCTCTCGCCAAGGATCTCGCCGCCCAGGGCGCCATCGAGCTGAACAACGGGCGTGACGAGGAGATGGTGCCGTGACCGCCCCGTCCTTCCGCCCGCTGCTGCCGCCGCCACGCCCGGCCGGGCGCCGCCCGCCGCTGCAGGGCGCGCTGATCGTGCCCGATTTCGACGCCCCGCCACCCGTGGCGGAGCAGCCCGATCCGGACGCGGAGGCGGCGGCCGCGCTGGCTGCGGCCTGCGCAGCGGCGCGGGCGGAAGGCTTCGCTGCGGGCGAGGCCGCGGGCCGTGCGGCCGCCGCTTCCGCGCATGAGACGGCACGCGCAACCGCCGAGGCTGCCGCCCTGGCCGCCATCGCCAGGGCGCTCGAGGCAGCGGACATCGCCGCAGGTTCGGCAGTGACGGCGGCGGCCGAGGCGCTCGGCCGGCTGCTGATCGCCGCGCTGGACGCCACGCTGCCGGCCGCCGCGGCACGGCTCGCTCCGGAGAGCGCGGCACTGCTCGCGGCGGCGGTGCGGCCGGTGCTGGAGGAGGCGGGCGCGCTGCGCCTGCTGGTTGCGCCCGGCTTCGCCGCGGCCGCCGCGGCGCGCATCGCGGACGCCCGCGTCTCGGTCGAGGAGGATCCCGCGCTCGCACCGGGCGATGCCCGCGCAGAGTGGCGCGGCGGCAGCGCCGTCGCCACGCTCGCAGCGCGGCGCGAGGCGGTGGCGGGCGTGCTTTCGGCGCTCGGTCTCACGGAGGGGTGACGCATGTCGGACGAGTTCGAGGCGATGACGGCGGCCGAGGCGGCGGCGGCGCGGCCCCAGATGGGCCCAGCCGCGCGGGAGCTGGAGGCGGTGTACGACATCCCCGTCCAGGT
>Ga0180217_1003285_pt1 | contig 13832 bp, 7 predicted proteins | sample eDN3rd37CBELigOP_FD_128521 | JGI IMG/M metagenome (GOLD analysis project Ga0180217, IMG submission 128521) | Enriched Organic Plus compost microbial communities from Emeryville, California, USA - eDNA 3rd pass 37_C BE-Lig OP (version 2) (version 2) ... | reverse complement strand
CGCCCCCGAGAGGATGACGATGTCGTTGTTGATCGCGTCGGAGAAGCCGATCTCGGGCTTTGGGCCACGGGCGGCGAAGATGAGATTCTTGGGCCGCCCCTGCACGCCCCGGGCGACCGGCTGAAGGCGGTATATCGGATAGCCGGACTCCTCCCCGCAGGGCGCCAGTTCATAGCCATCCCGCGCCAGGACCTGGTTGACCGCAGCGACCGTCCTGGCTTGCGCCTCGCCGCGGCGCGCGAGGGGATGGACCGCCGCCTCGATCAGGGCGGCGAACCGGGCGCGGGAGCACTGGAGGGCCCCGATCTTCAAGAACAGATCCTCAATGCTCCAATCGCCAGGATTGCGCACCATGTGGCGCTCGATCTGATCGCGCAGGCTTTTGCCCGATGCGCCGAATAGGCTTTCGATCGGCGACTGCAGCTCGAAGAGCCGCTCCACCATCTCCAGCAGCGGCCGTTCGCCCGCGAGATCATCTTCGAACACGCGCGCGACGTCGCGCCGGGTGATCTCCGTGATCGGGGGATCATCGGATTCCAGCTCGAGGAGCGCGGCCTCGTCGAGGGCGAGATCGCCCAGCGCCTCGGCGATATGCTTGCCGATCCTGGCCAGCTCTCTGGCGGAGAGCCCGTCAAGAGCGAGCTTTATGCGGTCCGCCTTCGAGAGGCCCTCTCCTTCGGGGACGAAGAAGCCGGCCATGCGCTGGGGGCGTTCGCTCAGCTCCCGGTGCGTCATTCCGTGGAGCCGGTTGAAGATCAGCCTGTACAGGGTCTCGGTCACGGGCGGCGATCGTGAGCTCAGCAATAGATGGGCGATCGCTTCGAAGCGCGATCTGGAGCGGGAGTATTGGCGGAGTCCGCATCCGCAGCCAGAAGCGATGGAGCGCGGAACGGGGTTCGAGGAATCCGCGGTCGGGCGGCATGCTGGACCATGGTGGCTTCATTGTTTCAGACATGGCCAGGGCGCGTCGCTTCTACTCGGCGATCGCCGAACTGCTCGGCCTGCAAATCCTCGACGGCGGCCCTACACGCGCAACGCGGTCGTGCACAACGGCGTCCTCGATCCCGGAGTCGAGCTGATCGGCAAACCCTTTACGGTGGACCAGCTCGCGGCGAAGGTGCGCGCGATCCTGGACGCCTAAGCCCGGCTCGTCCCTCCCGGCCCTCTGTCGCTGAGGTGCGCCAGCGGAGCTCGATCGCCCGCGCGGCGAGCCAGCAGGCGAGCGCCCATGCGGCGCCCAGGCTCCAGCCGGCCAGCACGTCGCTCGGCCAATGCACCCCAAGGTAGACCCGCGTCAGCCCGATCAGCAGGGCCACGGTGATCGCCGCGGCCACGACATAGACCTTCACCCGCGTTCGCTGCGCGAAGTGGGCGGAGAGGACCCCGATGGTCAGGAACACCACGGCCGAAAGCATCGCATGGCCGGAGGGGAAGCTGGGGTTCATCGCCTCGACTGCGCGGAGGGCGGCCTCCGGCCGTTCGCGATCGAACAGCGCCTTCAGCCCATTGCTCAGCGCAGTCCCGCCCGAGGCCGCGACCACCACCAGGAACGCTTCGCGGCGGCGGCGCAGCATCGTGAACAGGCCGGCGACGAAGGCGACCACCAGGACGAGGACCGAGGTGGAGCCCAGCGCCGTCATGTCCGCCGCCGTCATCTCGAGCCACTCTGGGCCGAGCGGGTCATTGCCGTCCCCGGTCCGCAAGGCGACAACGATCTGGCGATCGACCGTCTCGGTCTCGCCCTCGACCACCTCATCGACGATCTCAAGGAAAACGAGGGCGCAAAGGGCCACGGCGAGAAGGGCGACGACGGCGCCGATCTCTCGGACCATGAGCTCCATTGAGCGCACCAGGCCCTGGCGGACCGCCGAACCGTCCGCTGTCCAGCGCTCGGGTACGGGGCGCTCCCAGTCTTTCCGGCTCGGTCTGCTCAGTCCCATTCCAGGTCCGGATTTGCTCCAATCTGATTCTAGATAGGTCGCCGTCGGACGCTGCAAGGGCAGCGGACCTCTTCCGCAACCGGAAGCGCGACCTAAATCCGGTCGATCCCAGCGAAGCGCGGCTGCTGTCGCGCTCGCGACGAAGCCAACACACAAGAGATCCAATGCGCCGGTTGCTCATGGTTCTTTCGATGGTGCCCAGCATGTTGGTCGCCGCTGGCGCGACCTCAGTCGTCGACGCTCGCGAAACGCCGCGCGTGGCTACCGCCAGCTCAGTTCCCGCCACGGTCGCCGACTTGGTGAGGAAAGTGGATATCCCCTACACCCGGTTCACTCTCGCCAACGGATTGCGCGTCCTGGTGCACGAGGACCGCAAGGCGCCCGTGGTGGCGGTGTCGGTGTGGTACAATGTCGGGTCGAAGGACGAGCCGCCCGGACGGACGGGCTTCGCCCATCTGTTCGAACACCTGATGTTCAACGGCTCGGAGAACGCGCCAGGCGACTACTTCGAGCCCCTGCGCGAGGTCGGGGCGACCGACTTCAACGGGACGACCTGGTTCGACCGCACCAACTATTTCCAGACGGTCCCGCGCCCCGCCCTTGAGCGCGTGCTCTTCCTGGAGAGTGACCGCATGGGCCACCTCCTTGGGGCGGTCAGCCAAGAGACGCTGACCAACCAAGTCGGCGTGGTGCAGAATGAGAAGCGCCAGGGCGACAACCAACCGTTCGGGCTGGTGGAGTATGCGCAGCTCGCCGCCCTATTCCCCGAAGGCCACCCTTACCGCCATGCCACCATCGGCTCGATGGCCGACCTCGACGCCGCCTCGCTGGACGACGTGAGGTCCTGGTTCCGCGCGAAATACGGGCCGAACAACGCCGTCCTCGTGCTCGCCGGCGACATATCCGCCGACGAGGCGCGACCGCTTGTGGAGAAGTATTTCGGGCACATTCCCCGCGGGCCAGAGAACCGTCCGGCAATGGCCCCTGTGCCGACGCTCCCCGCGCCCGTCACCGAGGTGATGAAGGACCGGGTGGCCAACACCCGGCTTTACCGCAACTGGGCCGTTCCGGGCCTGCTGGACTCCGAGAGCGCCGCCTTGACAGTCGCCGCCGGCGTCCTTGGCGGCCTGTCGAGCTCTCGCCTCGACAACGAGCTGGTTCGCAAGGACCAGACGGCGGTGCGGGTGTCAGCCGAGAACCAGGCCTTCCACCGGGTCGGAATCTTCGAGGTGCAGGTCGACGTGAAACCGGGCGCCGACGCCGACGCGGTGGCCCGCCGCCTGGACGCCATCATCGCCGACCTGATCGCCAGGGGGCCGACAGCGATGAGGTCCAGCGGGTCGTCATGACCGAAGTCGCAGGCCGCATCCGCGGCCTCGAACAGGTCGGCGGCTTCGGCGGGAAGGCCACCGCGCTGGCGGAGGGCGCGCTCTATGCCGACGACCCGGAATTCTACCGCAAGCGGCTCCTCGCGCTTGGCCGTGTGACGCCTGCCGACGTCCAACATGTGCTGCGCAAGTGGCTCACGCGCCCGGTGTACGCGCTCACCGTCGTCCCCGGCGAACGGGGACCTTACGAAGAAGCGGCCGCAGCGCGGGCGTCTGCGACCGAGACCGCAACGTCTGGCCGAGCGACTGCCGCAAAGCCCGGAGAGCCTGCCACCGCCCGGGCGACGGCGGCGGCGAGAACCGAACGGAAGCCGCCGTCGGTCGGCCAGATCGCGGACCTCGACTTCCCGGAAGTGGAGCGGACGCGCCTCTCCAACGGCATCGAGGTGGTGTACGCCCGGCGCCAGACGGTGCCGGTGATCCGCCTCGCCGCGGAGTTCAACGCGGGCGTCGCGGCGGACCCGCCGAACGCTGCGGGCGTCCAGTCCCTAATGTTACGCCTGCTGCTGGAAGGCACGACCAGCCGCAGCTCCGTACAGATTGCCGAGGAACAGGAGCGGCTCGGTGCCCAGATTCAGCCTGCCGCCTCGCGGGACCGCTCGGCGCTGCTTATGACGGCCATGACGCCGAACCTCGGGCCGTCGCTGGACCTGCTGGCGGACATCATCCGCAATCCGGCGTTCGCGCCGGCGGAGGTGGAGCGCCTGCGGGCCCAGCAACTCGCCCTTATCGCCGAGGAGCTCACCCAGCCGGCCGGGTTGGCGCAACGAGCGCTTCCGCCGTTGATCTACGGTCCCGAGCACCCTTATGGACATCCGCCCTCTGGGACCGGGCGTGAAGCGTCGATCAAAGCGGTGCGCCGTGAGAACCTGGTCCGAGTGCATCAGGCCTGGATCCGGCCGGACACGGCCACGATCTTCGCGGTCGGCGACATCCCGCTCTCAAGCCTGGTCGCGGAGCTGGAGCGCCGCTTCGGGGACTGGCGTCCGCCAGCTGCGCCCAAAGGTGAGAAGCGCTTCGCTGTCGAACCTCCGGCGGCCCGGGCGCGGATCGTCCTCGTGGACCGGCCGCAGTCGCCGCAGTCCTACATCTACGCCGGCCAGGTGCTCCCCGTCCGCGGCAGCGACGATACGCTCGACCTCAGGGCCGCCAACGAGGTGCTCGGGGGCAATTTCCTGTCCCGCATCAACATGGACCTGAGGGAGACCAAGGGCTGGTCGTACGGCGCCCGGAGCAGCGTCGATCTGCTCGAGGACCGTTCGAGCCTGCTTCTGACCGCGCCGGTTCAGGCCGACAAGACCGGCCCGGCGGTGCAGGCCCTGGTCACCCACGTCCGCGATATGCTGGGCGGCAGGGGGATCACGCCGGTCGAGCTCCAGCAGGTGATCAACGCCAACACGCGTCAGCTCGCCGGTCAGTTCGAGACCTCCGCGGCGGTGCTCGGCGCGCTGCGGAGCAACGCCCTCTACCGCCGCCCCGACGACTACTGGGAGAAGGTCGCGGACCGCTATCGCGGCATGACCGCTCAGCAGCTCGACGCGGCGGCCCGGGCGGCGATCGACCCGGCGCGGATTGTCTGGGTGGTCGTGGGCGATGCTTCCAAGGTTCGAGGTCAGCTCGAGGGGCTTGGACTGCCCGTTGAGACCGCACGGCCGGATTAGGCCTGGGTTCTCAGCCCAACATCGCGACGCGCGCATTGGCGGCCATCTTGCCGCGAGGCCGCTCCGCCCTAGCTATCGGGCGACGAACCGCAGTGGTGGAGGCCATCGATGTTGGAGCAAGGAGACGGCGCGGCCCACGCGCATGGCCGCTTTCTTTTCCTCACGCAGCTCATGCGGCCTCCTGTCGGCTTTAACCGACCGGAGGACGTGGTGAAGGATCCCGCCCTTAGCCTAGAGGAGAAGCGCGAAATCCTGGCCGCCTGGGCGTCGGATGCCTTCGCGCCGCCGGATCATCCTGGGCTGCGCTGGCTTCCGGGCGCCGAGGATCCTGTGCCGCTTATGGAGATCAATGATGCACTCCGGCGGATTGGCGACGACCAGCCGGGATCCTAGACGAGCGGCTCAGGCACCAGATCGAAGCGGTGAGTTCGCACCGAATGCTCGCCGGGGGCGCCTGCAAGCCCACGACGGGTGCTTAAGGCACGCGAGGACTGACGGTCTGGCGAGTGACTTCGTCGACGAGGAACTCAGGCCGCTTCCATTTTCAGTTCACCCAGTCGGCATGTGGAGACATTCGCCGGCCTGAGCGTCTCGCGTGCAAGGTCGGCAAGGTGTTCGTGGTGGGTGAAAAATAGAACTTGCGTTTGCTCGGCCAGCTTGGCGAGCACGCGGAAGCCGGCGGCCGAGCGGGCGTCGTCGTAGTTGATGAAGAGGTCGTCCGCCAGGAACGGCAACTTCACGCCGCCGGCGACGCTCTCCTCCACAGCCGCCAGGCGGAGCGACAGGAAGAGCTGGTCAATGGTCCCCTCGCTCATGCCGCTCACCGGCACCGCGGTAGCGCCATCGTCGCGGATCCCGGAGAGGTGCGGGCGGCCATCCTCCACGTCCACGCCCAGGGCCGCGTACCGCCCAAGGGTGAGTTCGGCGAATATCGCAGAGGCGCGCTTGAGCAGCGGCGCCTGCTTCTCGCGTCGGTAACGCTCCACCGTCCAGCGCAGGAGCGCCGCCTCAGACCGCTTGCGCACGTAAGCCTCGGCCTGGGCCTCCATCTCCGCTCGGGCCTGGGCGACATCGGCGGCCGCGATCGCCGCGTCAGGACGGTCGTCGGCCTGTTTGAACTGCAGGAATGCGGCTTGGCGAAGCTCCGCAATCCGCTCGATCTCAGAGGACACAGTGCGCAGTTGATCCTGCAGCCGATCGCTTTCGGCGGCGAGCTCGGCCGGATCGGCCAAGCGCGCTTCCTTGAGGAGCGCGTCCAAGGCCAGTCCATCGCCCAGCTCGAGGGCCGAGCGCGTCAGTTCGTCGACCTCGGTCTTCAGCAGCATCGCGCGCTCGACGCGCTCGATCACACCGGGGAGTTCGGCGCGGCCACCGACCTGCGCCGCAAGCAGCAGGGGCGACAGCGCTCCGTTCGCCACTTCAATCGCTTCCTTGGCTTCGTTCTCCCGGGCTTCCGCCTCCCGAACCCGGGTGCGAAGCCCATCGGCCCGTTCGGCAAGGGTGGCGACCGTTGCCAACCGTTGTTCGATCGCACTGAGCGTGTCGGAGGGGTCTCCGTCCTGAGCCGCGACGTCAAAGTCGGTCGCAAGCGCCTGGATCTGGGCGGAGAAGGCGCCGACATCGTTGCCGATGTCCTCGATGCGCTGTTCGTAGCCCAGGATCGTTCCCGCGAGGCTGCGCAGTTCGTCCATCAGGTCTAGGCGAGCCCGGATCAGCGGAAGTGAGCTCGCCATGTCGAGCCCGGCGGCCGCGAGCCCAGCGACCCACCGGTTTCGCCACGCCTCCAGGCGTCGGTTCGCCTCGTCGCGTCGGCCTTCCGCGCGTTGCCTGGCGGTCTCCGCCGCCTCAATGCGCCCCTCCATGGCCACGGTCTGATCCCGAAGCTCCCGGGCCGCCGCCTCGAGGTCTCCGGCCGCCTGCAGGAGGGTCGTCAAGGAACCGTCGGAGAGCGCCTCGACGATGGCGGGCGGCAGGACACCCGCCAACTGCGTGCGCGCGGTCGTAACCGTTTGGGCCAGCCGGGCCGCCTCGTCGCGTTCGGTGCGCTCCGCCTCGGTAAGCTCGAGCGCCCGCTGCAGGCTCGTGCGCCACGCCTTCAAGCCGTCTGGAGTGAGGGGCCCGCCCACGACGTCGACGGCGCAAGTCCACGCGTGCCGCGCTGCCCCCAGCGCCGCCTCGGCGGCTTGGCGTCTGCGCTGCGCCTGCGCGAGCGCTAAGTCGATGCGCTGCAGATCTTGGTCCAGCCCCACCAGCGCGGCTGAGGTCCTGGCCCCGTCGAAGCGACGGTCCGCCAACTCGTCGGCGGCGCGGAGCTCTTCGGAGAACCGGGCGCCCGCAATCTCAACCGACTCCAGCTCGGCCACGCCGGACAAATGGCCGGCGAGCTGACGCCAGGTGGCGTCCCGCGCCTGCCGAGCGTCCTGAAGCATGTCCGAGGAGATCGCGTGTTCGTCCCTGAGCAGTTGCTCCCGGCGCAAGTCGCGATGCTCGCGTTCGTCTCGCAACTGGATCAGCGCCTGCTCGGCGTCAGCCAAGTCCTGTTCGGCGGCGAGCAGCGTCTCGGCTAGGCGATAAGTCTCGGCCTCGCTGGGGATCGGCAAGGTCGCCAGTTCGTCCTCGGTCCCGTTCCAGGGGGTCAGCCCTGCGAGCGCCGCATCGAGAGCGCGGCGAGCCTTGTCGTGGCGCCCTCGCGCGGCAAACGCCGCCGCTTCGAGGTCTCCCTGGGCCCGAACCGTCTGCAACACCGCACTGAAGGCTGCCGTGACCGCCGTTCTGGGCAGGCGATCCAGCTGTCGCCGCAGATCCGCCGCAAGGCGAGACTGCTCATCCAGTTCCGCCATCGCGGCGTCGCGGTTCCCCTCCAGCGCCCGTTGTTCTTCTAGGAGATCGCGAAGTTCGCTGAGCTGTGGACGCCCCGGCAACCGCGCTTGGACGTCACGCGCAGGCGCTTCCGGCCAGCCGACCTCCTTGAGGAGGCGCAGCAGCTGTGCGCCCGCTGTCGCCGCCTTGGCCTCAAGGCCGGGCGTGTCGCGAATGGCCTTGTCGACGGCGCCCTGTTGGGCGCGGAGCTGCGTCACCTGCGCGCGGCGATCCAGCAAAGCCGGATCATAGGTCAGATCTCCAAGGAGCTTTCGCGCCGCTTCGCCCTGTTCGCGGGCCAACCGGGCCTTCGTCTCGCTCTCGGCGATCACGCGCGCGGCCCGGTCGAGGATTGCGCGCGCGTCCGCCGGCATGTCGGGGACCTCTCCGAGGGCCGCCAGCTCCTCGAGAAGGTGCGCGCGCCGCGCCAGCGGCGTCAGGACGCGCCGGCGCCGTTCAGTCCTTTGAAGCGCCGTCTGGAGCGCCTCTCGCTGCGCCCTGAGATCCTCCAGCTCGCGTTCATGACCCTCCAGGATCTTCTTCAGCTCGGCCCAATGCGCGGACTTCAGCTGGGTCTCGCGTAGCCGGGTGCGGGCCTCCTCATAGGCCTTCTGCGCGACGTAGTAGGACCGGCTGGCGCTGGCGCGTTCACTCCAGATCGCCCTGGCCTCTTCCTCCAGCGCTTCGGCGAGGCGGGTGACGCCGACGAGGCCTGAGCCGGCGGCGAAGATCGCCTGGCCGATGTCGTCCTTGGCCTCCAGCATCGAGCGGCCACCCTCGCGAAGCCGCGCATGGTCGAGGCTGAATGCGCGCAAGAAACTCTCTCGGGTCTGACCCGCCAGAAAGGCCGTGAGCCGGCCGTCATCGATCGGCTGGTCGGCGGCATCAAGCAGCGTGCGCACATTGCCCCGCTTGCGCCTGCAGGTCAGCGGCGGGCCGGATCCCTGAATGACGCCGCCCACGCGTAGCAACAGTTTATCGAACTGGAAATCGTAGGCCGCGACGTGCGGAAAGCCGAACAGGAGGTCGGCGACCGCCGCCATGGTCGTTGACTTGCCCGCCTCGTTGGGCCCGTAGACGACATGCAGATCGGACGCCGTCTGGGGAAAGGCGAGCAGACACCCGTCGAACTGGCCGTAGCGGATGAGGTGAAGTTCCGAGAACCGCATCAGTCCGCTCCCTCGGCCAGGCGGGCGCGGAGAGAGGCGGCGGCGTCTTTCAGCAAGGTTTCATAGGCGCCGGCCTTAGCGGCGCCGAGGATCTCATTGTCGTCAGCAAGCTCCGGCGGAACACGCCCGAACAGCAGGCCGAAATCGGCGGCCAGCACATCGCGGAGCTCGGGCTGGTCGACGCCCTCGTCGAGCAGATGCGTGATCTCATCTGCGTTCGCCGGGTCCGCCACACCCTGATCTGCAGCTTCGGTCTTGATCCGAACCTTCTCGATCCAGAGCTGATCGGACACGGCGGCGGAAAGGGCGCGCACCTCTTCGCGCCAGACGGAAAGGCGCTGCGTCAGCTCTCCGTGCAGGGCGGTTTTTCCCCGTAGGGTGACGCGAGCGACAAGTGGCCGTCCCTCCGCGTCGTCGGCGAAGGCGGTCTCGAGGGCCTCGCGTGTGAGGATCTCAACCTCGGACAGGCTGGCGCAGGTCGCGACGTTGATCTGCACATGCGACCATCGAACCGCGTCGAAGGCCCTGAACTCCAAGCTCGTGACCGCGCCGTTCTCGACGCTGACCAGGACGGCGCCCTTGGGCCCGCACTCCCGGATGTTCCGTCCCTGAAGGTTGCCCGGGAAGACGATGTGGGGCGCCTCGGTGATCACCTCATGCGTGTGGACGTGGCCGAGCGCCCAGTAGTCATAGCCCTTCGCCGCGAGTTGGGCCGGCGAGCACGGGGCGTAGGCGGCGTGCGGCGGGCGTCCGCCTTCAAGCGCGGTATGCAAGACGCCGATGTTGAGCCGACCGGGGAGGGCGGCCGGATAGGCCGCCGATAGGTCGCCTCCCGGGTCTCGCGACTTGTAGCTTTGCCCATGGAGGGCCGTCCCGCTCCGTTCGTGGACGAAGGTTTGGGCCGACTTCGAGCTGAAGGCATGGACGTTCTTCGGCAGCGGCAGGCGCTTCGTTTGGAGCGACTCCGCATCGTGGTTGCCGTACGCAACGTAGACCTCAATGCCCGCTTCATCGAGGCGCCGCATCGCGCCGCAGAAGTGAAGGCCCGTGCTGAAGTTATCCCATTCGCCGTCGAAGAGGTCGCCCGCGATGACGACGAACGTGACCGCTTCCTCGATGGCGCAGTCGATTAGGTTGTTCAGAGCCGCGCGGGTCGCCAGGCGGACCTGATCGACTGGCACGCCTTCGTAGCGGGAGAGCCCACGTAGCGGACTGTCGAGGTGGATGTCGGCAGTATGAAGGAATTTGAAGTTGTTCACACCTAAATACTTAGCTTCCCGCCAAGCTCCCCAGCGACGAAGGTCGCAGCCCGATCCCTTCGAAGCAAGGTGGCCAACATAGACCAACGAGGTTCTGGTCGCCTGGCTCTTGAGCGCGGGAAAATGCCTGCGTGAGGCGTAAGTCCGCGAACCTGGGTGAACGGCAGCTCGGACAGTTCGTGACTGAGGCCGTGTAAAAACTCCGCTTCGACGCCGGCCCGGCTTGGCGTGAGCGCGGCGAGGCTCAGGCCCTCATCGCCGCCATCAGCGGCCTGGTCCCGAGGATCTGCATCACCCGCTTCATGTTGTAGGCCAGCACGTGGAGGCCGATCTCGGTCTTCACGTTCTTCAGCCGCTTCATCAGCAGATGCGGGTTGCCCATCCAGCTTTTGATCGTCCCGAAGGGATGTTCGACGATCCGACGGCGCGAGCGCATGGCGGCGGGCGCTAGGTCCATCCGGCGCTGCATGGCCTCGATGATCTCCTCGTGCTCCCAGCGCACGATCCGCCGATTGAGGCTTGTCGTGCACTGAGGCTTGATCGCGCAGGCCCGGCAGCTGGCCAGGTCCCAGTAGCGGTGCAGCGTCATCCCGTGCTCGACGGTCGTCATATGGTACGGGAGCAGGTTCCCGGCTGGACAACGGTAGGCGTCCTGCTCGGCCACATAGCTAAAGTCCTGCTTGCCGAAGCGGCCCATCAGCCTGGCGTTGCCAGTCAGCGGCTTCGGGACGTAGGGCGTCACCCCGATGGCGTCGCAGGCCAGGATCTCCTCACCGGCGAAGTAGCCCCGGTCCGCCAGGACATCGAGCCGCTCGACGCCCATGGCGTCCTTGGCCTTCGCGCTGATCGACGTCAGCTGGTTGCGGTCGGTCGGCGCCATAACGACGTCGTGCGCGACGATCAGATGGTGCTCGGCGTCGACGGCGCTCTGGACGTTGTAGCCCACGATCCCGCTGCCACGGCCGCTCGTGGCCATGGCTCGGGCGTCCGGATCGGTGAGCGAGATCTGGCCATCCGGTGAGGCCGCCACCTGCGCCTCCATCGCCCGCAGCATCTGCATCTGCGTCCGCAGGGTCTCGATCTTATCCTTCAGCTTGGCGGAGCGCGCCTCGGCGGCCTCGCCCTCCTGGCGGTCGGCAGTGTCCAGGTCCCGCAGGTAGCCGGCGATGTGGTCAGCGACCTGCTCGATCCGCTTCTTCAGCTTCACGGGGGTGAAGTTCTTGTCGCGCGTGTTCACCGCCTTGAACTTGCTGCCGTCCACCGCCGCCACGGCCTGGGTGAACAGCCCGATCTGGCGGCACAGCACGATGAAGTGGGCGCAGGCCGCCTGGATCGCCGGGCCGTTGTCCTTCCGGAAGTTTGCGATCGTCTTGTGGTCTGGCGCGAGCTTCCCGGTCAGCCACATCAGCTCGACGTTGCGCTGCGCCTCGCGCTCCAGCCGACGGCTGGACTGCACCCGGTTCAAGTAACCGTAGATGTAGAGCTTTAGCAGCGTCGCCGGATGGTACGGCGGCCGGCCTGTCGCCGCCGGCGCCACGACGAAGCCCAGTCCGCCGAGATCGAGCTCATCGACGAAGACGTCGATAACCCGCGCCGGGTTGTCCTCGCCCACGTAGTCCTCGAGACAGCTCGGCAGCAGCGCCGGCTGCCTGCGGTCCTCACCCTCGACGAAGCGGCTCATCCAGACGCCTCCAACACCGTGGTGTCAGGAGTCTGAACTGCTTCGCGTTCTTACACAGCCTCGACTCCTTGCTGACCTTGGGACGGTCCGCACTTGGGCATGGGTGTGATCACGCTAAATCGTCCGCCCCACACGAGGGGGCGAGTTGCACCGCGGGCGCAGCGGTTGAGGAGAGGCGGGCTACCGACGAAAAGTCCGTTTCACATGGCTCGTGGTTGAATGTGGTGGCCAGTCTCACTCCAAACCCCGACCGGGCGTTACCAACCTAAGGTCAAAACTAGTCTTTTCTCTGCAAATCTCGGGCGCTACATTAGCAGCGGGGAGCGTCTCTCGTGACTGACAAGAGTTATCTGGAAGAATTTACACAAGGCGTGTCGGGCGAACTGGCGAAGCGTCTTGTCGATGTCTTCGTCAAAGGCCATCGCGACCCCACCCTAAAGACGCAAGACGTCATCACGCGCCTGAAGGAGGAGATGGAGAAGGAGCTGCAGCGGGACGACGATGCGGCTTCTTGAACTCACCATCCAGAATTTCCGGGGGTTCGGTCCGAACGTCGCGCCCATCGATCTGGGCGGTGACCTGATCCTGCTGTACGGGCCGAACGGCCATGGCAAGACGAGCTTGGCGGAAGCCATCGAGTGGCTGTTTTACGGCACGACGAAGCGCCGGCAACGCGGCGAGGAATTCAGCCGCGCGGAATACGCGGGCACCTTCGCCAACGCGCACGGGCAACAGCCGACCCGGGTCAGTCTGAAGGTTCACCTCGGCGGCCGCGGCGTCGTGCTGGCGCGCCAACTCGGCGACCGGGAGACATCGATCACGTTCGTCGATGGTGTGCGCGCCGATTTCAGCAGCATCGGCATTCTGCCGGTCGAGGCGCATTACCCGGTCGTCGCGCAGCACGGCCTGCAGACGTTCGTCCATTCGAAGCCGAAGGACCGCCGCGACGCAATCTGTGCGGCGCTGGGCCTTGAAGAACTGACCGCGCTGAAGGCGAACTTGGAGAGCGCCAGGGCCTCGTTCCAGCGCTCGCCGCCAGCGAGCGTGGTCGCCGCTCGCCAGCGCCTGCGAGAACTCGGCGCCGGCCTCAGCTCGGTCGCCGAGTTGAAGAGGGTGGCCGAGGCGTGGGTGCTCGCAACGCCCTCGGTCGACTCTGCTGCGGATATGGCGGCGCTCATCGCGGCGGCGGCAACCCTCTCGGGGGAGAAGTTAAGCACGGTGGAAGAAGCCTTCGCGGCGCTCGGCCGCGCGCGTGAGAAGGCTGGTAAGTCCGTGTTCGATAGCGAGCCCATCGCGCCGCACGCGGAGCACGCTGAGCTTCGGCAGGCCGCAGCAGACCGCCTGCAAGAGATGACTACCGCAGCGAGCGCGGTGGACGACAAGATCGCGGCCCTGTCCGCTGTCATGGCGGCGTCCTACAGCGCGGCGCTGCTCGGCTTCTGGAAGCAGGGGCTCGAACTGGCGCCCGAGGGCGACGACTGCCCCATGTGCGAGGCTCCTACATTGGATGCCGAGAAGCGCGATACGCTGACCAAGCGGCTCGCCGAAGCGCAGGCGACGGTCGAAGCGCACGAGGCTGTCTCGATGCATGTGGAGACCTGGGATGCCTCGGTCGCGCCGGTCAGCAAGGCGGTGACCGCGCTCGGCCTTCGCGGCCTTGATGACGCGGGCCGGACCAGCCTTCAGGAACTGCTCGCCCAGAACGACAAGCTGCCCACCTTCCTCGATGCGCACGACAAGTTCGTCGCGGCACGCCGGAGCCTAGGCAAGGCGCTGCGCGATGCCGCAGAGTTGGGCCGGGCGACGAAGACGCGCAGCGGCAAGGTGGAATCGCTGCCCGATCTGGTTAAGGAACGCCAGGCCTCGCGCGATGCT
>Ga0180217_1003284_pt1 | contig 13836 bp, 13 predicted proteins | sample eDN3rd37CBELigOP_FD_128521 | JGI IMG/M metagenome (GOLD analysis project Ga0180217, IMG submission 128521) | Enriched Organic Plus compost microbial communities from Emeryville, California, USA - eDNA 3rd pass 37_C BE-Lig OP (version 2) (version 2) ... | reverse complement strand
ACGCTTACTCTCACACCGGTCCGCAGGCCGACCGGCGCTCGGCGATTCGCGTGCGGCCGTCTTCCTGCGCGGGGAAACTCGCTGAAAACGGGCTCAGCCATCGCTGACGTGGCGCCAGCGTCACGGTCGAACTGCGGATCCTTAGCGAGCCACCCAGCCAAGCATCGAGGCGAAAGTTGATGTACTTACCCGACGTAAGTGACGGGGTCGAACTCCACTCCGTGGAAGGAAACTGAGGTCACCCGGTTCTTGCTGCGGGTCTCGGTCAGACCGTTGGTGAGCATCGATCGGACCAAGCCGGAAGCCATGGCTTCGCCCAGCCGCCAGCAGACCAGCGGCGGCAGCCAGATCGCGGTCTCGAACTCACCTTTGGTTGCGCGTATATAGCCGACCCACCTCCGCCGAACATCGTCCTCATCCAACAGCTTGTGATCGACCAAGGCCGGCTCTGGCCAGATCGTCGCCCTGCCTTCCCGGCCCTTGAAGCGATCTGGCCAGATGCACTCGGTGACGAAGCGGAGCGTGTGGCTATCGTCAAATGGCCGCCACTCCTGGCGCCTCCGATCAGGCTCGATACCAAAGTGGTAGCTGAGTGATGGAGCTCTAAGATGGAAGACGAACTCCTCGTGGGTAGCTGGAGGCGGCTTCTTGCCTTTCGCCCTTGGCACGCTTCAGGCTCCTTGGACCCAAGGCACCGCTAGCGAGAGAGCTTCGATCAAGAACTTCTCCAACTGATCCGCTTCTTCGTACTCACAAGGGTTGAGATGGGCATAGAGAGCAGGGAGAAGGGTGACGCCGTAGTCTCTCACCCAACCTTTCCCAGCCTGAACATCCAGCTTGTGCTTGATGAACCGAGCCTCAGGCTCAAGCCCAGTCATCCCGACGTACAATCCCCAATGCTCGTGCTCCGGGTCATTCAGGAGCGCGATGTAGACGTTGTGTTTCGCCCGCGGAGATCGGCGGGTCTGAGCGCGGAGCGGTTTCGCGATGCGAACAGCGTCGTCGTACCAATGAGGCAGGTAAGACGCGTTAAGGCCGCTTGGTCCCGCCGGCAGAAGCTCGCGCTCCTTATCCACCTCCCCGACTCGATCGGTCTCGGAGACGAGCATCTCGCTTCCATCAGTTAGCGAGAAGCAGGTGTAGCAAAGCCAGACCTTTTGCTCGTCGTAGGCCTGTGGACCGCCGTCCATGATGATCGGCGACCCTAGCTTTCGAACCCCGCCGACACGTCGGCTACGGCAATGCGGACATCGCCATTCCAGGGTGTAGTCGACTGGGCCGGAAAGGGGGTCACCACGCAGGTACCGTTTCAGCAATCGTTCGACCCCTTTCCTTGACGTCAAGCCGCTCCGAAGCCTCGGCTTAAGAGAGCAGCACTCCTCGTCAGCGTCAGCCAAGAATTCCAAGACCGTCGCGGACTAGAAGGACTTCATCGAAACAATAGCGAAGTGAGACTTCGCCAGCGTGCCCACACGATGCGGCTCGATCACAAGATCGACCCTCATCCCACCCCTTGGCTAGGCTGCGGGATCGTAGTCGTGGAGCCTGCCTCCGCTCACGCCGCCGAGCGACAGCGGTAGCTCGTCAATGTAAACCGACGACCGCACGTTCGGGCTAAGGACGCGCTTCTTGCCGTCCATGCGGCCGACAATTGCGTTCAACCAAAAGCGGAATTCACCGACATCAAACTGAAGGACGTTTGGTCGCAAAGGGCGTGGGCGGCTGACGAGGAAGGCGCTGTGGCGCGACTTGGCGGCGTGCGGGACGCCTTCAACTCCCCCTTCCGGCCGTTCGTCCTAGCCACGACGTCCGTTGGTCAGGAAGGCTTGGATTTCCACCCTTACTGTTACCGCGTCTATCACTGGAATCTGCCTGGAAACCCCGTCGACCTTGAGCAGCGCGAAGGCCGCGTGCATCGGTTCAAGGGCCACGCGGTCCGCCTGAATGTGGCTCACAACCACGCGGCCGAACTGACCGGCCAGGGAACTCCGCCGGCCGACCCTTGGGCGTTGATGTTCGCCTCCGCTCGGCAGGCGACAACCGCCGACACGGATCTCGCGCCGTACTGGCTCTGCGAGGGGCCCGTAAAGGTGGAGCGCCGCGTGCCGGTCCTGCCGTTCAGCCGCGAAACACAGCGGTTGGAGTGGTTGAAGCGGAGTCTGACGGTCTATCGGCTCGCCTTTGGCCAGCCGCGACAGGACGACCTGCTAAACTACCTCGGCGCATTGCTTGGACAAGGAATGTCCAACGCCGAGCTCGAGGCCTTGCAGATCAAACTGCAGCCCTAGCACCTCACTCTCTCAGTCGCTTTCAGGGATTAGTCGCTTTGGACATCCAGTCCTTTCTTCCCGTCGTCGAGGCACTCGACGTTGCTGCCTTTCGCGCGGGTCGCACCCCGAAGACGCTACTGATCGCGAGCAGCGATCCGCTCCATATTGCCTACGCGCCCTTCGATCACATCCAGCGAGGGGCGCAGATCGCCATAGTCGGGCTCACCCCGGGGCGCACGCAGGCCGCCAATGCTTTGGAGGCGCTCCAAGGCGCCATGAAATCCAAGGCGCCCCTTCCGCAAGCCTTGGCCCAGGCGAAACGGATCGCAAGCTTCAGCGGTGCGATGCGGTCCAGCCTCCTCGCGATGTTGGACGTCTTGGAGGTTCCGGCCCTGTTCGGGCGGACGCGCGCGGCCGAGTTCTTTGCTGAAGATGAACGGCTCGTGCACTTCACCTCGGCTCTGCGCTACCCCGTTTTCGTTGGTGAGCAAAACTACTCAGGCAGCCCCGATCCGCTCGGCCATCCTCTGCTTCGCAGGATGATCGACACCCACCTTGCAGAGGAGGTCGTCGCGCTTCCTGACGCGCTCTGGGTTCCGCTCGGCAAGCACGCCGAAGCTGCGCTTGTGCACCTTTCGAACTCAGGAAGGCTCGACCGCAGGCGCATCCTCGCTGGCATGCCGCACCCCAGCGGCGCGAACGCGGAGCGCATCAGCTACTTCTTGGGCCGCAAGGACCGCAGCGCGCTGTCGGCGAAGACCAACGCCGCTAGGATCGATGACGCGAAGCGCGCCCTCACCGCGCAGATCGCGGCGCTCCGGCAAACCGCCTGACCCTTCAGTCGCTATGCTTCGAAGCGCACGACTGCGAGGCATGATTGTTCAACCTGCGCGCTGCTCTGCGCTTCGCGCCCGCTCCATTTTGCCGAGGTCGCCTTGAGGAACGCCGTTGTTGTTCACCGGGTAAGGCCAGCCTGCATCCTTGCCATGCCTACTCCTCGTCGGCTTCCGACTCCCCGCCCATCCTGTACTTGATATCGTAGTTCAGAATGAAATCAAGTTCTTCGTCAGAAAAGCCGTAGTGCATTGAGAGCGTGCGATCAATGGCATCAATTAGATGCTTGCTTTTCTGAATCTTGAATGACTGAGTTTCGGTTCTCCCGGTCGACTTTTGCTCTCGGACAAGCATCGTACTATTCGCCACGATGTCTTTTAGATAGCGCTCGCTCGCCGTCCTAAGCGCAGAATCATCCAGCGCTGATTTTGGAACGGGGAACGACTGTATGTCTGCGGGATTCAAATCCCTAAGGTTTGACGTGATGGTGTACCACCACCAGAACAACCCGCTGCTCAGCACTCCAATCATCGGCTTTGTGTGCGCCCGATGAGCTACGGCGAAATGTGTCTCGCGACTACTGCTACCCGGCCTTCCGTTCAGCCGAAATTTAGGCGCAAAGTCTGTAAACACCTTCCAGTAGAGGCCACCCGTCGTCCGGTAATAGATCCAGTTGTCCGTCTTGGACGCGAAGTGTGAGACGGTCGTTGGAACGGAGAGCACCTTCTCAAGAATGCCCGTCTCGATTTCGTGTCCAAGTTTCGGCACCCAAAAGCTAGGTCGTGCGTGCGGCACTTCCACGTACGCCATGCGCTCGATCAACCCCTCGCGGTTATCGCTCGTCCATTTCTGGTAGGAAGTCGAGTAGGTGCGAGGGGAAGATGCTGGAACTGAGACAAAGATAGTGAGCGCGCGGTTCACGGCGTCGAACAGCTTGGCTGGACGCCAGGCGAAGTTGGCGTACCAGGTGCTCCGTTCCCCTTCGAGCATCTCCTGAACGCAGCGCATTCTCTGAGTTGAAGGAAGGGCAAGTGGCACGATCATGCTGATCGTGCTGCTCGGCTTCATGAGCTGCAGGCTTCTTTCGATACACATTGCATGGATGGCGTTGCCATCCAACGAGACGAAATCCTTCGGGCAGTAGTCGACCTGACGAAGCTCAAGATAGGGCGGGTTTCCAATAACGACGTCGAATCCGCCAGCCTGCATGATGCCGTGGAACTCAATGAACCAGTGGAACGGCTCATGCGATGATATCCAGCTCGCGAATGCCTTCGGATCGCGGGTGCGGATGCCGTATTCGCTTGCAAGATGCTCATTGAGTTCATCTTCAAGCGCCCTGAGGTACTCCCGGAGTCGAACCTTCTCCGCTCCGCTGCCGGATCCGTTCTCGTCAATTTGTTTGGCGCGGAACTCGTCGAAAACCAACTGGAGCTCAGCAGCACCTCGGCTTATGCGCTCCGCGGCGTTCTCAAGATCGAGTGTCGTGGCCAGTGCATTCTTGACCTGAGCGAGTGTAGCGTAGCCGACTAGGGTGTTGCCGGCCCTGATGTTGAAGTCGATATCGGGTAGCGGCTCAATTCCCAGGTTTTCGTGCGCCACGTCAGGGTCAACCTGTGCCGCAAGCTTCAGGAATAGGCGGAGCTTACATATCTCAACTGCCTCTTCCATGATGTCCACGCCGTAGAGATTATTTAGAATAATGCTCTTGAGCGTAAAATATCTGGTGTTGGGGTGCGAGCGGGTCCTTTCGAGTACTTCTTCGAAGTCCGATGCCCGCCGAGGGGGCTGTGTACCGGCGCGGTTCTGGTCGGCGACGTACGACTCCATACGCGACAGGCAAGTCTCGTAAAGCGGCTCCAGCATGTTCAGCGCCGCAAAGAGGAACGCGCCCGACCCGCACGTGGGGTCGAGCACTGTGACCGACTGGATTGTGCTCCAGAAGGCCCGGAGCAGATCCGGCCCCTCGCTCCTGTCGATGACATCCTGGACAAACTGCCGGAGGTCCAGGTTATGCGTAATGAGGTCCGAGACGTCCCGCACCGTTCCACGCGACAGCAGATCGCGAACTTGCGCGAAGCGGGTCCGGCGGACGATGACCTCACGCCACGTTTCCGTTGGGAGACCGTACTCGGGTGGCGCAGTCCGATTCCACGCTTCGCGGTTGGCGACGTCCTGGATGCCCGACTGAATTTCGGCCGGGAGCGGCAACTCAGCGCCGTGACTAAGTGACGGGCGAATATACCTTTCAGGCGCCTCGGAAAGATGGTCCCACACCGTCGGTCCGGCCGGATTCTCAAACGCGACCCTGCACTTGCCTCTGGCGGCATTCAGAATGAAAGGCAGTATCGCGTTCTCGCAGATGTATCCTGTAACATCCTCTTTTGTGTAGTAAGCCCCCATTTGCTTCTGATTGATGTACTTCTCGAAGATGTATCCGAGAACATCCGGATTTATCTCGTTGTCATCCCTCAGGGGGCGCTCATCCAAATGCCACTGGTAACGATCAAAGAACGAAAAAATGCGCTCAAAGGCTTCGTCCGGGATGGAGATATTGGGGCACCGTTCCTCAATCGGGTGCCTCTCAAATAGCCCGCCATTTAGATAAGGTATCCTACCGAGCAGCTCATCCAGTTCTCGGTCGCGCTCTTTGCCGCCGAGACCGTCATGAAAAAGTCGAAGCAGGAAGTATCGATAGAAGGAGTAGAATTTGTCGCTACCCTTTTCGCGCCGGCATCTAGCGAGGCGGTCGCGAAGATAGTCCCGCTCGCCGTTGAGGAAAAGCTTCCTCTGCATGAAATAGAGGAACATCAAGCGGTTCAACATCAATGATGCATACCACTCGCGATCAGCGACTTCTGTAATCCCGGTGATAAAGGAGAGAAACGCGCGATGTTCGGTCTTGAATTGGTCGTAGAATTTCTTGGTAACCCGCTCCACGTCGAAGGCGGCGCGGGCACGCTCGGTCACGTCAAGCAGCGTTAGATTCTCTTCCTCCTCGAGTGAGAATGCGATCGCCTGCAGCTTCTGAAGGAAGCCGCGGTTACCTGAGTTGGCATACCAAAAGTGCTCAGAAACTGATGCCGGCCTGCCTGGCTCGCGGCGGGCCCATGACCAAATCTGCTCCTGCTGCCGCGCATCGGCGAAAATGATCAGGTGTTCGAGCGTGATCTTGCCGACATGCTTATCGATCTTCCGCCGCGTGGCATTGTCGGGGATGGGGAGGCCGTCAGTGGTCTTACATAGCCACGCCACCATGCCGCGCTTCTCAGCGATAGCCTCAAGGCGGAACTCACGTTCGGCGACTTCCAGCTGCGAGCTGGACTCGTAGCGGTCCCAACCGAGTTCGTCGACGAACAGCCCACGGAAATCAAACGCGCACAGCATCGCCTGTGCGCTCGCGGAATTGAAATTCATAACTATGCCCCGGCCCCCGTCGGTGCGCTCTTCGCCAGCCCAAGTGAGCAGATGATCTGCGGCTCACCAGCCTGCTCGTCTTCGTGAACTACGCAAAGGCGGTCCTCTTCCCGGAGCGCCATCACCAATTCAGCGAGCTTGTCGTCCTCGATCCCCGCTTTCATTTGGCGGTTTAGGGTGTCGATCGCGGCCTGGCGCAGCGGATAGCGGTAGATCTCTTCAATGCTTTTGGCGAGCTCGGGCACCTCAAAGAGCGTTCCCTTCACCTTGTCCGCGTAGCGCTTGAGCCGCTCGTAGGTCCGGAAGCGGGCCCCCGATGGTCGGCCAAGTTGTCCACCAATCTGCTTCTCTTCTGCAGCGATGTGTTCGACCCCTTTCGCGACCATCTCATGGTGCGCGTCTTGCCGGGGCATCGGCGGGGTGCTGGGCTCACATTCCGCGGCCCGCAGGATTTCGAATTGTGATTGCGTGACGTTGGATCCGGTCTCGTCGATCCACGCGAGGGCGTCGTTGCCCTGCCCCGTTCGAAGGTACACGAGAGCGCCTGGGGGGCGCCCGTCTTGAGGCTCGTAAGCCTTAGTGGCGTAGACTACAGCCGGAAGCTCGGGGACGCGCTTCACGAGTGACGGATCTCGATCGATCGCGTTCTTCCAAATCTGGTAGGCGTAGGAGGCTAGATCGACCTCATTGTCGGCATCGCCATCAAGGATGCCAGCCTTCTCGTGATAAAGGTCGATGAGCTCCTGCTGCTCGTCATCATCCTCGAAGAAAGCCTCGTCCGTCCCGACCACCTCAGCGTTTTCACGAAGTCGCTGGCGGACCCTGGAGCGCAAGCGTATGAGATTTTCAACGCCGTCAGCGGGCAGAAATGAATAGCAGAGGATTTGGTCTGCCTTCTGCCCGATGCGATCGACGCGACCTGCGCGCTGAACTAGGCGAATAATGGCCCACGGAAGATCGTAGTTTACCAATATTGCTGCGTCTTGAAGATTCTGACCTTCGCTCAGAACGTCCGTTGCAATGAGAACCCGCAGTTCCTGTCCGGGGAGGATTGAATCGCGCTTATTGTTGCTACCGGGGCTGAAGCGCCACGCGTAGCCAGTTGGATCAGGTGTGGATCCAGTGACGCCGGCAACGGAGGTCACGCCCGCCTGCGCCAATTGACGTTCGAGGAAGCGAACGGTGTCCGCAAATTGAGAGAAGATGAGCACCTTCTCGTTCGGGTGCCGCTTCCTAACCAGATCGACCAGCGCTCCCAACTTGGCATCCTTCTTTGGCTCCCAAGGGCCGCACATCTCGAGGATGCCCATTAGGCGGGCGGTGTCGCGAGCCAGGTCCTTCTCTAGCTGGGAGACGAAGAGCTTGGGGCGAAGCCATTTGAATCGCCCGCTGTAGTGACCCGAGTAGAGTCGGTATGTCTCTTCGGCCTTGGCGCGAAAGGCGGCCTCACTCCATAAGTCGAGCGCTTCGGCAGCTCCATCAGAGTCGCCTTCCTCAACGAGAAGTTCTGCGCTTGCCGCGCGGTCGTCGATGTCCTCGTCGTATGTAGTCGGGTCGAGCAGTCCAGCGTCTTGAGCTCCGAGCGGAAGAGGTAAGTCGTTTTCTATGGCGTAGAGAAAAACGTAGTTGCGTAGGATGTGGCGCTCTATCGACTGAAGGAAGGCTTCGCCGCTGCTCTCCAGGCGCTTGAACAAATTTGTCCTGCAGAACCCCATAAGGCGCTTGCCGGCCCGAGACAGGTCTCCGAGCTGCTTGGCTTCATTTGTGGTAGGCGCCGCATGTGGCGTGGCGGCTACATAGTTTCCTAGGCCATAGCGAGGGAGGTGCAGGGCGTTGATCGCATCGACGACCCGCGAGCCATAGAGACGAGCGTACTGGTCATCGGGGTCCTGCTCGTCAGCTCTGAATCGCAGCGTCCGCGGAACGCGCGCCGGAAAGTAGGACGCCGAACCGTCTTCGAGCGTGAGGTATTTTCGCCCAGACACGGGATCCAGTTCGGCATAGTTCTCCTGAATGAATGTGCGAGTGCGCCGGACCATGTAGAGGCGCATGAGTTCTCGCCAGTCGTCCGCGTACTCACTCTTCTCGAAGGCAGCCAATGAGCGCACCGGACATTGGTGGCGACGAACGAACTCAGTCTCTCCCATGTCCCGCAGTAGCCGCTCGGGCCTAATTCCGATGTCGCGATCCTCTGGCACGAAGAGCCGAAGTTGATTTGAGAGGTCAGCGTATGTCTTGTTGTACGGCGTCGCCGACAGCAAAATGCATCTGCTCTCATTCTCAGTCAGATACTCTTGGATTGCGCGGTACCTCCTTCCTTCGCGGTTTCGGAGGTTATGGCTTTCATCGATCAACACCACCCTATATCTGCGAAGAGTCGGGAGTTCCTGTGCCACGCGCGTGACGGAGAGGACCTTCGCGATCAACCGGTATTGCGAGACATAGTCTTCCCACATCTTCACTAGGTTCTTTGGGCAGATGATCAGCGTTTCTGTGAAATGATCATCTTGAAAGATTTTGGCGAGAGCTGTTGCCATCAGCGTCTTACCGAGGCCAACGACATCACCGATGAGCACGCCTCCGCGCTTATTGAGGTGATGTGCGGCAATCTTTACTGCGGCCTCCTGGTAGGCAAATAGACGCCTGCCGAACTCGCGTGGAATCTGAAACTCGCTCAACCCGGCGCGCGCCTCCTGCGCCAAGTGGTAGGCCATTTTGATGTAAATGAGATAAGGATCTAGCGGCTGTTCCCGGGCCCAACTTTCTTCGATGACTGAGATCAATTCCTGCGTAATGTCCACGCACCAGCGGTCGCGCCAACGCTCATCAAACCACTTGGCCAGCTTCTTCGTCGCGTCTTGGTCAAGTACATCGACGTTTAGCTCGCCCTGCTTTGAAAGTCCTGAAAGCGTCAGGTTGCTACTGCCGACAAAGCCGGTGATGGGATTGTTCGGATCGTTCCGAAAAAGTAGATACAGTTTTGCGTGCAACGGGTGTCGCAGGAACAGCTTGACCTTTACCTTCCCATTTCGGAGCTGGTCAGCGAGGCGGCGAAGGCCTGCTTCGTCTGCGTTATTGGGCATTCCCAGCGTAAGCTGGATGCGAAACTCCTCTGCCAGCTTGCGCTTGAGCCTCAACGCGGTCTGGTTATCCAGGCTCTCGGCCAGAGCTGAGGCGCCGCCTAGACGCAATCGCAATTCGTCCTGCGGTAGCCGCTGCATGCCAACGAGCAAGCGGCACTGGTTTTCCTCGCCCCCCGGCCACGCTGCGATCAAATCATCAATGGCCTTCCAGCCGCGAAGGTTGAAGTAGCCGACGCAGAAGTCGCCCCGCTGAGATACGCCTAGCGTTTCGCGCAGCGCTGGCAGTAGCCCAGCTTCAATGTTGTCGAAAATCCGGGGCATCCACGTTTCCTGACACCAGCGGCTCGACCGGATCGGTCGGGGCGGCTGTTTCACAACTCAATGATTCGGTTCCGGTCCAGCTTAGGCCGAGGGGGCTGCAACCAGAACCTGCCGCCGTGCGTGACGCCACCTCATCCCCATTCGAGAGGAACCGCGGACGTCTGACGCCTGATGCGGCCGAAGCCGTCCTTGCGAGGTGAGCTTGTGTCGCCTCACCCAAGACGCGAAACACTAGCTTCCGCACCTTCTTGGTTGGGAACGTGCAAGACGGCCATCGCCCCTTGCGGAGTTGCCAACGTCGGACGCTGTAGAAGATGCGCGCGCTATAGAAGCCTGAGCGTGTGTTGTTGCAGGCGCGGCAGGCTGCGACCAGGTTCTCTGAGCTTCGCGCGCCGCCGAGCACGAGCGGCAAGAGGTGCTCGACGGTCGCCCCGTCCAGGCGATTTCCGTCCTGGTGCATTAGCCCCGCGCAATATGCGCACCTCCAGTTCTGCGCCTCCGCCAAGCGGCGGCGGCGGTTGGATTGTCCCTTCGGCATGGTTGGGCGCGGACCGAGTCTCAGTCTCGCGGAGCGCGGATGAACTCGAGGAACGCGTTGCCGTACGGGGTAGTCTGCGGCTGCTGCAGCCCCGACGCCGAGCACATCGCCTTGAACGATCCGCCTAGCAGGCCCTCGCGGGTGAGATCGTCGTAGAGACGGTCGAGCACGCCCGTGGCCGCTGAGAGATCCGGGTGAGCTTCGTGAACGACGCCTTGCACCGAGCCCATGTAGACGTTTCGCGCCTGAGCCGCGTAGGCGGCGTCCGCCATGGGGTCGGCCATGAGCGCCAGCAGTTTGAGGTGCGCTTCCGAGAAGCGCTCCACGTACCCGAGGAACGAGCCGAGCAGGGCGTCGTCGAGCTTCACCCCGAGCGCTGTGTTGAGCACGATGTTGCGGAGCGCTTCCCGTTTCACCTGGCTGTGGGTCGCGATCGCCTGCTGTGTGGCTTGCGCCACGGTCGAGACGAACACCTCGTCCTCGGCCAGGGCTTCAGCCGAAAGTCCCTCAACGCGGTCGACAAGTGCTGAGAGGGCCTCGCCGAGGCTGGCGAACCAATTTTCCTGGCGCCGGCGCAGGGGATTTCCCACGGCCTTTTCGAGGACCTCTTGGGCGAGCGGGCCAAGGCCTGGAACAGTGCCGAGAGCCAGCTTCGCCGCCGTGTAGCCGAATTCCCCGTCTTCGCTCCTGGGAAAGGGCTCGATCGCGCGTCCGTCCATGGTGCCTCCTACAAGATCGCGGGAACGCTACGGGTCGCACACGTCAGAATCGGTCGCGTGTCGCGCCTGCGCAATCCGCGAGTTTGGGAACTCGGATTGAAGCTGGCGGCTTTCGTCGCTATATTTTTCTCTCAGTGAGGGAGTGATTATGGCGGCACCGGAAGACCTGCTCACGCCCGCCGAGACCGCGATTGTCTCCGGGGCTCCGATCAAGGAAGTCTACAAGGTCGCCCGCGAGCGCCTGCCGGGCCGGCTGGTCGTGCGCCGCGGGGGCAAGGTGATGTTCAGGGCGCCCGCCGCGGTGTGTGTCCGCATCGACCATGGGCTTCCCAAGGACGTCCCCGTACGGGTGCGCAAGGTCTTCTATTCGCACGTGGCCAACGACCCGAAGGCCAAGGTTCTGGAACACAGGGACGGGCTCCTGAGCTACGTCGTCGACGCCTCGGCTGCGACGAGGGCTGTCACCGAAGACTTGGCCGCGTACCGGAAAGCCATGACGCTGATCGTCGAGGACCCCGAGGTTCAGAGCGGCGCCGCGACGTTCCGCGGCACGCGCATCCTGGTGCACACCATCGCTGATCTGCTGAAGGCCGGCGCCTCCGTGGCGGAGCTGCGGGAGGACTACCCGAGCCTCACCGACGCCATGCTGGCGGCGGCGCCGGTCTATGCCCGCGCCCATCCCAAGCGGGGGCGTCCCAAGGCGCCGGCTTGGCGCGGCGCTGAGCCGACCTCGACGCGGCGCGTCAAGCGCGCGGCGGCTTGAGTCTCCCGCGGCTGCTCATCGACGAGAACCTCTCGGTGGCCCTGCCGCCGGCCGCCCACGCACGCGGGTTCGAGTGCGCGCACGTCGCCCATCGCGGCTTCCATACCTGGAAGGACTGGAGCCTGATGGAAGAGGTCGCCGCCTCGGACTGGGTTCTGGTCACCAACAACGCGGTGGAGTTCCGCGGCCGCTACAGGCAGGTGGAGCTTCACCCCGGGGTGGTGTTCATCGTTCCGAACGTCCGGCGCGCCGAGCAGATCGAACTCTTCGAGGCGGCCCTCGACGACATCGCGGCCGCGCCCGACCTGGTCAACACCGCCCTCGACGTCACCTACGAGGGCGAGGAGATCGTGGTGCGGCGGTACGGACTGCCCTGAAGCCTCAGAAGTTGAAGCTCAGCTGGTCGGGCCCGGGCGATCGCCGCGAGCGCCGTCTGGGCTGAGCTCGCTTAGCCGTCGGCAGAGCCAGCTGTTGCGGCCGGTCGGGCGGAGGCGGCGGAAGCTCGTGGGGCTCGGCCGGAGCGAAGGAGCGTGGGGGGAGCGCCGGCTTCGGGGGCGGTGGCGGGGGGCGGTGGCCGCGCGACGCCTTCCAGGCCGCGATGTCGCTCTCGCGCCAGCCGACCCGGCCAGGGGAGATCACCACGGGCTGCGGGAAGTCGCCGGCCTTCTGGCGCCGCCAGGCGGTGGTGCGGCTCAGGCCGGTGATGTCCTTCACCTTCTTCCAGGGCAGCAGGCGGTCCTCGGCGTCGGGCAGGACCGGAATGGCCGGCGTCATGGCGGCCTCCTCAGGGCTGTGGCGGATGGTTCGGCGGCTCGCGGGCGGAGCGACGAAGGCCAGTGGTCTGGCTCTCCGCCCACGCGCGAAGGACGCCACGGGGATAGTAGGGCTTGCCGCGGATGTGCCGGCAGGGCGGGCCGTTCGACCCGGTCGACCACGCCCGCGCCAGGGTGGCGGGCTTCATGCGGATGCCGAAGCGCTTGAGGTACTCCGAGGCCTCGGCCCGGGTGAGCAGGTCATCGTCGCGTTCCGGGCGCGCCGCCGTTCCTTCGCCTTCATGGGTGATCATGGCGCTCCTCCTGCCACGCGGCACTCGCGCGAGCTCCGCACGCCACGGCCCGCGGTGAGCGCCAGGTAGCAATCCACGACGGCGCTGACGTACGCCTGGGTCTCGGGGATGTCGGGGATCCGGCCCAGGCGGGCGACCCGGCCAGGGCCGGCGTTGTAGGCGGCGAGCGCCAGGCGCAGGTCGCCGAACCGGAGGATCTGCTGCGCCAGGTACGCCGCGCCGCCGGCCACGTTCTCCGCGGGATCGAAGCGGTCGCGGACGCCCAGCCCCGCCGCGGTCGCCGGCATCAGCTGGGCGAGCCCGCCGGCGCCGGCATGCGAGACCGCGTCGGGACGATAGGCGCTCTCCACGATCACCAGTGCATGCAGGAGCTTCGGATCCAGGCCGTGAATCTCGGCGGCGGTCCCGATCGCGTCCTGGAACGGCTGGGAAAGGGCCGGGAGCCGTGGCGGCAGCGACCCGGGCGTCACCGTCCCGACCACCTCCAACGGCGGCGAGGCGCCCGTGAAAATCTCGCCGCCGGCGCGCCGCCAGTCCACGCCCTGGGCGCTCGCCGCGCCCGCCCAGGCGAGAATTGCGGCCGCAAGGATCGCTCTCACCATGTCAGGACCTCCCTGTAAGGTCCGCGAACGTCCGCCACCCGCACCGGGCCGAAGTAGCGGCTGTCGAAGCTTGTGGCGCTGTCCCCCAGCAGGAACAGCTCTTCGCGGCCGAGCCGGCGGCATCCCCGCCAGGCCGGGAGCGCTGTCCCGCGGCTGTCGGCCGCGAGGATTCGGGCGGACCGCCCAGCCACGCGGACCGCGTCCGGACTGGTGCAGACCAGGT
>Ga0180217_1003279_pt1 | contig 13849 bp, 8 predicted proteins | sample eDN3rd37CBELigOP_FD_128521 | JGI IMG/M metagenome (GOLD analysis project Ga0180217, IMG submission 128521) | Enriched Organic Plus compost microbial communities from Emeryville, California, USA - eDNA 3rd pass 37_C BE-Lig OP (version 2) (version 2) ... | reverse complement strand
GCCGATTGCCGGATGGCTTCGGGGGGAACTGCGTGATTGGGCAGAGGCGCTTCTCTCGGAAACCCGCTTGCATCGGGACGGGTACTTCGAGCCTGCCCCAGTGCGGGCGATTTGGGCCGAGCATCTCGCCGGACGCCGTGACTGGTCGTACTATCTTTGGGATGTCCTTATGTTTCAATCCTGGCTGGAGCAGCGGCAAGCTCCCCGCCTCAACCGGAACGCAATCTCATGTGCGGAATCTACGGTCAAATAGTGATTTCCGGCAACGACCGGAATTTTGAAGCCCAAGGGCGGATCTCGACGGATACCCTGCAGCATCGGGGACCGGACGAACGCGGAATGATGTTCAGCGGCCGGGTTTTTCTCGGGATGCGCCGGCTGAGCATCATTGACCTGTCCGGGGGAAGCCAGCCGATCTGGAATGAATCCAAGGAGTGTTGCGTTGTCTACAACGGGGAACTCTACAATTTCCGGGAACTGCGTGCGCTTCTGGAGACGCACGGCTATGTATTCCGGACAGGCACCGATACCGAGGTGGTGCTGCGGGCTTATGAACAGTGGGGCACGGGGGCGCTATCGCGGTTCAACGGGATGTTCTCCATCGCGATATGGGATGCGCGAAAGGGGCGGCTCTTTCTCGCTCGTGATCGCATCGGGGAAAAGCCGCTTTACTATTTCCACGATGGGGAACGGTTGATCTTCGCCTCGGAGATCAAGGCGATCCTGGCAGATCCCACGGTGCCTCGGTGCCTGAACCCGAAGGGGCTTGCAAACTTCCTCTCAGCAGGGCATTCGATTGCGCCAGAGACGATTTACCAATCCATCTTCAAACTGCCACCGGGGCATTGGCTGACCGTACGCGAGGGGGAGGTGTCGATCCGGCGATACTGGGATGTAGGGGATTCCCCATGGCTTCCCCAAAGCGGGGAGCGAAGCGAGGATGTCTGGGCGGGTGAGGTGCTTAACCTGCTTGACGATTCCGTGCGGCGGAGGATGGTGGCGGACGTGCCGGTCGGGGCATTCTTGAGCGGCGGAGTCGATTCCAGCGCGATTGTGGCGCTGATGCAACGGCATTCGAACCGTCCGGTGAAAACCTTTTCCCTGGGGTTCGGCATTGGCGGCGCGTACAACGAGCTTTCCGATGCGAGGCTGGTGGCGAAGGCGCTCGGCACGGAGCACTATGAACTCAACGTGGAGCATTGCGATCTCGTGGCGACGCTCCGAAAGCTGGTCTGGCATTATGACGAACCATTTGGCGATCCCGCCTGCTTTCCCCTCTATCTGCTCAGCCGATTTGCCGCTGAACAGGTGAAAGTCGTGCTTTCGGGGGACGGGGGCGATGAGCTCTTCGGCGGCTACCGTCGCTATGCATTCGACCGCTTCGCCGGGCTTTACCAGCGCCTTCCGAATGGTTTGATCCGCCGCGCCATTCCGGCGCTGGCCGTGCGACTTCCACGACTTCGGAGGGTCAAGCGGGCGCTTTCCGCACTGCCGGTGCGCGATCCCGCGCGACGCTATGCCGCTTGGATGACGGTGTTTACGCCGGAGATGCGAAACGATCTGCTAACGCCGGAGGTCCGGGCGAGCCTGGAAGGATATGATGCGGAGTGGCCGTATGCCTCATTTTACGGGCAGTTGAAGAGCGAGGCATCCGATCATCTCAATCGCCTGATGTATGTCGACTTTAAGACCTTGTTGGCCGACGCCTATATGGAAAAGGCGGACAAGGCCACGATGGCATGCAGTCTGGAGGCGCGGCTGCCGATCCTCGACCCGCGCCTGGTTGAGCTAGCCTTCCAGATCCCGGGAAGCGCGAAGATCTGCGGGAGCGAGATGAAACATCTTTTCAAGAAGGCGGTAAGCGGTCTGGTGCCGCGGGAGGTGTTGTCGAAGCCGAAACACGGCTTTGCAGTACCGCTAGATCCCTGGTTCCGCGGGGCGCTAAAGGCGTTTGCCTTTGAGGTTTTGCTCGACGGGTCCGCCCGGCGCAGGGGTTATTTCGACCTGGAGGTGATCGAACGCCTCTGGCGGGAGCACGGGGAGGGTCGGCATGTGTGGGACGCGCAGCTTTGGCTTCTATTGAATTTCGAACTATGGCATCGAATTTACCTGGATGGGGAGAGCGTTTGAAGGTGGCGCATGTCACCACGGTGGACATTTCGCTTCGTTATCTCTTGCTCAACCAGCTGAAGGCGTTGCGCGAAGGATACGAAGTGATCGCGATCTCCAGTCCAGGGCCGCATGTCGAGGCTGTCACGCAGGCGGGGATTCGGCACATTCCTGTCCCCATGACGCGGAGGATAACGCCGGGACCCGACATCCAGTCGCTCTGGCGCCTCTACAAGATCATGCGCCGCGAGCGATTCGCGATTGTCCATACCCACACGCCGAAGGCGGGATTGCTGGGGCAGATCGCAGCGAAGATGGCGGGAGTTCAGGTTGTCATCAATACATTGCACGGCTTCTATTTTCACGACCATATGAATGGGTGGGCCAGGCGGTTCCATATTGCCGTGGAAAAAATTGCAGCCTGCTGTTCGGACCGGATTCTCTCGCAGAACGACGAGGATATTGGCACGGCGATTCGCGAAGGAATCTGCGCGCCGGAAAAGCTGGCGAGCCTTGGCAACGGAATCGATCTTCTCGAATTCGATCCCGTGCGGGTGTCGGCCTCGGAGGGAACCGTAATCCGTGAGCGGCTGGGCATCCCGGACTCCGCTCCGGTGGTTGGATTTGTCGGGCGGCTGGCGGCGAGGCGGAAGGGATTTCTCGACTTTCTCGCGGCGGGTCGTCTCCTGACACTGCGGTATCCCGAGGTGCACTTTCTCATCGTTGGAGAGGCTGATCACGGCAAGGCCGACGCGGTGGAGCCCTCCGCCGCGGCGGACTACGGAATTGCGGAGCGATGCCATTTCGTCGGGGCGTTGCCGAATGCCGAGTTGCCGCCCTGTTACCGGGCGATGAACGTGCTGGTCCTGCCCTCGTTGTTCGAGGGATTGCCGAGGGTGGTGATGGAGGCTTCGGCGATGGGAGTTCCTTCTGTCGTCAGTGATGTGAAGGGAAACCGCGAGGCTGTGGCGCAGGGCCGGAATGGATTTCTCGTGCCGTTGGGGGACGTGGATGCGCTGGCGGAGGCAACGGGACGGGTAATTGCCGACCCGGTTCTTGGCGCGCAGATGGCGATGGAGGCCCGTTGTATTGCGCTGGAGCGCTTCGACGAGCGCCGTGTTTTTGAATTTGTAAAGGGGGAGTACAACCGTCTTTTGAAAGGGGGTAAGACCATGACGTCCAGCTAAAGCGATTATGCATCGCTATGATGCATATCATCACTATTGACTCTCCTCGGGAGTGGGATGCCGTGATGCAGACGGCGCGCATGAGTACTTTTTATCATTCGCATGCCTATCATACGTTTTGCGAGCGGAGGGGGGAAGGTCAGTCCTTGTTGTTTGTCTACAGGGAGGGTGACTTTGTCATCGGTCTTCCAGTGTTGATACGGCCGCTCGGCGAAGGCGGGGGATTCGCGGGGGACCTTGGGGTGTGGCGGGATGCGACTTCCGTCTATGGCTATGTGGGGCCGGTATGTTCGCGCGACAAAGTCGCCGCTTCGGTGGTAGCCCGCTTTCAGAAGGCACTTGGGAAGACGCTATTCGAGCGTCGGGTGATCGCGGTCTTTTCGCGGCTGCACCCCTTGATTCCCAACGGGCGGCTGATCGAAGGTTTGGGAGATCAGCAATGCTGTGGAGTCACCGTCGCTATTGATCTGACGCTGCCACCGGAAGAACAGGTGAGGCGCTTCCGCGATTCGGATCGGCGGCGGATCAAGGGGCTTCGCAAAAAGGGCATGACCGTCGTCTATGACGAAAAAAAGGAACACCTTTCTGAGTTCGCCACCATCTATACCCAAACGATGAGGAGAGTGGGGGCGAGGGATAGCTTCTTTTTCGATGAGGCGTATTTCCGCGGAATGTGCGAGCTTGCCCCGGAGAGAACGCACCTGTTCGTGGTAAAGTACGAGGGAAATATAATCAGCGGAGGATTCCTGATGGAGGCTGGCGGAGTGCTTGAATATCACTCCTGTGGGACGCGGAGCGAGTATCTTCCTCTTTCGCCCGCGAAGCTGATGCTCGATGAAATCCGGCTGTGGGGGTGCTCGCGGGGATTGTTGTCGCTCCACCTCGGGGGTGGGACGGGGGGGGAGAACGACCAGTTGCTCTATTTCAAGACCGGTTTTTCCGACCGGGTGCATCCGTTTTCGATCTGGCGATGGGTGATTGATCAGGACGCTTACGAAATCGCATGCCGGTACAAAGCGGCGCGGGACGCCTGCCTGAGGATGAAGGTCGCAATCCCGAACTTCTTTCCCGCGTACCGCAGCCCGGTGACACCGGAGCCAGAGACGGCGTCGCCTGCCGCGCTTCTGCCAAACTGATTTTCCGGGGATTCATCATGGCTGATCAAAGTTCACTCTCTGCAAAGATGACGTTGAACGAAGGGGCGGAGCCGATCTATTTATCACCCCCTCACCTCGGTGATGAGGAGGGCAGGTTTGTCAGGGAGGCGTTCGAGTCGAACTGGATTGCGCCCCTTGGGCCGCAGGTGGATGCCTTCGAAAGGGAGGTTGGCGAGCGGATCGGGGGGCTTCATGCCCTGGCCCTTTGTTCCGGGACGGCGGCCATTCATCTGGCTCTGAAGGGATTGGGCGTCGGTCCCGGAGATGAAGTGATCTGCCCGACGCTGACCTTCTGCGCGAGCGCAAACCCGATCGTCTATGAAGGAGCAACTCCCGTATTCGTGGACGTGGAGGAGCGCACGTGGAACCTCGACCCGGGCCTGCTTGCCGGGGAGCTGCGGGAGGCGGGAAGGCGTGGAAAACTTCCGAAGGCGGTCATCGCGGTCGATCTTTACGGACAGTGTGCGGATTACGAACAGATTCTTTCGGTGTGCGCTGATTACACAATCCCGGTGATCGAGGATGCCGCGGAGGCGCTCGGGGCGTCGCGCGGCGGAAAGGCGGCGGGAGCTTTCGGAAGGTGCGGCATCTTTTCGTTCAATGGAAACAAAATCATTACCACCTCCGGAGGCGGAATGCTGGTTTCGAGGGACGAGTCACTGATCCATACGGCACGGCATCTGGCAACCCAAGCCCGTGATCCCGCGCCGCATTACCAACACTCCGCAATCGGCTACAACTACCGAATGAGCAACGTCCTGGCGGGAATCGGGCGGGGGCAGTTACGGATGCTCGACTCTCATATTTCCGCGCGGAAGCGGAATTTTGAGGCGTATCGGACGGCATTGGGCGATCTCCCGGGGATCGGCTGGATGCCTCATGATCGCGGTGGAACCCCGAACTATTGGATGACTTGCATCACCATCGATCCGACGGCCTTCGGAGCCTCACGCGAGGAGGTTCGCTGCATGCTGGAGGCGGAGCGGATCGAGTCGCGGCCTGCCTGGAAGCCGTTACACTGCCAACCGGTCTTCGCGGGCTGCCGGGTGTGCGGCGGAGAAGTGGCCGAAGCGATATTCGACCGCGGGCTTTGCCTGCCAAGCGGTTCGTCGCTGACCGCAGCGCAGAGAGAACGGATTTGCTGCCTCATCCGGAAAATGGCCGGGCATTGAGGCATATCCCGTTTGTTTCTACACAAAAAAGAGGGCGCCCCATCATGGGACGCCCCCGGTTTTGCGCACTTTGGCGCAGCTTCGCCTAAGGCCTATTTGCTCGGGTTAAGGTACTCTTCGAGGTTGGTATAGCCGCTGCCGCTCTTGTGAAGGAGGTTGGCATCCGAAGGATCCTTCGGGTTGAGTTTGTGGTCTTTCTCCCATCCGTCGGGCATGCCGTCCTTGTCGGTGTCGTTTTTCGCACCGGTGGCCTTCGAGATGTCGCCGAGCTTCGAGACGGCCATCGTCTTTTTGCGGTCTTTGATCTCGGAGATCACCGACGAGTCCGCTGAACTCCGCTTCGGACGGGTTGCGCCCACGCTCGACAGGACGGTGTTGACCGTCTTGCCGGAGGCAACCGGGACGACAGGAATCGGCGAGTCGGGCCACGGTGTCATTTTCCGGAGCGATGACGATGCGGGAATCGTCCAGTAGTTATTCGCGGTGGTGATATAGCCGGAGCCAACGATGGCCCAATCCGAGTAGTTCGAGTTGGGACGGAACGGTCCGATGTTGTCATAGACGTAGACATAGGCGTTCGGGTTCATCGTCTTTTCCATACCAACCGCATAACGGTTCGTGTTGGTGATCGGCCCCTTGAGGTACTGGTTGCCAACCAGGTTTACGCGCGTTCCCGTTCCGAAGTTCTGGATCGCGGTTCCGAAGTTGCCCCAGTCGTAGATCACGTTGCTGATCACATGGAACGGGCCGTCCGCGAAGAGGGACGGGCTGGCCTGAACGCAATGGGCAATGGCGGAGTTCCGGAGCGTGACGTTCTGGAGCTGTGTTCCCTTGCCTGCGTCGGTCGTCGCCTCAAGCCCCTTTCCGGTGGCAAGCCCGTTGATCAGGCACCACTGGAAGGTGGTGTTCTCAACATAGCCATACAGCATGACAGCCGTACCGACATGCCAGTGGATCGAGCAATGGTCGATGACGATATTGCCCGCCTTCTGGGCGGAGTCGCCGGAGATCAGGATTCCATAACCGCCGGTTGCCTTTCCGGGGTGGATCCGGAGATGCTGAATCGCGACGTTACGTGCCCCCATCAATCTCAGTCCCGCGCCTTTTAACAGGATACCACCTCCCAGCCCTGTCTGGCCTGCGATGGTCACATCCGAGTTCGCTCTCGTGAGATCTATCGGCTTGTTGAGCGTGATCGTTCCTCCAATCTGGAAGAGAATCACGCGCGGGCCTGTCTCTTCACACGCGGCACGGAGACTGCCTGCTCCGCTGTCGTTGAGGTTGGTCACATAAACCACCCGTCCCTCGGCTCCAGCCATGGTTTCGACGCCGAATCCTTGTGCCTGCGGGAACACCGGAAGGTCTTTGTCAGGTGTCGGAGTAGGCGTGGGGGTAGGTGTCGGAGTCGGCGTTGGCGTTGGGGTTGGCGTCGGCTTCGGGGTTGGAGTCGGTGTGGGTGTGGGTGTTGGCGTTGGCCTTGGTGTAGGAGTGGGTGTTGGGGTAGGCGTCGGCGTCGGGGTTCCCGAGCCCGGCGACATTCCGTTTAGGTATTCCTCAAGGTTTGTATAGCCACTTCCGCGGGCGGACAGCTTCGGACCGTCAGAGGCGTTGTTGGGATTGAGGCCGTTTTTGGTCTCCCAGGCGTCCGGCATGCCATCCTTGTCGGAATCGGCAGGAGGCGTTCCGCTGCTGAGGGTGGGCCACCAGCTTGAGGTCTGCGAGGTGGCCTTCCGGATGCTGCCGGTGCCGTTGTAATAGTGATTCACGGTGGCCTGGTCGAGCGAATCACGCTTCGGCAGCGATGCGCCTACTTCCGCCAGGACCTTGGCAACCACTTCACTGGAGGAGTGAACGGTGATCGGAATCGGTGCAGACGGCCAGGGAGACGTGCGCTGGTAGGACTTTGGCGCGGCCGTTGTCCAGTAGCCGTTGCCACCCCCGTAGCCGGAGCCGACAATGGCCCATTCGTCGTACGAGGAGTTCGGGCGGAACGGCCCGATGTTATCCTTTACATAGACATAGTTGCTCGGGTTGGCTTTGCTGCCGTCCATTCCGACGGCGTAGCGGCTGCTGCTGGAGACGGGCCCGCGCTTGTAGTAGTTGCCGATGAGGTTTACGGCGGTTCCGTTGCCGCGGTTCTGGATGTTCGTGCCAAAGTCCCGCCAGTTATACACTACGTTGTTCACGATTTCATGTGGGCCGTCCGAGCCGAGCAACGGGTTGCGTTGCGCGGAGTTGGCCAGATAGCAGTGATGGATGCTGACGTTGCGAAGGCGCGAGCCGTTTCCTTCGTCGGTGGCGATCAGGTATCCCTTGCTGGTTTCATTCCGAACGCCGGAGTAGTCGTGCTCCATGCCTTCGGTAATGCACCATTGCCACGTCACGTTGCGGACATAGTCCCAGCAGCTGGCGGTCTCGTCAGGTCCCCAGTAGAGGGAGCAGTGATCGATAATGATGTTTTGGCAGGCGTTGGACTCGCTGCTTCCGTACAGCTCCAGACTGCTCTTTCTCCAGTCATTCGGGCTGGTTTCGCTGGGGCGGAACCTGATATAGCGAATGACGATGTCGTGAGCCGAGCTGATGAAGACATCCCATCCGGTGATCTGGATGCCGTCACCCGGCGCGGTCTGGCCTGCGATGGTCAGGTATGAGTTGGCATTCCCGATGGTGATCCGGCTTTTGAGGTTGATGGTCCCGCCGACTCTGAAGACGACGGTTCTCGGACCGGTGGCGAGGACTGCTTCACGGAAGCTTCCCGCGCCGCTGTCATTGAGGTTGGTCACTTCGATGACTCGCCCTCCCCGACCGCCGACGGAAGCGGCTCCATAACCTTCAGCGCCGGGGAACGCCGGTTGGGGAGCGGCGCGAGCGCTGAGGAGCAGCAGGCTGAAGAACATCGATAGGACGACAAGCGACTGTTTTATTAGCGATTTCATGTTGTTGGGTAGGGAGGGGATTGTGTGCGATGGCGGCGCGCCGGAACCTGCAGCCCAGGAGATCCCGGGGACCCCATGGCAGGGCGCGAAGGTGCGAGCGCTCGGGCGGGCGCGTGATTGGCGCCACGATGTGCGGGAGGTGCGGCGGCCGGGGGAGAGAACTCTTCCCCGGGGGCGGCTGGGCGGCAGCGCGAATGCGAAGCCGCCGGAAATCCGCGATTGTTCGCGAGGGTTCGCGATCGGAAGGGGCGCATCCGGCGATGCGCGAAAGTCAGATCAGCTCAAGGGCGGAAACAGGAAGGAAGTGGGTTGGGCGGGAATGTGGGCGATCCATGCGCTCCTGCGAAACAAATTCATCTTCGCAGGCCGGCAATGAGGGCCAACGGGCCGGTGTGAGCGAGTCAGGAAAAGCGGGTTGAACCTTTAATGCGCAACCGCGCTTTTCGGCAATTCGCCGAAACCGGCAATGCCAGCTACGCGCGATGGCGAATGGCGTGGCGGTTTGGGGGAATGGAATCAAGCATGAGTCGAGGGTTGGGGAAATGGGGACGCATGGGGCAGGGGATGAAGCACTGGAAGATGCAGGAATAATGCCGGTCCTGACGCTGTTTTACAAAATTGCGCCCGACGCGGTGTGGCATGTCGTTAACTTACCCGAAACTGCGAAATGGCAATGCAGATTTCGCAGGAAAAATAAACTATTGCTCAGAAATGAGGAAAGCCATCGCTAGATAGAATCCTTTTCGGATATGAAAAATTATTTATTGGCGACGCAACGGGGCAAATACGTCTTCTTAAAAAAAGGGGCGCCATGCATCATGGCGCCCAATCCAGGTTCGGAAGCTGTCGCGGAGATCAGGCCGCGGATTTGTTCGCGAGCGGCTCCGTAAAGAACGGAGGGCTCGCCTGGACGAGATACGGACGGTACTCCGGGACGATTTTTTGAAGCCTGAGCTTGATTTCGTTGGGGGAGAGTGTGCCCAGGCAATCCCAGAGATCGCCGAAGACACGGGCGAGTTCCTCCAGGTTCGGCAGCGGGGAGACAAACCGCATGATCTTGGGATGGTGCGTCGGCGCGGTGTTCTCTCCGTTCGCGCAGAGTTCTTCGTACAGCTTTTCCCCCGGTCGCAGGCCGACGATGTCGATTTCGATGTCCTCCCCGGGCGTCAGCCCGCTCAGGCGGATCATTTCGGCGGCCAGGTCCATGATTCGTACCGGCTTACCCATATCGAGAACGAAGATCTCGCCGCCCGATCCCTGTGCGCCGCTTTGAAGCACGAGGCTGACAGCTTCCGGGATGGTCATAAAGTAGCGGGTAATTTCCGGATGGGTGACCTTGATGGGGCCACCCTCGGCGATTTGCTTAGCGAAGGTGGGAATCACGCTGCCGGAGGAGCCGAGGACGTTTCCGAAGCGGACCCCCATCAATTTCGTTGTCCCCGGGGTGGCCGCATGGAGGGCCTGGACAAACATTTCGGCGAGGCGTTTCGTGGCGCCCATGACGTTGGTGGGATTGATCGCCTTGTCCGTCGAGATCAGGACAAAGCGTTCGGCATGATACTTGACGGCGAGCCGCGCCACGCGGGCGGTTCCGAAGACGTTATTCTTCACGGCTTCCCCCGGCTGGCTTTCCATCATCGGGACATGCTTGTGTGCGGCGGCGTGAAAGACAATCTGGGGCCGGTGCCGCTCGAAGAGGTGGTTCATTCGTTCGGCATCGAGCACATCGGCGATGCAGGGAAGAATGAAATGTCCGGCATGGCGGGAGAGAAGCTCCTGCTCGATTTGGAAGAGGTGGGCTTCGCATTGCTCGACCATGAGAAGGCGTGAGGGATTGAAAGCGGCGATCTGCTTGCAGAGTTCGCTGCCGATGCTTCCGCCTGCTCCCGTGACCATCACGACTTTCCCCTCAAGCGTGGCGCGGATGTTGTCCGTTTCGATGCAGACCGGATCGCGCCCGAGAAGGTCCTGGATTTCGACGGGCCGGAGCTGGTTTACATGAACCGCGCCGGTGGCGAGTTGATCCAGGGAAGGGACGGTGAGGAATTTCAGCCCGGCTTGCTGAAGGATGCGGACGATTTCCTTTTTCCGGCGGGCGGGCGCGGACGGGAGGGCGATAATGACCTCGTCCAGCATCAGCGCGGGAGAGGCGGGGGCTTTCTGGCCGAAGATTCTGCGAAGCACGCCCAGGGGCCCTACCGCACCGGGGCGCTCTCCCGTCAGAAGTTCCGGTGCTCCGAGAACCGGGATGCCGTGAATTCTCGACATCCAGCAGTGGCGGTTGTCATCGAAAAACGCCACCGGCTTCAGGCCGATGTGCGGCTTCATTAATAGCTCTCCGGCGATCCTGCAGCCTGCATCGCCCGCTCCGATGATACCGACGCGCCGCGAACATCGGCTCCATTCCTCCGGGGTTGCCCGCAGCCGCTGCCAGGCAAGGCGCATGGAGAGCCGTAGGCCGCCAAGCGTCACCAGCGCGAGGATAAAGTTGGCGAGTGCGATGCTCCGCGGCGGTACATAGGAAACGTCGTTTGGCGCCCTCACGGAGAGGAACCCGACGAGGGCAAAAGCCAGGGCGGAGAGAAGCCTCGCGAAATCGGGCGTGCTGAACACGGTGAGATGCCCCGAGACCTGGCCGAAGGCGAGGAGCAATACCAGCTGAAGCGGAACGACCCAGCCGATCGACACGAAAAATTGCTCCCGGTATTCAGGGGGGATTGAAAAGTCGAACCTGAGAAGGTAAGCGGCCCACAGACTCATGGCGAGCCCTGCCGTATAGCCCAGCGGAAGGAGCACGCGCCGGAACGCCATCAATCTTTTGATCCGGTCTCTCACGGCTGGCCTCCTTTCCCGCTGCTGATACCATCGGTGTGGTCCAAATGGGCGATCCGCACCGCCCGGGGCCGTTCTTCGGGATTCCATCCTGGAATTGCGTTCATCCTTGAATGCAGACAGGGCAATCGGTTGGACTGATTGGTCGAACCTCCCGGCCAGGTCGCGTTTACGGGAATGGGCAGAAAGAATCTCCTTCAGCCGGTCTTTCCGTTCGCAAACGCTAGCTTGTCTTTTGTCCGTGGGATTGCCTGCCGGCCACGGGCAGGAGGTGACGTTGTGTCCGGATGCTTCGCGGGAAATGTGGGCCACGGTTGCCAGCCGCAACGGCCTCAGCGGGTTTTTTGGGCTCCCGGGAAAGGTTTTTCCTCCAGTTGGTACGGCAGGGGGAAGGAAGCCTCCGGGAGGAAACGCGGGACGGAACGCTCCTTTCCCCATCGGAAGAAACAAACGGGCAATTCGTGGCGAATAAGATTTTATCGGCGAACTGAAGAATTCATCGGCTGGTAGAATTTTTAATCTATACTTGACCGATAGGGATTGTTGCTGTAGAAGGCGTGGCCATGATCAAAACATCCTCATCATGGTACGGGGTTCGCCGGTTGACGCTGGCGCGTCTCGCTGCGGGCGTGGCGCTGGCGGCTCTTGCCGGGACGGCTTCGGCGGAAACGACGATTCTCAACGCCTCGTATGACGTCACGCGCGAGTTCTACCAGGCGTACAACAAGGCATTTGTCGAGCACTGGAAAGCGGAGGGCGGAGACGCTGTCGAGGTGCAGCAGTCGCATGCCGGTTCCAGCAAGCAGGCGCGCGCGATTGTGGACGGCCTTCAGGCCGATGTCGCGACAATGAACCAGAGCACCGACATCGACATCCTCGCGGAGAAGAACCTTGTTCCGAAGAACTGGGCGGAGCGCCTGCCGCATCACGCAGCTCCGTATACTTCGACGATCCTTTTCATCGTTCGCAAGGGGAACCCGAAGCAGATCAAGGACTGGAATGACCTTGTCCGGAACGACGTGCAGGTGATCATCCCGAACCCGAAACTCTCCGGCAACGGGCGATATAGCTATATCGGCGCATGGGGATACGCCCTCAAGAAGAACAACGGGGACGAAGCGATCGCGCGGGAGTTTGTGAAGAAGTTCATATCGAATGTTCCGGTGCTCGATTCCGGGGGGCGCGGTGCCACCGTGACCTTTTCGCAACGCAACATCGGCGATGTGCTGCTCACATTCGAGAACGAAGTCCACGGAATCCTCAAGGAACTAGGCGACAAGTTCGAGGTCGTAGTTCCTTCCGTGAGCATTCTGGCGGAGGCGCCGGTAACGGTGGTGGATTCGGTGGCCGACAAGCGGGGCACCCGGAAGCTGGCCGAGGCGTACCTCAACTATCTATACAGCGACGCAGGGCAGGAGATCGTTGCGGCCCATTACTTCCGGCCCCGCAACGAGGCGATCCTGAAGAAGTATTCTGATCGCTTTCCGGCGCTCGATCTTTTCACGATTGAGGAAGTTGCGGGCGGGTGGAAGCAGGCGCTGAAGGTGCACTTCAGCGACGGTGGAGTCTTCGACCAGATTTATACAAAGCAATAGCCGGGCTTCTGCGCCGCTTGGGTGTGTGCTACCGGATGGGACGGGAGTCGTCTCATCCGGTTCTTTGTGTCCCGGTGGTTTGTTACCCGAATTCCGAAGTTGCTCGCGGCGATCTTGTGCAATTTCTTGGGCATATCGTAAAGATACGGTTCACTTCTCCTCAACCGTTTCTGTTCCAAGCTCTTGCGCAATCCCGTCCGCTCCAACATCGGATTTCGGGTTCAGTCCGTGATTCCACAGGTCGATGTGACGTCAGCCGAAGGTTTTTTACCTGCCGCCGATTTATTCCCCTCCGGAAGATTTCGCGCGTGCAGCCAGACGAAGATGACCGGGGTGACGATCAAAATATGCAGGAGGCTGCTGATGCAGCCGCCGACGACCGGGGTGGCGAGCGGTTGCATGACCTCGCTTCCCGTGCGGTCCATCCAGAAGACAGGGAGAAGGCTGGCAAGGGTGGTTGCGACGGTCATGACCTTAGGGCGCAGGCGGAGCCTCGCGCCTTCCTTCACGGCCTGAATGAGATCGTCGTAGCCGAAGGCCGCGCCGCGTTCCTGGCGGTGGCGTTTCACGGCTTCGTCGAGATAGACCACCATGACAACTCCCGTTTGGATCGCCGTGCCGAAAAGGGCTATATAGCCGACACCGACGGCGGCGGTGAACGGGAAGCCGAGAAGGGATTGAAGGAAAACGCTCCCGCTAAGGGCGAACGGCACGGCAAGCAGGACGTGCGCGGCCTCTTTCGCGGAGCCGTAGACCACGTAGAGCAGGACGAAGATAACCAGAAGGGCCGCCGGGACGATCAGGCGCATCGTTTGGGCAAAGGCGAGCTGGTTCTCGTACTCGCCGCTGTATTCGATCGTC
>Ga0180217_1003273_pt1 | contig 13866 bp, 8 predicted proteins | sample eDN3rd37CBELigOP_FD_128521 | JGI IMG/M metagenome (GOLD analysis project Ga0180217, IMG submission 128521) | Enriched Organic Plus compost microbial communities from Emeryville, California, USA - eDNA 3rd pass 37_C BE-Lig OP (version 2) (version 2) ... | reverse complement strand
GGCAAGCCGCTGGCCGAAGCGAACGTGACCTTTCATCCGCAAACGCCCGCCTCGGCGGAGTTCCCTCGCCCGGTCGCCACGACCGACGAGCAAGGCCGGTTCTCTCTCACGACCTTCAAGACCGGCGACGGGGCGCCGGCCGGCAAGTACACGATCACCGTCGAACTTCGTCAGCCGCGGCAGGTGGGCGAAGAAATCGTGCGTGATGGGCCGAACGTGCTGCCGCCGCGTTATGCCAGCCCGGACACTTCCCCCCTGAGCTACGAAGTGACCGCGGGGGACAACGAGATTCCGCTGCTGCGGATTGAGCGGTGAGCGAATTTCGGAGCGAGAGCTGCGGCTTCCGGTCTTAAGCGCTAAGACGGTTGTTGCGCTTGCTCAATGGGCTGCCGGCATGGGAAGCGGGCAAGGAGATGCGTCCCTCCACTGCGTCCGTGCGGCGATTGCTGACCTCTTGCGGCCGCGCCAGTTTCTCGAGCAGCGCAATGGTCCGGTCGCTTGCCCCGAGCTGCTCGCGGACGAGCGTCTGCGCCCGAGCGCCCAGTTCGGCGGCCCAAGCGGGCTCGTGCAGGCAGCGTTCGACGAAACGTTGCAGCTCTTCGCCGCTATGGACGACAACGGCGGCGTCGCGAGCGAGCAGCAATTGTACGACGTCGCGAAAATTGGCCGTGTTGGGACCGAACGACGTCGGCACGCCGTAGGCTGCCGGCTCGATCATGTTCTGCCCGCCTCGCTTGCCGAGGCTGCCGCCGACGTAGGCGACGCTCGCCGTTCCCCACCAGGCGCCAAGCTCGCCGACTGCGTCGACGAGCAGCACGCGCGGGCCTGGCGCACTAGCCGAAGCATCGGTCCGCTGCGGCTCGTTCAGCTCCGAGCGGCGGCGCCATGTCATTGGCCGGCCGGCCAATGCCCGATCGATCGTCTCGGCCACTTCCTTGAAGCGTTCCGGATGCCTGGGCACGATGATCAGCTTCAGCCGCGGGTGTAGCTCGGCCAGGTTCAAGAATGCGGCGAGAGCGAGCGATTCTTCCGGCGCTTGCGTGCTGCCGGCGACAAACACGATGTCGTCCGGTGCGATCTTGGCGAGCGCCGCCAGCCGGCGCGTGTTGGAATTGCCGCGATCGGTCTGAGCGCCGTCGAACTTCACCGAGCCGGTCACGTGAATGCATTCGGGAAGCGCGCCAAGGCTGCGAAATCGCTCCGCGTAGGTCTCATCCTGGGCGGCGATCAGGTTCAACTTGCTGAGCGTCCGCCGCGCGAGCCAGCCGATCCGCTGATAGCCGCGCAGGCTCCGCTCGCTCAGCCGGCCGTTCACGACGGCTACCTGAATGCCGCGTTCGCGGGCCAGCTCGATCAGGTTCGGCCAGAGCTCCAGCTCGGTCAGCACGAGCACATCGGGCCGGACGCGGCGCAAAGCGCGGCGCACGGCCCAGGTGAAATCGAGCGGGCAATAGAAGACGCGGCGCGGGGCGTAGCGTTTCACAGCCAGCGCGTAGCCGGTCTGCGTGGTGGTCGAGATGACGCAGTCCCACGCCGGATGCTGCCGCTCCCAACGCTCGATGAGCGGAGCGAGGAGATTCACTTCCCCCACGCTCACGGCGTGAAACCAGACGCACGGCCCGCGGCTATCGCGGCGGGGAACGCGCCCCCAGAATTTCTCCGACCAGCCTTCGCGATACTTGCCATACCGCAACCGCGCATAGGCGAGCCACGGCAACGCCGCGACCAGCGCGGTTAGATAGACGAGGTTGAGCAAGTACGCCATGCGCGATTCCCTTCGCGACGCTATTGGAACGCGGAAATCGGAATTCGTGAATGCGGAATGAGCGCTAACGTCTCATTCCGCACACCATTGAATTCCGCATTCCCTTTTCCGCATTCCACATTCGACTCAGACCACCCCGGTCCGCATGCAGCAGTTCTTATACTTCTTGCCGCTGTTGCACGGGCACGGGTCGTTGCGGCCGACCTTGTGGCCGCGGTTGCGGATCGGCTCCGGCCGCGTATCCTCGCCCGACGAGGCGCTGGTCGATTGCTGCACACTCCGTTCGAACTCTTCGTTCACTCCCGGCGGAGCGTCGTGGCGAGCCGAGGTCTCCTTCCAGGTCGAGCCGACGAACTCTTCGTTCAGCTCTTCCATCTTGAAGATCAGGTTCGTGGCCTGCTCGGCGATCGAGTTCCACATCTGGTCGAAGAGCTTCATGCCTTCGCGCTTGTACTCGACCTTCGGATCGACCTGGGCGTAGCCTTTCAAACCGACCGAGTCGCGCAGCTTCTGCATCACCAGCAGGTGATCTTTCCACGCCGTGTCGACGATCTGCAGCAGCAGCGAGCGTTCCATGCGCCGCATTTCGGGGCGATAGCGCTCTTCGACGGCGTCGAGCACCTTGCGCCGCACTTCGGCCCGGCTGAGGTCGGAAAGCGCTTCGCGGGTGACGTTCGCGCCGTACGTGTCGTTGAGCCACTGAACGAGCGAATCGAGGGCGCCGTTGTCGCCGCCGACGCTCTTGGCGGTCGCTTCGTCGTCGGCGTCGCCAAACAGCTTTTCGATCTTGGCTCGCGCTTCGGCGAAGGCGGCTTTCGACTTCTTCTGGAACTGCTTGCTGTGCTCGACCAGCGTTTGGCCGATCTCGCCGCGCTGTTTGTTCCGCAGATCGTCTTCGCTCACCGTGGTTTCGAACCGCTCGCGGGCCCAGGCGAGGAGCGAGTCGCGGTCGAGCCGCTGGTCGTTCGGAGCGAACCGATACAGCCCAGCCATCACCGGGTATTCGGCTTCCTTCTGATCGTAGGCCAGCTCGGCTTGCTCCTTGAGCAAGTCCTTGATGCTCGCAGCGTCGCGGTTTTTGACGTCGTTCAGGTCGAGCTGGAAGCCGAACTTGAACTTGGCCCATTCGACGACCGAGCGAGCGCCAAAATCCTCATCGAGCAGCGGCGCGCCCTCCGACAGATCAAGCTTGCGGATCGCTTCGCGGGCCTGCTCGAGCAGGTATTCGGCCAGATTGTCGCGGCCGATCTTCTTCAGGTCGCGATCGGTGACGTTGAGGTTCCAGCGGGTCTGGGCGAACTTGGCGAGCGATCCCCAGTTCCACTCGGCGACCGTTTCTTCGTCGTCCTCGTCGCCAGGAAGGTTCTCTTCGATGGCGTCGTGAATCTGCGTTTCGGCTTTGCGCTCGGCCGAGTCCTTGGCGTACTCTTCGGCTTGGGCGAAGTCCATGCCGCGGAAATCGCGGGCGTCGAACTCGCACACCAGGCGTTGGCCGGCGAACGCGGCAAAGACGCTGGCGCCGTAGTCGCGTTTGAGGAACGCGTCGACGTGCTGGTCGATCTGCTTGCGGATCATGTCGCCGAGCGTGTCGCGGCAGTTTTCGCCGTCGAGAATCGCCTGGCGGAAGCGATAGACGCGCTTGCGCTGCTCGTCCATCACTTCGTCGTACTCGAGCAGGTTCTTACGGGCTTCGAAGTGGCGTTCTTCGACCTTCTTCTGGGCCGCTTCGATGCGCCGGCTGACCATGCGGCTTTCGATGCGTTCGCCTTCCTTCATGCCGAGCGACTCGAGGATGGTCTTCACCCACGGGCCGGCGAAGATGCGCATCAGGTCGTCTTCGAGCGACAGGAAGAAGCGGCTGCTGCCGGGATCGCCTTGACGGCCGCAACGGCCGCGAAGCTGCAAGTCGATGCGGCGGGCTTCGTGACGTTCGGTGCCGATCACGTGCAAGCCGCCCAACTCTTTGACGAGCTTGCCTTCGGCTTCCATTCCTTCGCGCTCTTCGATCTCGCGGACGAGCTTGTCCCACTCGTCCTGCGGCACGTCGAGGCGCGTTTCGTATTTGTCTTGCAGGATCGACCAGGCCATCGTTTCGGCGTTACCGCCGAGCACGATGTCGGTACCGCGGCCGGCCATGTTCGTGGCGATGGTCACGGCCCCCAGGCGGCCCGCCTGAGCCACGATCTCGGCTTCGCGCTTGTGATGCTTCGCGTTGAGCACCTGGTGCTTCACGCCCCGCTTGTCGAGCAGCTCGGAAAGCTTTTCGCTCTTCTCGATCGACACGGTGCCGATGAGCACCGGGCGTCCCTTGCGCTGGATTTTGGAGATCTTGCTGCGGGGAATCGTGTCCCACTGCTTGCTCTCGCGCGGCTGGAAGTCGATCTCGTCGTCGCGCTCATTCATGATCGTGCCGATCAGCTCGCTGCCGTCGCGGAGCACGAGGGTGTCCCAGCGGACCATCTGCTCGCACTCGTCAGCCACGGCGATGAACTTCTCGCGTTCGGTGCGATAGATCACGTCGGGGTGCTCGATGCGCTGCATCTTGCGATTGGTCGGAATCGCCACGACGTCGAGCTTGTAGATCTTCCAGAATTCGCTGGCTTCGGTCATGGCCGTACCGGTCATGCCGCAGATCTTGTTGTACAGCTTGAAGAAGTTCTGCAGCGTGATGGTGGCCAGCGTCTGCGTCTCTTCCTTGATCTTCACGCCTTCTTTGGCTTCAACCGCCTGGTGCAAGCCGTCGCTCCACTGGCGGCCTTCCATGAGGCGGCCGGTGAACTCGTCGACGATCACCACGCGTCCGTCCTGCACGACGTACTTCACGTCGCGCTGGTACAGGTAGTGGGCCTTGAGGGCGTTGTCGATCAGGTGCGGCCATTCCATGTTGCCGGCCGTATAAAAGCTCTCCACGCCGGCGAGCTTTTCGGCCTGGCGAACGCCTTCGTCCGTCAGATTGACCGTGTGGTCCTTCTCGTTGACGATGAAGTGCTTGTCGCGAACCAGCGCCCGGGCGATGGCGTCGGCTTCGCTGTACTTGCGCACGTTGTCGTGCGCGGGGCCCGAGATGATGAGCGGCGTACGCGCTTCGTCGATGAGGATGTTGTCGACTTCGTCGATGATCGCGTAGTTGAGCTTGCCCTGCGACTGCTGCAGGTGCTTGGGCCAACGATCGTCGCCGCGGGCTGCCGGGCGCATGTTGTCGCGCAGGTAGTCGAAGCCGAACTCGTTGTTCGTGCCGTACGTGATGTCGCAGGCGTAGGCTTTCTGCCGGGCGCTCACGTCCATGTCGCTCTGGATGGCGCCGACCGTCAGGCCAAGCCCCATGTGCAGCGGGCCCATCCATTCCATGTCGCGGCGGGCGAGGTAGTCGTTCACCGTAACGACGTGGACCCCCTTCCCTTCCAGGGCGTTCAGGTAGGCGGGCAACGTGGCGACGAGCGTTTTACCTTCGCCGGTTACCATTTCGGCGATGCCGCCGCCGTGCAGTACCATGCCGCCGATCAGCTGGACGTCGTAATGCCGCATGCCGAGGAACCGCCGGCCCCCTTCGCGACAGACGGCAAAGGCTTCGATCAGAATATCATCGAGGGTTTCGCCGGCTTTGAGCCGTTCGCGAAACTTGAAGGTTTGTTCACGCAGTTCGGAGTCGGAAAGCGCCTGATAGCGGCTTTCGAGGGCGTTGATCGCGTCGACTTTACCCTGCAACTTGCGCACATATCGGGCGTTCGACGTGCCGAACATGGCCGTTATGCTGCGTTCGAAGCCATGCATCAGCCCGCCGAAAAAATTTCCGACGGAATCCCAGGTCCGTTCCAAAGCATCCATAGCTGGTATTCACTCTTGCAATTGAGAACACGGACATCGCGCGTAAACGCACGTCCCTGTGCGGCGCTGGCGATCGATGCTCTGCCAGCACGACCTAGAGATTGCGCAAGATAATCCGCTGTAAAAGTTTATTGCGATCGGCAAAATCGGTCAATCGAGGATAACTACACCCGACTGGGGCGGCCCGCTTCTGCGGGATCACGCCCCCGAGCGGGCGGGCTAGCCGGCCTTACAGTGGCCTCACTCGCCCAAGCCCCACCCAGATACGCGGCTCGCGGCCGCGCCTTGACGCCTTGCCGTTCTGGCAGCGATCTGCCAAGGTGCAACGGCAAAGCAGTTTTCGTTCCAGGGAGTCGGCCCAGGCCGAATGCGGAGCCCAAGTCTTGACCCGGCAAGTACTAACGACCGACATCCACGGCCAGATGATTCTGCTGGGGACCGGCACGAGCGTCGGCGTCCCCTCGATCGGCTGCCCTTGCCCCGTCTGCACCAGCACCGATCCCCGCGACAAGCGGACCCGCTGCGGAGTGGTCCTCGGCCTCCCCGAAGGGAACCTGCTCATCGACACGCCTCCCGACCTGCGGCAGCAGTTGCTCCGCGAGCAGATCGGCGTCGCCCACGCGGTGCTTTACACCCACGAGCACGCCGACCATCTCTTTGGGCTGGATGACCTGCGACTGTTTCCCTTCTATATCGGCCACCCGGTTCCTTTGTATTGCGAGCCGCGGGTCGAGCAGCGGATTCGCAAGTCGTTCGACTACGCCTTTCAGGACCTGGAGCCGACCCACGCCGGCGCCGTGCCGCAGCTTGTCTTTCGCACGATTGGCCTGGAGCCGTTTCAGGCGCTCGGCGCGACGGTGATCCCCGTTCGGCTGAAACACGGGCCCAGGTTCGAGGTTCTGGGGTTCCGCTTTGGCAACGTGGCCTACTGCACCGACGTGAACGAGATTCCGGAGGAGAGCATGGCCCGGCTCGAAGGGCTCGACGTGCTGATTCTCGACGCCCTCCGCCACCGCGAGCATATCACCCACTTCAACCTGGAACAGGCGATGGCTGTCTCGCGCCGGCTCAAGCCGAAGCGGACGATCTTCACGCACATCGCCCACGACCTCGGCTACGCCGAAACCAACGCCGCCCTGCCACCGGGGATGGAGCTTGGCTACGACGGGATGCGCATTCCCCTGACGTGACCTCACCCCAGCAGTTCCTCACTGCGGACCTGCAGGAACTCCGCAACGTCCTCCATTTCGTTGACCGGCGATTTGCCCCCGCTCTACAATCGCCACTGGGGCAAAGGCTACGGAGGGGAAGCCATGTTGTGGCGCAGCGGCTGGTTGGGGGCAATCGTTTTCGCGGCGCTCGTTCCGCGCCCCGGCCTGGCCCAACAAGCGACGGTCGGCGCGCCCGCGCCGGTGGTAGGCCACAGCTATTACGAGAACTTCGGCTTGCAGTGGGGCGTGCGGGGGAACGGTTGGTTCTTCAATTCCGGCGGCCCCGCTCCCTACCCCTTCGGCGGCATGGGAGGAGGGGGCGCGAGTCTTGGCGGCCGGTTTGGCGGCGGCGGCCTGAACGGCGGCTTTCGCCTGACAGCCGAGCAGGGCTCGAGCACGATGATGAGCTCGCAGTCGCCGTCGGTCACCGTGATGAACGGCGGCACGGGCTATTTCAGCGACACGACGATCCGCCCCTTCGTGACCGGCCTCATTCCGGTCGTCGGCAACAAGCCGACCGCTCCGCAGCTTCCCGGCGTTCAGGCCGTCCCGATCAACCCGGTGCACCAGCGCCTCGCGCGACTCGAAGCCGAAGGCCGTCTCGCAGCCCCGAAACCGGCTGCCGAGAAACCTGACGCGGCAAAGGATGCAGCCGCGGAGGCCGACAAACCGGCGCCGCTCGTTCTCGGTGGCGGCGGCGCGACAGCCGGCGGACCGAGTTCGGCCGAGCGTGGCGATTTGAGCGTGGCTGAGATCCAGGCTCGCCGCGCGGCGGCGACGTCGAACGCCGAAGCGGAAGTCGCCGGTTACATTGCCAAAGCCGAAGCGGCGCTTGCCGACGGCAAACCGGGCGTGGCCCGCGTTTATTTCCAGATGGCTGCCCGACGAACGACGGGCGAGCGGCAGCAGGAGTTGCTCGCGCGAATTGACCAACTTGATCGCGCGGCGAAATGACGTTTGCGCGAAGCGCTGGCGTTTCTTAGTTCCCGGAGTTTCCTGGCTGGGGCGTCCTCGCGCAAACTCTCCGGCGGGTGTTATCCGCCGGTGAAGGGAGCGCTAATTACTACAGGGCGCTAGTTAGTTCGCAGCCGTTTGCTCTTCCGGTTTGGCGTCGGTCACAGCCGGGAATGTCCGCGGGCCGTACATCTTTTCGCGGTAGAGGAGCAGGCCGTGAGCGGCGTGGAACAGCGCGCCGCACTCGAGGTCGATCGGCTTGGTCTTACGGAACAGCTCGGTCACTCTGTAGACCGCCTGCTTCACCCACGGCTGTTCGAGTTCTTCCTTCGTCATCGCCGTGGTCAGCAGCTCCATGACGTGCCCAGCCGAGCCGAGCGACGAAGCCAGGTCGGCCGACTTGCCGGGACGCTGCAAGTAGTTCGACGACAGCGAACCGTCGGGGTTCTGATACTCGCGCGCCTTGGCGACGCACTCCTGAATCCGATCGTCGCACTTCTTCCACACGCCTTCGAGCTTGCCTCCCGCTTCCAGATGCTTGTTGCGGGCCATCGTCAAGCCGACCATGCGGTGAGTGCCGCCGCAGGGGCTGCTGTCGAGGCTGTGTTCCAATTCGATTTCGACGAGCTTCTCGACGCTCCACTCCGAACCGTCGCCGGCGGTCCACGTGTAATCGGTCGGGCGATAGGCCGTGATGGCCATTAGCGTCCAGCTATACTCCCGCAGCGCATTGCGATGCACGTCCTTTTCCGCCTGCAGCAACAAGTCTTCGACCGTGAATTCCTTCCCTTCGACGATCAACTTCTCGCTGAGCGGAATGTTGCAGTAACTCAGATAGCCAATCCACTGGTCGGCGTGCCCCTGGCCGGTCTTGGTTCCCGGCTCCATCACCGCACGCACGCCGTAGCGCCCCGTTTTCTCGTCAAGCAGGTCTCCCTGCACGAGATTCCAGCCGGTCATCTTGCCGCCGGAGAGCACGTGGTCGACGGCTGACACTTCCGTGTCGCCATTCTTCACCGGGTACTGCCGGCCGAAGGCCATCGCGCCGTGAATAATCTGCCACGCCGCCTGGTCCGACAGGCTCAGCCGACGCTTCTCGTACGTAAAGTCGAGCACGTCGTCGATTTGCTTCAGAAACTCCTCGTCGCTCGGCAGCCCGCGCTCAGCCGAGGTCGAACCGCTTCCTTCAGCCACGGCGGAGCCGCCATCGGTCGAACTGGCGGCAGCCGGCGGCTTGCAGCCGGTCGCAGCCAGGCAGACCACGCCTAACCCGGTTGCAGCCAGCCCCCAACCCAACCGGCGCATAAGGCAGCTCAACTCACGGATACGCATGGCATTCCTTCCAGAACGGCCCGATCGGCCGACGAACATCGAGGCGGGAACCAACCAACGCCGCACGCAGCCGCGCGGCAGCAATGTTCCCTAAATATAGCCCCCGCCTCGAGCACCTGCCAGAAGAATGGGAAAGCTGGAGAAACCTTACAAGTTAGCAAGTCGAAGCGTGGATGACGCAGCCGCAGGGCTGCGGTTTACGCGCTTCGCGCTTGCCGCAAATTTCGATCGCCCAGTTCGCCGACAGTGAGACACAGTCTCAGTAACTCCAAATTGCGCAAGATTTTACCGCGTGTTGCGGCCCGCGGCGGTTGCTGCCCTGGGAGTGCCTCTCTAAAATCCCGCCACAGGCAAGTCTGCCCCGTTCTCGTCCGCCAGCGATCGACTGTCCTCAGGAGCCGCCATGCTCGCCCGCAAGCCGATTTTTCCGAACGTCATTGAAATGAACTTCCAGGCGGGGGAGGTTCTCGGCTGCAATGTTTATCTGGTCTTCGACCAGGGCGAATGGCTGCTGATCGACATCGGTTTCCAGGACACGGTCGAGGAGATCATCGAGCTGATCCGGCAGATGGACTTCCCGCTCGGCAAGTGCAAGATGCTCATCGCCACGCACGCCGACGTCGACCACATTCAGGGGCTCGCCAAAGCCAAGCAATTGCTCAAGGCGCCGATCGTCGCCCACCCCAAAGCCGTCGCCCCGCTCGAATCGGGCGACCGCCTGCGCACGTTCGCCGAGATCGAAGCCCAAAACATCCACATGGAGATGCCCCCCGTCAAAATCGACAGCACGATTGATGACGGCGATAAAATCCAGCTCGGCAACCTCGAGCTGGAAGTCTGGCTCACCCCCGGCCACACCGACAGCCAACTCAGCTTTCGGATGGGGGACATCCTCTTCAGCGGCGACAACATCTATCGCGACGGCTGCGTCGGAGCGATCGACGCCCACCACGGCAGCGACATTCCGGCATTCATCAAGTCGCTCCAGCGCATCCGCCAGTCGGACGTCAAATGGCTCTGCCCGAGCCACGGCCCGATCTTCCGCAAGGACGACAAGCTGATCGACGCCACGATCGCCCGCCTGAACACCTACCTCCACATGGCTGACTTCGGCACGTGCGCCATCGACTGGCCCCTGATGGACGAATGGGCTGAAGAAATCGCCCAAGGCAAACTGCCGACGCAGTAACCTCGCGTGGGCCTCTCTTAGCCGGACGCTAACAGCGTCCGGAGAATAGCAACAAGTCTCCGCCGCTCCGCGCGCCCTCATCCCAACGCCCCGCGCGGCGGCATCCATCCGACGGATTCACGCCAAGCCCACCCAACCGTGCCCCGGCTAAGGCTGGGATTTTATGGCTGGCTTCTCACCTTCACCGAGTGAATCTGCACTCGGTTGTTGCCGACGTTGAGCACTGGCGCGTCTTCCGCCCAGTCTTTGCGTTCGGTGCGCAGCGAGAGGCTTGCGCGCGGGCCGGTCCATTCCACCCACGGCTCGCGGTCGACGAGCACAAGGACCGACGCCTGCTCGCCGCTGACGCGCACCTGGCAGTCGATCGTGTAAATCCGCTGCAGCTCAAGCTGCCGCCCCACGAGCCCCGAGCCGTTGTCGCTCGCCGGCACCAAGTCGATCAAATCGAGTCCGTTGGCTGTGCTGCGCGATCCGCTCGGCTGAAGCACTGCCGCCACATGCTGCGAGCCGACCGGCAAGAGCAGCTCGATCGGTTCGCCGCCGCTCTGCACCACGTAGAGTTCGGTGCGAATGTCGTAGTTCTTTTCCAAAGCGCCGCTGGCAGCCGGTCGCAGCAACAGCCGCTCGCCAGTTCCTTCGCTCTGCCACGAGTAGTCGGCTGCGGTCCAGTTACCCGCCAGCGAGTACGCTTCCGGACCGCCCTCAGCCATCAGGCTCTTCCACTGCGGCTCACGCGCGGCGACGGCGTGCACGGAGCGATAGTTGCGCACGTTGCGGGCCACTTCGTCGGCTTCGATCGCCCGATCGTACACGGCGACGCCCGCCACCTGGCCGCGCCACCGATGCCCGCCGACCGAATCGCCCCCAATCGCCAGCCGTCCTTCCTGCCAGTTGCCCAGGCCCCCATGCACGTCGTCGCGCCGGGCCACCTGCTTGCCGTCGATATAGCCGCAGAGCGATCCGCCGCGGTAGGTCACAACCACATGCGTTTGCGCGTCGGCCGCGATTTCGCCCAGGTTGAGCGTCTCGGTCTTGCCCATCGTCCCGTCGGTCTGCAGCCGAAAGACGAGTCGGTCGTTCTCCTGGGCCAGCTCAAAATTGCCTCGCCCATTGGCAAAGGCGAGCGCCACGATCGAGCCGCCGATGCGAGTGCGCTCGGGCGTGAGAATCGTCTCGAGCGAAAACTGCGACGTCCGCTGACAGAGCTGCGTCACTTCGTTGCCGCCGTCTTCGGTCACAAACTGCCCGCCGCTAAGCTGCAGATGCACATTCGCGGCGAGGCTCGCCCCGGCGACTTCTTCCAGCGGCGTATCGCGGAAATTGCCGCTCGACGGATTGCGCGCAAGCGTCAGCTTGTCGCTCCCTTCGAACAGAAACACGACCGAATCGCGATTGTCGGGCCATTCGAGCAGCCGAGTGGGCAGCATCGCGTTGTCGCGCACTTCGCCGGTCTCGTTGGCTGCCACGCGAACCGTCGCCGATCCGTCCTTGCTGGCAAACTCCACGAGCCCCTCGGTCACATCCAGCCGCGTCGCTTGCGCCTCGACCGTAATGCGCAACTGCGTTCCGAGCACGGTCGCCACGGCGTGCGGCGTGTTGAAGCGCATCGGCCCCGCGATTTGTTTGGCGACGTCGGCGAACAGTTCGCCTTGCGTCACGGTGAGCGCCTTTGCCCCGGTCAGCGGATCGCCACCAACCACCAGGTTCGTTCCACCCGCCAGCTCAACGCGCGTCTTATCGGCGTAGACGATCGTCACCGAGCCTCCCTCGGCCACCGTCACGTGCTGATGCGTCTTGAGCACTTCGCCGACCGCAAGCGGATGGACGCTTTGGCCGACGACGGTTTGCGCCTCGCCTTCGATCGCTTCGACGCGCGCCACCGCCCTGCCCTGCGACAAAAGGTTCGGCGCAAGGAACACGCCAGCCACCAGCGCCACGGCGGCCGCCACCATGAGCAGGTTCATCCAAAGCGGCGGACCGCGCCGCGCGGGGCGTTCGATCTCGGCTTCGGCAAGGGCACGCAGGTCGGAGACATGCCCGTCGATCTCTTGTTGCCCCCGCTCGTAGTCGGCGATCCGCTGCTCCACCTGAGCCATGAAGTAGCGTCGATCGACGGTGAGCTTCTGAGCCAGCAGATCGTCGAGCATCAACTGTTCGCGCAGCCGAACGACCATCGCCGGCTCTTGCTCGAGCGCGTCGATCAATGCGTCAAGCTCCTCGGGCGTGGCGGCGCCCGGGTCTTCGACGAATCGGCTGATGAGGTCTTCGACCGGTTTCATGCGGGGCTCTCACTCGCCAGGCGCCGGCTGATGCAATCCTTCAAGGCGTTGCGAACGCGGAACAAGGCGACGCGTATCGCTTCCGACGTGCTGCTCAGTCGTTCGGCGATCGTTTGGCTCGGCAGTTCCTGCTCGTACTTCAGCGAGAGGAGCTTGCGACTCTCCTGCGGCAGTTTTTCGAAGCATGTATCGAGCGCCCGCCGGATCGGACCTTCGGCCGTCGCGATGGTGCACTCCGACTCAGCCCGCAACAGTAGCTCGACCAAGGCTTCGCGCTGCAATCGGCTGCGACGGCTCGTCCGGCGAAAGTAGTTCAGGCAGAGGTTGCGAGCGATCCCCTTAAGCCACTGCTTCATCGGCACGTCGGCTGGCACGCGGTCGAAAAACCGGTACAGCTCGACGTAAACGTCCTGGGCCACGTCGTCCACGTCGTGCCGCGGCACCCCCATCCCGGCGATATAGGCCCGAATGTGCGGGCTCGTCTCGCGCACGATGTCCTCGAACTCTACGGGCTCCTCCCCCGCCGGCCGCCGCCCCGCGTCAGTGCCAAACTCGTCACTCACAATCCGAATGCCTCTCATAAACCCAGGTGGCCCGCCAACCACCGGCTGTTACATCAGCTGGCCACAAATCAACGCCCGCCTATCCGACTTTGCAGTCCCCTCACCCGCACTTGAACTACTTTCAAGTCTCTTCCCCCATACTCTAACTAGACACCTTGGCTATCAGCCGCAGCAGGCCGCGGCGCGAAGCTCGCCGGGCCTTCCCACCACTCTCTATCCGCCGGGCGAGCCGGCTTTTGAACGCCCCAAAATACAACCGCTAGCCGCGTCGCAACGAGCCCCGCGGCGCGGCGATCTCCACCTCCGTTTTACAACCCCTGCGCAACTCGCTGAAAAACGGCCACAACCGTATCTAACTCATTGCCCTATCGGGTCTTCTTTCGCTCCTAGCATGCTTCAGACCCCAAACTTTCACAACAGCTAGCCGCAGCCCTCCGCCGAAGCCCCGACGCTGCCGCTTCACAACCCCTACAACACTTCCGGTTCGTCCCGCAGACCCGCCGCCGAGCCACACTGAGGGCGACGCCCAGGCCCGCCAAAACTCGAACCACGATTATACACAAACTTTCAAACAACTACAAATCTTTACAATCGACCAGATCAAACACGCGAAGCTCTGGCCAGCGCCGGCATGGTCCCCAACCGTCGCACAGAGTCTCGCCTATGACCTAACACGCGTGCCCCAACCACCGCCCCCCATTGGTTCCATAAGCGCCGCTATATCTATCACTCCGCGCACGACTACACT
>Ga0180217_1003272_pt1 | contig 13867 bp, 9 predicted proteins | sample eDN3rd37CBELigOP_FD_128521 | JGI IMG/M metagenome (GOLD analysis project Ga0180217, IMG submission 128521) | Enriched Organic Plus compost microbial communities from Emeryville, California, USA - eDNA 3rd pass 37_C BE-Lig OP (version 2) (version 2) ... | reverse complement strand
GGCGTCCTCACCCCGACCGCGGAAGTGCACATGCACGCGTGGCGCGCGATGTTCGAGGACCTCTTCGCCCAGTGGGGCATCGAGCCGCCGTACACCGATGACGACTACTTCGCGTACCTCGACGGCAAGAAGCGCTACGTCGGCGTCGCGAGCCTGCTGCACAGCCGCGACATCGAGGTGCCGTGGGGCGACCCGTCCGACCCGCCGAGCGCCGACACCGTGTGCGGCATCGGAAACCGCAAGAACGAGGTGTTCGAGCGCGTCCTCCGCCAGGAGGGCATAGCGCCGTACCCGGGCTCGCTCGCACTCCTCGACCGCCTGCGGGACGCCGGAGTCCCCGTCGCGGTCGTGTCGAGCTCGAAGAACGCCGGCGAGGTGCTCGATGTCGCCGGCATCCGCGACCGCTTCGCCGTCGTCATGGACGGTGTGATCGCCGAGCGCGACCAGCTCGCCTCCAAACCCGCTCCCGACGTCTTCATCGAGGCCGCCCGCATGCTCGGCGCCGAGCCCGCGCGCAGTGCCGCCGTCGAGGATGCGCTCAGCGGTGTGAAGTCCGCCGCGCAGGGCGGCTTCGGGCTCGTGGTCGGCGTCGACCGCGGCGTCGGAGCCGACGTGCTGCGCGAGGCCGGAGCCCACATCGTCGTCGATGACCTGGAGGAGTTCATCGCATGATCGACCGCGATCGCTTCCCCGTGGATCCGTGGCGGCTCGTCGAGCGCTCGATCGATCTCGAAGACGTCGGCGTGACCGAGACGCTGTTCGCCGTCGCGAACGGCTACCTCGGTCTTCGCGGCAACTTCCCCGAAGGGCGCCACGAGTACGAGCACGGCACCTACATCAACGGGTTCCACGAGACGTTCCAGATCCGTCACGCCGAGAACGCGTACGGCTTCGCCGAGATCGGGCAGACGATCATCAACGCGCCCGACGCGAAGGTCATGCGCGTGTACGTCGACGACGAGCCGCTGTCGCTCGACGTCGCCGACGTACGCGAGTACGAGCGCGTGCTCGACATGCGCGAGGGCGTGCTGCGCCGCCACATCCGGTGGATGACCCCGTCGGGCAAGGACGTCGTCGTCGACGACGAGCGCTTCGTGTCGTTCGAGGAGAAGCACCTCGCCGTGCTGCGCCTGACGATCACGGTGCTCAACTCCGACGCGCCCGTCACCATCAGCTGCCAGGTGATCAACCGGCAGGACGGCGAGAACGTCTACGGCGGAACGCCGATCGTGCCGAAGAAGGCCGGGTTCGACCCGCGCAAGGCCGAGCGCATCGAGGAGCGCGTGCTCCAGCCGCAGGAGTACTGGCAGGACGAGAACCGCTCCGCCTTCGGCTACCGCGTGACTCAGTCGGGCATGGCGCTGGGCGTCGCCGCCGACCACGTCGTCGAGACGGAGAACGAGGTCGAGGCGCGCCGGCTCATCGAGCCCGACATCGCGAAGAACGTGTTCCGCGTGCACGCGCGCGCGGGCGTCCCGACGACGGTCACGAAGTTCGTGGCCTACCACACGTCCCGCGGCGTTCCCCCGCGCGAGCTCGTCGACCGCTGCCGTCGCACGCTCGACCGCGCGATGTCGACCGGATGCGACACGCTGCTCGCTCATCAGGCGGAGTGGCTCGCCGGATTCTGGGACCGCTCCGACGTGCGCATCGCGGGCCACGACGATCTGCAGCAGGCGACGCGCTGGTGCCTGTTCCAGCTCGCGCAGGCGTCGGCACGCGCCGACGGGCTCGGCGTTCCCGCGAAGGGCATGACCGGCTCGGGCTACAGCGGTCACTACTTCTGGGACACCGAGATCTACGTCCTGCCCTTCCTCACGTACACGACGCCGCAGTGGGCGCGCAACGCGCTGCGGATGCGGTACCTCATGCTCCCCGCCGCGCGCCGCCGCGCGTTCCAGCTGAACGAGGCGGGCGCGCTCTTCCCGTGGCGGACGATCAGCGGTGAAGAGGCATCCGCCTATTACGCCGCCGGCACGGCGCAGTTCCACATCAACGCCGACATCGTCTACGCGCTCGCGAAGTACGTGCGAGCCACGGGCGACGTGGACTTCCTGCACCGCGAGGGCATCGACATCGCGGTGGAGACGGCGCGGCTGTGGACGACCCTCGGGTTCTGGCGCACGAGCGACGACGGCGAGCGCACCTTCCACATCCACGGCGTCACCGGCCCCGACGAGTACACGACCGTCGTGAACGACAACCTCTTCACGAACGTCATGGCGCGATTCAACCTGCGCTTCGCGGCGCGCGTCGTGCGCGAGCTCGCCGCCGCGGACGGCGAGGCGTTCCGCACGATGGTGACGCGCCTCAACCTCGAGGCCGGCGAGGCGGATGCGTGGGAGCGCGCCGCCGAGGCGATGTACATCCCGTTCAGCCCGGCGCTCGGCATCCACCCCCAGGACCACGTGTTCCTCGAGCGCGAGATCTGGGATCTCGAGAACACGCCGGCCGACAAGCGCCCGCTGCTGCTGCACTACCACCCGCTGGTGATCTACCGGTACCAGGTGCTCAAGCAGGCCGATGTCGTGCTCGCGCTGTTCCTGCAGGGCAACCACTTCTCGCCCGAGGACAAACTGGCCGACTTCGAGTACTACGACCCGCTGACCACGGGCGACTCGACGCTGTCGGCCGTCGTGCAGTCGATCCTCGCGGCCGAGGTCGGCTACCAGGACCTCGCGCTCGAGTACTTCCGCCAGTCGCTCTTCGTCGACCTCGCCGACCTGCACCACAACGCCGCCGACGGCGTGCACGTCGCGTCGGCCGGCGGCGTGTGGACGGCGCTCGTGTGCGGCTTCGGCGGCATGCGCGACCACTTCGGAGAGCTCACGTTCGACCCGCGCCTGCCCGCCGCGTGGCCGGAGCTCTCGTACGCGCTGGAGTGGCAGGGCACCCGCCTCGACATCACGCTGCGCCGGGACTCGCTCACGGTGCGCGCGTCGGAGGACGGCACGCACGTCGGGTTCAGCGTGCGGGGCACGCCGTACATGATCGGACCGGGCGAGGAGGTCGTCGTGCCGCTTGCCGACCAGGGCCCGATCATCCCGGGGCGCCCCACGCAGCGGCAGTTCGCCGACATCCGTCGCGAGGACGGGACGCTCCTGTCGGCGTCGGTGCCGACCGTCACTTCGACGATCCCGGTGATCGTCCCCGACCCGGACGGGCACGTGCCGATCGACGTCTGATGCGGCGCCCGAGTCCGACCGCCGCGATGTCGTCGGCACGCCGTAGGCTGTGGGGGTGACCACCGCCCTCTACCGCCGCTACCGGCCCGAGACGTTCGGCGAGATGATCGGTCAGTCGCAGGTCACCGAACCGCTCATGACCGCGCTGCGCGGCGACCGCGTCGGCCACGCCTACCTCTTCTCAGGGCCGCGCGGGTGCGGCAAGACGACGTCCGCGCGCATCCTCGCGCGCTGCCTGAACTGCGCCGAGGGCCCCACCGACACACCGTGCGGCACGTGCGAGAGCTGCATCGAGCTCGGGCGCAACGGCGGCGGGTCGCTCGACGTCGTCGAGATCGACGCGGCATCGCACAACGGCGTCGACGACGCGCGCGACCTGCGCGAGCGCGCGGTGTTCGCGCCCGCTCGCGACCGCTACAAGATCTTCATCCTCGACGAGGCGCACATGGTGACGCCGCAGGGCTTCAACGCGCTGCTCAAGCTGGTCGAAGAGCCGCCCGACCACGTCAAGTTCATCTTCGCGACGACCGAGCCCGAGAAGGTCATCGGCACGATCCGCTCGCGCACCCACCACTATCCGTTCCGCCTCGTGCCGCCCGCCGCGATGCTCGCGTATGTCGAAGAGCTGTGCGCGCAGGAGGGCGTCGAGGTCGAGAAGGGCGTGCTTCCGCTCGTCGTGCGGGCCGGCGGCGGCTCGCCGCGAGACACGCTCTCGCTGCTCGATCAGCTGATCGCGGGATCGGATGCGGCGGATTCCGGCGCCGTGCGCGTGCAGTACGCGCGGGCGGTGTCGCTCCTCGGCTACACGCACGCCGAGCTGCTCGACGAGGTCGTCGACGCGTTCGCCGCAGCCGATGCGGCCGCGGCGTTCGCCGCGGTCGACCGCGTCGTGCAGACAGGGCAGGACCCGCGGCGCTTCGTCGACGACCTGCTCGAGCGCCTGCGCGACCTCATCGTCGTCGCGGCGACGGGCGAGGGCGCGGCGGCCGTGCTGCGCGGCGTCTCGACCGACGACCTCGCGCGCTACCGGCGCCAGGCCGACGCGTTCGGCGCGGCGCGTCTGTCGCGCACGGCCGACATCGTGATCGCCGCCCTCGACGAGATGACGGGCGCGACGTCGCCGCGCCTGCAGCTCGAGCTCATGGTGGCGCGCGTGCTCACGTACGCGACGGCTCCCGCGGCGCCCGCTCCCGCTGCCGCCACTGCTCCGGCTCCCGCACCGGTCGCTGAGCGAGCGAGTGAGGCGAGCGAGACGAAGCGCGCACCCGAATCTCCGGCTCCAGCCCTCGAGCCCTCCGCTCCTCCCGCCGGACCCATCACGCTCGAGACGATGCGCGCCGCATGGCCCGACGTGCTCGCGCGCCTGAGCGACATCAACCGCACGTCGTGGATGGTCGCGCAGACCGCGCGCATCGTCGACCTCGCCGACGACGTGCTCACCCTGGCCTTCCCGAGCCCTTCCGACCTCGCGAAGTTCAAGAAGCTCCCGGGCGGGCCGAGCGAAGACCTGCGCACGGCGATCAACGCGGTGCTCGGCTTCCGCGTGCGGTATATCGCACGCCACGAACCCGGCGCCCGCGAGCCCGAGTCGGGCGGCGGGAGCCCCGCGGAGGGCACGCGGGGCGAGCCCGAGCCCGACCCTGCGAGAGCCCGCGCGGCCACGACGTACGCCGCCGCCCCGGTCACCGAATGGGCGGTCGCCCCGATTCCCGACACACCGGCGGCCGGTGCGGAAGCCTCGCCGGCGACGCCCCACCTCGCGGTCGACGACGAGCCCGAAGAGGCCGTCGCGGCCGTGCGGGTCGCAACGCTCGCGCCCGCGCGGGAGGGCGACGTGCTGCCGGCCGACGAGGTCGAGACCTCCATCGAGACCGAAGACGACGAGGAGCCGGCGGTCGAGGCCGAGGCGGCCGTGCCGCCCGTGGTCCCTCCCGCGCCGGTGCGGCCGGTCGCGGCATCCGGTGGTCCTCAGCGGTACGGCGAGGCGGTCGTCCGACAGGTGCTCGGAGCGCGCTTCGTGCGTGAAGAGCCCTACGAGCCGCCGACGAGGTTCAGCTAGCCATGTATGACGGGATCGTCCAAGAGCTGATCGACGAGTTCGGCCGCCTTCCGGGCATCGGGCCGAAGTCGGCGCAGCGCATCGCGTTCCACATCCTGCAGACGCCGAACTTCGACGTGTCGCGCCTCGCGCAGCTGCTCGGCGAGGTGCGCGAGAAGGTGCGGTTCTGCGAGGTGTGCGGCAACGTCTCCGAGCAGGAGCGCTGCGCGATCTGCCGCGATCCGCGCCGCGACACGACGGTCATCTGCGTCGTCGAAGACGCGAAGGACGTCGCGGCGATCGAGCGCACGCGCGAATTTCGCGGCCTGTACCACGTGCTCGGCGGCGCGATCAGTCCGATCGCGGGCGTCGGTCCCGACGACCTGCGCATCACGCAGCTCATGCAGCGACTCGCCGACGGCACCGTGAAAGAGGTCATCATCGCGACGAACCCGAACCTCGAGGGCGAGGCGACCGCGACGTACCTCAGCCGCCTCCTGCACACCCTCGAGATCTCCGTGACGCGTCTCGCGTCCGGCCTGCCCGTCGGCGGCGACCTCGAGTACGCCGATGAGGTCACGCTCGGCCGCGCGTTCGAGGGCCGACGCTCGCTGTGAACGCGGCGCAGCGGTTCGACGCCCGCGCATGGCTGCTGTTCGCGGCCATGGCGGTGCTGTGGGGCATCCCGTATCTGTTCATCCGCGTCGCGGTCGACTCGTACACGCCGGCCGCGGTCGTCGCCGGGCGCACGCTGCTGGGCGCGGTCATCCTCCTGCCGTTCGCGATCCGCCAGAAGGCGCTGCGACCCGCGTGGTCGAAGATCGGATGGGTGCTCGCGTTCGGGGCGGTGGAGATGGCAGGACCCTTCCTGCTGCTGAGCCACGCAGAGCAGACGATCCCGTCGGGGCTGACCGGGCTCCTCGTCTCGACGGTGCCGCTGTTCGCCGCGGTAATCGCCTTCGCAGGCGGTGACCGCACCGCGCTCGGGCGCACCCGCTCGATCGGGCTTGTGATCGGCTTCGCGGGTGTCGCCGTGATCGTGGCCGGCCCAGGGCTCGCCGTCGAGGGCGGCGGAGGGCTCATCGCCGTCGGCGAGGTGCTGCTCGTGGCCGTCCTGTATGCGATCGCACCGTTCATCGTTGCGACCAAGCTCAAGGACGTGCCGTCGCTCGGCAGCGTCACTCTCGCGCTCGCCGCGGTCGGCCTGTTCTATCTGCCGATCGCCCTGCTCACACAGCACGAGGTGCCCACCCCGCCGAGCACCGTCTCGCTCGTGCTGCTGGCGGTGCTGTGCACGGCTCTCGCGTTCATCGTCTTCTTCGCGCTCATAGGACGCGTGGGGCCCGCGCGGGCGCCGCTGTTCACGTACGTGAACCCGGTGGTCGCGATCATCCTGGGCGCCATCATCCTCGGTGAGGAGATCACCCTCGGCCTGCTCGTGGGCTTCCCTCTCGTCATCTTCGGGTGCTGGCTCGCAGCCACCGGCGGGCGCCTCCGCGTGCGAGACAGGGTCGACGAACTGCCCCCGCTCTCGCCCTGATTCCCCGGCCCTGAGTCAGCGCAGCACCTCGACGAGGGCCACCCACGAGACGCCGATCGCCGACACGATCGCGGTGAGGGTTCCCACGGCGACCGCGATCATGGCGTCCGGCACCGAGAAGAGCAGCAGCACCCCGCCGACGGCGTACGCGAAGAGGGGCAGGAAGCCCAGCGTGGAGTTCGCGAGCCGCATGCGCACCTGGGGAGACCGGTCGCGCGCGATCCTCGAGGTGGCGTGGATCTGGAACCCGCAGGCCAGGAGCGTCGCCGCGATGATGACGGCCCCGTACCACCCGGGCGCGATCCCCGGAACCAGGCCCGCGCCGGTCGTCATGATCGCGAGCACGAGCGTCGCGATGGCGGCCGCGAGGCGCGCCGTGAGCGTCGACGCCTTGATGATCTCGGCGATGTTGACGCTTGCGGCGACGATCACGAGGCCCGCGAGTGCGGCGGTCGCGCCGACCATCGCGACGTTGAAGTCCTTCCACAGCTCGAGCTGATCCATGTCCGGATGCTATCGCCGCCCACTCGGATGCCGTCGGCCCTGGCGATCCTGCGGGGCACACGGCACGATGGACGGAACATCCACATCGGTGTGGGAGGCGTGAATGGATCCGACGCCCGGCAACGGACACCGGACGGTCGCTCTCGTGGGAGGGACCGGTTCAGGCAAGACGATGCTCGCAGAGGCGCTGCTGTTCCAGGCCGGTGCGATACCGCGCAAAGGCTCGATCGAGCAGGGCACGACCGTATGCGATCACGAACCCGAGGAGGTCGCCCGCGGCTCGACGCTCGGCATCTCGCTCGCGTACTTCACGTGGCCGTGCTCCGACGGCGTGGAACGTGCGATCACGGTGATCGACACCCCGGGGCATCCGGATTTCATCGGCGCCGTCGACACCGCGCTGGCGGTCGCGGATGCCGCCGTGATCGTCGTGAGCGCGGTCGACGGCGTCAACGCGGGCACGCGCGCAGCATGGAGCGCCGCCGAGCACGCAGGGGTGCCGCGCATGGTCGTCGTGACGCAGGAGGACCGTGCGCGGGCCGACTTCCGGCGCGTGCTCGGCGAGCTGCGCGCGGCCTTCGGCGAGAGGCTGTGGCCGCTGGAGATGCCGCTCGGCGAGGAGCAGGACTTCCACGCGGTCGCCGACGTGCTGAGCGAGCACGCCCTCGTGTACGACGAGTCCGGCCACCATCACGAGGAGCCGATCCCCGAGTCGGCGCGCGCTGAGGAGCACGACCTGCACGTCACCGTCACCGAGGAGATCGTGTCGCACGACGACGAGCAGCTCGAGGCGTACCTCGAAGGCGACGAGCCGTCGCCGGATGCGCTCGAGCGCACGTTCGCTCGTGAGGTCGCGTCCGGCGAGGCCGTGCCCGTGTTGCTGTGCTCGTCCGAGACCGGCACCGGCATCGACCGCATCGCCGACCTGCTGTGCGCGCTGGCGCCGTCGGCGCACGACCACGACACGCGGATCGTCGTCGGCGGCTCGGCGCAGGGAGAAGGCGGCACCGAGGTCGCGGTCGCCCCGAGCCCCGACGGTGAGACGGTCGTCCACGTCTTCCGCACGGTAGCCGACCCGTTCGTCGGGCAGATCGCGATGCTCAAGGTGCTGTCGGGCACGCTGCGCCCGAGCGACAAGCTGCGCAACGCGACGACGGGGGCCGAAGAGCGGATGCCGGCGCTGTTCCGCCTCCGCGGATCGCAGCACGTGCCCGCCGACGCGCTCCGCTGCGGAGAGGTGGGCGCGGTGGCGAAGCTCGCCGGCTCGCCGTCAGGCTCGATCCTGTGGTCGCGGACCCAGGGAACCGCGCGCCCCGCGCCGCTCCCGCACCGCGAGCCCGTGTACGCCGTGACGCTCACGCCGGTGAGTCAGTCCGACGACGCGAAGCTGTCCGGCGCACTGGGGCGTCTGCTCGCGGAGGACCCGACCCTCGTGCTCGACCGCACGGGCGGCGAGACGATCCTCCGCGGGCTCGGCGACACGCACCTCGCGGTCGCGGTCGAGCGGCTCGCGCGCGTGCTCGGCGTGCACGTCACGACCGGTCCCGCGCCGGTCGCGTATCGCGAGACGATCGCGCGTCCGGCCCAGGCCGAGGGGCGCCTGAAGAAGCAGTCCGGCGGGCACGGGCAGTTCGCCGTGGTGCAGTTGCGCGTCTCGCCCCTGCCCACGGGCTCCGGTTTCGAGTTCGTCGACTCTGTCGTCGGGGGAGCGGTGCCGCGGCAGTACATCCCCGCGGTGGAGAAGGGGGCGCGCGACGCCCTCGCGGCGGGCGGACCGCAGGGGCATCCGGTCGTCGACGTTCGCGTCGAGCTGTACGACGGCAAGTCGCACTCCGTCGACTCGTCGGAGATGGCGTTCCGCACCGCCGCCGCGATGGGTGTCAAGGCGGCCCTCGCCGAGGCGGGGACGATCGTGCTCGAGCCGGTGTCGATCGTCACGATCACCGTGCCGCCCGACCTGCAGGGCCCCGTGCTCACCGACCTGTCGTCGCGCCGCGCGCGCGTGAACGCGACGGAGTCGACCGAGGACGGCCGGACGCGCATCATCGCGAGCGCCCCCGAGGCGGAGCTGGCGCGGTACGTGCTCGAGCTGCGCTCGCTCACGGGTGGCCAGGCGGAGCTCATGATCGCGGCCGACCGCTACGAGAAGGCGCCCGAGCCGCACCGCGTGTGACCTCGGATGCCCCGGCCGTCGCATGACGGGACGGGAATGCGCCGATCGTAAGATGGATCGTCGGGCGCGGCCGGGAGCCCGCCGACGTATCCCCGGGAGAACCACGTGGCGCTTATCGTCCAGAAGTACGGCGGCTCGTCCGTCGCCGACGCCGAGAGCATCAAGCGCGTCGCGAAGCGCATCGTCGACACGCGCCGCGCCGGCAACGACGTCGTCGTCGCGGTGAGCGCGATGGGCGACACGACCGACGAGCTGCTGGAGCTGGCCGCGCAGGTCGCGCCGATCCCGGCGCCCCGCGAGCTCGACATGCTCCTGTCGAGCGGCGAGCGCATCTCGATGGCCCTGCTCGCCATGGCGATCCACTCGATGGGCTTCGAGGCGCGCTCGTTCACGGGCAGCCAGGCGGGCATGATCACCACCGCCGACCACGGCGCGGCGCGCATCGTCGACGTCACGCCGGTGCGCCTGCGCGAGGCGCTCGACGAGGGCGCGATCGTCATCGTCGCCGGCTTCCAGGGCTTCAACCGCGACACGCGAGACATCACGACGCTCGGCCGCGGCGGATCCGACACGACCGCCGTCGCCCTCGCGGCGGCGCTGGACGCCGACGTGTGCGAGATCTACAGCGATGTCGACGGCATCTTCACCGCCGACCCGCGCGTCGTGCCGAGGGCCCGCAAGCTCGACGTCGTCTCCGCAGAGGAGATGCTCGAGCTCGCCGCGAACGGTGCGAAGGTGCTCTACATCCGCGCCGTCGAGTACGCACGCCGCCACGGCGTGATGATCCACGCGCGCTCGACGTTCAGCTCGAGCGTCGGGACGTATGTGCTCGGCCCGGGCATGACGGTGCCCGACGGCCAGAAGAACGCCGACACGGACGCCCACAAGGGAGAACACATGGAAGAGCCGATCGTCGCGGGCGTCGCGACCGACCTCAGCCAGGCGAAGATCACGATCATCGGCGTGCCCGACGTGCCGGGCAAGGCGGCCGAGATCTTCAAGCTCGTCGCGCGCTCGGGTGCGAACGTCGACATGATCGTGCAGAACGTCTCGGCGGCGGCGACCGGTCGCACCGACATCTCGTTCACGCTTCCCAAGGCGGATGCGCCGGCGGCGCTGCGCGCGCTCGCGGCCGACAAGGACGCGATCGGCTTCGAGAGCCTCGTGCACGACGACCAGATCGGCAAGCTGTCCGTCGTGGGCGCCGGCATGCGGACGCACTCGGGTGTGTCGGCGACGCTGTTCGAGGCGCTGTCGGTCGCGGGCATCAACATCGAGATGATCTCGACGTCCGAGATCCGCATCTCGGTCGTGGTGCGTGGCGACGACCTCGCCGAGGCCGCTCGCGTCGTGCACAGCGCGTACGGGCTGGACGGCGACACCGAGGCCGTCGTCTACGCCGGCACCGGGCGCTGACACGAATGCGGCGATGACTGCCAACTCCCTGCGGATCTTCGCCACCCTCGCACACGGGGCGTAACGCGGACGGAACGCCCTCGGAGCGGAGCGGTAGAATCGGGCAACCCCCGCGCGACCGACGACGCCCGCGCGTCCGCTCCACGCTGAGGAACTCCCCATGACCCGCATCTCAGACACCGGACTCTCCGTCGCCGTCGTGGGCGCCACCGGCCAGGTCGGCGGTGCGATGCTCGACATCCTCGAGGAGCGCGGATTCCCCGTCCGCGAGCTCCGCGCCTTCGCGACGGCCCGCTCCGCAGGCTCCGACGTCGTCTTCCAGGGCAAGGCCGTGACGGTCGAAGACGTCGCGACGGCCGACGTCTCCGGCATCGACATCGCCCTCTTCTCGGCCGGTGCCACCGGCAGCCGCGCGCACGCCCCGCGATTCGCCGACGCCGGCGCCACCGTCATCGACAACTCGAGCGCGTGGCGCATGGACCCCGATGTCCCTCTCGTCGTGAGCGAAGTGAATCCGCACGCGATCGCCGAGGCGCGCAAGGGCATCATCGCGAATCCCAACTGCACCACGATGGCCGCGATGCCGGTGCTGAAGGTGCTCGACGCGGCGGCAGGCCTCGAGCGCCTCGTCGTCTCGACCTATCAGGCGGTGTCGGGCTCGGGCAAGGCGGGCATCGACGAGCTGCTCGGCCAGGTCGAGGGCGTGCTCGCGCAGGGCGACGTCGAGCGACTCGCCCGCGACGGGTCGGCGCTCGACTTCCCGCAGCCTGAGAAGTACGTCGCGCCGATCGCGTTCGACGTGATCCCGTTCGCGGGCAACCTCCTCGACGACGGCTCGAACGAGACCGACGAAGAGAAGAAGCTGCGCAACGAGAGCCGCAAGATCCTCGAACTGCCCGATCTGCGCGTCGCCGGCACGTGCGTGCGCGTCCCCGTCTTCACCGGCCACTCGCTGAGCATCAACGCCGAGTTCGCGCGGGAGATCACGCCCGAGCGGGCGCGCGAAGTGCTGTCGGATGCCCCGGGAGTGACGCTCGAGGAGGTGCCGACGCCCCTCCAGGCGGCGGGCAAGGACGCGTCGTTCGTCGGCCGCATCCGTGCCGACCAGTCGGCGCCCGAGGGCAAGGGGCTCGTGCTGTTCATCTCGAACGACAACCTGCGCAAGGGAGCTGCGCTCAACGCCGTGCAGATCGCGGAGCTCGTCGCCGCGGGGCTCACCGCCGTCCAGACCCCCTGACGCACCGACCTAGAATTGTCTGGTGACCGAAACCACTGATGCGAGCACCGTTCCGAGCACGGACGCCGACGTCGCCGACGTCCTGCTGATCGGAGGCGGGATCATGAGCGCCACCCTCGGCACTCTGATCTCCGAGCTGCAGCCCGACTGGAAGATCGTCGTCTACGAGCGCCTGTCCGATGTCGCGCTCGAGAGTTCGAACGCCTGGAACAACGCGGGCACCGGTCATGCCGCGCTGTGCGAGCTGAACTACATGCCCGAGGGCCCCGACGGCAAGCTCGACCCGTCCAAGGCCATCGCGATCAACGAGCAGTTCCAGCAGAGCCGCCAGTTCTGGTCGTCGCTCGTCGACGAGGGTGTGCTCGACGAGCCGTCGACGTTCATCAACGCGACCCCGCACATGACCTTCGTGCGCGGCGAGAAGGACGTGGCCTTCCTCAAGAAGCGCTACGAGGTGCTCAAGGAGCAGCCGCTGTTCGCCGGCATGGAGTACAGCGAGGACTCGCGCGTCATCAACAAGTGGGCCCCGCTGCTCATGCAGAAGCGCCGCAAGGGCGAGCCGTTCGCGGCGACGCGGGTCCCCGCGGGCACCGACGTCGACTTCGGCGCACTCACACGCCAGCTCTTCGACGCGCTGGGCAAGCGCGGCGCGCAGGTCGTCACGAACCGCGAGGTGCGCAACCTCAAGCGCCAGAAGGACGGCACGTGGCTCGTCAAGTGGCGCAACACGATCGGCCTCACGCCCGGTGAGATCCGCGCGCGTTTCGTGTTCGTGGGCGCCGGAGGCTGGGCGCTGAAGCTCCTGCAGCGCTCCGGCATCCCCCAGATCCGCGGCTACGGCGTCTTCCCGATCGGCGGCCAGTTCCTCAAGACGACGAACCCGGCGCTCGTGGCGCAGCACAAGGCGAAGGTCTACTCGCAGGCATCCGTCGGCGCTCCGCCGATGTCGGTGCCGCACCTCGACACGCGCGTCGTCGACGGAGAGGCCTCGCTGCTGTTCGGCCCGTTCGCGACGTTCAGCCCCAAGTTCCTCAAGAACGGGTCGATGCTCGACCTCGTCACCCAGGTGCGCCCGAGCAACATCGGGCCCATGCTCAAGGTCGCGTGGGACAACCCGAGCCTCATCAAGTACCTCGTCGGCGAGCTGTTGAAGACGCATGCGAAGAAGGTCGAGAGCCTCCGCACGTTCATGCCGACGGCGAAGGACGAGGACTGGGAGCTCATCCAGGCCGGCCAGCGCGCGCAGGTCATGAAGAAGGACCCTGAGAAGGGTGGCATCCTGCAGTTCGGAACCGAGGTCGTCACGGGCGCCGACGGCACGATCGCGGGACTCCTGGGCGCCTCGCCCGGCGCGTCGACCGCGGTCTCGATCATGCTCGGTCTGCTCAAGTCGTGCTTCCCCGAGCGCATGGACGAATGGGAGCCGCGTTTGCGCGAGCTCATCCCGAGCTACGGCTCGACGCTCAACGTCGACCCGGAGGCGGCGAGCGAGTCCCTCAGCGAGACGGCCGAGGCGCTCGCACTCACGGCGTGACCCGCTCGGCCCCTAGGCTGAGCGCATGCGGCTGAACTGGGGGCGGCTGGCCAAACGAGCGAGCGCGCTCGCCGTGGTGCTCGTGCTGGCGTTCGCGCCGCCGGCCGCGGCATCCGGCATCGCCCCCGACCCCGCCGACGTCCAGAACTTCACGTACGACTCGTTCGACGCCGAGTACTGGCTCGTGCGGGCAGCCGGGGGCGCGAGCGCGCTCTACACGACCGAGACGATCGTCGCGCG
>Ga0180217_1003269_pt1 | contig 13888 bp, 13 predicted proteins | sample eDN3rd37CBELigOP_FD_128521 | JGI IMG/M metagenome (GOLD analysis project Ga0180217, IMG submission 128521) | Enriched Organic Plus compost microbial communities from Emeryville, California, USA - eDNA 3rd pass 37_C BE-Lig OP (version 2) (version 2) ... | reverse complement strand
AGGAGGAACCGGTTTGACTCTCCTCCACCCCGCTGTCTACCCTGGGTCTGACCCTGTTCTCTTCATCCCGAGCGCTACACTTTTCACCCGCCCAGGCGCTGCACTATTCGGCTGCCGTTTACACCGGGCGCTCTTGCTGCTCGGCTTTGCCGGCGCCATGCGACGGATTGATCTGGTTGGACTCGATGTCACGGACCTTGCCTTTGGCGACGATGGCCTCATCGTCCTCGTCCGGAAGAGCAAGACGGACCAATTGGGTGAAGGACGAAAGATCGGCATCCCCTTCGGGCAGCACGCTGAAACGTGTCCGGTCCGGGCTGTTCAAGCTTGGCTCGACTTAGCGGGCATCGGCGAAGGCCCGGTATTCCGTTCGATGAACAAGCACGGCCACGTCCTGGAGCATCGGCTCAGTGGGAAATCGGTAGCTACGGTCGTGAAGCGAAGCCTCGTAGCCGCGGGAAAGAGCGCGCGGCACTTCGCCGGGCACTCGCTTCGAGCAGGACTTATCACTCAGGCAGCGATGGCCGGCGTGTCCGAGCGAGCCATTCAGGAGCAATCGGGGCACAAGTCGCTTGCCGTCATGCGGCGGTACATTCGGGATGGCTCACTTTTTCGAGAAAACGCTTCGGCAAAGGTGGGGCTGTAGCGCGCCCCCCCTTTGAGAAGATGTAGAATTGACTTTGATCGGATGCAGGCCGTCACTCGATGAACGATTGGAACGAACCTTGATGCGATTTGAAAGGCAAGGAGGAAGAAGATGATCCTCGGTCACGGCATCGACGCCACGGACATTGAGCGAATCCGGCGACTGCTCACGACGATGGAAGAGGACTTCCTCCTCGGGACGTTCACGCAAGCCGAGCGATCGATCGAGTGCGGAGAACACGAGAGGGCGCCATACTATGCCGGCCGCCTCGCGGCGAAGGAAGCAGTTGCGAAGGCGCTTGGAACGGGATTCGCCGGTAACATCTCGTGGCAGCAGATTGAGGTTTATCGGCGCGACGATGGCCGACCGGACGTGCGTCTTCGCGGGGCCGCGCTTGCTGAAGCAAGACATCTCGGAATCGTCCGATGGCTTGTCAGCATTAGCCACACAGAAACCGTCGCTGTCGCGAGTGCGATCGGCGTAGGTCAGGCAGGCACCGCAATACCTGGCTGACTGACGCTGATCGTCCGCTGGTCCAGATCCAGGGTCATCACCCCGCCGTGGTTCCGTTCGATGGAGCGCCATGCTGTGAAGCCCTGGATGATTGCGTCCTCCCACTCGCCGGTAGAGCACTGGGACACCTCTAGCCCGTTTGCCATCCACTTTACTGCGCGAAGCATCTCAGAACTTACGCTCGCCTTTCCTTCGAGCCAGTTGTACTCCTTGGCGTGGCTGAAGACGAATAGCGAGATTGCTTCTTCCGCTGCCTTTGCCCGCGCTCCATCTTCCACCTCGTCCACTTCGGGCCGTGATTTCCGCTTCCGCCCGAGCAGCCAGCGAGTGATCGGGGACCAACCGAGCACAGCGGCAAACGCGAAGTGGAACGTATCGTGGAATCGGTATCCGTCACGGACGTAGGCATTGTCCGTCAGGTGATCACCCAGCCTCTTGTCACCGACGTATGCCTGCACGACCGACCGACCATCGGGGTAGGTCTCCGTCCGAAGCGCAACCTGTAGCTTCCGAGGAAACCGTTCGTGTTCCGGGTAGCCCTCATCAAACGGCGCGCGCGGAGAGACAAGACCAACTCGTCTCCCCCATCGCTCCCGGGTCTTTACCAAGTTCTGCTCAGCGATTTCGTTGAGGTCGAATCCAAGCTTTGTAGCAAGGCTTGCGACGTACCAAAGCACATCCCCAAGCTCTTCAGCGAAGCGGCCACGGAAGAGCTCCGGTCGGTCCCCGTCGCGAAGAGCCTTCTTGAACTCGCTCTGGAGCTCGCCGACCTCCCCTGCGAGACCAAGAAGCGGCACAATGATGTCGGCCTCACTCCCCGCAGGGAGGCAATCGGTAGCAGTGGCGGCGGACTGATACTCCTGAAAATCCATAACTTGCCCTCACTGAATTGCGTTGGATGGAAGCGAAGCGACCACCTTGTCGTTTATGCCCCACTTGGGCGGATACCAATAGCTGATCGGTGAGTCAGTCGGGCGAAACTTCTGCTTGATGCGTGTCCGGTTCGCGATCCCTGTTACGCCTGGGTGGCTTTCGCGAGAATACTTGCTGACCTCGCAAAACAGGTTCTGGCAGTCGATCAGTTGGAGCCTCCGGCCCCAGAGCGACCGGAACTTGAGCCCAAGCCTCTCGAATTCGGCTTCCTGGCGATCCGCCATGAATCGGATGATCTCTGGCGGGTTGAGGCCAGCGGTGTCGGCAAAGCACTTGCTGATCCCATCCAAGGCCCCTGGACCAGCGACAACGAAGTCCATTTCGGAGAAATCGGTAAGCTCGCTGTAGTTGAGATCCGTGATGTACTGGTATGCCAAGAAGTCACCGAGCGATGGATAGCCAAGTAACAGCTCAAAGCCGTCCTGCATCCGCTTGGCTGCCGCAATCTTTCTCGGTAGCCCGTCGCTCATCATCCGCTCTATGAGGGCCAAGTGGTTGCGGTGCTTTCGGTCGTAGCCGAGCGATCCAGCAGACGGCATAATGTACGCGGCCGAATAAATGCGTTGCCCGGCAGCCATCGCATCTGCCAAGACCTTGTCGTATCGCTTGAAGTCGAAGGTTCGCCAAGTGAGTGCGCCGAGCTTCCTCTCAAGCATCTCCCAGGTCTCGATCTTGTTGAACAGCTTGAAGAGCATCACTCGGAAGCACGTCTCTTCGTGGCTGGCGGGCAGATCGGCACGGTAGATGACACGCCGAATCAGATACTGGCTGACTCTGTCGGATGCACGGTAGGCATTGGTGAATTTGTACGTCGTGAGAATCTCATCTTTCGTCCACGGCGGTGGATGCCCCTCCGCGCGAGAGAAGAAGATGTCTTGTCGCTCAGCCGCGAAACGCCAGTAGGTGTCATAAACTTCGGTCGGCTTCAGTGGCGAAATGTTCGGTGGTGGAACATCAGGAAAGGACCGCGAGTTCTTATCTCCCTCGCCCAGCAGATCCCGACCCTCACTCCGTTTCTTCGGGTGGCTATTAAGCATTGGCAGTCACCGCCCGCTTGTCGGCCGGAACTTCTCCGACGATATCTTTCACAACCCCGAAGAGCTTGTCATGGAGGGGTCCGTTCTTTGGCGCCTTGTCCATCTTCTGGGCGCCGACAAAGCAGGTGAAACGGGTGAGCTTTAAGCCAGCCTGCTCCGCTACAAAGGCACCGAGGCGGCAAAGTCCGAGCCAGTTGCCGTATGCCTTGACGAAAAGCTGTTGAGTCGCATAGAAGGCGGTCAACGACAAGCCCTTTGCCGTGACATCCGGATCGAACACAACGTGCTGGAGGCACGGAAAGCTCGGCTGACCGGAGGTAGTAAGATCTCGAAACGGATCGAAGACCGCCGCTTGAAGTTGCATCCGTGCAACCTTTCGGCCTCGCTCCACGCTGAGCTTGCATTGCCGGATTATGTGTTCGAGCTGATTTCCGTCGGCAGCAAGAACCTTTGTCGGCTCATAGCCGATCAACTCGCCCGACTTGTGATCAACTCCAAAGCCAATCAGCCGCGTGAAGTACATCCCGCCTTGGTTCTTTCGCGGCTCCCAGGTCACAAAGGTGCGGAGGTTTCTCATGGCCTCTTTGTAAAACTCTTGCCGGTCCCCTCCGCAGAGCCGCCACGTGCGCTCAGGAAATAGAGTAAAGGCGACCTTTTCCACCGTCTGGTATCCTTCCGAGTCGAGGCAGGCGTCAATGGCCTTTACCAGCGGGTCAGACAGAGTGTCAGAAAGTGACAGTCCACTCGGAGTTTGGATACTTACCGCAAACGGCGAGATCTCTCGGTTGGAGTACTTCCGGATCGCCAGATAGGCGTTCGCCCATGCAGCGGATAGGCTTGGCTCAGTGCGGGGACTGAAGTCTGCGCTAGTCATCTTCACCGTCCTCCCTTGCCAGGTGTCGATACCGCGCAAGCCCAACGTACTGGTGCGGCATGGCCCGGATTAGAATTGCCCAGTTTCCGTCCGGTGAATACGCTCGCGTGACCCCGGAGCGTGCAATCTGAAAAAGTCGCCCTCTCACGGTGTCATGCCCGGCTGCAAGCTCCTGGTTCTCCACTTCGGTATTCGCTGGAAGAAGCAATCCGGTACCGACCTCGATGTCCACAGTCGGAAGCGTGTGATGGTGGTCGATTACCGTCAACCGGTCGGGCGTATCGTGCTCCAAGAGCCCCTTGCGGATCGTTGGCAGTCGGGTCTTGAGGAGGGCGTCGGAGCGTGAGCGGCCAACGACTTGCAGGCCATACACCAGGTGATTCGCAAGGGTCTCGTACCCAACGCCGAAGCTACATGAGACGATAAAGCACTGTTCGGGGGTGGCCTCCTCTGCCTTCCATCCGCGAGTCGTGAATGCGCTCGCCACGGCAAGCCGTGGCATAAGAAGGTGAGCGGCGAAGGTGTTGACCACGAACTCGTCCGGATTGAACGGTCTCTCGGCCGCGCCGTCTGCTTGGAGCTCGTCGAACGTCGATCCGTGTCCGAATACGTGGTGTCCAAGCTCGTGGGCACAGTTGAATACCCGCCGGGTGAGCGGCCGGAGCCCGATCCAGATCTCGGGCCGTTCCTCTCGGAGGTACATTCCCTCCATGCTTATGTCTTTGAACCGTACCGTAATCGCAGGTGCGATGTGCTCGGTACAGAGGTCGAAGACGTTTACCGCTGCATTGAGAGGAATGTCGAACCGGTCGCGCACCTCGGCCGCCTTTGTGACGGCGCGCCGGGCGAGATCTGTTCGCGTAGGGGTCATTTGTCCCCCTTCTGCTTCTTGATCGCGGCCAGCGCCGTCAAGAGCTTATCGAGATCCTTCTCACTGAGTTTTTCCAAATTGCGAAACGCAAGCTGAACTCGGTCGGCATGGGGGTCGAGCTTCGCGGCTCCCTCACCTGCTAGCCACGAAACGCTTACTTCGTACAGGTCTGCGAACGCCGTCAGCTCTTCGGCCGTGACCGATCGGTTGCCGGCCTCAATCTCGGAGATCGTTGGGCGGTGGAGTCCCATCCGCTCCGCGACATGCCCCTGTGTAAGTCCAGCCATTTTGCGAGCCTCCCGAAGGCGGCTCGCAATGATCTTTTTCTTTTCGTTCTGCTCGCTCATTTCGTTCCCCCGGTGCCGTAGCGCTGGACGAATCGCTCGGCCGCCTCTTCAACGGTAAGCTTCTGCATCTTGTCGGCGGAGACGAAGATGTTCACCGGATCGACATCCTCGGCCAAAGGCTGGCCGAGTTTCTTGGCCAGGCGTCGAACGACGGTCGGCGTAACGTCGCTCTGGAACCCTTTCAGTCCACCGTGGGGACAGGTCTTGCGGGTCACCGAGTCAGCGTCGTCGTGGCCGAACATTCTCTGGCACTCCTTCAGGAGCTCAACAAGCTCGGCGATCACTTTTTCTTTGTCCATGGCGTTCTCCTCTTGTAAGACAATCTTACCCAGAGTAAGATGGGAGTCAAGCTCGGTTAGGCGTACCCCGGTCTGTTTTTGACTGGCCCTGCGGCCACCGCCCGGCATCCGACCTGGGTCGGAGCCGAAGAACGAGTAAGAATCGCGGAAGAATTGAGGACTACCCGATGTGGTCTGACCACGAAACTGACCAGGACTTTCTCGGCTTCACGCATCTGGTGAAGGCAGTCACCGATGTCGTAACCCACCCCGACCTTCTCCCGGCGACGATCGGAGTGTACGGCGACTGGGGAAGCGGTAAGTCGAGCCTTCTCAAGATGGTCGCTGCCGATCTCGCCGCCCGCGAGGGGTTCCTTGTCCTGCAACTAAACGGTTGGCTCTTTGAAGGGTACGACGACGCGAAGACGGCCCTCATGGAAACGATCCTCGACGAGATCGCGTCGCGGAAGAAGTTGACCGCCAAGGGGCGAAGCCTCATCGTCCGGCTTGTGCGTCGGGTGAACTGGCTCCGGGTCGCTGGACGGGTCGTCAAGTATGGGGCGGGGTTTGCTGTTGCCGGTCCGCTCGGGCTTGGCGCGGTGGCTGCGATGGATGGCGTCGAGCTCCTCAAGAAGGCAGCAGAAAAGGTCGGCGAGGTAAAGGAAGAGGATGTCCAGGCTCTCCTGAATGAACCAGAGCAGGAAGTTCGGCGCGGCATTCGGGAGTTTCGGAAGGACTTTGCAGACCTTCTAGCGGAAACCGACATCAAGGCATTAGTCATTGTAATTGACGACCTGGATCGGTGCCTTCCTGACACCATCATCGAGACGCTCGAAGCCATCAAGCTCTTTCTCTTCGTTCCGAACACGGCATTCCTTCTCGGCGCGGATGAGCGTCTGGTCAAATACGCCGTGCGCCGTCGGTTCCCGGAACTGCCAGGCGAGCGGGCAGAAGTTGGCCGTGACTACCTGGAGAAACTCGTCCAGTTCACTGTTCGCGTCCCATCGCTCAGCAGGGCCGAGATCGAGACCTACATCGCGCTGCTGTTCGCGAAAAACTGCAAGGTGACTGGCGACGACATCAAGAAGGCTTGCGAATGGGCGCTCAGCACCGAGAGCATCAGCCAGGGTCGATCCTTCGGTTTCGCTGCGGCGAAGACGCTCTTGGGCGAAGCGAACTTCCCTGCCGGGCTCGAAGAAACGCTGATGCTTTCGGGCCGCATAGCACCCATCCTCGCGACAGGACTCAACGGGAATCCAAGGCAGTGCAAACGGTTTCTGAATACGCTCCTTATGCGCCTTTCGATGGCGGAGTCGCGCGGCATTTCCCTCAAGCAGGGCGTGCTGGCAAAGCTCATGCTGCTTGAATACTTCCGTCCCGAGTCTTTCCGTAAGCTCGCCAAGATGCAGGCCGAGCAGGAGGGGAAACCGAAGCAACTCAAGCAAGCCGAGGATTTTGGACGCCGGACCGGAACGACTGCCGATACGGACGAGCTCGCCGCTTCCACCGAAGAGGTCGGCGGGGCCGCTCCGCTGAAAGGGACGCCCGCTTCGACCAAAGGAACTGCCCCGCCGGCAAAGGGAGCCGTGCAGACGTTGGACCCGGAGATGGAGGCGTGGCTAAACGACGACTGGCTCAAGGAGTGGCTCGCCTTCGACCCCCCTCTTGCGCCCGAAGATCTTCGCCCGTACTTCTACTTCTCGCGAGACGTTCTGGGTGTCATGGCGGGTTCCGTCCAACGCCTCAGTCCGCAAGCCCAGGAGGCGCTCCGTCAGATGCTCCAGGAGAGTGATGGCGTCCGTCAAATTGCCCTTTCGCATGCAAAGGATCTCAGTCCAGCGGACGCTGCGGCGGTCTTCGAGGAACTCGCGACCCGAGTACGGCAGGCGGACGACCTTTCCGACGAAAACTCAGTCCTTAAGCGGCTCTTTCAGTGGGTTGGAGCGCGTGCGGAACTCGCCGCCCAACTCGTTCTTGTCCTTCGGAGCTTGCCCGACATAGTTCTCCCCGTCTGGGCGGCATCGAGCCTCTTGACGACCTGCCAGGGGAAGAATGGGGACGAAGCGGCCAAGCAACTTGTCCGCCATTGGGCGAAGTCCAGCACGAATCCGAAGCTCAAAAAAGCTGCGGAGAACCGGGTGAAAAGTCTGGATGGGTCAGGGAGGTAATGGCGAATGGGAACCTCCCGAACAAATGACGGCCCCGGCGATCGACCGCCACTTCTCCCAACATGGGCACTCCCTGGTGGAAATCCGCCGCCGACACCGCCAGAGCCTCCTCAGAATGACACAGGCGGCGGGGATGATTCCGACTCCGGTGATGACGCGGCCCAGGGGGGTGAAGGAGATGCGCCCTCTGCCGTCGGTGGCCAACCAGCGCCACCCGCTGCGCAACAGCCAACGTGGCGTGCAGCCCGCCGCCAGATGAACTCGTGGGCGCGCGGCGGCGGTGGACGGCAAGGAATTGGTCAGGCAGGGCGAGCTTACGTACGGGCAAAAGGCGGCTCAAGGTCAGCCGCCGGCCAGGCCACGGCCGGCCGGGCCGCGACGGCCAGGGCGGGCAATTTCTTCGGAGCGCTTGCCAGAGGTGGGCTTAGCGCCGCTCTCGACGCTCTTGGTCTTCGGAACTACATCGGCCGAGGTGCCGAGGAAGTCTTCGCAGCGATCGCGAACGTGATCGCCCCACCGGGGGCGACGCTGGAGGAGGCAGCAGCTCGCCGTGCGGCCGATGACGTACTCGGAAGGCTTTACGAAGAGCGTGTTGGAGCGGATGGAGACCTCGGTGGACTCGACCGGATGACCGCCGACGACGTTGGCGCCGCAGTGCGCGACGTAGTTAGTTCCTATGTCTACCAGCGCTGGCTCGAAGAACTCGGGAAGAGTATCGAGGCAGGGACCACCTCACCTACCGAGGCGGTCAAGCTTGAGCGAGAGGTAAGGCAATACGTCCGGGACATCGTGCAACTCGAAGTTCCGAACGATCGCGTCCTAACCACCAATTGGGAAAGCAGCGAAGGGCAAGCCATCGTTCGGCGACTCTTCGAAGAGGCCTACGGTCTCCTGGAGGCGGGGGAATGAACTGGCACATCGTATGTCGAGTGGGGACGGAGGATACGTATTCCCCAGAAATAGACGATACCGATCCTCGGCTCCTCCTCAGCGTGGGCGCACCGGGAGCTCCGCACGCGATGCGATGTAACTTCACTGAGCAGTTCCGAGAGCATTTCGGTGGCCTTCCGATCGGTGCCGCGGGCGATCTTCTTAACCTGGCAGCTGCTGTCTTTACGGCCGACGTATGCATTTTCAGGAAACTCGGAGAGGGCCGTTGGACGCGCGACATCACAGTACACCAGCCGGTCCTCGACCCGGACCTTTGGGCCGGTGCCGCTGAGATAATCACTGACCTTCTCGGATTCCTAACCGGAGACCGCTGGTCGCTCAATTTGCGGCGCCGCGAGCCAGACAAAGATGAGCGAATGCCGCTTGCAGGCGAACCCCCGGAAGTGGCGAGCCTCTTCTCCGGCGGACTAGACTCTCTCGTTGGTGCAATCGACCTCCTCAAAGCTGGTCGCCGAGTGGCGCTCGTAGGCCATTATGGGGCAGGCATGACCCGCACCTATCAAGGGCGAGTCGCTGAACTCTTCGAGCAACATTATCCCGGTCAGACAACCCTGTTCCTCTTTCACGCACAGCCGCCCGCAATAGAGGGCGCAGACGCTCGCGAACAGACGATGCGTTCGCGGTCATTCTTGTTCATTGCCTTGGGGGTCGCTGTAGCAGATCGGCTCGGCCAAGGGGTGCCGCTTTATGTGCCAGAGAATGGCCTAATCTCGCTGAACGTTCCGCTCACTATTGCTCGTTCGGGAAGCAACAGCACCCGTACCACGCACCCTTATTACGTCAACAGGTTTCGCGACCTCCTCGCCACATTGGGGCTCGATCATCAACTGATCCTTCCCTACCGGTTCAAGACTAAGGGCGAAATGCTCCGCGAATGCTCGGATCAGCAGATACTTGCAAAGGCCACACCGCTCACCATGTCCTGCGCTCACTCGGAGGGGGGACGCTGGGAGGGAACATCTCCCGGTGTCCACTGTGGCTACTGCTACCCATGCCTAATACGGCGCGCCGCGACGTCGGAGGCCGGCACACCCGATGCTGCCTACACGCTCGATGTCCTGACTGATCCACCCGATGCCACAAAGCCAAAAGGGCGAGACTTTCGGGCGCTTTCGATGGCGGTTGAACGCTTCTACGGACGACCGCGCAGGCCGCCAATGTTCGATGTACTCGACTCGGGGCCTGTTCCGCCGGAAGAGATCACGCTTTACACGAAGGCTTATCAGAACGGAATGGACGAGCTGCGCGCCTTTCTGGGCGGGAGGAAAAAGACGCGATGACGGAAGACAGGACACGTCTCGTTGACACGCATTGTCATCTTGACCTGTATCCCGATCCGCCTGCACTTCTGCGGCGAATTGAGGCGGCCGGCGTCCAGACGATCGCCGTGACTAATGCGCCATCCGTCTTCTTTCACACCGACCAACTGACAGCACAATCGCGCTTTGTCCGACCCGCACTCGGTCTCCACCCCGAGCTTGTCAAGACACATGCGCACGAGCGCCCGCTGTTTTGGGAACAGCTTCCAAAAACCCGGTTCATCGGTGAGGTCGGGCTGGACTATGTGACGAACGACGCTACCGAGCGAGAGCTTCAGCGAGAGGTGTTCCGCGAGGTTCTGGACCGATGCGCCGCTACTGGAGATAAAGTGCTTACGGTTCATTCGCGTCGGGCAGCGGCTGATGTGATTGACATGGTAGGGAGAGGCTTTCGGGGCGTGGTCATCCTCCACTGGTTCAGCGGTAGCCTGCGCGAAGCCGAGCGGGCGAGACTCAATGGCCTCTACTTCTCTATCAATACGGCGATGATCCGATCAAAGTCTGGGCAAACGCTTATCGAGCGCATGGACCCGGATTGTGTGCTCACCGAGACGGATGGCCCGTTTGTGCCCCTTGGAAAGGAGCCGGCGGTGCCGTCCGACGTTTCGCTTGTCGTCCGGCACCTTGCAGGGGTATGGCACATGGCCGAGGACGAGGCACGGGAGAAGGTGCTGACCACCTTTAACCGGGCACTTACCAAGATTGAGTAGGCATCGTTTCGGTAAATTCACCGTGCGAGACCACAAGCGAGCTCCATCGGGTTGGAGTTCACCCCTGGCTCTGATTCAAACAAGGAGCACTCATGCCAAACCCCGAGGAGCACCCACGCTACGACTCACTGAGCAAGGCGATCAGGAATCACCAACGAGGAGTGATCTGTCCCGCAGATTTGTGGGACCAGATTTTCACCAACCTCCCCCCAGAAGCGGCGTGGGGCTTTCTGGATTCTCTGCCCGATCACATGAAGTTAACGATCCGTAGGGATTATTTCGGCCGCTCGTGGTTTCGATTCCAGCCACCACAGCCTACTGCTGACCTCGAAGTTGCAAAGGTCATTGCTCAGTGGTGTGAGCAGCAAGGTGATCCTGGTGCCACGCCGGAGTCGTGACGACGGCATTGAATGGCTCGCCGGCCAGCAGAAGGACGCGACTCCGAGTCACGGATAATAACTGATGGTCCGCTGGTTCAACGATCCGCGGACGCGACAGAACCCGTTTCATTGCCCCCCCAGCGTTCGACCGCGGATACGAGCCGTAACAGGCACCTCTCCGGATATACTGCGTTTACCGACGCGCTCAGTCGCGGTCTCGAGGGTGTTCGCGGCTTTGAGCGACTTGATCTGTTCGGCAAGTTCGGAAGTGCTTGGTGCCGGCTCGGTGTCTGGCTCAAGAGTGGCGCCCGACAGGGTCGCCTTGAGCCGGTCACGCAAGCTGGTCAATTCGGAGAGGTAGTCTTCGTGGAGGAAGGGCTTGCCAAGCCGCGCCTGGTAGTCTCGAAGCTGTGCCTCCGCGATGCCGAGATCCTTTCGGATGCGGGCGCACTCAGAGTCGTAGCCGCTCGCTAGCCGTTCCACTGCGTTCAGCACTGCACGCGGTCCTTGGTGCTCTCGTAGCGATCCGGACTGTCGCGTCGTCGCGCCTTCGAGATACACGTCCGGCCCAAAATGCGGGTGGAGCACAATCCCAAACCGGAGTCCGCGATAGATCCCAAGGGGAACACGGCGTGTCTCGCGGACAGTAAGTGACAGGGCGTCGAGCTGGTTTCCCAAGGCGCGGACTGCGTCCGCGTTCGAGTAGCTCCGGCTTCCGACGGTAATCGAGTCCTCTGCGTGAGCGGTAAGCGTTGCCTCGTCGGCCTCAAGACCTTCGAGCCGCTTCGAGAGCCCGGCTATCGTGGTTGGAAGGTCTCGGACGCTACGTCTGGCGACGTACTGCTCGTCCATGTGGTTTTTCTTGAGGAGCGTCAAGCGCTGGAGCTCGGCATCGGCTTCGGCAAGGGTTAGAACCGCCGGATTTCCAGACGCAATCGCCTTCACCTCCGCATAGGAAAGCTCTTGGCCGCCGATGTCCTGGGCACTCCGAATCGCACATTCGCCGGTCATCACCTGGGCGATGAAGCGGGCTTTCGTCTCAAGGGCCTGCCACATGTAGGCGTCAAACGAGCCCTCGGTCACGTAGCGGTAGACCGACACTTCCTCGTTCTCGTTCCCCTGGCGAAGAATGCGGCCCTCGCGTTGCTCAACCTCTGCCGGCTTCCAGGGGGCGTCCAGATGGTGAAGTGCCACGAGCCGCTTTTGGACGTTCGTGCCGGTTCCCATCTTCTGCGTGCTGCCAAGGAGTACCCTCACCTGCCCGGTCCGCACTTTCTCAAAGAGGGACTGTTTCTTCGCGTCCGAGTCAGCGTCGCCTACGGCCGCGATCTGCTCGCGCGGAATGCCTCTTCCGACGAGTTTTCTAACGATATCGTCGTAGGCCGAGTATCCCCAGGGCGTTGGATGGACGCCCATGTCGCAAAAGATCATTTGCGTCCCGCGAGCTCCGGCAGTCCGCTCCCAAATGGCGAAGACGTTCTCAACGAGCGCGTTCACCTTCGATCCCGGAAAGTCGGGTGCTGTGGGAGAGAGCATCCGGGCGTCCGTTGCAAGCTTCCTTCCGTCTGTTGTGATAGCGAGCGCGTTGTCTTCTCGCGGGTCTACCTTCTGCGAGCGGAGCCTCTCGTAGCGCTCCACAAGCTCCTGCTGAAGGCCGTGCTGCTCTTCCGACATCGGGCAGGCCACTACGATCGGCTTACCGCCATTTAACCGCGGCCGCGGGAGGTCCAGCATCTCCGCCGTCTGTACGTCGGAAAACGCCCGAAACATCTGCTGGAGCTCGGGGAGATTTGTGAAGCGGGCAAACCGGCTCCGAGGCCGAAGGGACGCGCCATCTGGCGAGATCTCCATCGTGTCGATGACCTCACCGAAAGTCGCGGCCCATGCGTCGAAATGCTCGATTCCGCGTCCTCTGAGGCCTTCCGGGTCCAGAAACCGCTGCATGGTATACATCTCGACCATCGTGTTGCTTATCGGGGTTCCGGTGGCGAACGTGACTCCGTGCCCAGGGTGCTGCTCGTGGAGGTAGCGGGCCTTCATATACACATCGAAAGCTCGCTCGCTTCCGCCCGTCTGGATGCCGGCAACCCGCTCCATCTTGGTCGGAGTCTCCAAGTTCTTGAAGTAATGAGCCTCGTCGATAAAGACGTGATCGACCCCTAGCTCGTCAAAGACGAGGCCGTCGTCCTTCTTGTCCCGGGCGAGAAGATCCTTCAGGCGCTCTTGCCTCGCTGCCTTCTGCTTCTCGATAGTCTTGATGAGGTTTCGATTGGTCCCCTTCTCCGCTGCGTGCTCGCAAAGAAGCTGGTCGTATTCCGCAATCTGCTCCCTCAGAAACTTCTCTTGGTAATCCCTCGACATCCCGATCCGCTCAAACGATGAATGGGTCACGATGATGCCGTCCCACTCGCCGCTTGCAATCTTTGCGGTGAGAAACTTGCGGCGCTCGCGCGCGAGGTCTTCCTTTGCGGCGACAAGAAGCTTCGCGTTCGGGTAAAGTTGCATGAACTCGCGGGCGAACTGCTCCAGGAGGTGATTTGGGACCACGTACATCGGCTTCTTGATGAGCCCGGCCTGCTTCATCTTCATCCCGGTTGCGGCCATCGTGAAGGTCTTCCCAGCGCCGACAGCGTGGGCAAGCAGCGTGTTCCCGGAGCTCATTCCGCGCCAGACTGCATCGTTTTGATGGGGACGAAGCCGGATCGTCTGGTTCATGCCTGGAAAGTCGAGGTGCGAGCCGTCAAAGAGCCTCGGCCGAAGGTTGTTGTAGGTGTCGTTGTAGAGCCGCACGAGCCGCTCCGTCCGCTCTGGATCGGTGAACACCCAAGCGCGAAACCGCTCCTTGATGAGCTTCTGCTTTT
>Ga0180217_1003267_pt1 | contig 13893 bp, 6 predicted proteins | sample eDN3rd37CBELigOP_FD_128521 | JGI IMG/M metagenome (GOLD analysis project Ga0180217, IMG submission 128521) | Enriched Organic Plus compost microbial communities from Emeryville, California, USA - eDNA 3rd pass 37_C BE-Lig OP (version 2) (version 2) ... | reverse complement strand
GATCTGCGAGCGTGCCATCAGCGTTGGCGGATAATCCGGATCCGCGCGCTTGGCTTCGTCCAACAGGCGTAATGCGTCCTCCTGACGGTTGAGGTAGCTGAGCTGGGCGGCGAAGGCCAGCAAAAGGGGTATTGGCAGTTGGTCCGGGCTGCCCAGCCTGTCTAGGCAATCCATCAGGACTTCGGCTTCGTTGAAGGTGCGCAGGCGCTTGACCAGTTCGGCCAGGACCGGCAGTTCCCGGGGCCGGGTCGCTGCGGCCTTCAGCGCATGATCGCGTGCCGCGCGATAGTGGCCTTGCAGGGAGGCGATATAGGAAAGCTGGACCAGCGCCCCCGCGTGCTCCGGCTGCCGCGCCAGCACCTCTTTATAGAGCGCCTGCGCCCCGCCCCAGTCACGCTGCCCGGCCAGCTGCTCGGCACGCCGGGACAGCTCGAAAATGGATGCATTCATGCCGCCGAATCATACAAAAAAGCGGCCACCCGAAGGTGGCCGCCAAGCAATGGTTCACAGGTTTTCCCGTCAGAAATCGTATTGCACCATGAAACGTACCGAACGAGGCGCCTGGAACGCCACTGGAGACAAATAGGTTTCCACGGGGAGGCCGGATGCCTGGTCTTCCGCGGTCTCGTTGACGGCAATGACCTTCTGGTTGTCGAACAGATTGAAGACGTCCAGCTTGAACTGAAGTCCCGGCGCGAACGCAGGGCGATACGCCACGTTCAAATCGAAAGTCGTCGTCCAGGGAAGCCGACCGGCCGTACCGCGCGGCACCGGCAGGTTGTTGCATCGCATGAACGACGCCCCGTACGGATGCGGGTTGTACGTGCCATCCGGCGGCGGCAGGGACGGCGGATCGCCGGGCTCGCGGTTGGGGTCGCGGTCGAGCACGCCAATGCAGTTGTAGGGCCTGCCGGACTGCACCAGCAGGTTCCCGCCAATCGCCCACTCTTCGGTGATCTCGTAATTGCCGAACAGCTTCAGGCTGTGCCGGCGATCATTCGGCAGATAGCCATAAGTGTTCTCCGTCAACTCGATATAGTCGAAGTCCTGGGTGACGTTCGTGTCGGCCTGTCCGATGTCCGACTTCACGCCGCCTTCCGTATTGCCCTTGCTCTTCGCGTAGGTATAGGAACCCTGCAGGAAGAACCGATCCCAGTTACCGTCGACAAAGAGCTCCAGCGCCGAATAGGTACGCTTGGCCTTCGGACTCAGGCGGTCGCCGGGGATGGTGATCGTGCGCAAGGTGCCGTCAGCCTCGATATCCGTTACCAGGACCGCATCCTCACCCGGGTTGAACATCCGGCAATACGGGAAGCCGGGATTCGGGATCACCGGGTCCAGACCGTTCTCCTCGGCGTACTCCAGGATGGCGGTGTAGTCGCAGTTGTCATCGATTGCCCGCTTCAGGTCACGGTAGATACCGCGCGCGCCGAGGGTCAAATGATCCGTCAACGCCGCCTGGAAGCCGATGATGTACTCGTCCTGGTACTGCGGCTCGAGGTTCTTCGACGCGATGGTGAGTGGATTCTTGCCGCGACCGTCTTCGCCGTTGATGAACGCCGGCCCCGTCGTGCCGCGCGGCGTCAGGCCTCCTGGAACGCCGGTGACGGGATCGATGGAGGTGAAGTCGAAGTTCTGGCGCGTGAACAAGGATGCGCTCGCACCACGAAGCGCCACGCTCGGGGTCAACGGCAGGGCATACCGGCCCGCGTTCGCAAACAGCTTGAACGTCGAATCGCCATTGACGTCCCAGGAGAAGCCGAGGCGAGGACCAAACTGATTGTCGATCTTCACGTAACTCTGGCCGTCACCGTTGAGGTTCTCGAACGTATCCCAACGCAAACCCAGGTATGCGATGAAATTGTCAGTGACATTCCAGCTGTCCTGGATATAGAACGCACGCTGCTTGACCTTGAGCTTGGCACCCGAAGTTGTCACCTGTTCGCGGACAATATCGAATTCGTCGCCGGAGTTGGTACCCGGGTTGGTTGGACTCGGCACGCCCGGCGTGGGATCGACCGTGGAGTAGCGCCACAAGCGGCCGCCTTCGTTCGCCTGGCCGGCGACCGACTCGTAATCATCCAGGTCATAACCGAACTTCAACAGGTGATCGCCGAGTTGCCATTCCGCATCAATGCGGAACTGGTCGCGGGTGTCCTTGGAGTCCTGCCTTTGCAGCAATGCACCCTGCGCGATGTTGCAGCGGCTGTAGTAGGTACCCGTGATCGCGCGCCGATAAGCGGGTCGCACGTCGAGGATGAATGGGCAACCGCCGAGGTCCTGCTGGAGGTTGCCGCTGTAGCTGATGTCTTCTCCATCCGCGGTACGGATACGCTGGCTGCGGGAGAACTCGCCATGGCCTGCCAGGGCAGACAGGGTGAAATTGTCGGTGAAATATCCCGTGTACTTCAGGATGTAGTTCTCGCCACCCTGCTCGTTGTGAAGGGTACCGATATAGTCCAGCCGGTCCGTCTGCCCGATCGTATTCAGATACGTATCGACATCCTGCTTCTGCTTGTCGGAAAAGGCAGTCAGCTCAAGCAGATTGCTGTCGTTGATGTTCCAGTCCATCTTCAACAGCCAGTTCGGGTTCTTGGTTACCGTGCTGGTGTTGTTGGGTGCAAGGATGTTTCCCCAGGCCTCGGCTTCGTTGCGGCCATACTGGACCAGTCCATAGGCGAACAGCCGGTCCTTGATCAACGCACCGCTTGCCCAGACGGCGGTCGTCGCATTCCAGCCCTCGTCACGGGAATTGTCCTGCCGCAGCGTTCCGTTGGTCAGATAGACGTTTTTCGGATTCGCGGTAAGGCTTTCCGGGGTATAGAAGATGTTGGCACCGGCGTGGAACTCATTGGTACCCCGCTTGGTGATCTGGTTGACGACGCCACCCAGCGAACGGCCGAATTCGGCGCCGTAACCGCCCGTCTTGATCTGCTGCTCCTGGATCGCTTCGAACGGAACCTGCGAGAAGTCCAGGCTGCGGAACGAGTTTGTGATGTTGAAACCGTTGACGAAGTACTGGTTCTCGGCAACCGATGCACCACCGAACGACGCCAGGTTTCCGAAAGCCGCATCACCGCGCACCGTGCCCGGCGCCAGCAGTGCGACGCTGGTGGTATCGCGGGGAACGGGAATCCGCGCAATCTGTTCGGACGTCAGGATGGTGGTCGATTCAACCGACGTGACGTCGATTGGATTGACAAAGCCGCTTCCCACCACCGTCACCGCATCGAGCGTCGTCGCGCTTCCACCGCCGCTGACGAAATCGGCATTCGAAGCGACGCCCACATTGACCGTTACGTTGCGCGTGCCGCCACCGCTGCTCGTGACCGTGTACTGGCCCGTCGGAAGCGCCGAGAAGCGATAGCTTCCGTCCGACCCAACCGTGATTGTGCGCGAGAAGCCAGTGTTTGGATTCGTTACTGTAATGGTGTCACCCGCATTGGCGCGGCCAGCGATGGCGCCCGCGGTGTTGGATTGTGCACTCACGCCACCTATGAAACAGGAACAGAGTGCAAGAGCGAGGACAGTTTTCTTTGCACTTCCGAGTTTCGAACTCATGATGTTCTCTCTCCTAGGATTCGACTTGGCAGGAAACCGCAACCGAACCTCCCTTGGGAAGGCGAACGGAGAGTAACGCAATCTTTACGAAAATTATGTCGAAGTATTTAGTTAATCTTTAAATACCCGTGTTTATCTAAGTGAGAATGAAATCATATTAATGAATGTGACGGAAGCCTAACTACCACCTTTGTTAATCGTGGATATAAGCGGTTGGAGAAACCTTTCATATCGCCGGCCACGGCCGACAAATCTCGAATGCACGGGCTCACGAACTTGGATTGCGCTTGCAGTCGCCGCCACGGAAGCGTACCCACGGCCATCCAGCATCGTGTCGTCCCAATCCAGGCCACAGAATTCAACCACCTTCGACAGCGTGCTCCGGGAATCACGAACCAAGTCCTCGTAGCTCACGTCAAGAATTTTCTCTGGATGGTCCCGTTTCCATCTCTTCATCAAATTCCGGTAATTCAGGTAGTGGGATGCCATTTCTGACTGCTGGTAACTATATGCATAAGGTCCCGCAAAAAGTTCGCACAAATTCGAGAAACAAACATCGATCGGATCCCGGGTTACATGCAGGAAGACCGCATCTGGTATGGCGCGTGCGAGCAGTCCGACTAGCATGAAATTGCTTGGCATCTTGTCGGTGAAAAACCGTCTCCCTTGCGCTAGCCATTTGGTCGTCTCCAGATACCTGGCGCCATAAACGCCCATGTCAGCAGAAAGAGACTTTTCAATAAGGACGCGATCCAGTTGGAATCCACCAAAGTGATCGCAAGTCCAACGCAGTTGCATGACCGCATCGTGAAGTTCACCAGCGGCCGTAACATCACGGTGCTTGCCCAATAGCACCTCCAGAAGGGTCGTGCCCGAGCGTGGAAGACCTACAATGAAGATGGGCCTCGACCCCGTCCGGGACGGAACCTTCGTTGCGCTCCACTTTCCTTCGCTCAGCGTCTGGAAGATATGTCGTTCCTCGCCCTCGTCGTGAATCAATCCACGTCTACGCAACGCCATCGCCCGCTCAAGGTGATGCCATGCTCGTTCTACATCACCCAGGTCATCGTAGGATTTGAATAGCGCGTAACCCAAAATAACCGAGTCAAGTCCCTTCGATTTTTCCGCCAGGCGTTCCATTTTTTCAATGCTGTGATACTCGGGCTTGCCCTTGCGCAGCTTGGACAGCATCCAATGCGCTTGCGCCAACGACGGATCATGTTCCAGCGCCCGCTCAATCAATCGCGTCGCCGCGTCGATTTCCCCAAGTTGTGTAAGTGCGAGACCATGGAGGTAGTCTACTGCCGGCGTTCTCAACCCCTGAATGCTGGCGCGCGAAAGAAGGTCGACCGCAAGCCTGGGCATGAAGACGTCTACCAGCAATTTCCCCAGTTCAGCGAGAGTTCCTGGCCGCCGCATCGAGGAGTCCAGAATCGATCTGATACATGCGTCGACTGTCTCGAAATCACCCAGCCGAATAAGCCTCTTGGCGATCATTTCCAGCATTTCCATGTCAATTCGGTTGCAGATCGCGTAGGCGGCCTTGGCGGCTTCCGCCGCTTCCTTGAACTTGCCTTTCTTTTGCGCAAGAAGGGAAATGCGCAGATATGCCGCAGGAGCGAAACCCGCCTTTTCCGTCAACTGGCGATATCCTGTTTCGGCATCTTCAATTCTTCCATTCCGAAAAAATGACTCAGAAAGGGACCAGATTTGCTCGTCGCTAGCGGTCACTGAATTAGCCCTGCACAAGTGTCTTGTTGGTTCAGCCTAGCAAGTGAACTCTCACGCGAAAAGAGCAAAAAAAAAACGGCCGCCCTTGAGGGCGGCCGTTGCGTTGCAAGTGCTGACGCGAATCAGAAGTCGTACTGCACCATGAAGCGGACATAGCGCGGAGTCTGCCAATCCGTTGCCTGCTTGTATAGGAACGCATTGTCGCCACCACCCGCCTGCGGGTTGCCGCCGGCATCTTCGCCAAACTCGTTCACGGTGATCGCCTTGTCGCTGTCGAACACGTTGAACACGTCAAGCTTGAACTTCAGACGGCCGTCGGCAAACGACGGCGCGTAGCTGACGTTCAGATCGACCGTGGTGCTCCAGGGCGTCCGGCCGGCAGTGCCACGCGGCACGGGCTCACCGTTGCAGTAGAAATAGCTGTTGCCGTAACCGCTGGACACGGGATGGAAGCCAAAGCAGTTCACTGGTCGACCCGACTGCGCGAGGACATTACCGCCCACCGCCCACTCATCGTTAATCCGGTAGTTACCGAACAACTTGAGCGTATGGCGGCGATCGTTCGGCAGATAACCAAACGAATGTTCGGTCAGCTCGGGGTAATCGAAGTCCTGCGTGGTACCGGTGTCGTCCTGACCGATATCCGACTTCACGCCGCCTTCGGTATTACCCTTGCTCTTCGCATAGGTATACGAACCCTGCAGGAACAGCTTGTCCCACTGGCCTTCGAAGAAGAACTCGATGGCGCTGTAGGTACGCTTGGCCTTCGGACCCAAAACACTGGCCGGGATGTTGACGGTCTCCAGGGTTCCGTCGCCATTGACGTCCATCTTGAAGATGCCATCGCTACCCGGATTATACAGGCGGCAGAACGGGAAGCCCGGGTTGTAGACCGCGATATCGCTGTCCTGAGTTTTGTCGACAGGCTCAATGAATACGCCGCCATCGGTGGTGAACCCATTCTCGATAGCCCAGTCGATTACCGGACGGTAGTCGCACTGGTCATCAATGGCGCGCTTCAGGTCACGATAGATACCGCGAATACCGCCCGACAGATTGTCGGTCAGCTGTGCCTGAAAGCCCAGGATGTACTCATCCTGATACATCGGGTCCAAATTCTGGGACGCGATCGTCTGCGCGTTCTTCGGGACGCCGAACTCATTGTTCAGGTAGCGAATATCACGACCATTGTTCGGATTGGTCACCAGCGTCAAGCCGGTGGGGGCACCGGTTGCAGGATCCACGCCGGTATAAGCGTAGAACTGCTCGCTGAACAGCGAGGCGCTGGCGCCACGAACCGCCACGGTACCCGTCAGCGGGAGTGCATACCGGCCCGCATTACCGAAGATCTTGAAGGTGGAATCGCCGTTCACGTCCCACGAGAAGCCCAGACGCGGTGCGATCTGGTTGTCCATCTTCACATAAGTCTGACCTTGGCCATTCTTGTTCTCAAACGTATCCGAGCGCAGGCCGAGATAAGCGATGAAGTTATCCGTGATGCTCCAAGAATCCTCGATGTAGTACGCGCGCTGGTTCACCTGCACCGTCGCACCGGACTGGAACACGCGCTTGCGAACGACATCGGTACGAGCGACGTCGTCGATCGTGTAATTGCCATAGCGCCATACCGCGCCACCCGAATACGACTCGCCAGCGACGGATTCGAATTCGTCGATATCGACGCCACCACGGAGGATGTGATCGCCCAGCTGCCATTCCAAGTCGATTCGGTACTGATCGCGCTTGTCTTCCGCATCCGGGCGACCCAGCGTGCTGGCCAAGGAGCAACCCACGATCGGCGGAATTTCGCCATTAACGGCACCTGGACGAGCATCCACGATCACCGGGCAGCCACCCACCGCACCACCGACGTTGCCGGTGTAATCGCTGCGAATTCCGTCAGCAGTGACGTTGTAATTGGCTCGACTGAACTTGCCTTGGCCCGCCAGAGCGGTCAAGGTGAAGTTCTCCGTCAGGTAACCGGTGTACTTGAGCGCGAAGACTTCACCGCCGGCTTCAGACTTGTCGACACCCAGATACGTGCCACGCTGCGGCTTGCCATTGCTGTCATAGCTGGTGGTGTAGTAGTCGGTATCGATCTTGCGCTTGTCCGACAACCCCGTGAATTCTAGGATATTGTTGTCGTTGATGTTCCAGTCCAGTTTCACCAGCCAGTTCGGACGCTTCGTTTCACGCGCAAAGTTCTGACCGCCTGCGGTCACGCCCGGATAGTCGTCCAGATCGGTCCAGCCGTATTGCAGCAGCGCATAGCCGAACAGCTTGTCCTTGATGAGGGCACCGCTGGCCCACACGGCGGCGACCGTGGACGATTCGTTGTTCTTGGAATTGTCCGAGATCAGCGAGTGGTAGCCGTCATACTGATTCGGCTTGGTTTCGCGCAGGGATTCCGGTTCCCAGTAGACACTGCCGCCCGCGTGGAACTCATTGGTACCGCGCTTGGTGATCATGTTCATCACGCCGCCGGTCGACCGACCGAATTCGGCACCGTAGCCACCGGTCTTGACCTGCAGTTCCGAGAGCGCTTCGAACGGCACCTGGGTGAACGCCAGGTTCGCGAACGTATTCGTGATGTTGAAACCGTTGAGGAAGTACTGGTTTTCGGCGACAGAAGAACCACCGAAGGAGGCCAGATTGCCGAACGCCGCGTCACCGCGGACCGTACCCGGCGCCAGCAATGCAACCGACGTCGCATCACGGGCTACCGGCACACGGGCGATTTGCTCTGCCGTCAGAATCGTGGTGGATTCGACGGACGAAACGTCGATCGGATTGATGAAGCCGGAGCCGACGACCTGCACCGCGTCGAGCGTAGTGGCGGAACCACCACCACTGCTGACGAAATCGGCGCTGGCGGCAACACCCACGTTGACCGTAACGGTGCGCGAGCCACCGCTGCTGCTGGTAACCGTGTACTGGCCGGTCGGAAGCGCGGAGAAACGATAGCTGCCATCACCGCTGACCGTCAGTGTGCGCGAAAAACCCGTGTTTGGATTGGTCACCGTGATGGTATCGCCAGCCGACGCGCGGCCGGTAATGGCGCCGGCGGTATTTGACTGCGCCTGCACGCCGCCAACGAAGCACGCGCCCAGGGCGAGGCTGAGTGCGGTTCGTTTAATGCCCTTCGACAGGTACCTTGAACCCTTGTGGGTAGTCATCTGTGCTCTCTCTCTCAAGTCAATAAAAGCCCGGGATGCATGCAGCCCGACCAAATGAACAGACACCTAATGCATGCCTGGTCACCGAAGAATAACGTAACTTTTACGGCGAGGAGCAGAATGTGAATTACTCTTTCACTGCTAACAACCTTTTAGATTCAATTACTTATATCGCGCACAGTCATTGCTGATTGGCTGAACAGGGCCAGCCGAAATGGGGACTGGGACAGCAAGTTGACCGCGTTCGGAACATTGAACGTTGCATCTGCAATCAGGCGTTCTTCAGACTGCTGTCTACCAATGCTCAAGCATCCCGGCATAACGCCTCCAACCGCCAACCCCCCCGGCATGGATCGGCTGGCGAATCTGAGAACTACTGGCGGTCGCCGAGGGCGCGGCGTTTCCCAGCAGATTCAGCATCTCCGGTTGATAAGCCAGACCGCAGAATTTCGCGACCTGCGGCACCACATCCGCAGGCGACCCAGCCAGTTGCTCGTAGTCCACGCTCATGAATCGCTCATCCAGCACCGCGCCCCAGTGTTCGATCAGCCGGATAAATCGGTCGTGGTGGTTGAACATCTCGCCGAGTTCGTAGCTAAAAGGATAGGCGCTTCCCGAGAACAGATGCTTGAAGGTTGAGAAGCAACTGTCCTTCCGCTCGCGGCGCATGCAGATGATCTTCGCGTTGGGCAAGGCCATGTGAATGAAGCCGGCATGCATGACGTTGTTGGGTAGTTTGTCGATGAGATAGCGCTTGCCTTCGGCTCTCCATCGCGTTCTATCCAGATACCCTTTTCCCACTGATTCAAAGTCGACTTCGGCGCATGCTTCGAGGGATTTCGGTCCCAGGTATTCTCCATGGAACCGCCCCGTCTCCCATGAGAGCTGCAACGGGAAATCGTTGAGTTCTCCCCCGGAGATCACTTCCGGGTGATTGCCCAGGATACGCTCCAGCAGAGTAGTCCCGCTCCTGGGAAGACCCACGATGAAAATTGGGATGTGCGCGTCTTTCGGCCCCGGCGCTTCCCGTTTCGTTCGACCAAGAAATTCGGGGCTGCACAGCCGCAGCAATTGCTGAATACTGGCTTCATGATGTGCAGGGTCGTAATGGAAAGTCGCCCGTTTCATGCGCGCGCCCGCCATCAGTGCGCGCCCTGCTTCGGCAACGTCACCCGCATCGTCCTGTTCCTTGAACAACGCATAGTGGAGGTAGATGGCCTCTTCAGAACCCTGTGCCGTGTGAGCGATGGCTTTCCTCAACCTCTGGATGCGACCGCCAGGAATGGAGCTTCTTTCATGTTGCGCCAACGACCAGTGCGCTTCGGCATTCAGCGGGTCCAGCGCAAGACAATGCTCGTAGGCGTCCGTAGCTTCTTTCATGCGCCCCATATACCGAAGGGCGTTCGCACGAGCGAGCACCAACGAAGCGGGCGCGTTCCGGATACGTGAGAGCGCATGCTCGGCGAGATCCAATGCTTCTTGATGGGCTTCGGCCAAACCGAGGTATTGGACAAGTCCCATGCTGTAGCGAAGCACCACCGGATCAGACCAATCGGCAGACGCGATAATCTCCCGAACCTGTTGGTACTCACCCAGGATGAGAAGTCGCCTGGTGAGTTCCGTAATGAACTGCAAACTTCTGCTATTTCTCCAGGCAGGCACGGCAGCACGAGCGGCGCGGACTGACTCCCGGAAGTCCCCCTGCGCTTGCGCCAGCGCGGACAAAGCCAGCCACGCGCGCGGCTGCGCGGGATCCAGGGCGAGCATCTGCTGGTAGATCGCGCGCGCGTCGTCGAAGCGACGCTCCGCCATGGCCTGACGGCCACGCTGGACGTAGGTGCCAATGTCGGGATTCTGCACGCTGGGCTCCGGTGACAAAGGAAAAAGAATAGAGCAAAAACAGAACGGCCGCCCGAAGGCGGCCGTTCTTTGAGACAGACTTCCTGCTGGGCTTAGAAGTCGTACTGCACCATGAAGCGGACCGAACGCGGGCTCTGCCAGGACAGCGGAGTCTTGTAAGTCGGAGCCGCGGCGGAAGCACTACCGGTCGCGGTCTCGCCTTCTTCATCCACGGCAATCGGCTTGTCCGCGTTGAATACATTGAACACGTCAACCTTGAACGCCAGCTTGCCATCGGCGAAGGCCGGGCGGTAAGCGACATTCACGTCGAACGTGGTCGTCCACGGATTGCGGCCCGCAGTGCCGCGCGGAACGATGGTGGTGCCATTGTTCCGGCCGCTGGTCGGTTCACCCGCATCACAGGAGAAGTAAGCGACTCGGTAGCTGACCGGATCGTTGCCGTAGATGCCGAAGCAGTTCTGGGGACGTCCGGACTGGACAAGCAGGCTGCCACCAACCGACCACTCGTCGTTGATTTCCCAGTTGCCGAACATCTTCAGCGTATGGCGGCGATCGTTCGGCAGGTAACCGTACGAACCCAGCATCAGCTCCGGATAGTCGAAGTCCTGCGTGGTGCCGGTGTCACCCTGGCCGATATCCGACTTCACGCCGCCTTCGCTGTTGCCCTTGCTCTTGGCGTAGGTATAGGAACCCTGCAGGAAGAACTTGTCCCAAGCGCCTTCCCAGAAGAATTCCAACGCGCTATAGGTACGCTTGGCCTTCGGACCCAGATCGGCCGCAGCGATGTTCACGCGCTCGATGGTGCCGTCACCGTCGACGTCGATGTTCCAGATGCCATCGCTACCCGGGTTATACAGGCGGCAATACGGGAACGAGGGGTTGCCCGGGGCAACGCCATCGTAGCCGTTGGCTTCGGCCCACGCTTCGATCGGGCGAATATCGCAGTTGTCGTCAATGGCGCGCTTCAGTTCCCGGAAGATGCCACGTACGCCGGCCGAGAAGTTGTCCGTCAGCTGCGCCTGGAAGCCCAGGATGTACTCGTCCTGGTACATCGGTTTCAAGTTGGTGGAAGCAATCGAGTTCGGATCCTTCGGGCCACCGTACTCGCCGTTGGCGTAGTAGGGATCCGTGAAGCAGGCGCCGTTGGTGCATGGCGTCATGCCCGTCGGCGCACCGGTTCCATCCGCGATTCCACCGTAGAAGAAGTCCTGGATTTCATAGATGGATGCGCTGGCGCCGCGGACAGCGACGTTCGCGGTGAGCGGCAAGGCATAGCGACCCGCGTTACCGAAGATCTTGAACGTGGAATCGCCGTTGACGTCCCACGAGAAACCCAGCCGCGGCGCGAACTGGTTGTCGATCTTCACATAGCTCTGGCCCAGGCCATTCTTGTTCTCGAAGCTATCCCAACGGACACCACCATAGACGAGGAAGTTGTCGGTGATGTTCCAGGTGTCTTCCAGATAGAACGCCTGCTGCTCCACCTTGACCGTCGCGCCCTGGCGGATGTTGTAGCGACGGACGAAATCGGTGCCGTCGGCGGCCTGATTGTACTGATAGTAGTAATTGCCCGAGTACGCCGAACCATCAACGGTCTCGAAATCGTCGGCGTCATAACCGAAGCGGAGCAGATGATCTCCCAGCACCCATTCGGCATCGATACGATACTGATCACGCGTGTCCTTCGCGTCCGAACGGGTCAGGGAGCCCGCGAAATCACAACCGGTGATCGTTCCGGTAGCCTGCTGGACCGCCAAGGGGCGATTGTCTCGAACAATGGGGCAGCCGCCCACGACACTGTTGAGATCACCGCTGTAGGACAGGCGGGTTCCGTCCGCCTGGATTGCGTGGTTCTTGCGGTTGAACTCGCCACGGCCGGCCAGCGCGGTCAGGGTGAACGTATCGGTGAGATAACCGGTGTACTTTAGCGAGTAGCTGTCGCCGCCCTCTTCCGTGAACACGGTTCCCAGGCGGTCACTGCGCTTTGGCTTGACCGACGGCGAGGCCGCGGTGCCGAAGTCGGTGTAATAGTAGGAGGTGTCGGTCTTGCGGGTATCGGAGAACGCCGTCAGTGCCAGCAGATGGTCGTCGGTGATGTTCCAGTCCAACTTCACCAACCAAGTCGGCGACTTTTCTTCGGCAAGAGTGTTCGTGCCGCCGCCAACGCCGTCGACGCTACCAGGATAAGTATCCTGATTGCTCCTGCTGTACTGCAACAGCGCGTAGGCGAACAACTTATCCTTCACCAGCGCACCGCTGGCCCAAACCGATGCCGTCGCCTCCCAGCCCTTGTCCTTGGAATTGTCGGCGACCAGTCGACCGTTGTTGTAGTACAGATTCGGATTGGTCTCACGCAGCGACTCGGGTTCCCAGAAGATGTTGCCGCCTGCATGGAATTCATTCGAGCCGCGCTTGGTAATCAGGTTGATCACACCACCCGTCGAGCGGCCGAACTCGGCACCGTAACCGCCCGTCTTGATCTGCTGTTCGGCGATCGCCTCAAACGGAACCTGCGCAAAGTTGAGGTTCTTGAAGGTATTGGTGATGTTGAAGCCATTGACGTAATACTGGTTTTCAGCAACGGACGAACCACCGAACGAAGCCAGCTTGCCAAATGCAGCGTCACCTTTGACCGTACCCGGAGCAAGCAGGGCGACGCCGGTGATGTCGCGTGAAACGGGAATCTTGGCGATCTGCTCCGAAGTCAGAATCGTGGTGGATTCAACGGACGAAACGTCGATCGGATTGATGGCATTGGTGCCCACGACCTGAACCGCATCCAGCGTGGTGGCGCCGCCGCTTGCCGCGGCAGCTGCGCGTGCGAAGTCGACGTTGGCTGCGGTACCCACGTTGACGGTGATTTCGCGGGTGGACACCGTGCCGTCGGCTGCCTTGCGGGTGATCGTGTATTTACCGGTCGGCAGGGCCGAGAAGCGATAGCTGCCATCGCCGCTCACGCCGAGGCTACGGGTGAAACCGGTGCTCGGGTTGACGATGGTGATGGTGTCGCCGTCCACGGCGCGACCGGTGATGGCACCGGCCGAGTTCGACTGCGCTTGTACCCCACCCACGAAGCAAGCGCCCAGCGCCAGGCTCAGGGCCGTGCGCTTGATGCCTTTCGACAAGTAACTGGAACCCATTTGTCTCTCTCTCTTGAGTTTGTAAACGGCCGGTGCCAAAAGGCGCCGGAATCCGATGCGACAGACCTCACATGGCCTGTGAACCCAAGAGTAACGTAAATTTCTTCATTAAGAAAGAGTTATCCAGCCTTATAAATCAATCACTTGTCCTATTCATTTTGATGAACTGTAAATAAAAATACACTCCAGACCCTTGCCAGATTCACAAAAAGGGCCGCCCCAGGCAGCCCTTTTGCTTCCACGTAGCCAGGCTTCAGCCTAGTTGCGCTGCGATGCGTGCCTGCTCTTTCTTCAGCGAGTCCGGCATCCGTCCCCCGAACTCCTCCAGGTAGGCGCCGATGCTTCCAACTTCTGCCTTCCAACCGTCGGGGTCGAAGCCGAACAGCTTGGCCTCGGCTTCCTGCGAAAGCGGCAGGTCGGCCAGG
>Ga0180217_1003264_pt1 | contig 13899 bp, 10 predicted proteins | sample eDN3rd37CBELigOP_FD_128521 | JGI IMG/M metagenome (GOLD analysis project Ga0180217, IMG submission 128521) | Enriched Organic Plus compost microbial communities from Emeryville, California, USA - eDNA 3rd pass 37_C BE-Lig OP (version 2) (version 2) ... | reverse complement strand
GCGTCGCACCTGCGGCGGCCGCGTCGGCAGCGGAAAAAGCGCCGCGGGCGAACATCGCCCGCATGATGACATCCGGCACCGTGATGAATGCCGCCACGAACGGCACCGAGAACAAAAGCGAGAATTCGAAAGCACGAAGCTGCGATGACAGCGCTCCGGCAGCATCCCCATCGGTGATCCGCCGCGACATCTCCGGCAACAGCACTGTGCCGATCGCAATTCCGATCACACCGATCGGCAGCTGATACAGCCGCTCGGCATAATACAGCGCGGAGATGGCGCCGGCGGCGAGAAAAGTGGCGATGATGGTGTCGGCGAACATCGCCACCTGCGTGCCCATCGAGCCAATGGTCGCAGGCCCGAGCGCGCGGAAGAACTCCCGCACGTCGGCATCGAGCCGGGGCCGCGCCAGGCGCGGCATCATGCCTTGCCGCGCCACGTCGCCCGCCAGCAGGAAATACTGCAGGAAGCCGGAGATCAGCACGCCCCATGCAGCGGCATAGCCGGCGTTGGGAAACCATGCCGCCAGTGCCAGTGTCGCCATCATCGACAGGTTGAGAAAAATCGGCGCAGCGGCGGCGCTGGCGAAGCGCTGCATGACGTTGAGCATGCCGCCATAAAGCGTCACCAGCGTGATCAACAGGAGATAGGGAAACGTGATCCGGGTCAGCGAGACCGCGAGCTCGCCGCGCACCGGGTCCTCGACGAAGCCCGGCGCCAGCAGGGCGATCACCTGCGGCATGAACAGCCAGGCCACCAGCAGCAGGACCACTTGCGACAACAGCAGCAGCGTGAAGATGCGATCTGCAAACAACTTCGCCGCTGCCGGCCCCCCATGGCCCTCGACATGGGCGAAAGCAGGCACGAAGGCGGCGTTGAACGCCCCTTCTGCGAAGATCGACCGGAAATGATTGGGCAGCCGCAGCGCGACGAAGAATGCATCGGCGATCGGCCCCGCGCCGAGAATCGCGGCCAACATGATGTCGCGCGCGAAACCTGTGACGCGCGACAACAGGGTATAGCCGCCGACGGTGAAGATTCGCCTGAGCATCAGCCGCTTCTACAGCATCGCGCGGCCGGGCAAAACGGCCATCTCAGGCGGCCAGCGCCTCATGCACCGCGGCGATGACGCGATCCTGGTCCGCCTCATCCAGATAGGCATGCATCGGCAGGCTGATCACGTCGCCGGACAGCGCCTCGCTCACCGGCAGTCCGCCGTCGGCGACCGGATAATGCTGGTAGGCGGCCTGCTGGTGCATCGACTTGGGATAGTAGACCATTGTCGGCACACCCTTGGCCTTCAAGGCCGAGGCAAAACCGTCCCGGTCGCCGTTCGGCAGGCGGATGGTATATTGCGCCCACACCGAGGTGCATCCCGGAGCAAGTCGCGGCACGGTGACGATGTTGCCGAGCCCGCGCGTATAGCGCTCCGCCACCGCGTTGCGGGCCGCGATCTCGTCCTCGAAGATGGTCAGCTTCTGCAACAGCACTGCGGCCTGGATGGTATCGAGGCGGGCCGTCAATCCGAGCCGGACATTGTCATATTTGTCAGTACCCTGGCCATGCACACGGATGCTGCGCAGCGTTTCGGCAAGGGTGTCGTCATCGGTGAAGATGGCGCCGCCATCGCCGTAACAGCCCAGCGGCTTCGCCGGAAAGAAGCTGGTCGCCATGGTATTGCCGATGCCGCCAAGCCGCTTCCCCTTGTAGGTGGCGCCGAACGCCTGCGCTGCATCGTCGAGCACGAACAGCCCCTCGGCTTCAGCCACCGCCGCGACGGCATCGTGATCGGCGCTCTGGCCGAACAGATCCACCACGGTCACGCCCTTCGGCCGCAGTCCGGCCCGGCGCGCCGCCGCCAGCCCTCGCTTGAGCGAAGCGACGTCCATGTTGAAGGTCACCGCGTCGACGTCGACGAAGACCGGCGTCGCCCCGGTCAGGGCCACGCTCTCCCCGGTGGCGCAGAAGGTGAAGGACGGGCACAGCACGGCATCGCCCGGGCCCACCCCCTTCGCCATCAGCACCATCAGCAGTGCATCGGTGCCGCTGGCACAGGCAACGACATGCCGGGCGCCGGTGAAGGCACCAAGCTTTTGCTCAAGCTCGGTCACCTCCGGGCCGTTGATGAACTGGCAATGCGTCAACACCCGCCCGACCGCTTCGTCGATCGCGGTACCGAGGCGACGGCGCTGCGCACCGACATCGATGAAGGGAACGGGCTGGGGGCGAAGCTGCTGGTTCATGAGGCTCTGCGGATTGGAGGAAAATGAGAATGGGACACACACGTCTTAGCTGGCGATGCGGCGCGGCCTCTTGGCCGCGTGCACGGTGTTGGTTGGTGCCGCAAGGCACTGTGTCGCGATTTCCAGGCTCGCGACCCCCTGCTCGCCGGTCACCGCAGGCACGCCGCCGGTGCGCACGGCCTCGATGAAGGACATCAGCTCGGCGCGCAGCGGCTCGTCATGGCCCACGGGCAGATGACGCATCGAATAGCTGCCGTCCGGCTGGAAGCCGAAGCACTCGGTCACCTGCCGGGTGAGCAGGTCGCCCTGAACATACTTATGTCGGGTGGCAACGGTGACGCTGCGCGCTTTGAATGGCGTCAGCCAGTTGGTGTTGATATGCGCAAGCACACCGGAGGCAGTGCGGAATTGCAGCAGCGCGATGTCCTCGCGCTCCGCCACCGCGCTGGAAAGCTGCGGCTGGACATCGACGATGTCGGACTCGGTGAACCAGCGGATCAGATCGATGTCATGCACCGCAAGGTCGATCACCACGCCGACATTGGACATGCGCGGCGGGAACGGCCCGACGCGAGTGATGCCGATCGACAGAATGTCCTCGCCGGCGATGGCGTGCTTGATCGCCGCTACGGCGGGATTGAAACGTTCGACATGGCCGACCATCAGCGTGACGCCGGCCCGGCGCGCAGCGGCAACGATGGCGCGGCCCTCCTCCACCGTCGAGGCGATCGGCTTCTCGACCAGCACGTGAATGCCGCGCCCGATGCAATCCAGTGCGATCTCGTGATGAAGATGGGTCGGCGCGGCGATGGTCACCGCATCGACACCGGCGGCAATCAATCCTTCGAGGTCGGCGAAGGTCGGACGGCCGGTCAACCTGGCGGCATGGTCGCGATGCTCGGCGAGCGGATCCACGGTCCCCACCAGCGCGACGCCCGGCAATCCCGCCAATACCCGGCCGTGGTTGGTTCCCATGACGCCGGCGCCGATGACGCCGATACGAAGCGCGCCGCCATTGCTCGCCCCAGGCGATGCCTTCGCAAAACTCATGCTCGCTGACCTCAGATATCAAACTGGTAAGGAGAGACTCACCTGAGCCCCGCCCCGTGTCCTAGCATGCGCTGCGGGATCCCGCGAAGGCCAGAATGGCCACCTTAAACACGTTTTGATTCAGATAATTACAAGTTGGACCGAACTGTGGAAACAATTACGTGCCGCCCTGCCGCGCTCGTGCCACCAAGGAGGTAGTGCTGAAGCCGGGCAGAATATTGACGAGCACGACCTCGCCGCCCCGCGCCTCCACCAATTCATGCCCGACAACCTGTTCGCGAGTGTAGTCGCCGCCCTTGATCAGTACCATCGGCTCGATCCGCGCGATCAGATCAAGCGGCGTGTCCTCGGTAAAGATTGCCACCAGATCGACAGCCTCCAGCGCCGCCAGCACCTCGGCGCGGGCGCGCTCATCCTGCACCGGGCGGTCGGGCCCCTTCAGCCGCTTGACCGAGGCATCGCTGTTGAGACCGACGATGAGACGGTCGCAGGTCGCGCGCGCCTCGGTGATGACGCGGACGTGGCCGGGATGCAGGATGTCGAAGCAGCCATTGGTGAAGCCGATCCGCAGCCCCTGCTCGCGCCACTCACGAACGCGCGCATCAAGGTCCTCAAGCCCCGCGACGATCTTTTGCTCGGCGGCCAGCGACGCCGGCGGCAACAGCCGCCGCCGCAATTCGGCCAGCGTGACCGTGGCCGTGCCGCGCTTGCTGACCGCCACTGCCGCGCCGGCATTGGCTGCGCGCAGCGCCGTCTCCCAGTCCGCGCCGGAAGCGAGCAGCACTGCCATCGCCGCCACCACCGTGTCGCCGGCGCCGGAGACGTCACGCACCTTGACCTGGTGCGCCGCCACGTGGATCGGCGCGGCATTTCGCGGCACCAGTGTCATGCCGCGTTCGCTCTGGGTCACCAGCACCGCGTCGCAGCCGGCGAGGCGCATCGCCTCCTGCGCGGCGTCGGCGATCTCCTCCTCGGTGAGAGCGCGGCTGCGCGTCGCCTCAGCAAATTCCTTGCGGTTTGGTGTCAGCAGCGTCGCGCCGCGATAGAGCTCGAAGTGAAGGCTCTTCGGATCGACGATGATCCGCTTGCCGTGCGCCTGCGCCGCATCGATGACGGCGCGGATCACCCGGGATGTCAGCGTGCCTTTGGCGTAGTCCGACAACAGCACGATATCGGCCCGCCTGAGCAGCGGCATGACGGCATCGATCAGCTGCTGTTCGACGGCCGCCGATGCAGACGTCGCCTGTTCCCAGTCCGCGCGCAGCATGTGAGTGGAAAAATGCTCCGAGACGAACCGCACTTTGCGCGTGGTCGGCCGCGTCGCATCGACTACCAGTACCGGCTCGATACGCGGCTCCGCCTCGAGCGCCGCATAAAGGGCACGGCCGGCATCGTCGTCGCCGATCAGGCTGACGAACAGACAGCGCGCGCCGAGCGTTGCAATGTTGCGGGCGACGTTGCCGGCACCGCCGACATTGCTCTCGCTGCGCTGGACCGCGATCACCGGCGCCGGCGCTTCCGGCGAGATGCGCGAGACCTCGCCGTAAACAAACTCGTCGCGCATCACGTCGCCGATGCACAGCACGGTGCAGCGGGAAATCTCCTGGGACAGTCTGTCGAAATCGAGCATCGAACCCGCCGTCTGCCGCTCAGCGAAACCGGTCGGCGCGGTCAAGGAAATCCCTGACATAGATCCCGACCGCTTCCTCCAGCCCGGTGAAGCCGCCATTGTAGCCGGCGCGGTGCAGCCGCGTCATGTCGGCCTCGGTGAAATACTGGTAGCTGTCGCGGATCGACAGCGGCATCTCGACATATTCGATATTGGGGCGGGCGCCGAGCGCGGCATAGGCCGCGAGCATCAGTTCGCGGAAGCTGCGTGCATGGCCCGTGCCGACGTTGAACAGTCCGCTGACCGATGGCGTCGCCCACAACCACATCATGACCCGCACGACGTCATCGACATAGATGAAGTCGCGGCGCTGGTCGCCGTCGGCGATACCGTCACGATGCGACTTGAAGAGCTGCACGACGCGTCCGGCCCGAATGTCGTCGAACTTCTTGGCGAGCACGCTCATCATCGCGCCCTTGTGGTATTCGTTGGGCCCGAACACGTTGAAGAACTTCAACCCGGCCCATTGCGGCGGCAGCTTGCCCCCGCTTGCCGCCCGCTCCATCACCGCGAGATCGAACAGGTGCTTGCTCCAGCCGTAGAGATTCATCGGCTGCAGCCGCCGCAGCGCCGCAAGCGAAGGATCGTCGACGAAGCCTTGCTTGCCGTCGCCATAGGTGGAGGCGGACGAGGCGTAGATGAACGGCGTCGGATGCGCCGTGCACCAGTCGAGCAGCCGCAGCGACAGGCGGAAATTGGTCTCGATGACGAGATCGCCGTCGGTTGCGGTGGTCTCCGAGATCGCGCCGAGGTGGAACACAGCCTCCAGCCGGCGGCCCTGCAGCCATGCCATCAGGTCGCCCGGCGGAACGATATCGGTAAGCTGCCGCTTGGCGAGATTGCGCCACTTGCCCTCGCTGCCGAGCCAGTCACATACGACGACGTCGGTCCGCCCGGCAGCATTGAGCGCCGCAACCAGATTCGATCCGATAAACCCGGCGCCGCCGGTTACCAGCAGCATGCTCTCTCCTCTCGACGCGGCGGACCCGAATACGGTCCAAAAGCCGCCGAGACGCTTTACCTGACTGCGGGGAGCGGCTAACCACTAGCCCCCGGCCCAATCGAGGACCGCACCAGATCACGCCATGAACATTGAATCCGAACCATTTTTCGGCCCGGTTGAGGCAGCGGACGAAAGACCCCTGCTGATCGTGCCCTATAACTGGATCGGTGATTTCGTGCGCGGTCATACCGTGGTCCGCGTTGCGAAGCAACGGTGGCCCAACCGGCCGATCGACATCCTCACCACCCCGCTATGCGCGCCATTGCTGGATTATATGCCCGGGGTGCGGAAAGGCATCATCCATGACCTGCCGCGCTCGCGCCTGGCGCTGGGCCGGCAGGGCCGCCTGGCCGCCATGCTGCGGGCGGAACAGTATGGCACGGCCCTGATCATGCCGCGGACCTGGAAATCGGCGCTGGCGCCGGCGCTCGCGGGCATTCCGGAGCGGGTCGGCTTCGTCGGCGAGGTCCGGTTCGGGCTGGTCAACCGCTGGCGCTGGGGCGAGCGGGCCCTGCCCCGGCTCATCGACAAGAATGCCATGCTGGCGCTGCCAGCGGCGGCCGCGCGGCCGGCACGCTGGCCGGTGCCGCAGTTGCAGGTTCCCGCGGACGAGATCAGGGCCTGGCAGCACAAGAACGGGCTGAGCCGCGAGCGGCTGGTGATGCTGGCCCCCGGCTCGGTGGGCGCCCACAAGCGCTGGCCCGGCTATGCGGAACTGGCACGGGCGCTGGCGGCCGAGGGCGTGACCGTCGGCGTCGTGGGCGGCCCCGGCGAGACCGAGGCGGCTCGTGAGATCGTCGCCGCCGGTGGCTCCGACGTTCATGACCTCACCGGCAGCGACCTGCGGCAGGCCGTATTGGCGATTGCCGCTGCCAACCTCGCCGTCTCCAACGATTCCGGCCTGATGCACGTCGCCGCCGCCACCGGCACGCCGACCATCGGCATCTTCGGCCCGACCAGCCCCTGGCACTGGGCCCCGCTCAATCCGCTCGCCGCAGCCGTGCAGCCGGCCGCGCTGCGGGGAACCGAGATGCCGTACCATTCCATCGCCGCCCGGGACGATGATTCCTACATCCGCAGCATCCCCGTCGACGATGTTCTGGAAGCCGTGCAGTCGGTACTGGCCCGCGGCAACCAGCAGAGCGCCTCATGACCGATCGGGCCGCCCGGCCGGCCGCCTTCCTCGATCGCGACGGCGTGCTCAATCGCGACGACGGCTATATCGGCACGCGGGAGCGGATACACTGGATGCCCGGCGTCGCCACAGCGATCCGAACGCTGAACAACGCCGGCTATTGGGTGTTTGTGATCACCAATCAGTCCGGTGTCGCACGCGGAATGTTCAGCGAAGAGGACGTTCGCCATCTCCACGGCTGGATGCGGGACGAGCTACAGCGTCAGGGCGCCCGGATCGATGACATCCGCTTCTGTCCGCACCATCCGCAAGGCGTGGTGGCGGGCTACGCCGGAGACTGCGACTGCCGCAAGCCGAAGCCCGGCATGCTGTTGGACCTGATGCAGGCATGGCCTGTCCAGCGTCAGGGCAGCTTCGTCATCGGGGACAAAGCCAGCGACATCGCCATGGCGGAAGCCGCCGCATTGCCGGGCTTTCTGTTCGAAAACGGCGACCTCGCGGCTTTCGTCGCTGATGTCCTGCGCGAGGTGAATCGGAAGCCGTTACCTTGAAGGCTCACGATGACGCCGTCGGACAACCTCATGTCATCATGCGCTCCGCAATCAGCCGCTCTGCCGCCTCGATCGCTCGCGCGAAACCGGGATACTCTCCCCTGGCGCCGAGGATCTCGATCGGCCCCGGTCCGACCGGTCCGGTGAGCTTGGGATCGGTCGCGATGAAGATGCCGATCAGCGGCACCGCGTAGGCGGCCGCGAGATGCAGCAGCCCGGTATCGACTCCGACCACCAGCGATGCACCCGCAATCACCCGCGCGGTCTCATCCAGCGGACGCCGCGGCAGGACCTCGCTGCCCTCGATTGCCGCGGCAAGCCGCTCGCTGCGCACACGCTCGGCCTCCGTGCCCCAAGGCAGACGCACCCCGAGCCCACGCTGGCGCAACGCCCGGCCGAGACCGATCCAGTCGGCCTCGCGCCACTCCTTGCGCTCGCGCGACGTCCCGTGCAGCAGCAGCGCATAGGGTGCCGACACCGGAGAGCTCTGCCGCGAGAGGCCGTATTCGATGACGGGCATGGGCGCGAAGTCGAGCGACAGGCCCGCCAGCGCCCGATTCCGCAGCACCGCATGCTGATCCTTCCCGACAGCATGGCGCACATCATAGAAGACGGCAGCGAGAGGTTCGCGGATGCTGCGGGTATCATAGCCGTGCCGCTCGCCGCAAGCCTGCGAGGTCAGCAGAGCGGAGCGCAACAGGCCCTGAGTATCGACGATCCGATCATAACGGCGCTCACGCAGGCGGCGGCGGAATTCGCCAATCTCGCGCCATGTGGCGGGGGACAGCAGCGCCCCGCGCCAGCGCCGGGTCGCCACCGCGATCACCTCATCGACGCCGGGATGGAGGCGCACCAATGGTGCGAATGCCTCCTCGACGGCCCAGTCGATACGGGCCTGGGGCCAGCGGCGGCGCGCCGCGGTAACGGCCGGCATATTGTGCACGACATCGCCGAGCGACGAGGTTTTGACAAAAAGCACCGAGTTCATTGTTGGCAAGGGCCCGCTCGCCCGGGTTCCAGTCAGGTTTTGGCAACCATAAGCATGTTTCACCGCCCGGATCACACCGAATCTGATGATCCCGGGGATCGCTTTACCTTGTCTGCACCGCCGCGGCGATAGCTTCGGCCGGTATTGACGCGATGCCTCGCCTTCCGGCGCGGCCGATGCGGAAAGGAATGATATGAGCGTGCTGGTCACCGGCGGCGCCGGCTATATCGGCAGCCACATGGTTCTCGCTTTGGCTGAAGCCGGCGAGCGCGTGGTGGTGATCGACAACCTGTCGACGGGCTTTGCCTCCGCCCTGCCGGAAGGTGTGCCGCTGGTGGTGGGCGATGCCGGCGACGAGGCGCTGGTCAGCCGCATCATCGACGAGCGCGCCGTCGACGCTATCATTCACTTCGCCGGTTCTGTGGTGGTGCCGGAGTCGATCCGCGATCCGCTGGGCTACTACCGCAACAACACCATGACCACGCTCAGGCTGCTGAATGCCGCGGTCAAGAGCAACGTGCGCCATGTCATCTTCTCCTCCACCGCAGCGGTCTACGGCAATCCGGAGCATATCCCGGTGACCGAGGACGCGCCGACGCGACCGCTGTCGCCTTATGGCACCTCGAAGCTGATGAGCGAGATCATGCTGCACGACACCGCCGCTGCGCACGGCCTGCGCTTCGTCGTGCTGCGCTATTTCAACGTGGCTGGCGCCGACCCGCAGGCGCGGATCGGCCTCTCCACCGAGGGCGCGACGCATCTGCTGAAAATCGCCGTCGAGGCCGCCACCGGCCAGCGTGACGGCATCGACGTCTTCGGCACCGATTATCCGACGCCGGACGGCAGCTGTATCCGCGATTTCATCCATGTCAGCGATCTGGTGCAGGCCCATCGCGCTGCCCTCACCTATCTGCGCCAGGGTGGAACCTGCATCACCCTGAACTGCGGCTATGGCCGCGGCTATTCGGTGCTGGAGGCCATCGCGGCGGTGCGCGAAGTGGCGGGGCACGATTTCCCCGTCCGGTATGCCGCGCGGCGACCCGGTGACATCGTCACCATGGTCGCCGATACCCGCCTGATCCGCGCCACGCTGGACTGGACGCCGCAATATGACAATCTGCGGACCATTGCGGCGCATGCGCTGGCCTGGGAGGCCAAACGCACCAGCGGCCTCGCTGCCATGGCATCGCGTTCCTGACCTGGAGTGCTGGTGAAACTTCCGTTTTCGGCTTGAAAAAGCCGCCCATAGCAGGCAATGAAGCGGACGTTTTCGCTGGCAACCCGGACGTGTGCGGGGCCTTCCCACACGTCACTGGAACGCGGATGACCGATACACCCCGCAAGATCACCGACGACCCCTATGGCGCCGCGATTCTGATCCGACGCCTCGTCAGCGAGCAGGCCGTAGCCTATTGGCGGCGCTATCTGCTGGCTTTCGTGCTGATGGCGATCGCTGCAGCCGCCACGGCCGCCGCCGCCTACCTGCTCGGCGAGGTGATCAATCAGGCCTATGTCGACCGCAACGTGAGGGGGATCTTCACGCTGTCGCTGGTGGTGCTCGTCATCTTCATCGTCAAGGGCGCCGCGACGTACGGCCAGTCGGTGATCCTGTCGCAGATCAGCAATGCCATTCTGGCCAACAACCAGCGCCGGCTGTTCGCCAAGCTGATGAGCGAGAGCATCGGCTTCTTCTCGCAGCGGCATACGTCAGAGTTCCTGGCTCGTCTCACCGCCGGCGCGACCTCGGTGACCCAGGTGCTCACCCTGTTGATCAATGCGGTCGGCCGTGACCTGCTGTCGCTGATCGGGCTGGTCACCGTGATGGTGATGCAGGATCCCTACATGTCGCTGCTCGGCGCGCTGGTGGCGCCGCCGGCCATGATCATGTTGCGCAAGCTGGTGAAGCGCATCAAGGGGCTCGCGCACAGCCAGTTCCACGGCACCGCCGACATCCTGGAGACGATGCAGGAATCGCTGCAGGGCATCCGCACGGTAAAGGCTTTCACGCTGGAACAGACCATGCGCGAGCGCATCGATGTCAGCATCAGTGCGGTGGAACGCGACTCCAACAAGATGGCCCGCGTCTCGAACCGTTCCAGCCCGTTGATGGAGACTCTCGGCGGTTTCGCCATCGCTGGCGGCTTGATGTATGGCGGCTATCGCGTGGTGGCGATGGGTGCGACACCCGGCCAGTTCTTCTCCTTCCTCACTGCCTTTCTCCTGGCCTATGAGCCGGCGAAGCGGCTCGCGCGCCTCAATATCGATCTGAATGCCAGTCTGATCGGCGCCCGCAAGCTGCTCGAGATCATCGACAGTCCCGCCAGCGAACCGGACGACAGCGACAAGCCCCCGCTCGCGCTGACCGAGGCGCGCGTCGAACTGCGCGACGTCAGCTTCGCCTACCGGCCCGGCGAGCCGGTGCTGAAGCGGATGAGTTTCGTCGCCGAGCCCGGCAAGACCACGGCGCTGGTCGGCCCGTCCGGCGGCGGCAAGTCCACCGTGCTGGCGCTGCTGCTGCGACTTTACGAAATCGATAGCGGCGAAATCCTGATCGATGGCCAGAATATCGCGGCTGTATCGCGCCGCTCGCTGCGGCAGCAAACCGCCTATGTCGGGCAGGACGTCTATCTGTTCCGCGCCACCATCCGCGACAACATCGCGTTCGGCAAGCCGGGCGCGACCGACGCGGAGATCGTCGCCGCAGCCAAGGCCGCCTGCGCCCATGACTTCATCATGAGTTTTCCGCAGGGCTACGACACGCCGGTCGGCGAGCACGGCACCCAACTGTCGGGCGGCCAGCGGCAGCGCGTGGCCATCGCGCGCGCGCTGGTGAAGAACGCGCCGGTCATCCTATTGGATGAAGCCACGGCCTCACTGGATTCCGAATCCGAACGGCAGGTGCAGGAAGCGATCAACCATCTGTGCCAGGGCCGCACCACTATCGTCATCGCCCACCGGCTGCACACGATCATGAACTCGGACGCGATCCTCGTGGTCGAGGGCGGCGAGATCGTCGAGCGCGGCCGCCATGATGATCTGCTGCGCCAGAACGGCCGCTATGCCTCGTTCTTCCGCCTGCAGCAGCGCGAGACCCCATCGCTGGCAACGGTCGCAGCATCAGCTTAGCGCTACATCCGCTTGGCCACTTCTTCGAGCATCACTTCGGTAGCGCCGCCTCCTATGGTGAGAATGCGGGCGTCGCGCGCCATACGCTCGATCGGCGTTCCAATGATAAAGCCGGTCCCGCCGTGCAGTTGCAGACAGCCATGCACGACCTCCTGCAAAGTTTCGCAGGCAAAGGCCTTGAGCATCGAGACCTCACGCACCACATCTTTGCCCTCGTCGATCATCTGCGCACAGGAATAGACCAGCGATCGGGCGGCCGCCGCTTTTGCGGCCAGCCACGCGATCTTGTTGCGCACCACCTGCTGATCCCATAGCGAGCGGCCGAAGGCCTGGCGCTGACGCACATAATCGATCGTGAGGTCGATTGCCTTGGCGCATTGCCCGACGCTCATCGCCCCGGCCACCAGCCGTTCGTTCTGGAAGGTGCTCATGATGTAGTAGAAGCCCTTGCCCTCCTCGCCGAGGAGGGCGTCCGCAGGCACCCGCAGGTCATCAAAGAACAGTTCGGCTGTATCCGACGCGCGCCAGCCGTGCTTCTCAAACTGGTGCGTGACCTTCAGCCCGGGATTTCCCTTCTCGACGATGAACAGCGAGATACCACGGCTTCCCTTCGCTGCAGGATCGGTCCGGCACGCGACGATGTAGATATCGCCATGAACACCATTGGTGATGAAGGTTTTCGAACCGTTGATCAGCCAGCCGTCACGATCGCGAACCGCCCGGGTCTTCAGCCCGGCGACATCAGAGCCCGCATGGGGCTCGGTCACACAGATCGCACCGACCTTCTCGCCGGCGCAGGCGGCCGGAAGGTAACGCTGCTTCTGCTCGTGAGTGCCGCGATGGGCGATATGGGAGATCGACATATCGCTGTGCACCGTCAGCGCCGCCGTCACTCCACCAAAACTGCCGCGCCCCAGTTCCTCGCCGAACACCACCGATGACATCGCGCCAAGACCGCTGCCGCCGTATTCCACGGGATGCCGCATCCCCAGCAGGCCTAGCTTGCCGAGATCGCGAAATACATGCCGCGGCACCACACCGGCCTTTTCCCACTCCTCGCCCAGCGGAAGGATTACCTCGCTGACGTAGCGCTGCACTTGAGCGCGGATCAGCCGCAAATCGTCGTCGAGCAGGTCCGGTTCATTGAAAGTGAATTCGGTCATCTAGTCGTCCTTTGGTGAGCCGGGCAGCATTGAGCCAGGGTGCGCATGCTTCGAACGAGGCTGTGGTTTCCGCCGGTGCAGCCGGAGCAACCTTCTCGATGGTGATGCTCACCTCATGGCCTGTATCGAAAGGCAGCGGCGGAGAAAGCTGCCCAGCGAGTCAATCGCCAGCCCCGCTTCCGGCAGTTCCTCGGGGAACTGCTGGAAGACATGGATCATTCCCGCCCAAATCTCGAGCGTGACCGCGCAGCCTGCCTGTTCCGCCTTGTGCGCGAAGTCTCGACTGTCGTCGAGAACGGTTTCCCGCTCGCCGACCTGCATCAGTAATGGCGGCAATCCTGGGAGGTCGGCAAACAAAGGCGAGATACGGGGATCTTGGGGATCGTCGCCCTCGTCAAGGCAGTTGTCTGCCATGGCCAAGATCATCCGCCGCTGATGAATCGGGTCCAAGGCCGCACGACTGTCATAGCTTGCACGCGATGCCGAAAGGTCGGTCCAGGCCGACATCGTGGCAATGGCCGCGGGTATCGGCTCTCCTGCGTCGCGCAGCGCCAGAGCCAGTGTCAATGCGAGGCCGCCACCAGCGGAATCTCCGACCAGCGCGATATCGTGCGCCGCGTGCCCCTGCCTGAGCAACCAGCGATAAACCGTCAAAGCATCGTCCCGCGCCGCCGGAAAGCGGTGCTCGGGAGCCAGACGATAATCAACCCCGAGAACGCTACAGCCACTCGCCGCAGACACTCGGGCCATCAGATCGCGATGCGACCAGAGCGAGCCGACGCGAAATCCGCCGCCGTGAAAATAGAGTGCGACCTTGTCCATCCGGGCGCCGGGGGCCCTGATCCATGCAGCGGCCACCCCATCCGCGAGCAGGAGCTGCACCGTCGCGGGTGCCGTCCCGGACGCGAACAACGCATCCCAATCGCGCCGCATCTGCGCATTGGACGTCGAACGGCTCCAGCCACTGTAGG
>Ga0180217_1003263_pt1 | contig 13901 bp, 13 predicted proteins | sample eDN3rd37CBELigOP_FD_128521 | JGI IMG/M metagenome (GOLD analysis project Ga0180217, IMG submission 128521) | Enriched Organic Plus compost microbial communities from Emeryville, California, USA - eDNA 3rd pass 37_C BE-Lig OP (version 2) (version 2) ... | reverse complement strand
GGCTGATGCGACGTTACGGATCGCCCTCCGCCCAGGTCCTGCACTGCTCGGTGGATGCCACGGCGTACCAGCCGCTCGATCTGCCGCTGCGCTGGGACATGAGTTATCTCGGCACCTACAGCGCCGACCGTCAGCCGAAGCTGGAACGGCTGCTGCTGGAGCCCGCCCGGCGTGCACCGAATCTCCGCTTCGTCGTGGCCGGGCCGCAATACCCGGCCGACATCGCATGGCCGCCGAATGTCGAGCGGCTGGAGCATGTGGCGCCCGACACGCATCCCGCCTTCTACGCGGCGAGCCGCTTCACGCTGAACGTCACCCGCGAGGACATGGTCCGCTCCGGGTACAGCCCGAGCGTGCGGCTCTTCGAGGCTGCGGCCTGCGCGACGCCGGTCATCTCCGATCGCTGGGACGGCATCGATGCGCTGTTCCGTCCGGGCGAGGAGATCCTGCTCGTCGAAACGGCGGAGGAGGTGCTCGCCGCGCTATCGGATCTGACCGAACCGAGGCGGCGGGCCCTGGGAGCGGCGGCCCGGCGGCGGGTGCTGGCGGAGCACACGGCCGAGCATCGGGCCGCGGAACTGGAGGTGCACCTGCTCGGGGCCATCGCTCGGGCGCGGCGCGCGGAGGAGACACTGGCCCCATGAGGAACGGCAAGCGGAGGTTGGTCGTGGTCGCGGGCGGTGCGGGCTTTCTCGGCTCGCATCTCTGCGATGCACTGCTGGCCGAAGGCGCACAGGTGCTCTGCGTGGACAGCCTGGTCACCGGCCGGCGAGCCAATCTGCGGCATCTGGAACGCGATCCAAGATTCGACCTGGTCGAGGCGGATATCGTCAACCCCCTGCCGGCGCACCTCATGGCGGGCCGCAGGGAGATCGACGCGGTGTTCAACCTGGCCTGTGCCGCCTCTCCGGCCCACTACCAGGCGGACCCCGAGCACACGCTGCTGACCTGCGTGGTCGGCACGCGCAACCTGCTGCGCCTGGCGGAGGCGCATGGCGCGCGCTTCCTGCAGGCCTCCACGAGCGAGGTGTATGGCGACCCGGAGATCCATCCGCAGGCGGAGGACTACTGGGGCCATGTGAACCCCACCGGCCCCCGCGCCTGCTACGACGAGGGCAAGCGCGCGGCCGAGACCCTGGCCTTCGATTACGCCCGCGCCGGCCGGGCCGAGGTGCGCGTCGCCCGCATCTTCAACACCTATGGGCCTCGCATGCGCGCGGATGACGGCCGCGTGGTCTCGAACGTCATCACCCAGGCACTGGCCGACGAGGACATCACGGTCTATGGCGATGGCAGCCAGACCCGCTCCTTCTGCTATGTGGACGACCTGGTGGAAGGGCTGATGCGGCTGGAGGCGCTGAAGGGCCGGCCGCCGGGCCCGGTCAATCTCGGCAACCCCACCGAGCTCTCGGTCTGCGAACTGGTGGAGCAGGTGATTGCCCTGACGGGCTCGCGTTCCACCGTCGTGTACCGGCCGCTGCCGACGGATGATCCGCGACGGCGCCGGCCGGACATCATGCTGGCGCGCCGGATGCTCGGCTGGTCCCCGCGCGTGCCACTGGAGGTCGGGCTGAAGAGCACCATCGAATGGTTCGCCGATGAGGGCGGGCGGCGCGGGACGATTCGCATGCCGGCGAATGACGATGCGCGACCGACCGTCGCTGCCGGGCAGCGCCTGCCGCAGGCCGGGGGCATGATCGCCCATGCCAGGAGCCGTCCGGGCTGAACGCCGCCCGTCCGGCAGCCGTGATGCGAGCGGTGCCCGCGACCGCTGCTGGGTGATGCGGGGGACCGCTCAGCAGGCGATGGCATAGGCCGGCCGGCGCGGATCGGCGCCGGCGGCGAGCATGCCCCGCTTCGGATCGGTCAGCACCACCTCGACCGCCCCGGCCAGCCAGGTGCGGTCGGGCCAATCCTTCATGGCGTGGCCTCGGGCCGCCAATGTATCGCGCGTCTCCTGCGGGATCCGGCTCTCGGCCGCCAGGCGACCCGGGAAGTACTCGAAGGGCGCGAAGCTGGAAGGGAAGGAGTAGCTCGCGACGCGTGGCGCCTCGATGGCCTCCTGTACCTCTATGCCAAAATGGAGGATGTTCAGCATGACCTGCAGCATCGCCTGGATCTGCACGTCGCCGCCTGGTGTTCCGAAGGGCATCACCCCGCCCTCGCGCGTCACCACAAGGGCGGGATTCGGCGTCAGGCGGGGGCGCTTGCCCGGCGCGACGCCGCAGGGATGCCGTGGGTCCGGCCGGCTCTGGCTGCCGCGAGGCGAGGGGATGATGCCGAGGCCCGGCACCACGGGCGCGCTCCAGGAACCGTCGGAGGGCGTGGCGCTGAAGGCATTGCCCCAGCGGTCCACCGCGCAGCAGTAGGAGGTATCGGCCTCCGTCATCGGCACGGCCGCCGGTGCCGCTTCCGGCAGCCGGGTGCCGGGGCCGAGGATCGGCTCCGGCATGGCGGGCCGGGCATGCGCCGGGTCGATGCCGCGCAGCCGTGCGGCCAGATGCGCTTCCGACAGGAGGTGGTCGAGCGGCACCTCCACGAAGGCCGGGTCGCCGAAATGATATTCGCGGTCGGCCATGGCGGCCTTCACGCATTCGGCGAACACGTGCAGGTAGCCCGGGCTGTTGTGTGCCAAGCCATCGAGGCCGGCCTTCTCCATCAATAGCAGCGCCTCGAGCAGGGCCGGGCCCTGGCACCAGGGGCCGCAGGTGATCACCTCATGCCCCCGCCACAGGCGCCGAACCGCGGGCTCCAGGCGTGAGCGGAAGCCGGCCAGGTCTTCCATGGTGAGGTACCCGCCCTCCCGCTGCATGAAGGCAGCGATCTCGCGGGCGATGTCGCCGCGGTAGAATGCGGCGCGGGCGGCGGCGAGGCCGGCCAGGCGCCCCTGCCCCGACGCTCGCTTCTCCTCGTCCGCCATGTACTGCAAGGTGCGGGCGAGGTCGGACTGCACGAATTTCTCGCCTGGGGCCGGCCGGCGGCCGCCGGGAAGGAAAATGGCGGCGTTCGAGGGCCAGCGGGCGTAGTCCGCCTCGTGGTCGCGGATGTTCTCGGCCAGGATGTCGTAGACGGCGAAGCCGTCCCGGGCGTGGCGGATGGCATGCGCTGCCACCTCGCCGAAGGACATGGTGCCGTGGCGCTCGAGCGCCGTGATCCAGGCATCCGGGGCCGCGGGCACCACGGTGCGCAGCACGCCGGTCGGGATCCGTCCGCCATGCTCCCGCATGAACAGGTCGGGCGGCAGGGAGCGTGGCCAGTGGCCGAGGCCGGCGATGGTTTCCACCGTGCCGTCGGCCTTGCGGATCAGGATGGGGGCGACGCCGGCCGGGTTCACGAAATCCGGCAGCACCACGCCGAGAGTGATCCCGGCCGCGCAGCCCGCGTCGATGGCATTGCCGCCCGCCTCGAGCACCGCGAAGCCGGCGGCCGCGGCCAGGTAATGGCCGGCGGAAACGGCGTGGCGCGTGCCGTGGAGCGTGGGACGGGTGGCGAGCATGGGCGGCTCTCCCTGCGGGCAGGGAAGGGTCCCGCCCCGGGCCCCCCCTGTCAACGACGGCCTTGCCGGCGGAGAATGGCTGCGACGCTGAGGAAAGGATCGTCATGAGCGACGCGCCCGTGCTGATTTCGCTGGATGACCGCGGCATCGCCACCGCCACCCTGAACCGGCCGCAGGTCGGGAACGCTTATAACGGTGCGCTGCTGGATGCCTTGATCTCCGGGCTGGATACCCTGGCTGCAGACCCGGCAGTGCGGGCCCTGGTGGTCCGCGGAGCGGGCCGGCACTTCGCCGCCGGCGCGGACCTGACCTGGCTGGCCGAGGTGGCGGAGTACCCGCCCGAGGCGGCGTTCCAGGCCTCCCTCGCCACCACCACGGCGATGCAGAAGCTGAACGAGTTCCCCCATCCGACGCTGGCCGTGATCCGGGGGGCCTGCTTCGGCGGCGGCTGCGGCATCGCCTGTTGCGTGGACGTGGCGCTGGCGGTGCCGGAAGCGATCTTCGGTCTGACGGAAGTGCGGGTCGGGGTCTCCCCCACCCCGATCTCCACCCACATGGTCCATGCCATGGGCCTCAGGCACACGCGGCGCTACGCCCTGACCGGTGAGCGCTTCGGGGCGGCCGAGGCACTGCGCATCGGCCTAGTGCACGAGGTGGTGCCGCCGGAGGAGATGGAGGAGCGGCTGGCTGCGGTGCTGGAGGAGGTGCTGCTGGCCGCCCCAGGGGCCGTGACGGTGACCAAGTCCTCCTTCCTCGGGGCCAATGGACTGACACTGGATGCGCGCCAGATGGCGCTGCTGGCCCATGAGGGCTGGATGCAGCGCGCCTCGGCCGAGGGAAAGGAGGGGCTGCGGGCCTTCCGCGAGAAGCGCCGGCCCGGCTGGTACCGGGAGGCCTGACCGGCCGCCGAATTCGCTCCGGAACGGAGGGACAACTGCACTGCTTGTCGAGTTCACTGTCACGGAAGCTTCATCGAACTGCAACCGTCCCGTCGCTCCGTCGCACTAAGGAGGGGCGCGGTGAAGGGGTCCGAGCCCCCATTTCTGCTCAACCAACATGTCGGAGAGAGACGCGTGAACCGACGCTCCCTTCTGGTCGCCGCGACAGCGGCGACGACAGTGCCACTGTTCGGCCGGACCGGCTTCGCCCAGCAGGCCCAGATCACGGGCGCTGGCGCGACCTTTCCCAACCCAGTCTATCAGAAGTGGGCGGAGGCCGCTCGGCCCGCGATCAACGTCTCGTTGAATTACCAGTCGGTCGGCTCCGGCGCGGGGCAGGCGCAGATCCGCAACCGGACCGTTGATTTCGGCGCTTCCGACGCACCGATGAGCGCGGAGCAGCTGCAGCAGAACGAGCTGATGCAGTTCCCGACGGTGATGGGTTCCCTGGTCGCGATCGTGAACCTGCCCAACGTCGCCGACAACCAGATGAAGCTGACGGGCGAGGTCCTCGCGGACATCTACCTCGGCAAGATCACGAAGTGGAACGACCCGCGGCTGGTCGAGCTGAACCGTGACCTGAACCTGCCGAACCTGGCAATCGCGCCAGTGTACCGCGCGGACGGGTCGGGCACGACCTATGTCTGGGTCTCCTACCTCTCGAAGGTGAGCCCGGAGTTCAAGCAGAAGGTCGGCGTCGGCACCTCCGTCCGCTGGCCGGCCGGTACGGGCGCGCGCGGTAACGAAGGCGTCGCCGGCACCGTGCGCAACACCCGCGGGGCCATCGGCTATGTCGAGAACGCCTACGCGCTGCAGAACAACCTGGTATCGACACGGATCCGCAACAAGGCCGGGAACTTCGTCAGGCCGACGCCGGAGAGCTTCAGCTCGGCGGCGGAGAACGCCGACTGGTCGGTGCCGCATTTCGCAGCCGACCTGATCGACACTCAGGGCGCAGACTCCTGGCCGATCGTTTCGCCGACCTTCATCCTGCTGCCGATGAATCCGCAGGATCCCGAGCGCAGCCGGAATGTCATGCGCTTCTTCGACTGGGCGTTCCAGAACGGCGACGACATCGCGCGCCAGCTCGAATACATCCCGATTCCCGACAAGGTGGCGGACGCCGTGCGTCAGGCCTGGACGCAGCAGATCAAGTCCGGCGGCCAGCCGGTCTGGACCGCCTCGCGCTGATCCCTGGCGGCGGGGGCGCTGCCCGGCGCTCCCGCCCCGGCTCTCCTCAGACCACGGAGGCATCGTGTCCCAGGCCACTGCGACCGCAGTCGAGGCATTGCCGGCATCGACGCGCCGCGCTGCGGGCTCTGCCGGCGACCGGGTGTTCGAGGCACTTTGCCGCGGCGCCGGCGTCTTCGTCCTGCTGCTGCTCGGCGCCATCATCGTCGAACTCTTCATCGGCGGCTGGCAGGCATTCCGCACCTTCGGCTTCGGCTTCGTCACCTCCCTCGAATGGGATCCCGTGCAGGAGGTGTTCGGTGCTGGCGTGCCGGTCTACGGCACTATCCTCACTGCCGTCCTGGCGATCATCCTGGCCGTGCCGGTCGCCTTCGGGGTCGCCTTCTTCCTGACCGAGCTGGCCCCCGAGTGGATGCGCCGCCCGGTCGGGACGGCCGTCGAACTGCTGGCGGCGGTCCCCTCCATCATCTACGGCATGTGGGGCTTCTTCGTCGTCGTGCCGGTGATGGCCCGGCACATTCAGCCCGCCATCATCGATACGGTGGGCGAGTTGCCGGTCATCGGCTGGCTGTTCGAGGGGCCGCCCTTCGGCACGGGCCTGTTCACTGCCGCGCTGATCCTGGCGATCATGATCCTGCCCTTCATCGCTGCCACGATGCGCGATGTCTTCGAGCAGGTGCCACCGGTCTTCAAGGAGAGCGCCTACGGTCTCGGCGCCACGCGGTGGGAGGTGATGCGCGGCGTGGTCCTGCCCTACACCCGGACCTCCGTGGTAGGCGGCATCATGTTGGGCCTCGGCCGCGCGCTCGGCGAGACCATGGCCGTGACCTTCGTCATCGGCAATGCCAACCGTATCGCCACCTCGCTCTTCGGGCCGGGCAACACCATCGCCTCGCTGGTCGCGCTGGAGTTCGGGGAGAGCCAGCTCGGCAGCTTGAAGCTCTCTGCGCTCCTGGCCCTCGGCTTCATCCTCTTCGTCATCTCCTTCATCGTGCTGGCGATCTCGCGCTGGCTCCTCCGTCCGCGGCTGAAGGGCTGATCCCATGGCCTCGACCACCTACGCGGCCGCCGCACGGCCCGACAAGGACCCCGTCGTCGCAGCCCGGCTAGGCACGCGGCGCCGACGCGTCGACTCCGTGATACGCATCGCCTGCGTCGCGGCCACGCTGCTCGGCCTCCTCTTCCTCTTCTCCATCCTCGTCACGCTGGCCTGGCGTGGCCTGGACGCGATGACCTTCACCGTCTTTACCGACGTGACGCGGCCGCCGGGCTCCAATGGCGGGCTTCTCAACGCGATCGTCGGCAGCATCATCCAGGTGGTGATCGGCACCGCCATCGGCACGCCCATCGGCATGCTCGTTGGCACCTACCTTGCCGAATACGCGCGGGGATCCGCCTTCGGCAATGTCGTGCGCTTCGTGTCGGACATCCTGCTGTCCGCTCCATCGATCCTGATCGGCCTCTTCGTGTACCAGCTTCTGGTCGTTCCCTTCGGCGGCTTCTCTGGCTGGGCCGGCTCGATAGCGCTTGCGATCATCGTCATCCCGATCGTTGTCCGCACCACCGAGGACATGCTCACGCTGATCCCGAACACGCTGCGCGAGGCGGTGATCGGTCTTGGCGCGCCGAAATGGAAGATGATCACCCTGGTCTGCTGGCGCGCGGCGCTGAGCGGCATCATCACCGGCGTCCTGCTCGCCGTGGCGCGCGTCGCCGGCGAGACGGCGCCTCTGCTGTTCACCAGCCTCGGCAACAATGCCTGGAACACGGACCTGACCAGGCCCTATCCGAGCCTGCCGGTCACGATCTACGCCTATGCGGGCTCGCCCTATGAGGATTGGATCGCGCTGGCCTGGAGCGGTGCGCTGATCATCACGCTTGGCGTGCTCAGCCTGAACATCCTTGCCCGCAGCATCTTCCGTGCGAAGCGCTGAGCGGGGCGACATGACTGGAGGGGACCCGATGCCGAACGCTCAACTCGATGCGGCCACGACGAGCGAGCAGGCCGGCGGCAGCTTCGGCGGCATGCAGGCCCGCTCGACCTCGGTCTTGAACGAGACGGTGCGGATCGCGATCCGGAACCTGGATTTCTACTATGGCGCCAACAAGGCGCTGAAAGCGGTCAACCTCAGCCTGCCCGACCGGCAGGTGACGGGCATGATCGGCCCCTCCGGTTGCGGCAAGTCCACACTGCTGCGCGTGCTGAACCGGATGTACAGCCTCTATCCCGGCCAGCGGGCGGAGGGCGAGGTGCTGCTGGAAGGCCAGAACATCATCGCGCCCGAGGTCGACCTCAATGAGCTTCGCGCGAAGATCGGCATGGTGTTCCAGAAGCCCACGCCCTTCCCGATGACGATCTACGAGAACATCGCCTTCGGCGTGCGGCTGCACGAGAAGCTGCCCAAGGCGCAGATGGACGAAAGGGTGGAGTGGGCGCTGACTCGCGCAGCGATCTGGGACGAGGTGAAGGACCGGTTGCACAGCAGCGCCATGGGGCTTTCGGGCGGGCAGCAGCAGCGTCTCTGTATCGCGCGCACCATCGCCGTGCGGCCGGAGGTGATCCTGTTCGACGAACCGACCTCGGCGCTCGACCCGATCAGCACCTTGAAGATCGAGGAGCTGATCGACGAGCTGAAGCGCGACTTCACGATCGCGATCGTGACGCACAACATGCAGCAGGCGGCGCGCTGCGCCGACCAGGTGGCATTCTTCTATCTCGGCGAGCTGATCGAGGTGGCGCCGGCGGCGCAGCTCTTCACCGCGCCGAAGCATCAGAAGACGCAGGAATACATCACGGGCCGCTTCGGCTGAGCCGAAGGCCATGGAGGCCGCGCGAGACATGCCGGAACACACTGTTCGCAGCTACGAGGAAGAACTCAGGCGGCTCAAGGACATGATCGTCCGCATGGGCGGCCTGGCGGAGCGGCAGGTGGCGGATGCCGCCCTGGCGCTCGTGCGCCGGGACACGGAGCTGGCCTCCGAGGTGGTGCAGCGCGACGTGCAGCTGGACGCGCTGGAGCGCGAGGTGGACAGCTTCTGTGTGCGCCTGCTGGCACTGCGCCAGCCCATGGCGGTCGACCTTCGGCTCATCGTCGCGGCGATGAAGATCTCGCATGATCTGGAGCGCATCGGCGACTATGCACGCAACGCCGCGAAGCGCAGCATCGTGCTGGCGGAGCTGCCGCAGCTCGGCAGCCTGAACGGTTTCAACCGCATGGCGCGGCTGGTGCAGGAGAACCTGAAGGGCGCCATCGACGCCCTGGTGCACGACGATGCCGACAGGGCCGACGAGATCTGGGCGGCCGACGAGCCGGTGGATGACATCTACAACGGCATCTTCCGCGAGCTGCTGACCTTCATGATGGAGGATGCGCGCAACATCACTGCCGCGACCCACCTGCTGTTCGTGGCGAAGAACCTGGAGCGCATCGGCGACCACGCGACGAACATCGCGGAGACGGTGCATTTCGCCGTGAGCGGCGAGGTGCTGGAGGAGGAGCGGCCGAAGGCGGACAACTCCGCCTTCGCCATTGTGCGGCCGCCGGAGCAGGGTGCCTCCGGCTAGGCCCGTATGGGAGAGACAGGCCAAGACGATGCCCGACATGGTCCATGGGGTGGCCAAGCCCGTCATCCTCGTGGTTGAGGACGAGGTCCCGTTGCTGACGCTTCTCCGGTACAATCTGGAGAAGCAGGGCTTCCGCGTGGAGGAAGCCGCCGATGGGCAGGAGGCGCTGATGCGGGTCACCGAGTCTCGCCCGGACCTGGTGCTGCTGGACTGGATGCTGCCCGCGCTCTCCGGCCTCGAGGTCTGCCGCCAGATCCGCCGGCGCCCGGCGACCCGCGACCTGCCGATCATCATGGTCACCGCGCGGACCGAGGACCAGGATGCGGTGCGTGCCCTGGATACCGGTGCGGACGACTACATCAGCAAGCCCTTCGCCATGGACGGCCTGCTGGCGCGCATCCGCGCCCTGCTGCGGCGGTCCGGCACCATCGCGGCGAAGGGCACGCTGATGTACCGCGACCTGACCATGGACCAGGATGCGCATCGCGTGACCCGCGCGGGGCGCCCGCTGCATCTCGGCCCCACGGAATACCGGCTGCTGGAATTCTTCATGCAGCATCCGGGCCGCGTCTTCTCCCGCGAGCAGTTGCTGGACGCGGTGTGGGGCCGCGACATCCATGTGGAGCCCCGTACGGTGGATGTGCACATCCGCCGCCTGCGAAAGGCCATCAACGGCCATGGCGAGGCGGATGTGATCCGCACTGTCCGTTCTGCCGGCTATGCCCTGGACGCAGAGGGGCCCTGACCGCGGCGGCGCGCTGCCCGACCGGGCCGTTCAGAGCGGCGCGCCCGGCGGTGCTCCGGCCGCCGGGCCGCCATCGCGCAGCAGCCGCGCAACCGCGGCGACGCAGCGGGTGAAGGCTGCGAGGTCGCGCCAGCGCGCGTCCGGCGGCACGGTCTGAAGTTCCAGCACGCCGCCGGACGCGCGGATGCCGCCTTCCAGCATCAGGTTGTCGAACAGGTCGAAATCCTCCACGGCCATGCCCTCGGCATCCTCCCAGGCGCCGTCGGGGCGCCGCCGCGCCTCAGGGCCGAGATGCGCCAGCGTCCGGCTGCCGAACCGGGCGGCGACATTGGCATAGCCCAGCACCGGCCGGCCGAGCCCGCGCATCAGCCCCATCTCATAGACCGTACCCGGATCGGCCGAAGGGCCGCGGAAGGGCGTCAGGTTGGCGATCAGCGCGTCGCAGCCGCGGATATGCGCCTCATTGGCCAGGTAGAGCCGGTACCAGGCGGGGGCGCCCGGCATGGGCGCTGCGGCCGGATCATCGGTCGGAAAGACGCCGGTGACGCCGTGTGCGGTACAGACCGCCTTCTTGGCCGCCGCTACATCGGCCGCATCGGCCAGAAACACCTCGGGTCCCGCCAGGTAGATCCGCATGCGTCCCGTGTCGCCGCCTCCGCCGCCGCCGGACTGGAAGGCCCTTGCGGGCGGGGCCGGCGCAGCTTGCAATACCTGCATGGACCTGCAGGTGGAATATGACAACCGGGCGCGCGTGCCCGAGCATCCGGAGATCTTGGCGGGCTGGGCGCGCGACGCTGCCAGCTTCCGCGCCACTTGGGCGGAGGCCGAGCTCGGCCTCGCCTATGGTCCGGGAGAGCGGGAGCGCCTGGACCTCTTCCGCCCTGGTCCGGGTCCTTCCTGGCCCGTCGCGCTCTTCGTCCATGGCGGCTACTGGCAGGCGCTGGACCGCAGCGCCTTCAGCCACATGGCACGGGGGATGCTGGCGCACGGCGTGGCCGTGGCGGTGCCGAGCCATGACCTGTGCCCCTCCGTGCCGCTCGGGCGGATCGTCGAGCAGATTCGCGCCGCTGCAGCCTTCCTGTACCGGCGCCTCGGACGGCGAATCCTCGCCACCGGGCATTCGGCCGGCGGGCATCTCACGGCCATGCTGATGGCGACCGACTGGCGCGCCATGGATCCCGCCTTGCCGCCGGACCTCGTGCCGGCGGGGTTGCCGATCTCCGGCATCTTCGAGCTGGAGCCTCTGCTGCCCACCACCATCGCCACCGCCCTGCAACTGACGCCGCCGGAGGCGCGGGCACTCTCGCCGCGCTTCCTCCCCTGCCCTGGCGGCGCGCTGCACGTCGTGGTCGGCGGGGCCGAAAGCGCGGAGTTCCTCCGCCAAGGCCGCGATTTCGCCACCGCCTGGGGCGGCCACTTCGAGGTGCTGGCGGACCGCAACCACTTCACCGTGCTCGATCCGCTGACGGATCCCGCCAACCCTCTCGTCGCGTGCGCGGCGGCGCTTGCACGGCGATGATGTTTCAAGCTTAAGACAACCCGCAACGGTCGGGAGGCTTCGGGCATGGCTGGGATCGGCAGGCGTGGGCTGTTGGGCGGCGTGGCGGCCGGAGTGCTGGCGCTTCCCGCATTGCATGCACGGGCGCAGGCGCGGGGCGTGAAGATTGGCCTGGTGGCGATCCAGACCGGGCCGCAGGCGGCGCTGGGCACGCATCTGAAGGACGGCTTCATGCTCGGCCTGAAGCACCTGGAGGGTAAGCTAGGTGGCCTCGCGGCCGAGGTGCTGCCGATCGACGATGAGCTGCGCCCGGAGGTCGCCGTCACCAAGGTCCGCGCGGCGATCGAGCGCGACAGGGTGGATTTCGTCGTGGGCGTGGTGTTCTCCAACATCCTCGGCGCGCTGATGCGGCCAGTGACGGAAGCCGACACCTTCCTGATTTCCACCAATGCCGGCGCTTCCACCTTCGCGGGACGCGGCTGCAACCCGTTCTTCTTCACCACCTCCTACAACAACGACCAGGTCCATGCGGTCATGGGTCAGGCGGCGCAGGACGAGAACTACCGTCGCGTCTTCCTGATGACGCCCAACTACCAGGCCGGCCGCGACGCCGTGGCAGGCTTCAAACGCCGGTTCAAGGGCGAGGTGGTGGACGAGGTCTATGTGCCGCTCGACACGCGCGACTTCTCGGCCGAGCTGGCACGCATCGCCGCGGCAAAGCCGGACGCGATCTTCACCTTCATGCCGGGCGGCCTCGGCGTGACGCTGGTACGGCAGTACCGCCAGGCAGGGCTGGCGGGTGTCCCCTTCCTCTCCACCTTCACCGTGGACGAGGCGACCTTGCCTGCGCAGCGGGATGCGGCGCTGGGCTTCTATTCCGCCGCGCCCTGGGCGCCCGACATGAACAACCCGCAGAACCGGCGCTTCGTGGCGGATTTCGAGGCCGCCTACGACTATGTCCCCGCGAGCTATGCAGCGCAGGCCTATGACGGGGCGATGCTGCTCGATTCCGCCATCCGTCGCGTGCGCGGCGATCTGACGGACAAGGTGGCGCTGCGAACGGCGCTGGAGGCCGCGGATTTCCGCTCGGTGCGGGGCAATTTCCGCTTCGGCGCAAACCACTATCCGGTGCAGGACTTCTGGCTGTGCCGGGTGGCGAAGCGCGCGGACGGCAAGTTCCAGACTGAAACGGTGCGCAAGGTGCTGGAGAACGACGTGGATCCCCACGTCGCCGAGTGCCGCATGCGCAGTGCCTGAGCGCGGCGTGGCGGTCGAGCTGCTGCTGGTGCAGGCGCTGAACGGCCTGCAATTCGGTATCCTGCTGTTCCTGGTGGCGGCAGGACTGACGCTGGTGTTCGGGGTGATGGACTTCATCAACCTCGCACATGGCGTGCAGTACATGCTGGGGGCCTATCTCGGCGCCAGTTTCGCCACCGCCACCGGCAGCTTCTGGTTGGGGCTGCTGCTGGCCCTTCCGGCGGCGCTTCTGGTCGGACTTCTGCTGGAATGGCTGGTGTACCGGCACCTCTATGATCGCGACCATCTGCAGCAGGTGCTGGCGACCTTCGGCGTGATCCTGGTGCTCAACGAAGGAGTGAGGGTGATCTGGGGCACGGCGCCGCTGCAGGTGCCGGTGCCGGCGCTGCTCTCGGGCGGCGTCGAACTGATGCCCGGACTGCGGTATCCGGTCTATCGCCTGGCCATCCTCGTCGCCGGCGTCGCGACCGCGGCCCTGCTCTGGGTGCTGGTGGAGCGAACGCGCGCTGGCGCGCTGGTGCGTGCGGGGGCCACGAATGCGCTGATGGTAGCGGCGCTTGGCGTGGATATCCGAAGGCTGTTCATGCTGGTCTTCGGCTTCGGCGCCATGCTGGCGGGCTTCGCCGGCGTGATGGCCGCTCCCATTCTTTCCGTCGAGCCGGGCATGGGCGATGCGCTGCTGATCCTCGCCTTCGTCGTCATCGTCATCGGCGGTATCGGCAGCGTGCGCGGGGCCTTCCTTGCTGCCCTGCTGGTGGGGCTGATCGAGACCCTCGGCAGGTCACTGATGCCGGATCTGATGCGGCTGTTCCTCGATCCGTCCTCGGCGCGGCAGGTGGGCGCGGCGCTCGCCTCCATGCTGATCTATATCGCCATGGCAGCGATCCTGGCGGTGCGGCCGCAAGGCCTGTTCCTGGTCCGGATGGGCTGAGGCGCATGCACTTCCTGCTGCGGGAGGGCGCGCTGCCGTTGCTGCTGTTCGGGCTGCTGGCGGCCGCGCCCTTTCTCGGTTTCGGCCAGGGCTATGCCATGACGCTGCTGGCGCGGGCGATGATCCTCGGCATGGCCGCCATTGGCCTCTCCCTGCTGGTTGGCGGGGCGGGGCTCGTCAGCCTGGGACAGGCCGCCATGCTCGGCGTTGGCGCCTATGCGGTGGTGATCCTGGACGATGCCGGCGTGACGGATGCGCTGGTGGTGCTGCCCGTTGCCGT
>Ga0180217_1003259_pt1 | contig 13913 bp, 10 predicted proteins | sample eDN3rd37CBELigOP_FD_128521 | JGI IMG/M metagenome (GOLD analysis project Ga0180217, IMG submission 128521) | Enriched Organic Plus compost microbial communities from Emeryville, California, USA - eDNA 3rd pass 37_C BE-Lig OP (version 2) (version 2) ... | reverse complement strand
GATGCTGCGCGATCTCGGCGCCGCGTGGCAGGTATGGCAGCACGCTCTCGATGGTCGTCATCAGCTCATCGTCGGGCGTGCGCCGGATGTAATGGCCGTTGAGGTTCTCCAGCTTCGCGAAATCGAATCGCGCGGGCGAGCGGCCGACCTGGGGCAGGTCGAAGGCCGCGATCATTTCCTCGGTGGAGAAGATCTCCTGGTCGCCATGGGCCCAGCCGAGCCGGACGAGATAATTGCGCATGGCGGCCGGCAGATAGCCCATGGCCCGATAGGCATCGACGCCGAGCGCGCCGTGGCGCTTGGAGAGCTTCGAGCCGTCAGGCCCGTGGATCAGCGGGATATGCGCCATGGTCGGCACCTGCCAGCCCATGGCCTGGTAGATCTGGGTCTGGCGTGCGCCGTTGTTGAGATGGTCGTCGCCGCGAATGATGTGCGTGACGCCCATGTCGTGATCATCCACGACCACGGCCAGCATGTAGGTCGGCGTGCCGTCCGAGCGCAGCAGCACGACGTCGTCCAGATTCTCGTTGCGCCAGACGACGCGGCCCTGCACCTGGTCCTCGATCACCGTCTCGCCTTCGAGCGGCGCCTTGAGGCGGATCACCGGCTTGACGCCGGCCGGCGCATCGGCCGGATCGCGGTCGCGCCAGCGGCCGTCATAGAGGCGTGTGCGGCCCTCGGCGCGTGCCTTCTCGCGCATCTGCGCCAACTCCTCGGCCGAGGCATAGCAGCGATAGGCGCGGCCGGCCGCCAGCATCTGCTCAGCCACCTCCCGATGACGCTCCGCGCGCGCGAATTGGTGGATCGCATCGCCGTCCCAATCGAGTCCGAGCCAGCGCAAGCCGTCGAGAATGGCGGCAATCGCCTCATCGGTGGAGCGCTCCCGGTCGGTGTCCTCGATCCGCAACAGCATGCGCCCGCCGCGGCCCCGGGCATAAAGCCAGTTGAACAGCGCGGTGCGGGCCCCTCCGATATGCAGGAAGCCGGTGGGCGATGGCGCGAAGCGGGTGACGACGGGAACAGTCATGATACGGGGAGGGAGGTCCTGAGGCGTTGACGGGTGGCGGCTGGCCCGTGCCGGGGCCGCGTGGTCTCATGAGACGGCGAGCCCATACCACAAAATACATGCCGCCGCGCCCCAGACTTGGCGCGACGGTCCGGATTTGGCAGATAAGCCGATCACCGGGCATGGCGCCAGGGCGAGCAGAGCAGCAGGACGCGATCAAGGCAAAATGACGGCGGATCACACGACAGGCGGGGCGGGGCGCGACTTCATCCGCGATATCATTGCCGCCGATCTGGCATCAGGGCGCCGCTCCGGCGTGGTGACTCGTTTTCCGCCGGAGCCGAACGGCTATCTCCATATCGGCCATGCCAAGTCGATCTGCCTCAACTTCGGCGTTGCCTCCGAATTCGGCGGCCGTTGCCATCTGCGCTTCGACGACACCAATCCGGCGCGCGAGGAGCAGGAGTATATCGACGCCATCCAGCATGACGTGCGCTGGCTCGGCTTCGATTGGGGCGAGCATCTTCATCACGCCTCCGATTATTTCGAGCAGCTTTATGACTGGGCTGAAATCCTCATCAAAGCCGGCAAGGCCTATGTGGACGACCAGTCTCCGGAGGAGATGCGCGAGGCGCGTGGCACGCTGACCCAACCGGGCCGCGACAGCCCGTTCCGCGATCGCGGCGTCGAAGAAAACCTCGATCTGTTCCGCCGCATGCGCGCCGGCGAGTTTCCGGACGGCGCGCGCGTGCTGCGCGCCCGGATCGATATGGCGTCCGGCAACATCAATCTGCGCGATCCGGTGCTCTACCGCATTCTCAACGCGCCGCATCCGCGCACCGGCACGGCCTGGAGGATCTATCCGAGCTACGATTACGCGCACGGTCAGTCCGACGCCATCGAGGGCATCACGCACTCCATCTGCACGCTGGAGTTCGAGGATCACCGGCCGCTCTACGACTGGCTGATCGAGAACCTGCCGGTGCCGTCGCGACCGCGCCAATACGAGTTCGCGCGGCTCAACATGACGCATACCGTTCTCTCCAAGCGGGTGCTGACCCGGCTGGTTCGCGAGGGGCACGTGTCGGGCTGGGACGATCCGCGCATGCCGACGATCGCGGGCCTGCGCCGCCGTGGCGTGCCGCCGGAGGCGGTGCGGGACTTCATACGGCGGATCGGTGTGGCCAAGGCCAACAGCGTGGTCGATGCCGGCCTTCTGGAGTTTTCCATCCGGGAGGCGCTCAACGCGTCCGCCCAGCGCCGCATGGCGGTGCTGCGTCCGCTCAAAGTCGTGATTGAGAATTACGAGGGCGACGGCGAGGAGTTGGACGCGATCAACCATCCCGACGATCCCGATGCCGGCGCACGTAAAATCCGCTTCGGCCGCGAGATCTTCATCGAGCGCGACGACTTCATGGAGAGTCCGCCGAAGAAGTTCTTCCGGCTCTCGCCGGGCACCGAGGTGCGGCTGCGCTATGCCTATTTCATCACCTGCCGCGAGGCGGTGAAGGACGACAATGGCGAGGTGATCGAGCTTCGCTGCACCTATGATCCGGCCACGCGTGGCGGCAATGCGCCCGACGGCCGCAAGGTCAAGGCGACGATCCATTGGGTGTCCGCCGCCGATTCCGTTCCGGCAGAGGTGCGGCTCTACAATCCGCTGTTCCTCGACCCCGATCCCGAGACCGGCGATAACTTCGCCGCCGGCCTCAACCCCAATTCGCTTGAGGTGTTGACCGATGCGCGGGTCGAGCCGACGCTCGCCGCGCACGGAAACGACGACGCGCCGGTGCAGTTCGAACGTCAGGGCTATTTCGCGCGCGATCCGGACTCGATGCCCGGCAAGCCGGTGTTCAATCGCACGGTCGGCTTGCGGGACAGCTACGCCAAGGTGACGGGCAAGTGAGCGTGCGATCCGCCGCGTTCGAGATGACGCCGTCCGGGGCCGAGGGCATTCTGATCCGGCGCTTGCAGGCCGATGATACGGCGGCCTTGCGGGCCTTGCGGCTCGAAGCCATCGAAGGCGAACCCACCGCGTTCAGCTTCTCTGGCTCGACCTGACCGGCGGGGCACCGTAGCCCTCGGCGCCGGCTCGTGTACCATGGTGCTCGGGAACGGGCGTTGGGGTACGCCGGATGGCGGAGTGGGGCGGCGAGCGGCCGAAGGCTGGCGGTCGGGTTGGGACATGGCCTGATGGCAGGGCATCCCGGCGCCGGCGCGGCGCCCGGGTTGTCATCCGGCCGGATCTTCTGGCGAGGTTCGATCCGCTTGTCGCGCGGCTGAGCACCTGGATCGCCGCGGAGCGCGGTCCTGGCCGGCTTGTGCATTGGCTGCCGGTCGCGTTTGGATCGGGGATCGCGCTCTATTTCACGGCGGATCACGAACCGCAGCTTTGGGCAGGCTTCGTCCTGACGATCCTATGCGGCGTGATCGCCTTCGCCGCGCGACGACGTTCCGCGGCTTTGACGATTGCCTTGCTGATCACGGCCGGCGCCGCGGGCTTCTCCGCGGTGACGTTGAAGAGCGCGTTGCTCGCCCAGCCGGTGCTCAGCACGTCGGCGTGGAATGTCGAGGTCGCGGGATATGTCGAGGCGCGCGAACAACGCGAACGCTCCGATCGCATCGTCGTTCGTGCCATCAAGGTCGAGAGCCCGCGCATCCGTGAGCAGCCCACCCGCGTGCGCGTGGCCCTTCGCAACGGCACCGCGCCGCCGGTCGGGTCCTATGTGACGTTTCGCGCCCGCCTCGGGCCACCGACGCCGCCCGTCCGCCCGGGCGGTTACGACTTCGCCCTCAATCTCTACTTCCAAGGCATCGGCGCAACGGGTTTCGTCCTTGGCGCGATCACCACAGCCCCGCCGCCACGGAGGGCGAGCACGAGTCTGGACGTGGCCACAAAGGTAGCGGCGCTGCGCGATACCATCGATCAGCGCATCCGTGGCGCCGTCGCCGGCGACCGGGGCGCCATCGCGTCGGCGCTGATCACCGGCAAGCGCGATGCCATTTCGGAAGAGGTTCGCCAGGCGATGTATGTGTCGAGCCTCGCGCATGTGCTGGCGATCTCCGGCTATCACATGGCCATGGTGGCGGGCATCGCGTTCTTCGTGCTGCGGGGTCTGCTCGTGGTCGTTCCGGGGCTTGCCACCCGACATCCGGTCAAGAAATGGGCCGCCATCGGCGCGCTCTCTGCGGCGGCATTCTATCTCATCATGTCGGGCGCGGCCGTGGCCACGCAACGCGCCTTCATCATGACCGCCATTGTGCTGATCGGCGTGATGGCCGACCGGCCGGCATTGACGTTGCGCACGCTGGCTTTGGCGGCGTTGGCCTTGCTGGTCATGGCGCCGGAGGCTCTGCTCCATCCGAGCTTTCAGATGTCGTTCGCGGCAACGCTCGCCCTGATTGCCGCCTATGCGAACACCATGCTTTGGAGTACGCGCGCCGATACGCCGCGAGCGGCGCGGATGGCGCTTTGGGGCGGGCGCAAGATGGCAGCGCTGCTGCTGGCTTCGGCGGTGGCAGGGCTGGCGACATTGCCTTATGCGGCGTTTCATTTTCACCGCATCTCGCCGTTCGGCGTTCTCGCCAATTTGCTGGCCATGCCGATCCTCTCCGCCTGGGTCATGCCGGCCGGTCTGATGGCGCTCGTGGCGATGCCGTTCGGTTTCGACGGTCCGCTCTGGCGGCTGATGGGTCTTGGCATCGGCATGGTCATCGCGGCGGCTCGGTGGGTGGCGAGCCTGCCTGGCGCGGATCTGCGGATGCCGGCCTTCGGCACCGGCGCGCTGCTCATCAGCTCGGCGGGGCTCGTTCTGCTATGCCTGATGCGAACGCCGCTGCGATGGTCTGGGGCCGTGATGGCACTGATCGGTTGCGTTTTGGCGCTGCGGTCGGAGCAGCCGGATATTCTGATCGCAAGCGACGGCCAGAGCGTGGCCGTGCGTGGAGCCGATGGCTTGCTGGCGGTGCATCGTGAGCGCGGCAATGCTTTCGTGGTGGAGCAATGGCTTACGGCGGACGGTGACCGGCGTGGGACGGATGATCCGAAAATCGGGGGCGCCATCCGATGCGATGACAGCGCCTGTCTCGCGCCGCTACCGGATGGCCGGATGGTGTCGTTCGTTCGATCCCCGGAGGCCTACGCCGAGGATTGTCGCCGCGCCGTGCTGGTTGTCACGCCGCGCCCCGCGCCGCCGACCTGCAAGACGCAAATCATCGACCGCGGAATGCTGCAAACCCATGGCGCGGTCTCGCTGCGTGTTGATGGTGATGGATTCTCGATGGCCGCGACGCGGCCGCCCGACGTTCATCGACCCTGGATGCCGACGCGCGCCTCTTCGTCGCGCGCGCCGCCGAAGAACGCCCCCGCGAGCCGCGATGCCACGCCGCGGCTGGAGGATCTGGAAGAGGACGAACCTGCGGCTGACTCCGACCAGCCGACCAACCCGAGCAATTTTCTGGACTCAGGTAGGTCCGTCGCGGACGAGGACGGCTGCTTTTGTCTGCAAGCCATCATCTGCAAGCCCCCGCCCGGTCTGCGGGTCAATAACGCCGGAACAGGCCCACCATCTTGCCCTGGATGCGCACCCGTGTGGGCGGCAGGATGCGGACCTCATAGGCGGTGTTCGCCGGCTCCAGTGCGATCGAGGCGCCGCGGCGGCGGAAGCGCTTGAGCGTGGCCTCCTCGTCGTCGATCAGCGCCACCACGATATCGCCCGTGTCGGCGGCCTCGGTCTTGCGGATTAGAACCGTATCGCCTTCGAGAATGCCGGCTTCGATCATCGAATCGCCGCGCACTTCGAGCGCGTAATGCTCGCCCGTTCCCAACATGTCCGGCGGCATGTTGATGGTCTGGCTGCGGGTCTGGATCGCCTCGATGGGGGTACCAGCCGCAATTCGCCCCATCAGCGGGACCGGAACGACATGGCCGCCGGGGGGCTGCGCGGAATCCTCGGCCGGCTGACGGACCTTGCCGAGATTGCCTTCGATGACGCTCGGCGTGAAACGCCTGCGGCCGGCGGGCTGACCGGACTGCTCAGGCATCTTGATGACCTCGATGGCACGGGCACGGTTGGGCAGGCGGCGGATGAAACCCCGCTCCTCCAAAGCCGTGATCAGGCGGTGGATGCCCGACTTCGAGCGCAGATCGAGTGCGTCCTTCATCTCATCAAATGATGGCGGAACGCCCGATTCCGTCAGGCGCTCGTGAATGAAACGCAAAAGCTCGTACTGCTTGCGGGTGAGCATCGGCCTAATTCTCCAGTCTCCGGGACGGCGGTCGCAGGATTTTCACCTTCGGTCGCCCGGGATTGTTCCGAGGTCGAGCCTTCGAAACAAATCATGAACGGACCCTATCTGTTCCACTCATGTTCCGCAACCCTTTAATTTGTCGTGAACAAGTCGAAAGACCGCTAAAACCCGGGCGTAAGCCTAACGATCACGCATGGATCGCCGGCTTTGGCCGCCGGTTCGAAGGGATCACGCACGACGAGGCACCCGGCCTGCGCCAACGCGGCCATCATCGACGAATCCTGGATCGGGAAGGGGGTCGCGATGGGACTGCCATCCGAATCGCTGGACAGCAGCGAGCGCATGTAATCGGAGCGCTCGTCGTTGGCGGGGAGATCGCAGCCGAGCCGCGCGGTCTCTGTCCTGAGTTCGAGGTCCGTGCGGCCAGCCATGCAGCGGATGAGCGGCGCCAGGAACAGAAGCGAGCACACGAACGACGACACGGGATTGCCGGGCAGGCCGAGCACATGCATGCCACCGAGCGTGCCGTGCATCAGCGGACGCCCCGGCCGCAGCGCGACCTTCCAGAACGACAGGTCCAGGCCCTCGGATGCGAGGGCCTTCTGGACGAGATCGTAGTCTCCGACAGAGGCTCCGCCGGTCGTGACGAGAATATCGGCGCCGCTGTCGCGAGCGCGCCGGATCGCGGCCACTGTCTCGTCCAGCCGGTCCGGAACGACGCCGAGGTCGATGGCCTCCGCGCCTTCACTGCGGGCGAAGGCGACGATCGCGAAGCCGTTGGAATAGACGATCTCGCCGGGGCCGGGCGTCGAGCCCGGCGGCACCAATTCATCGCCGGTGGCCAGCACCGCGACCTTGGGGCGGCGATGCACCGGCAGCGTCGGATGGTTCATCGCGGCGGCCAGCATCAGGTCGCGCTCGCTGAGCCTGTGCCCGCGCGGCAGGAGCACCGCGCCTTGCTCGAAGTCGAGGCCGGCGCGCCGGATGTGACGACCCGCGGTCTCCGGCTTCCGGACCGTGACGCGATCGCCGTCGCGCGTCGTGTTTTCCTGGATGATGATCGTGTCGGCGCCATCGGGCACGACGCTCCCGGTGAACAGGCGGGCGGCCTGACCGGATTGAAGGCCTTTGTCCAGCGGATGCCCGGCCGCGCTTTCTCCGATCACATCGAGCGTGACGGGCGTGTTCGCCACGTCCGCCGAACGCACCGCGTATCCGTCCATGGCCGAAAGATCAGCCGGCGGCTGGGTGCGAAGGGAGCGCACGTCTTCCGTCAGGACGCCGCCCATGCATTCGGCCAGTTCGCGGCGTTCCGCGGGCAGCGGCCGCGCATCCTTCAACACGAGATCGCGCGCATCGGCGACCGATAGAAGCGGCGGCTTCACGATTCCCCCTAAGCCTTGTACGTGCCGGAGCGGCCGCCCGATTTCTCGATCAGCCGCACGGCATCGATCTCCATGTCGCGCTGCACGGCCTTGGCCATGTCGTAGATCGTCAGACACGCGACGGACACGGCGGTCAGCGCCTCCATCTCGACGCCGGTGCGGCCGGTGACCTTCACGGTGGCACGCACCACGATGCCGGGCAGCGACGGGTCGGGCACGAGCTCGACCTCGGCCTTGGTGATCGGAAGCGGATGACAGAGCGGGATCAATTCGTGCGTTCGCTTGGCGGCCATGATGCCGGCGATGCGCGCGGTGCCCAGCACGTCGCCCTTCGGCGCGTTGCCGGCGACGATCATGTCGAGCGTGTCGGGTGCCATCAGCACGCGGCCCTCGGCGATCGCCACCCGCTCGGTCTGCTCTTTCGCGGAGACATCGACCATGCGGGCCTCGCCGGTCGGGCCGATATGGGTCAGTTCGGACATGGCGTTACTCCGCGGCCGCGGATGAAGCACGGTCCAGCAACGCGCGAGTCGCGGCCGTCACGTCCGCCTGCCGCATCAGGCTTTCGCCCACGAGAAATGTTTCGATCCCGACCCTGGCCAGGACCGACAGATCGGCCGGCGTTGAAATGCCGCTTTCGCCGATGATGATGCGCTCGCGCGGCACCTTCGGCGCCAGGGCGCGGCTGACATCCAGCGTGGTGTGAAAGGTCTTCAGGTCACGGTTGTTGATGCCGATGAGCGGCGATTTCAGGCGCAGCGCGCGCTCAAGCTCAGCCTCGTTGTGAACCTCCAGGAGCGCGTCCATGCCATAGGCGAGGGCGGCATCCTCCAAGTCTCGGGCGAGCGCGTCGTCGATGGATGCCATGATCAGAAGAATACAATCGGCGCCCCAGGCCCGCGCTTCCGCGACCTGATAGGTATCGAACACGAAATCCTTGCGCAGTGCGGGCAACGAGGTCGCAGCCTGGGCCTGCGCCAGGAATTCCGGCGCGCCTTGAAACGACGGCGCATCGGTCAGAACGGAAAGGCAGGTCGCACCGCCCGCCTCGTAGGCGCGGGCGAGAGATGGCGGATCGAAGTCGGCGCGGATCAGCCCCTTGGAGGGGCTGGCCTTCTTGATCTCGGCGATCAGGGCATAGGCTCCACGGCCCAGCGTCTTGCGAATGGCGGCGGCGAAGCCGCGCGGCGGCTCCTGCGCGCGGGCGTCCGCATCGACCTGTGCGAACGGGCGCGCCTGTTTGGCGGCCGCGATCTCCTCGCGCTTGTAAGCCTCGATCTTGCGCAGAATGTCGGTCATCCCAGCCTCGTTCAAGCGTTGGACACCGCAATCAGTTTCTCAAGTCGCTCCGCTGCCGCGCCTGTCTCGATGGATTTTTGAGCCAGCGCTGCGGCCTCCTTCAAGGTGTCGGCGAGGCCGGCCACGATCAAGGCGGCGGAGGCATTAAAAACGGCCACGTCCCGGTAGGGACCTTTCTCGCCTTTCAACACACCCCTGAGCGCGCGCGCATTGGTCTCGGCGTCGGCACCACGAAGCGCCTCCGATTTGGCCTGTTCGACGCCGATATCGGCCGGGCTGATCTCGAACGTGCGCACGGTGCCGTTCTCCAGCGCCGCCACGGCTGTGGGGCCGACCGTGGTGATCTCGTCGAGGCCATCGGAGCCATGCACGACCCAGACCCGCTCGGACCCCATGTTCTTGGCGACCTGGGCCATCGGCTCGATCCATTGCCGCGAGAACACGCCGATGAGCTGGCGCTTGACGCCGGCGGGATTGGACAGCGGTCCGAGCAGATTGAAGATCGTGCGGGTGCCCAGTTCCACCCGGGTGGGGGCCACGTTCTTGGTCGCCGGATGGTGCGATGGTGCGAACATGAAGCCGATGCCGGCCTCGCGGACGCACCGGCCGATCTCTTCGGGCGACAGTTCGATGTTGACGCCGAGCGCGGTCAAGACATCGGCCGCGCCGGACTTCGACGACAGGGCGCGGTTGCCGTGCTTGGCGACCGGCACGCCGCAGCCCGCGACGATGAGGGACGCGCAGGTGGAGATGTTGTAGGAGCCCGATGCATCGCCGCCGGTGCCGACCACGTCGATCGCGTCGGGCGGCGCGTCCACCTTGAGCATCTTGGCGCGCATCGCGGTCACGGCGCCGGTGATCTCGTCAACCGTTTCGCCGCGCACGCGCAGCGCCATCAGAAGGCCGCCCATCTGCGATGGCGTGACATCGCCTGACATCATGCGTTCGAAGCCGCGCGCGGCCTCCTCGCGGGTTAGATGCGAACCCGCGGCGACCTTGGCGATGACGGATTTGAATTCGTCGGACACAGGCGGCGCCCCCTCAATGCGTGGTCCGGCCCTGACGCGCGTTCCATTGCGCGGCGAGGTCGAGGAAGTTCTTCAGGATGTGGTGGCCATGCTCGGAGGCGATGCTCTCCGGATGGAATTGAACGCCGTGGACCGGCAAGGATCGGTGCGACAGGCCCATGATGAGGCCGTCGTCGCATTCGGCCGTGACGGCGAGATCGGTGGGCAGGGTGCCGCGATCGACGATCAGCGAATGATAGCGCGTGGCCCGGAACGGCCCGTTGATGCCGCGGAACACGCCGCCGCCCTCGTGGCGCATCTCGGAAAGCTTGCCGTGGATCGGCTGCGGCGCGCGCACGACACGGCCGCCGAAGGACTGGCCGATGGCTTGGTGGCCCAGGCACACGCCCAGGATCGGCACCGATTGCGCACCGGCCGATTGTGCACCTTTGGCGATCAGGTCGAGGCAGATGCCGGCTTCGTTCGGCGTGCATGGGCCGGGGGAGAGCACGATCGCCTCGGGCTTTAGCGCGAGGACGTCATCCGCGCTCATCGCATCGTTGCGGTACACGGCCACGTCTGCGCCCATCTCGCCGAGATAATGGACGAGGTTGAACGTGAAACTGTCGTAGTTGTCGATCAGGACCAGCATGGCCTTGTCCTTACCACGATTTGGCGCCGGCGCCGCATCGATGGCCCGCAGTATGGTTCACTGGCCCCGTCCGCTGGCGCTGGCGAAGCGGCGCGCCTCCTCGGCGGCGCGAAACAGGGCTCGGGATTTGTTGATGCATTCCGTCTGTTCGGAGGCTGGATCGGAATCGGCGACGATACCGGCGCCGGCCTGGACATACATCTTGCCGTCCTTGATCAGGGCGGTGCGCAGGACGATGCACGAATCCATCTCGCCGGCGGCTGAGAAATAGCCGACGCAGCCGGCGTAAAGCCCGCGCTTCTCCTTCTCCAGTTCGTCGATGATCTCCATGGCGCGCACCTTCGGCGCGCCGGAAACCGTGCCGGCGGGGAAGCCGGCGGCCAGTGCATCGACCGAATCCTTGCCGTCCGCCAACGTGCCCTCGACGTTGGAGACGATATGCATGACGTGGCTGTAGCGCTCGACGAAAAACTGGTCCGTCACCTTGACCGTGCCGATGCGCGCGACGCGCCCCACATCATTGCGGCCGAGATCGAGCAGCATCAAATGCTCGGCGCGCTCCTTGGGGTCGGCGAGCAGGCGGTCCTCGTAGGCTTTGTCCTCGTGCGGCGTCGCCCCGCGCGGCATGGTGCCTGCGATCGGGCGGATGGTGACCTCGCCCGAGCGCACGCGAACCAGGATTTCCGGGCTCGAGCCCGCGACCGCGTAGCCGCCGAAATTCAGGAAGTAGAGGAACGGCGCCGGATTGACCCGCCGCAGCGCGCGATAGAGCGCGAACGGCGCCAGCGTGAACGGCGCTTCGAAACGCTGCGAGAGCACCACCTGGAAGATATCGCCGGCCAAAATGTATTCCTTGGCGCGGCGGACCATCTCGTGAAATTCGGCGAGCGTGGTGTTGGAGGTCGGCTCCGCGTCGATCGGTCCGGCTTCGACATCGGCGGACTTGTCCAGCGGACGGTCCAGCGCATCGACCACGGATGACAGCCGTTCGGTGGCCCGCGTCAGCGCGACCTGGGCGCTCACGCCTGCCTCGGGCCGCACCGGCGTCACCACGATGAGAGAATCTTTAACGGCGTCGAAGACGACGATAACCGTCGGCCGCACCATCACCGCATCGGGAATACCGATGACGTCTGGATTGGGCTCGGGCAGGCGCTCCATCAGCCGCACGGTGTCGTAGCCGAGATAGCCGAAGACGCCGGCCGCCATCGGTGGCAGTGAATGGGGCAGGTCGATCCGGCTTTCCGCGATCAGCGCCCGCAGCGCGTCGAGCGGCGCTTCGGAGCAGCGCTCGAAGGCATCGTCCCGGGTCCGCGCCTTACGGTTGATCTCGGCGCGCTCGCCTTGTGCGCGCCAAACGACATCCGGATCGAGGCCGATGATCGAATAGCGGCCGCGCACCGCGCCGCCCTCCACGGATTCGAACAGGAAGCTCATCGGCCGCTGATCGGCGACCTTGAGAAAGGCGGAGACCGGTGTTTCCAGGTCGGCGACCAGCGTGGTCCAGACGACCTGTGGTTCGCCGCGATCATAACGCGCGGCGAAATCCTCCGGTGAGGGCTCGATCTGCATGGCGGATCAGTTCTTGGCGTTCAGTTTTGGCGTTCAGTTCTTGGCGCTTGGGTTCAGGGCCGCTCAGTTGAGGGCGTCGCCACCGCCCACGACCTGCCTGAGCGCCGACTGGTTGATGTTGACGCCCACTTCGGCTTCCAGGCGGGCGATATATTGGGCGATCATTTCCTCGGCGGTGGCGTTGCGGAGCGCCTGCTCGATCTTTTGAGCCTGCTCCGAGGCTGGTTCGAGCTTGGGCACGCTGATCTCGTTCACCTGGAAGACCACCCGCTCCTGAGGCGATTCCCCGGCGGCGGTGCCCGCCTTGCCCTGCTGGGTCTCGAAGATGGCCCGAATGGCTTCGCCCGACAGGTTGGAGGCGGCTGCGCCGCGTTGCAGACCCGGACGCCACTCGGGCTTGAGACCCATGTCGGCCACAGCCGCCGCAAGCGAAGCGCCACTCTCGACCTTGCTCAGGATCGCCTTGGCGCGCTCCTGCAATTGCCGCGCGACCTCTTCCTCGGTCCAGCGCTCCACGACGCGCTCGCGAACCTCATCGAGCGTGCGGTCGCGCGCCGGTGTCACCTTGGTGACGTCGTACCAAACATAGCCGCCGGCGGAGGGCAGGGTGAGGGGATCTTGCTCGATGCCTGGTTCAGCGCTGAACACAGCTGATATGAGATCGACGTTCTGCGGCAGGCCCTTGATCGGCTCGCCGTCGGGACCGCGCCCGGAGCGGTCGACCGCCTCGATGACTTGCGTCTTCAAGCCAAGCTTGGACGCCAATTCGGCCAACGGCACGCCGCTGAGCCGCTCATCCTCGATCTTGTCATGCATGTCGAGCAGTTCGGCATGGGCACGCGCCAGCGCCACCTGCTTTCGCAGATCATCGGCCACCTTCTCCAGCGGCTGGGTCTGGCCGGGCTTGATCGCGCTGACGCGGATCAGCACGTTGCCGAACCGCCCCTCCAACGGTTCGCTGACACCACCTTCATCGAGAGAGAAGGCCGCCTCGGCGACAACCGTGTCGATCATCTCCTGGCGGGACAGCGTGCCGAGCGTCATGTCGGCGGGGCTCAAGCCACGCTCTTTGGCGATATCGTCGAAGCTCACTCCGGCCGCGATCTTCTCGGCGGCCGCCTTGGCCTCCTCGGCGTTGGGAAATACGATTTGCTGAATTTCCCGCCGCTCGGGGGTCTCGAAGCTCAGGCGACGGTCCTCATAGGCCTTCTTGAGGTCGTCCTCGGAGACCGTATAGGCCGCGGCCATCTCCTCGGGGGTCAGCGACAGGACGATGACGCTGCGATACTCGGGCGCCCGGAAGGATATCTTGCGCTCCTCATAGTACTTGGCGAGCGCTTCCTCCGATGGCGGCGTGATCTCGCCCGCCTGGGCCTTGTCGAGCCGGACCATTTCGATGGACCGCTGCTCGTTCTGATAGCGATGGAAGAGTTCAACCGCCGTCCTCGGCACCGGCGGTGATCCTGCGATGGCTCCCAGCAATTGCTGGCGCAGGACGGTGTTCCGGGTCTCATTCATGAAGCGCTGCTCGGTGAAGCCGATCTGGCGCATCATCTGGTCGAAACGCGCGCGGTCGAATTGCCCGGTGAGGCCACGGAACGTCGGATCATCCACCACGCGCCGCGCCACCTCCGAGTCGCTGATGGCGAGGCCGAGTTCCCGCACCCGCTCGTCCAAGGCCGTTTCGGCGATCGTCTGCGCCAGCACCTGCCGGTCGAGGCCGACGGTGCGGGCCTGGGCGG
>Ga0180217_1003256_pt1 | contig 13932 bp, 12 predicted proteins | sample eDN3rd37CBELigOP_FD_128521 | JGI IMG/M metagenome (GOLD analysis project Ga0180217, IMG submission 128521) | Enriched Organic Plus compost microbial communities from Emeryville, California, USA - eDNA 3rd pass 37_C BE-Lig OP (version 2) (version 2) ... | reverse complement strand
TTCAAGCAGAGCGAGGAAGGCGGCTACGAGGTGACGGTTCACTACGAGGGACTCGACGGAAAGGAGCCTGCGGATGATCAGATCACCTTCGAGTTCGATATTTCGATGAGTGAAGACCCGATCGAGGCACACCCGAACTTTGATGCGATCGCCGAGAAATACGGCTGGGACGAAGTGGAACGATCTTTCCCGAAATTCCCGCCTGAGCAGACTAGCGAAGGGAATGCCCTTGGGAAGAAATCCAAGGCGAAGAAAAATCCCCTCTACGGCACGGAGAGTTATCTCGCCGTCGGTGCCGTATTCCGTAAGACTTACGCCGTTCGGGCGATTCCAGCGGGGCTTCTCCATGGCATTGGCGGCATCGTGAGCCGCCCACCAGACATTGGACAATTCCGGATGCCCGCGACGGGCAGCAAGCGAAACTGGCTCAAACTGGCCCCGAAGATCCGGCGGCGTGGCAATTCGGTTGAGATCACCGAAGAGTGGATGCTCTCCGGTCCGAACGGCTGGAATCAGGACATCTATTCCGCTGGGCAACTCGACGGAGCGGCTAATGGCAACGCGGAGGGGCTGTAAATGGATCTCTCCCTTTTCGTTCGACCCGGCCAGCGGATTACCGCCGCGCTTTGGAACAAGCTCGTGGCGGCGTACCGGGGAGCACGTATCCTCGCCGGAGACGGCATCACCTTACGCCAGACCCCGGACGGCACGCTGATTTCCTGTTCCGTCTGGCGGCCTTGGAATCACCCATTCAAGGTCACCTTGAGCGGTACCAGCGCCACAGTTTCCAAAGGGCTTATCAATGGCATCGAACCGACCATCAAAGACGTGCCGATTGGCGGAACCGAGAAAGCACCGCCGCCAAAGCTGCAATTCAAAACACCGAAGCTCGACAAGGAGGGGCGCGGGTGGATCGCCGTGGAAATCGTCTGCGAACAGGAGAAATGGACGATTGAATCTGCCACCATCGTACAGATTGACACCCTCGAAACCGACGATCCTGCGAGCGCCCGCCACCCATTGGCGATGATCCGAGAGCAACTTTCAGGGAGCTTGGGGCTTTTTCAGATCGAATACTTTAACCTTCAACACGGGGCCAGTGTGCGCGAGAGCGGCGCTGCCCGGCATTTCTTCTGGCCAGCATGATTCTTGCGCGTTCCTGGAACCAGCTTGTCTCCCGAATTCGGGCAGCTCGTCCTCTTGCCGGATTGGGCATTCGCGTGATCGACTCAGCTTCGGGAGCACTTGTTTCTGCTGAGCCCTCCACCGGGTTTGAGCATCCATGGAAACTCAGTGTTCGCTGGCAGGAAGAGGCATGGCGCGTTTTTGTGCGGCCAGGATTCGTAAACGGTCAGGACGTAACGATCTCGATGGCAGAAGGAGAGGTTCCGCTGACGAAGACCGAACGTCCTTGGCTCACCCCGGCTTGGCGCAACCCGCTCGCGAGCGCTGGAATGATGGCGACGCTTTCCGGCGAATTGGTTACTTTGCCGGGCGAAGGATATCCGCCATTTTTCAAACAACTCGGCGTGCGCGATCCCGCCCGTGATAGCCGTGAGGTTGCACCCTTCGATCCGACAGCTAGCGAACGCAACCGGGAGATTCGCGCCTGCGACATCGTGCTCGTCACTCCCCGGATTGCCACTCGCACCGAACTGGAGCTTTCTGACGCCCTCACCGCCGGGCAAATGGTCACGAGCCTTCGGGCATTTGTAAATGACTATGCTCGCAATGCACCGGCGAAGTATCGGCTGATTTCCGTCCCGAAATGGAAACCCGCCCCGGAGCCAACCCCGCTCGACCGTTTGCTGGGGCAGGATGTAGAGCCGCAGACCGACGAGATCAAGGTCGCCACACTCTGGATGGTTTCGCCGCCCCAACCACCGGATGGTCAGGAGGCCATCCCCGACGGCACGTGGGTTGCCTATCCGCAGTACGATGTGTTCTGGAATCTGGCGCATGCACCGCGCAATCCGCCTCCCGCAAATCCGGCTGACCCGATCCGAGTCAACTTCGGTGGGATTGGCCTTGGGTATGCAGACCTGCTCGGCAATGCGATGCTGGCTCCAGTCAATGACGCCTTTGCGGCTGCAGCCCGGTTTCTCGATAAAACCACCTTCAAAGGGGAGTTCTGGACGGTGTAATTATGGGCCTCGATCCAAAAGCCAACCGCGCCGAGCGGGAACGGGAGAAGGCGAAGGCAGAGAAGCCCCCGCCGCTCAATCCGCCGTTCCCATACAAGGTTGTTCCATTCGATCCATGGACCTTCGATCTCCATAACGACCCACCGCCCATTGACATGCCGCCACAGGCGGCGCAATGAGCAAACTTCTCCTTTACACCGACCTTTCCCGCCGCCAACTGGTAACCCGAGACGGTGGAAGCTACACGCTCCCACCGCTCACTCTTGGGGACACGGCGCTCTTTGCCCTGCGCCTTCTGGAACGAGATGACGGAGGCACGCTCCGGGAACGCGATCTGCACCTTCGCACTCTGCGGGCTTCCATCGGTCCCGTGCTTGCCGCGCCCGATGGCGGCACGTTTACCCTCCGACTGGATCCGGCCCATGAAACCCCGGCGCTTTCTCCGGATGCCAGTGCCGACGCAATCCGGACGGCGGTTCGTGCCTTGCCGGAAACGTCCATCCATCCGTTAGCCGAGGTTATTCCGTCGGCAGAGCGTGCCTGCTGGCTCCTCCGGTTTGACCATGATGGTCCGGTCCCACTTGAAGTTGCGACAAACCGGCTCGCCCCCCGCTCGTTTGTCCGGGTCCGTGCTTTTGAATCCAATCACCGGTGGTGGCACGAGCTTCGGCTGATTGTCGCTCCACTCGTCTTTACCGGGAGCCACGAGCGGGTGCTGCCCGAGAGCCCAAGTGTCCGAAGAATCCGTTCCGGCGCTCCCCGGATCGATGGAAGCTCGATCAACACCAACGAGGTGCAGGCGCTCAAGGTACCCTCCGATTTCCAAGGCACCTACTATCTCCAGTTCGATTACCGCAGCTCCCGTTTGATTGGGATCGACGACGGACCGGAGGAGATTGCCGCCGCTCTGAATGCGATGTGGACTGATGGGAAGACGCGGTTTGTGGTCACGAACCCGGAGGAAAACCATGCCTACATCGAGTTCATTGGTGCACTGGAAGCCTCGCCGCAGCCGCTCATTGGCGTTTCGGTGCACACCTTCAACCAGGGCGACGTGACGTTCTCGCTCGATCTGAGGAACGCGGATTTGGCCGAGGCGCTCCGCTCGGCTCCTGCAATTCAGCTTCCATTGGAGGTGGAAGCAGAGCTAGTCGATGATGAAGCTGATCTCGATGATCCATCGGTGCCCGGGCGGATCGTGACGCTCTTTTCTGTCCAGGCGACCATCGTCCGGGAACAGATCTGGGAGGAGTTGGCCACCATCCCACAGATCGACTGGTTACGGCCTCCGCAACCCCGTGATTACATCCCTTGGACGCCTGACCAGATCATCACCGGAAGCCAGCACTATTTGGCCGTTTTCGGAGACGGGATTGCGACCGAGTTTGTCTTTGACCACAACCTCGGCACCGACGCCCTGCATGTGGCGATTCGCGAGAACATTTCCGGCGGACATCTCCTGAAACAAGGGATCGATTACTCGGTAGCATTTACCAGCCCGCAAAGCATTACTGTAATGCTTCTGGGCGAGCCTCCCGCGCCCAATGCTCTCGCTATCGTGCTGACAAGCGCCGGACCGATCTCCGCGTTCCAGGCGCACCACCACACGATTCCGCAAGTAAACGGTCTGGAAGATGCGCTGAATGCGCTCGGGATGCGAATCGCTGCCATCGAGGAGCTGCTGCCGAAGACGAACCCTTCCGCCCGAAGCGGCACGGATGCCGGTCAATCGCTCGAAATTGAGATCCCAGACAAAGCCGAGATGTTCCCCGGTCGGCTACCGGAAAACTTCGACGCCCTGGCCGCAGCCAAGGACGGCAAAAACCTGCCCAGACCCGCAGGGCTTCTCCCTGCGATTCACGATGCATCAGTTGAGGCGATCACGATTCCGCTCCCCTCCCCGACGGCAAGTCCCGGTCAGGTTTACCGCAATGAAAGCGGTTCACCGCTCCTGGTGCCAGGCGGGCTTGGAAGACGCGGCAGTTACCTTGAACCCGATGGCTACGCAGGTAGCGACGGGCGGGTTTGGTACCGGCTTTCCCGTGACGGAGAAACGAATTCGTTCTTCCCGACGGACTTCGAACGGGAACTTTTCATGTTCCATATCAATGAAGAGATGCTTCGTCCGGGCGGAACACTCACCTTGGAGTTCAAGCTGGCTCTCTGCCTCTTTAACTCGATCACCCGGGCGCAGTATCTCCTTCAGATCGACGTCGGCGACGCCCCTGGCCAAATCACACCCTCTCCTACTGGCGAAAACCTCGAAGACGTTACCTGGAATGGAATCCCGCTGCTCACCCAGAGGATCATCGTCTCCGGTCTCAAGATGACGCATCGATTCGGTTGCGCCATTCGTCGCACCATCGCCGGTCTGCTTCAAGCCGACCGGATGACGTATGGCAACTGGACGGCAGCGGCCCAAGCCCCGGCATCGCCCAATTTCACCCTGCGTGCGCGGCCTCTCCAGTTTGACACTGAGAATTCGGTACAAGGTGCGAAAGGCACCGTCTTCTATAACCTCACCGACGCCAAAGCGGAGATCCAATAAATGGCCGTTCCCGTTATCAACACCACCACCAGCATTCTGGCTTACAAACAGTGGGAGAACTGGGTCTACCAGCCGTACGCCACCAACAGCCCCACTTCCTGGAGTAGCGGACCGCTGCCTCAAGGGCTTTCTTTGAATGCAGCCAGCGGGAAGATCAGTGGTCGTGGAGAGGTGCCCGGCGTCTACCTTGTGCCCCTCACGGCCACCAATACGGATGGGACAAGTGTTCCGCTGGTGTTGACGATCGGCATCGAACCGGCCTCCGTTACCCCGGATTCAAAGCATGAGATGGCAATCGACCTTGGCAGCGGCCAGGTGTCTCTGCTCAATTACAGCGTTCAGTCTTCCACCTCGCTGCCAACCGGTGCTCCACTGATCTCAGTGAAAGAGGATGACGATCTGCTCCTCCGCATCCTTTTTCTCAAAGGTGGCAACGTGATCGATCTTGATCTGACTTCCCTCAAGTTCGCTGTGAAAGAACTGGAGCCGGAGACGGTGCTCGTGTTGAGCACGCCGACTTTCGAGAAGCAGGGCACTGGAAGCAATGCGGGTTTCCTGCTCCACGTGAAGTTTGACGGCGATCTGCTCGCTTCCAGCCTGAGCAATTACGAAGAGGACGGCGGAACGTTTTTCGAGGCACTCGCCGAGCTCGAATGGATCCAGACTAACACGGAAACCATCGGTCCGGTGGAACTCCGACGCTCCAGTGCCACGTTCCGGGTTCGGATCGAGCGTGACTTGATCCCCTGAATCATGGCGTGGTCCCTTGATTGGTTTGCAGCTTCCGCTCTTGCCCGAAAAGGGAAGTTCATCCGACGCGTCGGCTGGACGAACCGGTGGCTAGTCTATCACCGGGGCCTTTGGTGGATCCGCTCTGGAACCGCTGTTGATGTGGTGCAGGCAACCCAGATCGGAAGAGACGAGCTTCTTGCCCGGGATTGGACAGACGAGGCGTTTAACGCCAACCCTTGCGGGGCGTTACCAGCCTACCATAGAACCGCCCCATCTTATCGGGATTGGGGAACACCCATCATGGAGCCGCCGCCGATCCCCGGCTTTCCCGAGTCATGAACTGGATCGAGGCACGAAGCAGAGCGTCTGCAGGTTTTCCGGTGCGACGCATTGGCTGGACCGATAAGTGGTTTGTGCTCTGGCGCGGTCTTTGGTGGTGCATGGGCTCGGGTTACCGGCGTGTGGTGGAAGCAGCCGATTATGGCCCCGACGAGTTTCTGGCGACCGATTGGACGATCATTCCGGCAGCACTTGCAGACTGCCCGCCACCTCCCTCCGATGGCGAAACAAACGATGGAGATGATGATGGGAGTGGCGGTTCCGGCGGAGGCGAAAATGCCCCCGACGATCCGCCAGTTATTCCGTTGCCACCTCCTCCCCCGCCTGGTCCTGCACCGGGTCCCTCTCCCGGACCGGGGCCGGGGCCGGGTCCAACACCACCTTCACCTCCGCAACCGGACACCTGCAACTTTGGTTCGCTCGCGGTATCGCTCCTGCCAGACTGCGACACCAAGAAACTCTATGTAGAACTCAATGCCTCGGGAATGTCGGACGGCACCTATTCGGTCATTTTCTTCGGGCCGATGACCACCGTTTCAGGCGGGATTTTGATCGGCACCGGCGGTGTCAGAAACGCCGAAATGAACATCAGCGACACCTTCCGATGCCGCTCGATCACGATCACCGCTCGCGTGACGGCGTTCTCCGGCCCTTGTCGAGGCAGGCAAGCAACGGCTTCAGCCTCAATCCAGTGGTGCTGCGATGACGAACCCTGCACGCCCGGCGTGGGCTGCTGTCCCGGCGAGGACGGCTACAATTGCGGCCATCTGACCAATGGCGATCCGTGCTGCTGCTGCGGACTCTACTACGCCCCGAACGGGCCAAACTGTGAATGCGTCTATGTTGGCTGATGAACAACTCGAAAAAATCATGTACGCGCTCACGCTTGCGGATCGGCAGCAGCGTCGATCGCTATGGCTTGAGCGCGGGTTCAAAAAGATGCATGCTCGTGGACGATCAGCGCTCTTCAACTACTGGAAAAAGCGTCTTTCGGAAGACTCAGACGCCCAGGAACTCGCGGAGCAGGTCTGGGATCAATATGTGGAACGTCATGCCACGGGAGACGGGATGCTTCTAAAGCCCGGTAGTCTTGCCCGGCCCGGCGATCTGCTTGCCTGGATGATTCATCGTGTCACCGGCGTTACGCCGGGTCCGGCTTGTTCATGCCGTTCCCGCCAGCGCCAAATGAACGAATGGGGTTGGCTCGGGTGCTTGCGAAACAGGGCAACGATTCTCGCTTGGATCGGCGACGAAGCTGGAAAGCGTGGGCATCATCTCGGACGAGCCGCAGCCATTGATCTTATTCGAGCAGCGTTCCAGGAACGGAAAGCCCAGCGCCAAGGCCGCGTTGACACGCTGCCTCCGGCGTGAGAATCACGGTCAGCCTCGACACCCACGCAGTCATTGCCCAGCCCTCGCCCTTGCGCGTGAAAGCGGCGAGTTTCGTGCCGATTGAGATTGCGTTCACTCGAGGCACCCAAACGGTGCGGCTCCCAGAGGAAGCGGTGATCGAGATCGGTTTTAAAGAAAGGGGGAAACCGGATGCAAACCTGCTGGTTTTTCACGCGGGCTTTGAAGCGACCGCAGGAAATCTTTATAACGCCGTCATTAACTGCGCGACGACGCAGTTGCACACCCTCCTCGGAATCACGGATGGCGACACTGCCAACGACAAGATCACCGTGGAGCTTTCCGGCGAGATCGGCTGGACGTTCGGGGGCCAGCACTTTCGTAGCCAGACGTTTCCGGTCATTGCCGAAGCGCCGGTCGTCTCCTCGGATACCCCTGCTCCCCTCGTCCCTCCCGACTATCCGTCGCCCGAAAATCTGCTCCTCCGGGCGGACTTTCCCTTCCAGCTTACTTGCCCGACCGACCGTTCAGCAGCGCAGAACGGCGCGGCGCTGCTGGCCCTTTACGCCGAAGCCAAAAACGTCACTCCGAACGGTCTACCGCTTGGGACTGACAATCGAATTGCCCTTCTGCTGCCTCCGGCCACCTATGATCTCGGGAACGGCTCTCTCCTGCTCGATTCCCCTCACATTGATCTGGTGGGACTCGGAACGCCGGAGAGCGTCGCAATTGTTTCTTCGGCGTCAACTCTGATCCATCAAGCGCCTTCAACGATTCGTAACCTGACGTTGCGCACGAGGGCCAATGTTGTCCTAAACAGCGATCCGAACGATCCGGCGGCGTATTTTCCCGATAATGGCCTGGAGCCAGTTCTTGATGACGTGATTCTCAAGGCTGACCACGATGGCAGCGGTGCATGGACGATGCGCCAAGGGGTTTCCTACGACGGCACCTACCACAAGGTGATCGCTGGAAAGGAGCCGTTTGGCGGGCGCGGCACTCCCCCGACGCCAGCGCGAGCCACAATTACGGTCAACTCCGCTCCCGATGATGGAGAAACGCTCGAAATCACTCGGTACACCGGCGATCTGTTCGTTTTCGAGTTCGATTCCGACCAATGGGGCGATTATCCGCCGATCCGGACGGTCGCCTACGAGCGCCCGCGTGGCACAATCACGCTGGATTCAATTCCCGAAAATGGCGACATGGTCATCGTCGACATCGGCTGGGGCTACGTTCTGACGTTTCGGTTCTCCTCAGGGGGTGGAGCTCCAGATGACGAAATCGAGGTTGTGATCGTCCCGGGCGATACCGCCGCTACCGCAGAACGGCTGCGGGTCGCAATCGAAAACAATGCCTGGTTTGAAAGCCTGCAGCGCACCGGCGCACAGGTAGAGATCGTGTTCGCGGACATGGCAATGGATACGGAAAGTTCCATTGCTTCCGAAAGCGCGGCGATCTCCATCACCTACGACCCGCGAGGCACCACCGTGTTCAATCCGGAGCAGATTGCCCAGGAAATTGCCGATGTGTTGGAGAGTTACGGGTTTGGCTCGGAGGTCGACGGCAATACCGTTACGATCATCCAGCCGGGCGGCGGGACGGATGGGCACACCCCAATCGGTGGCAGTTACTCAGGACTGACGATCACGGACTTTTCTGGCGGCAGCGATGCCGTCGTTCCGGTTTGCCACGGGACGATTTCGGAATGTGCCTTTGAAGGCCCGCTTCTCTGCCGCTTCGGTGGAAGGCTCCACAATACCCGGATCAGCTCCGAAGGTGGACCTACCGCTCTCTACGTTCGCGACGGCGCGGAGATCGACGTGGCGATCGATACAGACGCGCCATACTCGGTCTCCGCCCATGACCTGGACTACCGCGCGGCTGAAGTCACGCTGCGGAACTGCCGCTTTTCTGCCCCGGTCCACCCCGGCGTCGTCAATATCTTGAACCTGGCGAACGCCCACGGCGGTCCCATCGCAGTCGGAGATGGCGGCACCGGTCGCACCAGTTTCTCCACCGGCGTCGTCGTTTCACAAAGCGGAGAACTTTCCTCGATCTCGGGTTTCCAGGATCAACTCCTTCAGTGGGATAACGGGCAACCGCTCTTCAAAAACTTGGCCGTCAAAAGTCTCACCCCAAGCGAACGACCCGCTCATGGTTTTCAAAGCGGGGCATGGATCAATACGACCACGCTCAGCACTTCCAGCGCACGGCTCCAGTACCGTTCCGGCGTCGATGCGGGTTCCAATGATATTTTGAAACTGCCCTCCGGCATGCAGAACGGAGCGCAGTTCCTGATCAAGGCCGCGAACTGGATCTGGTGGGAAAACAACCTCCCCACGGAATCATACTCCTTCCGTATCCAGAACGCTGACGCCTACGAGCTTGCCCGGTTGGAGCCCAACGAACTCGCTTTGATGACTACCTGGAGCGGAGCCGGGAATGAAACGCCCCAATGGGACGTGCTCCTCTTTTCTCCCGACCCTTATCTGGTCAAAGCTGGCCGGAACCGGAACATCAACCTCAAAACGGTGGCCGCAACCAACCTCTTCCGGGTCACCGTCAACAGAAAATGGATTACCACGGGCCTCGTGATCTGGATCACCAACTCCAGCGCGAACGCCAGCACCACCGGCGGGGTTTCAGTCCAACTTGAAGACAGCCAGTCGGGCGGGATCATCGTCCCGCAAACGACCCTTCTCTACAAAGACTATCTCACGGGCACTTACGCCCGGCTCTCCGTCGCCCAGCCCGCCAAAGTGGTGACCGGAAACAACTACGTCCGCTTTCGGGTCACCAGCGCTGACACGATCTCGACTCTCAATGCCCGCGTCCTCGTTGAGGGCTTTTACCAGAACTGACCATGAACATCCCGCCGATTAGCCCATCTCCTGAACTCCGTGACCAAGTGATTTTTGATTACCTCACCGCCTCCTCCGGCAGCATCGAGGCTGCCCGTGGTGTCATGGACGGCAATCCGGCCACCGGAGCCCCCGGCATGTCCGAGGAAGCAAAAGCTCAATCGTACCAGCTCGTGCGTGCTGCGCTGATCGACGCGGAACTCAAAAGCCGGAATCTGGTCGGTCGCCTGGTTTTTGTACGGCAGGGGTCGGTGAGCTTTCCTGGCCGGAATGTCGGCGCGGCGGCTGCGTCATTGACCCATGTCCAAGGCTCCCTTCCGATGCGCATCATGGACATCAGCAAGGGGAGGCTGGTGCTCCAGCCCATCAACCTCTCTTTCGAGCTCCCGGCGGATGCCGTTGAGGAACTGATCCAGTGAAACCGCAATCCACCGGATCCCGCCCCGTCTGCCCGGCCTGCAGTTCTGCCGAGAGCGAAGTCTACCAAACGGTCGCGGCGCTTGATCGTCGCCTCCTTGCACTTGAGATCATTGTTCGCGGCGAGGACGGCCACAACGGAATGAAGAGCCAGCTGAGGACGCTTTGCGAGCGCTTCGATCAATTTGAGAAAAAGGCCATCCGCTGGATCGCCGTGGGAACAAGCCTGCCTGGGATTGTTGTTGCCGTCCTGGCAGTGCTCAAGTTCATCGGGAAACTTTGAACCGTTGACAACACCAGAAGGGCATGAACACGCTCAAACTTCTCTCGCTGGCCGGGAAAATCGCCGGAATCGCACTCACCGTGGCTGCGCCTTTCGGCAACCATCCGATCGGCCTTTACGTCTTCGTAGCGGCATCGATTCTTGAGAAAGCGGTGAACCGGATTGGGGATCTGGTGGACGATGGGAAGGAAAACGGCTCGTTCAAGGGGTGATCCATCAGAGGCACCGAGCAACGCCGACTCTCTATTCAAATCTCGCAGAGAGTCATGCATGGGGATGTGTTTCCATGGCGGAAACAGGTTTGTCCGATCATTAAATCGAACGCTGATTTCGGCGGCGGATGAATAACCATGTGGCGCCCAGACCCAGTAGCGCATAGGTACCCGGTTCTGGCACGACGGTGAATTGCAAGGAGCTCCCTTCGAAGCTGAATTCGCCCGTCAATCCGTCACCAAGATTTATGTAGCTGAAGTCAAAGGCTGAAAACGAAGTCGTACCTTCCCATTCGACCAACGTGAAGGTGCCGACGTTGTCACTGCCCGAGAAATCGAAACGATACGCTGTACCGCTTCCTTTGATCCAGTCGCCTTCAATGACCAGCAAGTCCGAGATGTCATTCTCGCCGAGCTCAAACTTCCAGTCCGTTTCGGACGATGCCGAAGCGCCCCCGTTCCAGATGACATCGTTGGCGATGGTTAGCGTGCCGATGCTGTTACCCGGGGCGACAATTCCCGACACAGTGGTGGCTCCACCAAGGGTACCCGATCCTCCAAGGGTGGCACCCGAGGAAACCGTCACAGCTCCGGTTGCGGCAGAAGAGTTGCCATTGATCAACAGGGTGCCCGCTTTGATCTCCGTCTTGCCGGTGTAGCTATTCGATCCCGACAGCGTGAGGGTTTCGCTTCCCTCTTTGGTAAGACGTACGACAGCACCTGCCGCATTATTAATGATCGTGCCGCTATAAGTTCCTCCCCCGGTGATGACCAAGCTCCCTTTCGTTGAAGCTTTGCCTGCCTGGATGGTTCCGGTGGTGCCATTGAGACTCCTTACGGTGACGACATTCTCTACCGTAGTGCTGCTCCCTGCATTGGGGGCGCCGCCAGCAGTTAAGTTAAGGATTCCCCCGGCCATTTTCAGCGCTCCCAAATCAACAGAGATTGCTGTTCCGGCAGTGGAAACAGAACGAGAAAGATTGATCACGCCCTCAGAATTGAGGGTCGTGGTGCCACCAACCGTAACACTTCCAATTGAGGAAATATAGTTAGTTGTGGCGTTAAGCCTTCCAAGATTGACTGAGGAATTGACGGTGAAATTTTCCGCAATTGCGAATGAAACTCGTAAGTTGTTCATGGTCCCATTGCTACTCAGCATAAGGGTACCGCTGCCAGTTTCAGTCGTGAGTGAATTAAACGAGTAGGTAAAGTCAGCTGATGGGGCGACGGCGGTGTAGAAACTGAAATCATTCGTTCGCCTGAAAACAACATTCCTTGCGCTCCGATTGCCATTGGCGGTCACAATGCCAGAACCGACTCCTGAATCGTCGATAAGAACATCGTCATGACTCTGTGGACCGGTATTGGCCACCAAGGGATACCAGTTACTCCCGGTTGTCCAACCGGCATCGCTACCGCCACCGGTCCAGGTATAAGTACCGGCTTGACCGACGATAGCAGAGGCAAGAACGATCAGAGGAATCAAACCGGCGCGGATGAAGAATGGGGTGGTGAGAAGGCGACGATTGATGCTCATGGACGAAATAAAGAGCAGTGAACGGTATAGAATCTCAAACCTGCGTCAATCGTATAATTACGTATACGCTTCATTCGTGTCAGCCCTGTACCCTTTCGACGGCGAGGGTCGGCGCGACCCCGCTAGGAGGATGATCAAACCTGAAGTTCCATGAAAGTTTTAGGTTGAACTTAGGAGTTCGCGGTTCGGTGCTGCACCTCACCGCGTCCTATGAAATCGTAGGATCAGATCCTCGACGTTCTGTGGAGCCGTCGGGCGACTCTGGGGTCGGGATTGAGATTTTGGTGCTCCCGAACCCGCCGTAGGAGGTCGACAACAGTTCCTGAATGCTGAATGGCTTTTCCCAAGGGCGCGCACAAGCGAACCAGAAGCGCCCTTTCGGCGGGAGTGGACTGGACCTGCTTCCCTGCCCGGGACCGTAGGATTGCGTTCTCGGCCTTAAGATACGCAATTTGACGCAGCAAGATCGACTGGGCCATATGGACGAGGAATACGAGTAGCGGGTGCTGGCGGATGGCGGATGGCGGATGGCGGATATTGGCAGATATTGGGGCAAAGAGGATGGCCAAGCTGGCGATTTTCGGATATGGAAAATTCCTCCCTCGAAAAGACGGATTTACAGAGGGAACGCCGGGCTGGAACAAGCTTTTTTCCACAGGGCTAAATCCATTCGAAACCGAGTCCACGCCGGGTCGAGCACACTGCTGGAATCGGATAGCCCGAAATCACGCGGGCGGGCGGACGTAGAAAATGGGTGGCCGAGCGGTCGGCCCGAGAGTGACGACGGGATACAAAGACCGGATGCCCCAAAGAGGCGACATGCTCAAACCACCCGAAAAATCTCTCCCTCCCGTTAACCCGAGAGCGAAGTTCGCACTTCCGACAATATGGTAAAGGTCCACCATGTTTTTCTCGAACTTTGATTAGATTGTCAGAATCAGGCACTTACGAAAGGCGTACTCTCTAATCGAATTTCGCTGAGAGTCGTGCATGGGGAGCCAGTTTTTCACTGGCTCGAACTCAAGTCTCGAAAGGTTAACTGAAGCCAGTTTCCGGCAATCCCCCGCCAAGGCGCGCAAACACAAGCAGGTGCGCCGATCCCTCTCCCCTCACGCGAACTCTCTGTTCTCGCCTCTTTTCTGCATTTTCACGTCTGAAAGCCCTCGTTTAGCGCTTTCTCGGCCAAACCTCTCTCACCTCTCCGTTTTGCGCGAGTTGGTGAACAGGTAAAATCAACATGGGTGCATGTTTTCGGATTCTCGAAAAAACAATCAGGCTGACCTCGTGTACCGGCATTTTGGAAAGCCGGAGCACCCGTAGAACGAGCCGCCTGCATTCGCTCCCTTGCGCGCTGTCCTGATTACCAGGGCCGATCCGCACTTTGGGCAGTTGTCGCCTTTGTGTCGCTCACGTAGGCCATCGAGGTGGAGGGTGCGGCTAGCCCGGAAATTTCACCCTCGAGATAAAAAATAGCGAATTCGCTGGTGTAACCTGTTAGAAGGGAAG
>Ga0180217_1003253_pt1 | contig 13941 bp, 12 predicted proteins | sample eDN3rd37CBELigOP_FD_128521 | JGI IMG/M metagenome (GOLD analysis project Ga0180217, IMG submission 128521) | Enriched Organic Plus compost microbial communities from Emeryville, California, USA - eDNA 3rd pass 37_C BE-Lig OP (version 2) (version 2) ... | reverse complement strand
GTAGGCGTGGTCGCCGAAGCCGTACTGCTCGGACGCGAGGTCCATGAAGTCGAGGTGCGCGCGGTACTCGCCGTAGCCCTGCGCGGAGAGCGTGAGGAGGAGGTCCTTCGCGGTCGCGAACGCCGCCTTCACGGACGCCTCGTCGTGCCGGTTGAACGAGAGCGAGGAGACGACGAGGACGTCGAGTCGTCCGATCCCGCTCTTCCGCACTCGTGATGGAGGATGCCGATCGCGGGTTGCTATCCCCTCATCACGCGCCGGACTTGGCTCGGCCATGAGGCGTGCTCATAGCCTCTCAAGCGGCGGACCCGTATCCCCGGAGGGAGGAACGACGTGCCAGTGCAGTCGGCAGCGACGTCAACGAGCGATCGAGTCGCGGAGCTTCTCGAGATCGATGAGCGTGCCTTGCGTTCCGCCTTCGGCCGCTTCGCGACCGGGGTGACAATCGTGACGGGGATGTCGGGCGAGGAATCCGTCGGATTCACGTGCCAGTCGTTCCACAGCGTGTCGATGTCGCCGCCGCTCGTCTCGATCGGAGTGATGGCCTCGTCGACGACGTACCCACGGCTGCGTCCGTCAGGTCGCTTCGGTGTCTGCGTGCTCAACGCCGGGCAGCGCGACCTCGCCCAGCGATTCGCGCGACGCGGCGATGACCGGTGGGCGGGCATCGCACCGGCGTGGACGGAGCGCGGAACGCCGATCGTCCCGGGCTCGATCGTCGCATTCGACTGCGCCATCGAGGCGGAGTACACCGTGGGCGACCACACGCTCGTGATCGGCCGGGTTGACGAGATTCTCGAGGCGGGCGACGATCTCGGTCCGCTCGTCTTCTTCCGCAGCGGGTTTCGTGGACTCGAAGCCGAGCCACTCGGGTCGTGAATCGATCACCTCGGGTGATAGCCCGATCGAGAGCGCGACTTGGTGTCGACGCGCCATCGCTGTCGAGGATGGCTAAATGCAGGCCACCACGCTCGATCGGTTCCAGATGCTGAACTCGACCGGATTCTCGGCGGACGGGGGGCGGTGACGTGCGCAGCGAGATTCCCGTTGACCGAGGACCGTGGGGCGGGTGGCTCGATGTCCCCGAGCCCAAGGTCGGCACCGGCCGTGGTCCGTGGGTCGAGCTGAGTCACGTGATCACGGAGGAGCTGTCGCGCTCACCCGCGTTCCCGCCGCCCGCGTTCGAGAAGATCGAGGAGCTGCCGATGGACACGGCAAACGTGACGCAGATCCGGATGACGGTCCACCACGGCACGCACGTCGATGCCCCCAGTCACTTCTACCTCGACGGCCCGACCATCGACGCAGTGCCGCTCGAGCGCCTGCACGGTGAGGGTGTCGTGCTCGACGTCCGTACGGACGCGGGGGGCGTGATCGGCGTCGACACGATCATCCGGGGCGGTCCGGCGATCCAGCGGGGCGACATCGTCGTGCTCGACACCGGCTCGTGGCCTCACATCGACAGCGAACGGTACGCGGACGCACCGTCTCTCTCGGTCGAAGCTGCAAGTTGGCTTGTCCAGCGCGGGGCCAAGCTCGTCGGCATCGACGCGAGCACACCGGATCTGCCAGCGCATCGTCGGCCTGAGGGGTTCGACTGGCCCGTGCACCAGATCCTGCTCGGTAACGGGGTGCTCGTCGCAGAGCACATGACCGGCCTGACGTCTCTGCGCGGGCGCCGCGCCGAGTTCGTGTTCGGAGCGCTTCCGATCGCGGGCGCCGATGCCGGGCCCGCTCGCGTCTTCGCGCGAGAGGCCGGCTCGTGAACGAGGCCAGCCCGCCCGTCGCGCCGCTCGACGGCGTCACCGTGCTCGATCTCACCCAGTTCCTCGCCGGGCCGTACTGCACGCAGATCCTCGGCGATCTCGGCGCCGAGATCATTAAGATCGAGCCGCCGGTCGGCGACAGCTCGCGATCGGTCCCACCGCACTTCATCGCCGGCGACAGCGCCTATTACGTCAGCACCAACCGAAACAAGCGCAGCGCCGTGCTCGATCTGCGCTCCGAGGAGGGCCGTGAGAGCCTGCGCGGGTTGATCGCGCGAAGTGACGTCCTGGTCGAGAACTATCGGCCAGGCGTGCTTGAGCGCCTTGGATTCACGTACGAGGCAGTCGCCGCCGACCAGCCCGAGATCGTGTGGTGTTCCATCAGCGGCTTCGGGCAGGACGGGCCGTATCGCGATCGGCCCGCGTACGACATGATCGTGCAGGCACTCTCGGGCGGCATGAGCCTGACGGGCGAGCGCGGAGGCAGACCCGTTCGCGCGGGCGTCCCGCTCGGCGACCTCGGTGCGGGCATGTACGGCGCGATCGGCATTCTCGCGGCGCTTGAGCGTCGTCGCCGGACAGGCCAGGGGGATCGCATCGACGTCTCGATGCTCGACTGCCAGGTTTCGATGCTGAGCTACCAGGCCGCCTACTACCTCCACTCGGGCGAAGTGCCGGGACCCCAGGGGCGCGGGCATGACGCGATTCCCACATACCGGTGCTTCACCGCTGCCGACGGACTCGACGTCGCTGTTACGGCGAACACCGAGCGAATGTGGGTCTCCTTGTGCGAAGTCCTCGGACTTCCCGAGCTCGTCAAGGACAGCCGCTTCGCGACGCCCGGCGACCGCCTCCGGAATCGCGACGCCCTCGAACCGATGCTCGAGCACGCTTTTCTCGCCCGGCCCGCCGACGAATGGGTCGAGCTGCTCGAGGAGGGCGGGATCCCGGTCGCGCCGGTCAACACGCTCGATCGGGCGCTCGCCGATCCGCAGGTGCGCCATCGCGAAATGGTTGTCGATCTCGCGGGAACGCGACCGGACGAGCGCGCCCGCGTCGTCGGGGGACCGCTGCGATTCGCACGGGCATCGGCCCGTCCGCAGCGGTACCCCCCGCATCTCGGCCAGGATCAGGCCGAGATCATCGGTCTCGTCGATGGGCCCGACCATGCATGACCGCGCCGACGTCATCGGCGTGGTCGGACTGGGCCACATGGGCGCCGCCTTCGCGGATCGGGCGCTCGCGCTCGGCCTCGACGTCCAGGTCCACGATGTCCGGCCGGAGGCCGTCGCCGCCCTCGTCGACCGCGGCGCGGCGGCGGCCGAGAGCGTGGGCGCGATGGCCGACCGCGTCGGGACGATCATCGTGTGCGTCGACTCGGTCACTGCGAGCCTCGAGATCGCGTCTGCAGCTGCGGCCGGCGCACGCCTGCGTCAGTACGTCGAGACTTCCACAGTCGGACCGGCGGCGATGGCGCGCATCGTGACATCGCTCCCCGGTGTCGCGGTGATCGATGCGCCCGTTAGCGGAGGCCCCCGCGCCATTCGCTCCGGCACGCTCTCCACCTATCTCGCGGGCGACCCCGACGCCATCGACGCGCTGTCGCCGTGGCTCGCCTCGATCGCTTCGACGCGGTTGGTGGTCGGCGAGCGGCCGGGCATGGCGCAGATCGCCAAGCTTGTCAACAACGCGATCTCGCTGAGCTCGATGGTCATCTCGTGCGAGGCGATCGCCGTCGGGGTGGCGGCCGGCGTTCCCGCGGAGATCCTGCTCGAGGCGGTCAACGCGGGGACGGGCCGCAATAGCGCGACGCTGTCGAAGATACCTGCCTCGATCCTGACTCGCCGATTCGACTACGGCGGGCCCGTGGGGCTGGCGCAGAAGGATCTCGAGCTCTATCGCGAACTAGCCGCGTCCGTCGGCGTCGACGAGGAGTCGACGGTCGCAAGCGCGCAGGCTTCGATCGTCGCGACGATCGGACGACTCGGGCCGGCGGCCGACTACAGCGAGATGATGCGCGTGTTCGAGGCGGCAACTGGCGTGGAGGTGCGGGCCGCCAGCAGCCCGGGCGGGACGGCCTTGGGAGGAGCGGATCGATGAATCTTGATGAAGTGGTCGCGATCGACGTCCACGCGCATGCCATGACGAGTCACGAGCACTCGGATGTTGCGGAAGACGCGATGAACCAGCACATCCTCGCGGATGCGCGAAAGCGGTGGAAGACGGATCTCGTGGGGTCGTCGGTCGACGAGACCGCCGAGTACTACCGCGAGCGGAAGATGATCGCCGTCGTCTTTCCGGTCGACTCCGAATCCGGGCTCGGCGAGCGGCGCGTCCCGAACACGGAGGTGCTCGAGGCCGCGCAGCGCAATCCGGACGCCATCATCCCGTTCGCGAGCATCGATCCGTGGAAGGGCAAGATGGGCGTGCGGGAAGCGGAGCAGCTCATCGCGGACGGCGTCCGCGGGTTCAAATTCCACCCGAGCATCCAGGGTTTCTACCCGAACGACCGCCACGCCTATCCCTTGTACGAGGTGATCGCCGCGGCCGGGCTGCCCGCGCTGTTCCACTCCGGTCAGACGGGCGTCGGCCGGACCTCGCCGGGCGGTGGTGGCGTGCGGCTCAAGTACTCGAACCCGATGCACCTCGACGACGTCGCCGCGGACTTCCCGACGATGCCGATCATCATCGCGCACCCCTCATTCCCGTGGCAGCAGGAGGCGCTCGCCGTAGCGCTGCATAAGGAGCTCGTGTACATCGACCTGTCCGGATGGTCGCCCAAGTACTTCCCCGAGGAGCTCGTGCACTACGCGAACACGATGCTCAAGCACAAGGTGCTCTTCGGGTCTGACTACCCGGTCCTGACCCCGGACCGCTGGCTAGCGGACTTCGAGCAGCGCGGTTTCCGCGACGAGGTTCGTCCGCTCATCCTGCGCGAGAACGCGATCCGGCTCCTCGGCCTTGACGACTGACTGAGGTCAGCCGAGGCAGCGGTCCAGGACCGGACCGATGTCGCCATGGCGATCGAGGTGCGTCAGGTCGGCGAGCAGCGCGGACGCCTCGTCGTCGCCGATGACAGCGCCAGCGAAGTGCCTAAACTTGGCGTGCACGGCAGCGGCCGACAGCTCGAGTCCCCGGTTGTACGCCCACCCGGTTCGCGTCGCACCGCTCCTCAGGTGTAGTACGACCGCGGCCCAGCTGCAGTCCGGGTCCTGCGGCTGCGGTGCGACCGCCGAGTCGATGTAGTCCGGATCCGTGCGGCAGCTGACGCGATCGAACCAGCCTTCCGACATGAGCCGGTCGTAGTGCTCGTCACGATACGAGTCGACGCCGACCGTCCCATCGCGCCATGCGGCTGCGACGCCGTAGCGCAGACTGAACTTCCCCTGTAGTCCATCGCGCGGGTCCTCGGTTCGGAACAGCGCGCCGGAGTTCGGATCGAACGGGACGACGATCTCGATCCTGTCGATCTCATCGCGATCGACGTCGGCAACGAGAAGCGCCTCGAACGCGGCTGTGAGCACGGCGTTATTGCCGCCGCACGCGGGCCAGGGCTTGAAGCTCGGGCCTCGGCGCAGGTTCGGGCCGCCGCGCCGGCGGTCGCTCGGGGCGCCTCGGCCGACGAGCGAGATGTCGGGGCCTCGACCGGAATCCGCGAGCGGCCAAGCGTCAGGGTCGAATCGGCTGCCGGCCGCGAGATCCGCCGGCAGACGCGCGATCCAGAACGCTTCATCCCCTGTGACCGCCGTCGCCGGCTCGAGCAGCGGATCGCCATACGCGGTGAAGAAGCCCTTAGGGCCCTCGAGGGCTCCGAGGTCGGCGGTCCAGCCGGACGCGGCGAGCCGGGCTGCCACGAGGCCCGCCTCCGCGGCGCGGCCCGCATGCAACGGCTTCGTGAAAGTCCCGAAATTCTGCGTCAATCCCGCGCCCGTCGATGCGGCGATACAGATCGCGCTCGCGATGGCGCGTCGATCTAAGCCCAGGAGGGTCGACGCGACGACTGCCGAACCGATCGGCCCGACGAGTCCTATGGGGTGCTGCGCGCGCCCGTGGGCCAGTGTCGCGGTGACGCGAGCCCCGATTTCGAACCCCGCGACGATCGATGTGATGAGGTGCGCGCCCGAGATCGCACGCTCCTGGGCGACGGCCATCGCCGGCGGGATCTCGACGGCGCCAAAATGCGGGATGTCGTCGAAGTCGAGTGCATGGATGAGCGCTCCGTTCATCATGACGGCGGGCTCGGCGGCGACTCCGGCGCGATGTCCGAAAGCGCGGGCCGCGCCTGGGGCGGCGCCCGCGAGCCACCGACCAGCGGTGGTGTGGAGGTCGGTGCCGACGGCTGCCAGCCCGCAAGCGACCGCATCGATCACGAGCAGCTCGGCGAGCTGGACGGCCCGCGGGGGGAGGGCGTCGAACGTCAAACCGGCGGCGTACTCCGCGAAGTGCTCGGCGATCGTGAGCGGCTCACTCGCGTCGACCACACGGCTCGCTGCGTCGGGCATGGTCATAGGGCTCCTCTCGCCGGCCGCCCTTTTTACGCTAGGGCCGACCAGGCGCGTCGCCAATCGGCAGCGGGCATGAGCACGATCATCTTGCGTGATCCCGCCCCGATTGCTCGTCGTGATCGACCCATCACAGTTCAGCCCTGGAGCGCTGTACCGGTTGAACGTAGCGTGCCGGTTCGAAGGGAGTGCAGATGACGACTATGGGGATCGCTCCGAACAGGACGGCCTCGCACGACGCCTCGACGTACCTCGACCGGGTCGCCAGCCTCGTGCCGACCATTCGTTCCCACGCGCAGGCCTCGGAAGAGGCTCGCCGAGTGGCGACCGAGGTCATCGACGCGGCGGTGGATGCCGGATTGTTCAGTGCGCTCGTTCCGGCGCGCTGGGGCGGACAAGGTCTCGGGCTGCGAGATCTGGCCGAGGCAGCTCGAATCCTCGCGCACGGCGACGCGTCCGCGTCGTGGGCGCTCGCGTTCCTCATCGAGCACAACTGGATGGCCTGCCGACTGCCCGTCGACGCCCAGGAGGAGCTGTACGCGGACCGTGATTTCGTGCTCGCGGCAGCGCCGCTCGTCCCCGGCGGGCGTGCGATCGCGGTCGACGGGGGCTACCGCATCTCAGGCATCTGGCGATACGGTACCGGCTTCTCGAACGCCGACTGGATCTTCGTCACGTGCCTTGAGGAGGTCGACGGGACGGACACCCCTCGCGTGTTCCTCGTCCCGACGAGCGAGGTCGAGGTCGCCCAGGAGTGGCTCGCGTCGGGCATGGCGGCGACGTCGAGCCACAACTTGACCGGCAAGGACATCTTCGTGCCGACTCACCGTTCGATTCCGGTCCACCGGTTCACCTCAGCGGACGCGCACGGCGGCGTCGAGCACCCCGAAGCCATCTATCACTACCCGCTGCACTTCGGGCTCAACAACATGATGGCGGGGATCTTCGTCGGGATCGCCGAGGCGGTGCTCGAGATCTACACCGAGAAGCTCGAATCGAGTCGCCCGTTCGGTCTCGCGCGCATCGAGCGGACGACGTCGCGAGTGCGGTGGGGTGCCGAGCGCGAACGCGTGCGGGCAGCGAGACTGCTGTACGAGGACACGCTGGACCGGACGATCGCAAAGTGCGATGAGCGTGCCGGTTACACGCAGGAGGACCTCGGCGAGCTGCAGATCGCGACGCTGGTGATCGCCCATATGTGCCACGACGCGGTGTCGAGCATGTGCAAGGGAGTCGGCTCGAGCTCGTATCAGCTGTCGGACCCACTCCAGCGGTACAAGCGGGATATCGACGTGCTCATCAATCACGCCGGGATGGACTGGGACGTCGTCGGCGACCGGGCGACGCGCTGGGCCCTCGGGCTCGGCGCCGAGGCAACGGACTGGCACTCGGCCCCTGCCCACCCCAGCCCCGCTGCGACGTGAGTGGACACTCGCGCCTCCGGGGTGAGGATGGCGCGGCGCTCGTCCGCGCCATCCTCGACGGCGATTCGAGCCGCGCCCTCGACGTGCTCGGCTCCGAGTCGGTCCTCGATGTGCCGAGGCTCAGCGTCGGTCGTGGCACCGCGGGGATCGCCGCGGCGCTACGAAATGCTCGCGACGCATATCCCTATGCGATCGCGTCGCTCGATCTCCATAGCGAGATCGTCAGTGCTGACGGCGTCCTCGTCGAACTGCGGTCCCGACTCTCCGACGGGGAGCGGAGCTTCCTCCTTCCGATCGCGATCGTCGATTCCGACATCGGTGGCCGGCGCACCGTGCGGATCTACCACTCCGAGCGCCTGATCACGGGCGTCAGGAAGGCGCGACGGCCCGTGTTCCCCCTCCCGCCGGATGCCGCGCCGACGCCGGCCGCCGAGGTCCATGTGACAGTCGGCTCGTACCTGGCAGCGATCGGCAGCGGTGATCCCGAGGCGGTGCTCGACCGATTCGCGCCGGGTGCCGTGATGGACAACGGCGTGCGCCCCGTCGTCGATCGAGCGGAACTGAGGGCCATCTTCGCGGCCATGACAAGCACCGGCGGCGTCCGCCTCGTGCGCATCAACGAGTTCGACAGCGGTGACGCCGTCGCCTTCGAATACTCGGGATTGCCGCGTCCGGCCGCGCCGGGATCCGCCGTGAGGAGCGCACCCGGCGGCGGGGTCGCCATCTACGCCTACGATTCGGAATGCAGGATCGTCGCCGTGCGAATGTTCGATGACTTCGATCCCGACGCGCTCATCGGCATCGAACCGAAGAGCGTCGAATCCAATCACGGGACGTGATCGAACGATCACGGATTGCTGATTGTGACGCGCGGTGAGCGCCGCACAGACTCGGAGACCTGCGGCAATGGAGCCACCCGGCGCCGAAGCCCGCGTCCGATTCCTCCCCCTCTCGAACTAGGAGCAACATGTTTCGGTCAATGAAGACCCGGACTGCACTGGCCGCGGCCGCCTTGGTGGGTGCCGCAGCGCTCGTCGCCGGGTGCAGCTCATCCCCAACGTCGCCGTCGACCGCGCCCGCCGGCACCGGCGACGCTGCCCTCGACGAGCTCATCGCCGCGGCGCAGGCGGAGGGGGAGGTCACGCTGTACTCCTCGCTCGATGAGCGAATCGTGCAGCAGATCCAGACCGCGTTCCAGGACGAGTACGGCGTGCAGCTCAGTTATCTCCGAGCGACCGCGGCGGAGATCTCCCAGCGGTTCTCGGCGGAGGCGGACGCCGATGCGACGGTCGCCGACGTCATCGTCACGCTGAACGACGGGTTCCTCGCCGACGGCATCGAGCAGGGCCGCATCCAGCCGCTCGAGGACGCCGATATTCCGGGCTACCCCGGCGAATGGTTGCCGGAGGAGGCGCAGATGGACGGCCTCGCCGTCGTGCAGCTGACCCAGCTCGGCATGGGCTTCAATACTGACAACGCGCCCGAGATCGAGACCTGGGAGGACCTCCTCGATCCTGCGTTGACCGGTAAGGTCGCCATCAGCTCGCCGGATAGCGCCGTCCACCTCGGCCTGTTCTACGTCCTCTCCGAGGAGTACGGCATGGAGTTCCTGGAAGCGCTCGGGGCGCAGGTCGAACGCGTGTACACGAGCGGCTCGCAGGTCGTCGAAGCGCTCTCCTCGGGGGAGGCGTGGGCCGCCCCCGGGACTGTCGCCACGGGCCTGGAGATCGCCAAGGGCCAGGGCGCCCCGCTCGGCTGGGCCATTCCGGAGAACACCCTGCTCTCGCCGAACGTCATGGGGCTCGTGGCCGACTCGCCGCACCCCGCCGGGGCGAGACTGCTGTCGCACTTCCTCACCAGCGAGGAAGGGCTCGCGCTCCTCAACGACTCGCCGGGGCAGGTCGCTCCGAGCACCCAGGCATTCGAGGCAGGGTGGCTGCTGGGCGCCGAACTCAGTGCCGACGCAGCCGAGAAGAAGGCGGAGATCGTCGAGGCGCTCGGCATCTAGTGACGGGCCGTTGCGCGGGGCGCCGACTCGCCCGCCCCGCGCAACGCCCCGCCGCGTTCCCCACACGAAACGAGGCTCCAAGACATGGCTGACGCGGCCCCGAACCCGACGCGCGCCGACACGACCGCGATCGACCGGCGCGAGGGCAAGCGATTCCGCTTCACCCCTTTCAGCATCTTCTCCGGCCTCCTCGCGCTGGCGCTCGTGCTGCTCGCGATGGTGCCGCTCATCGCCGTCCTCCTCCGAGCATTCATCCAGGACGGGAAACTCGACTTCGCAGCGATCGCCGACACGCTGGCGATTCCCGATCTGGGCGAGACGCTGCTCACGACGCTGTGGATCACGCTCGCGAGCGGCGCCGTGTCGCTCGTCATCGGGGCGATCCTCGCGTGGCTCAACGAGCGCACGGACGCGCGCATGGGCATCCTGACCGACGCCCTTCCGCTCATCGCGTTCGTGCTCCCGCCGATCGCCGGGGCCGTCGGCTGGGTGCTGCTGCTGTCCCCGGGCGCCGGCTACCTCAACGTGCTCATCCGCGATCTCGTCGGGATCTTCGGAGTCAGGATGACCGACGGGCCGTTCGACATCTACTCCTGGTACGGCCTGATCTTCGTCTACTCGATCTACCAGGTGCCGTTCTCCTTCATGTTCGTCTCCGCGGCGCTACGGAACATGGATTCCTCGCTCGAGGAGGCCTCGAGAGTGGCAGGCCACGGCCTGGCGACGACGTTGCGCCGGATCACCTTGCCGGCGCTCGCCCCGTCGCTCGCGGGCGCCGCGCTCTTGACCGTCTGGACGTCCCTGGGGCTGTACTCCATTCCCTCGGTCATCGCGACGGGCGCCGGAATGAAGGTGCTGACGGTCGAGATCGTGAATTCCGTCGCCTTCACCTATCCCGCTCGCACGGATATCGCGGTCGGGCTGAGCTTCCTCATGATCGCGGCGGTCGCGATCGTCTGGTTCATCCAGAACCAGGTCGTCCGGCGTTCCCGGCACGCGATGGTCGGTGGGAAGTCGCGTGCCGCGACGCCCATCCGACTCGGACGATGGCGGATCGTCGCGCGGATCTTCGTCTTCGGCTACGCGTTCGTCACGACGGCGCTCCCGTTCCTCGCGCTCGCGCTCGTGACGTTGACCGGATTCTGGACGCCGAACATCGACTGGGCGTCATTCAGTCTCGAGCCGTTCCGGCGACAGGTGCTCGAGAATCCGGTCTCGCAGGAGGCGCTCGCCAACAGCCTTACCCTCGGTGTCGTCGGGGCGACGATCGCGATGCTCGCGGCCGCCGTCCTCTCGCTCTTCCTCCTTCGGATGCCCACGCGCTGGGCGCGGAGTATCGACGGTGCGATCAAGCTGCCGTCGACGCTCTCGCACATCGTGCTCGCGGTCGGTTTCATCCTCATCCTGGCGGGTCCGCCGTTCCGCCTCTCGGGGACGTGGCTGATCCTCCTGCTCGCCTACATCGCCCTCTACTATCCGCAAGGGGCAGTGGCAGCAGACGGCGCAGCGGCACAAGTCGCCCCCGAGCTCGCGGAAGCGTCCGCCGTCGCCGGGGCAAGCCAGTCCACGACATTCCGGCGGATCTTCCTGCCGCTCATGGTCCCGGGTCTCATCGCCGGGTGGGCGCTCCTGTTCGTGCGAATGGTCGGCGATCTCTCCGCGTCCGCGATCCTCGCCGGCAGCGGCAACCCGGTCGTCGGCCGCCAGATCCTCGAGGTCTTCCAGAACGGAACCTTCTCCCTCATGGCCTCGTTGGCGATGACCCTGACGGTCATCTCCGCGACCGTCGTCATCGCGCTGCAGATCGTGTCCCGTCGAGCGGCCAGGTGGAGCACGCAGCCCCTGTCCAAGTCCGATCTGAAAGGAGCGTCCGTCCGATGACCCTCACTGAGGAAGCCGCCGCCGTGGATCGCTCCGCGGTGACGGCGCCCGTCGCGGCCGTCCGCAATCTGAAGCGCTACTTCCGACGCAAGAACGGCGTCGTCGTCCGCGCCATTGACGACGTGACGCTCGAGGTCTTGCCGGGCGAGTTTCTCGTCCTGCTCGGACCCAGCGGCTGCGGGAAGACGACGCTGCTTCGCTCGATCGCGGGTCTGGAGCAACCGGATACTGGGCGCGTCGAGATCCGCGGTCGCGCCGTCTTCGACAGCGAACGGCGACTCGCGCTGCCTCCGGAACGCCGCGACCTCGGCATGATCTTCCAGTCCTACGCGCTGTGGCCGCACATGACGGTGTTCAAGAACGTCGCGTACCCGCTGCAAACACGGCGCGCGGGCCTCAAGCGTCAGGAAATCGCCGAGCGGGTGGATCGCGTGCTCGCGCTGCTCGAACTCGCATCCCTGCGCGAGCAGTTCCCGAGCCAGTTGAGCGGCGGACAGCAGCAGCGCGTGGCGCTCGCCCGGGCACTCGTCGGCAGCAACGACCTCATCCTGTTCGACGAGCCCCTGTCGAACGTGGACGCGAAGGTGCGTGAGAACCTGCGGCTCGAGCTCAAGTCGATGCAGGCGGAACTGGGCTTCAGTGCGATCTACGTGACGTACGACCAGGTCGAGGCCATGGAACTCGCAGACCGCATCGCGGTGATCAAGGAAGGCCGGATCATCCAAGTCGCGCCGCCGCAGGAAATCTACAACCAGCCGTCGAGCCAGTATGTGGCGAACTTCGTCGGCACCTCCAACCAGATCCCGGGCGTGCTGGTCGAGCGGGATGGGGACAGCGGGATTGTGGAGACCTCGTTCGGCCGCGTCCACGGACTCGCGGTCGGCGTCGAGGTCGGTTCCGACGTCGTCGCCGTGATCCGGCCTGAGCGGTGCACGTTCACCTCGAGCCGCCCGGCACAGGAGCAGAACGTCTGGAGCACTGCCGTCGAGACATCGATGTTCCTCGGAGCCCACGTCGAGCTCGTCGTCCGGCTCGGCGAGTGCGCTGTCCGGGTCTGGCGGCACGACGCTGACACGCTGCCACGCGGCGCGGAGGGCTGGCTTGCGCTTTCGCGGGACTTCGTTCGGATCCTTCCGCGAGACATCTGAGCCACGGGGGCACCGGCCTAAAGTTGATTTCGACGTCGGGCCGATGATGCGCATCGGCAGAGATGGAGTTTGCGCCACGATGGACCTCCGGCAGCTGGAGTACTTCGTCGCAGTCGCGAAGCTCGGGCACTTCACGCGCGCGGCGGACCATCTCCACGTTGGACAGCCGGCACTGTCACAAGCGATCCGACGGCTCGAGCGTGAGTTCGGCAGCGAGCTGCTCGATCGGACATCGCATCCGATCGGCCTGACGTCCGCGGGGCGCGCGCTCCTCCCGCACGCCGAACGCGTCGTCGAAGCGGTGAGCGCCGCCCGCGAGGAGTTCGGCCTCGTCGGAGGCGAGCCGCATGGCCGGGTCGCACTGGGCGTCATGGCGATGCTGGGTCCCGCGGAGCAGCTAATCACCGAGTTCCATCGAGTGCATCCGGATGTTGTGCTCGTCATGCGCGAAGAGGTCACCTCGGTGCTCATTCAGGAGTTGGTGACCGGCCAGCTCGACGCGGTGCTTGCAACTCGAATCGACCCGTTGCCGCGCCAGATCGAGTACCAAGTCGCGTTCAGTGAACCGCTCGTCCTCATGACCCCGCCCGGCTGGACCGACAAGCCGCAGGTGAACATTCGCGAGCTCGATGGCGAGGTCATCCTGCTGCCCTCCGAGGGCGGAGGGGTTCGTCGCATCGTCGAGTCAGCGCTTCGGCGGCACTCCGTGCGTTGGCGACCGGGACCGGAGACGAACGAGCTCGCGCGTCAGCGGTACCTCACGGCCGACGGCGTCGGCCTGACGATCGTGCCGCAACGCGTCGCCGCGATTCCGGGAGGACCCGAGGTCGATTTCATCGCGATCGAGGACCCCCCGAGCCGGGACGTCGCGCTCATGTGGGACGCGCAACGACGCCACAGCTCAAGCGTCCGGGAATTCCTGCGGCACGCGCGCGCCGCGCTCGACGAGGGGCTACTCGTCGAGGACTTGCCCAAAGTCGGCCCCGGGGTCCGAGCTGATGGTCGTCGGGTTTTTCGTGACGGGATGACTTAGGCTCCCGCGCCAAGTCCCCGGTAGCGCGCCGGCCACACGCCGTGGCGACCGGGGGCGAGGATCCCCTTCGGGTCGACGGCGTCCTTGATCGACTCGACGAACCGCCGGTAGGCGTGGTCGCCGAAGCCGTACTGCTCGGACGCGAGGTCCATGAAGTCGAGGTGCGCGCGGTACTCGCC
>Ga0180217_1003251_pt1 | contig 13943 bp, 6 predicted proteins | sample eDN3rd37CBELigOP_FD_128521 | JGI IMG/M metagenome (GOLD analysis project Ga0180217, IMG submission 128521) | Enriched Organic Plus compost microbial communities from Emeryville, California, USA - eDNA 3rd pass 37_C BE-Lig OP (version 2) (version 2) ... | reverse complement strand
TGACCTTCGCCAATCTTCACCGGCTCCAACAGCATGTTGGGCATCTTGGTCCGGTGCGAATAGTGCGACGGGTTCTTCAGCCAGCTGTACAGCCAGCGTGCGCCCTTCTCGGCCGCTTCTTCACCGCCAGCCCGGAGCTTGCTGCCGATGTTCGACAGGTTCGGCCCCTGGTCGGCATTCAGCTCCTGATCCGGGAACGCGCTGTGCTGGTGACAGGCCAGGCAGCCCCGGTCGGCAAAGAAGATCTTGCCGCGTTCGGCGTCGGGCGATTCGGTCACCTCGGCCGGCTTGGTTGCCTGAATGAACGGCTGGCTGGAGGTCAGCAGGTATTCGGTGATCGCCCGAATCTCGATCTGTTCCAGCTTCTCAGTGTGATATGGCTCCTGCTTCGTTTCGCCGTAGGCGTCGCCCTCTTCCTTCTCTTCCGTCAGCAGGTGATCGTACAGCCCGAAGAACCGAGGCATTCGCGTTTTCGGCTGGTATTCCCGCGGGTTGCGAATCCAGTTGTACACGAACTCCTTGGAGAGCTTGCTGGAGACGTAGCGCAGGCTCGGACCCACCGGACGCATGGTGCCGGGCAAGTCGACATCGGCCAGCACCAACGCCAGCCGGTGATACTGCTCATCGAGGTAGGCCGGCTCGGGCGAAATGGCGTTCTTGGCCCGGGCTTCGTCGTCCTTCAGCAGTTGCACCAGACGCCGCCGCGCGGTGTCGTTCGCCGGGTCGCGGAGCACGCGGCCGGCCAGGTCTTGCAGGTTCTGCGAGAACTTCGCCAGCCCGGCGTTGGCTTCCTCAGCCGAGAAGCCCTGCGGAACCGCGTCCGGCTTGTAGACAGGCTTGCCGTCCTCGCCCACGGTCACACCGGGGCCAAACAATTGCTGGAGCCGCTGCGCATAACTCTCGGGATGGTCGCGGCGGTACGTTTCGTTGCGGTACAGTTCCGGATCGGCGAACAGGGCCAGGGCGGCCGGCGTGTAGCCGGGCTCCAGCCGCATGTCGGGACCGATGCTCCGCGTGGGGCTGTCAAAGCCCTTGATCTCGTGGCAGCCGAAGCAGCCATATTCGCGGACCAGGTTATAGCCTTGCATCAGCTTCGGAGCCGGCGGTTCCGGGAAACGCTCGCTGGGAAGCAGCTCCACCACGTCGTGGTGACACTTCAAGCACAGGCTTTCCGAGAACCGCTTGGGCATCATCGGAAAGATCCAGTGATGGTTGTTGAACCAGCCATATTCCTTGGTCCACTGCTGAAGCTGCTCGACCGAGTTAGGCGAATGCGAGGCCCACTTGAACGCCGTGGCGCTGCCCTGGCCGTCGTGGCAGATGGTGCAGCCGACAGAAGCAAACGGGTGCGGGCTGGTCGAAGCGCCGAACAATTCAAACCGCGGGTGCGTGCTGTACGGATGCGGCACGCCGCGGCGCACCTTCAATTCCAGCGGCTGGCCCCAGTTGACCACGCCCAGCAGCAGGTCGACGGCGTCTTGCCGCGTCCACACGTCCTTGCCGCCAATCGCCACCAACACGTCGCCGCGTTGTAGCTGCGCGTCGGCGGCAAAACTGCGATCCATCACAAACTCGACGGTCGCATCGTTCGCGTTGAACACGCCGCGATCGGCCAGGCGGAACCCGTACGCCTGCAGCAACAGGCGGTTCTGATCTTCGTTCGACAGTTCGCCGGGGATGAGGAAGCTCTCATCCGCGGTTTCGCCGTCTTGCCCAGCGTCCAGCGAGGGCGGCTGCGGCGGTGTCTTGAGCGACACGCCATCCAGCATGTGCTCGTGCGGATAGCCGGCCGCCACGGCCGAACCGGGCGCCGTCTTTTCGATGCCCACGTGGCAGGTCATGCAGCGGTCGAACCGGGCCACGTTCTGGAAGTTGAAGTCGATGGTCAGGTCGGGCAGCCAAATCTGCCGCACCTTGATATCGCCTTCCTTGCTAAAGGCGTCGAGGATCGGCAGGTTCAGCAGCGACTTCCCGGCATTGGGGCGGCTCTTAGCCAACTGCTCCTCGAGCCGGTTGATGTCCATCCGGTACCGCTCGAGGTTCTGCTCGGCGTAGCCCTTCGGCGCGTTGACCGCGTTGCGAGCCCGTTCCAGCCGCTCACGGTAGGTCTTGGCCGACTCGTAGCGCGTGTTCAGATCGTTGACGTCGGCGCTGATGCCGTCGACCTTCGCCTGCAAGTCGCGGAGTTCAGAGGCCGGTGCATCGTTGCCGAACGCCAGGTTGAACGCGCTGCGGGCTTCGTCCAGGTCGGCCCGGCGGAACTTCAAGTCGCGCTGCAGCACCTCTTCGCGAAACAAAGCCTGTTTGATCACGGCATCCAGTTCACGCACGAACCGCGCGCGGCGCTCGGGCGACGGCGATTCCACGGCGTCCTTGAGCGACTCATCGATCGCCGTCAGCGTATGCTGCGTTTCGTTCGGGACGCCCTTGCGATAGTGGGCGAGCGTCTGTTCGATCTGCGGGCCCAGCGAGGCCAGTTGCTCCGTCAATTGTTGGTTGATGACTTCCAGCCGCTTCTCGGCCGCGCGGATCTGGCCCTGGAGCATCTTCTTGCGCTGCGGGTCGACCGCGCGTTCCAGCGTGCCCCGGTCGATTTGCAGGCTGACCGAAAGCTGGGCCAACTGGTCGTAAAGCGCCGCGGCAGCGATGGCGGCTTCATTCACCTGGTAAAAACGCTGTTCGGCGGCCGCCTCGGGCAGGTTGCCGCGAGCTTCGGCCTCGGCGTTGAAGCTGACCAGTTCCACGGCTTCGCCATCGCGCAGTTGCGCGCGCTGGGCTACGTACAGCATGAACAGCTTGCCGAATGCCGGCTCAGGCGGCTGCGCGCTCACCTCGCGCACGACGTGCTCGCGCACTTCCTCGCCGGTGACGAAGTCGCCTGCCAGTTGTTCGTAAATCCGCGACTGGATTGTCCAGACTTCCAGTTGGCCGTAGTACTGCTCCTGGTAGCCCTTCCACTCGCGGTTATGGTCATCGGCGATCATCCACACCGTGGCAATGAGCATGGCCACGGAGGAAATTCCAAAGAACAGATGGACTTTCTTGATGTCGCGCCAGGTTTGTTCTGTAGCAGGCATTTGCCCTCTCCGGAGCAATCGCGGAGCCTGTGAGCGGTATCGGCGGCCGGTGTGCGAAACAGGCCGCGGCTAAATGTTGAAAAAGTACTCCGGGATGCTGACGATGTACTTCAGGTTCAAGGTCCAGCGGAGCAGCATCTTGATCGGCAGGGCCGCCATGAACAGCAGCAAAATGGCCATCACCATGTAGCGGATGAAGCCCATCCGAATGAAGAACGGCCGCAGGACCGTAGCCGCCAACAGCGGCGGCAGGAACAGGAAGTACCCCAGCACCAGGACCATCCCGAGCCCTTCGCGCTTGAGGATCATCAACAGCGATTCCATGGTGCCCATGTCACTGGTCACCTTCGGCACACTGGCACCCATCAGGTTGATCCAGAAGTAGTCCGAAAGGTTGATGTTGTTCTGGGCCTCGACCTTGTGAGGATCCCAGAACTCAAATGGGCCGAAGAAACTCCAGTTAGGACCTCGCAGGAACGTGCCCAGCACGATCAACGTGACCCACAGCAGCAAGAAGCCGATCTGGAACGTCACGTAAGCGAACTTCCGCTTTTCGATCGTGTAGTAGCCGTTGCCTTCCTTGTTGAAGTCCAGGTACGGAATCGCCATTAACCCCACGATCACCAGGCTGGGCAGCACCACGCCAGCCATCCAGGGATCGTAGTACACGAGCATTTCTTGCAGCCCCAGGAAGTACCAGGGGGCTTTCGACGGGTTAGGCGTTTTGACCGCGCTGGCCGGCTCTTCCAGCGGGGCCTTGAGCACGATGGCCCAGACCAACAGAAATGCGGTCAGCAGCACCATGCAGATCAGTTCGGTGTAGACCAGGTCGGGCCACACCAGCACTTTTTCGTTATCGAGCGATTCGAGCGGCGGCTTGCCCTGCCGGGCCAGGTCGTCGTTCTGCACGGCTTTCCAAGTGGCTAGCCAGGTGAAAAAGCCCAGCAGCAGCACCAGCATCACGATCGGCACGTTGTCCGGCTTGGCGACGATCTCCCAGAAGTTGGGATTGGTCATCGACAGTCCCAGCAGCAGCATCACCAGGTTGAACCCGACGTAAGCCACCACCGGCTGCACGAAGAAGCGCCGGAACAGGTACAGCACCACCAGCGTGGCCGCGGTGCCCACGGTGTACACCACCGCGCCGCGGTTGCCCGAGAGCAGCGAGTTGATGAAGTGCTCGGTACCGTGCCCCAATCCCGGTAGCGAACCCGACCAGGCGAATGCTCCCAGGATGACAAAGCCGATCGTAGCAATCAGGCAAGCCAATGCCTGGCCGCTGCGCTGGAGCCGAAACTGAAGCATCCCGGCCACCACCGCGTTGAGCGCGGCCAGCGTCAGGTAATACGGGCCCAGGAAGGAGGAGGCCTTGTCGACGAAGTCTAACGACGCGCCATGCATATGTTCATCCATTGTGCCGGCTGGAAACGGCCGACTCGGCGTGCCGAGCAGCCACCCCTGCCGGGTTGTCCCAGTTCGTTCCGCTTCGCACGTGCCATCCTGGCCGGTCCGCGAGGCATCTCCTCCCAGGCTTCCCGGGGCTTACAGCGGACCGCTGATCCCGCCGTCCTTCCGCACCCGCCAAAAGTGAATGGCCAACAACATCGCCACCGCCAGCGGAATCGCGATGCAGTGCAGCACGTAAAACCGGTTCAGCGTTTCTTCGCCGACGAATCTCGCCCCCAACAGGCCAAACCGGGCGTCCGAGGCACTGGTGATCATGTCGATCCCGCCGATTGACAACAACTGCTGGCCGGGGCCTTCACTGCCTAAAAAGGGTGTCGCCCGAGCCATGTTGGAGCCCACCGTGATGGCCCAAATGGCCAACTGGTCCCACGGCAGCAGGTAACCGGTAAACGATAACAATAGGGTAAGTAACAGCAGGATCACCCCCACGACCCAGTTGAACTCTCGCGGAGGTTTATAACTGCCTGTTAAGAACACGCGATACATATGCAGCCACACGGTGATCACCATCGCGTGAGCCCCCCAGCGATGCAGCTCGCGGAGGATGCCCAGGCTGGTGACGTCGCGCAGGGCCTGGATATCGGTAAACGCCCATTGGAGCGTCGGCCGGTAATAGAACATCAGCAGCACGCCGGTGACGGTCTCCACCAAAAACAGGAAGAACGTCACGCCGCCCATGCACCAGGTGTAGCTCAGGGCGATGCCCTGCTTCTTGATCGAAACCGGGTGCAGGTGCAGGAAGAAATTGGTCAGCATCACCACGATGCGATTCCGCCGGTCGAGCGGCATCGGGTGACGGAAGATGCTCTTCCAGATCTGGCTATTGCGAACCGTTTCGCCAATTGACGGCATTGGCTTTCCCTAGCGAATGGAAGGATTCGTAGTTGCCTTGGCTAACTTTCTGGCAGTGGCCGGCGGCTGCGTTCAACATCTGGCCGCGGCGGCCAGCGGCTGCCGCTTGGTTGTGACGGCCACTCTCGACCCTTGGCCTGCCTGGCCGCCCACGGCGGCTTCGTCCTGCGATTTGCGATCAAACTCCCTGCGGGGGGGATCACGCGCGGCAAGACAAAACCTCGCGACCTGATCTCGTGCCCTTCGACAGGTGAACCGCCCGGCGGCACACCCTCACACGATCACATAGCTGTCGGGGCTGGCCCATTCGCCCTTTTCTTCCTGGAAGACGCGGCTCTTGTCGATTTCCAACTGGCCATCGTCGGAGATGCGAATCGCGTATCGTTCCAGGGGGCGGGGCGCCGGCCCCTCAAAGTTGATCCCATCAATGTAAAAGCCGCTGCCGTGGCAGGGGCATTTGAACTTCTGCTCGCTTTCCAACCAGTTGGGCGTGCAGCCCAGGTGCGTGCAGACGGTCTTTAAGGCGTAGATCATCTGCTGGCCGTTGTACTCGGCGTTGACGATCCACACGCCAAAGGCTGCCTTGAACCGCTCGTCGACCATGCCCGGCGGAAAGTCCGACGGCTGCCCCACCTTAAACTGGCTGGGCGGCTCCGTCAGGATGTTGGGGAACATGTAGCGAGCCAGCCCCAGCGACCAAAGGCCCGCGGTGCCCGCCAGCGCCCCAAATCCAATGCCGACCGAGGTGCCCACCATTGCACCGAGCATCGCCAACACGCCGCGGCGGCCCTCGTCCACCTTCGGCTTGGCGCCCTCCGGCTTCTTCTGGGCGTACGCCGGCTTGGCAGGCATCGGGGGTACGGTGACCTTGCCGCCCCGAGGAATCGCGTCCTCGATCCGCCGTTCGTCCTGGCCCGGCAACAAACCGGCTTCGGCCTTGGTCAGCGGACCGCGTTTCTTCTCCGCCCGGGCTGCGGCCAAAATGCTCGCCGTCTTGGGCGGGCCTGCGGCCGCTTCTTCGGCTTCGGCGGCAGCGGGCTCAGCCTTAGCAGCCGGCGTTTTGGCAGCGGCTGGCTTCGGGGCGGGTTTCTCGGCAGCAGGCTCGGCGGACGATGACTCTCCGCCAGCTTTTCCTTGGCGGGCCATCGCCAGAATGTCGGCTACACTGGGCCGGTCGCCGGCAGAGCTAGCCGGAGCTGCGGTAGCCGCCGGTTGTTGAGCCGGCGTTTCTGCCGATTCGGCAGGCTTGGCGCCGCCCTGTTTCTCGGCGCGAGCCATGGCCAGGATGTCGGCCACGCTGGGTTTGCCACCACTGCTGCTGGGCTTGGCAGTCGGTTGGGGAGCATCCGCTGCCGGAGAAGTCGGCTCGGTGGAGGAAGAACTGCCCGCAGCTTCAGCCGGGGGAGTGGGTGGCGGCGACTCGGGGGGCGCTGCTTCAGGCTGCTGCGAATCCTTGGAGTCCGCCTTGCGCGCGGCCGCCAGGATCTCGGCAGTGGTCAACTTCTTCTTTTCGGCCATTGTGTCGACTCTTGGTGCTTGGTCGCTCGCTCGTGAGCGAGCGCAACTTCAGACCTGCACTCGACAACGCACGCGCCCGTTTAGACCAGAAACCTGTGCGCTTGCACGGAGTTTGCAAGCGAGGTGTTTCCGCAGACCCCCCGGCCGACTGACAAGCGCCTTTGTACACGATGGCGCGGCTCCGACAAGCCCCCTATCAGAGTGCGGCAAAATGCCACACCCCTTTGGGCGGCAAACGGTACGGTTGGTTCTCGGTGTTCTGGTCCGCGTGACACTCCACACTCGCGACGGCCCACGGCAATCGCAGGATAGCAACGAGCTTACACGCTTGCTATTCCGCAGCCAGCGGGGGAAGGACACCACCCGCTGGTGGCACCACCGCTCAATCCACCCACTAGAGGCAGATGCCCAATTGCCTGAAACGGCTGAAAATGCCGGGGCGAAAGTGCCGCAGGACTAGCCTTCTTGACGCATCTGCTGGGCTTCTTCACGACCAAACTGCGCCAAGCGTGCGACAGTTTGCCGCAGGTCGTCCACCGTAGTACGGGGGTTAATGATGCACATCCGCAAAACCCGACGGTCACGGAGTATGGTCGAAGTCACGGTCGCAAACGCGTCGTCCACCATCCGGTTCACAATCCGCAAGTTCACCGCGTTGGCCGCGGCCAAGTCGTGATCGGACTCGGCGTAGAAGAAGGTCAAAATGCCCAATTGCGCCGGCGTGAACAGGTGCAAGCCCTCGGTGGCACGCACCATCGGTTCGGCTTGTTGGGCCAGCTCAATGCCCCGGGCAATTGCCTCGCGAAACGCCGCGAGGCCGAAGAACCGGATCGACATCCACAGCTTCAACGCCCGGAACGAACGTGTGAGCTGGATGCCCAGGTCCTGGAAGTTCACGTCCTCACTGATTCGCAGCGCATCGGCCAGGTACTCGGCCGTGACCTGGAACGCGCCGAACAGATGTTCCCAGTCGCGCACCAGCACGCAGCCACATTCGTACGGCTGAAACAGCCATTTGTGCGGATCGATCGTCAGCGAGTCCAACCGGTCAATCCCGCGCAGGGCTTCGCGGCCGGCGGGCGCCAAAACCGCCGCGGCCCCGTATGCGCCGTCGGCGTGCAACCACAGTCCTTCTTCCTGGCAGAAGTCGGCCAGCTCATCCAGCGGGTCGACCGCGCCGGTGTTGGTGGTGCCCGCGTTGGCAACCACACAAAACGGGTGTAAACCGCGAGCGCGATCCTCGGCCACGCGAGCCCGCAGCGCATCGACCGGCAGCCGGAACTCGTCGTCGGACGCGATCCGCACGAACTGATCCTGCGCAAAGCCCAGCACGCGGAAGCCACGCAGCAGCGACGAATGACACTGGTCCGAACCGTACGCCACGCCGCGGGACACATCGTTCCGCAGCTTCACGTGCCGGGCGGTTGCCAGCGCCGTGAGGTTGGCCTGCGAGCCGCCGCTCACTAGCACGCCGCCAGTCGAATCCGGCATCCCGCACCAATCGCGCATCCAGTCGATGACCACGCGTTCTACCTGGCAGGGGCCGGCCCCCTCGAACCAGTTGCCGCTGAAGATGTTGAAGCCGGCCGCCAGGCAATCGGCCATCACGCTCACAAAATTGCTGGGGCTCGGCACAAACGCGAAGAATCGCGGATGCGCCGTAAGGCCTGCGGCCGTTAGCACGTCGTCCTGGGTCTGTTGCCAAATGCGGTCCCATGGCTCAGGCTCCTCCGGCGGCGGGGCCGCCAGCTTCTCCTTGAGAATGGGACGAGGCACCACGCTCGTGGGCGGCTTCTCAGGCAGCTTCACGAAGTGCTCGACCAGTTGATCGATCACCTGGTAGCCCATCGCCCGCATGGCCTCGGCAGCCATTTCCAACCGCGCGGGCTCACCGCTGGGAACGATGGACGTGGCGGGCTGCGCATTGCGCGCGTTGTCCGCCGTTTGGCCACCTTCAAGACGCTCGTTGCTCATCGTGAACCTGGTGTGATGGCGTTTCGGTACCGCTGGCGGCGGTTGCTGAAATGGCGCGTCCAATGCCCGCCGCGGGCCAGCTTCAAAGATCCCCCAATCGTTAGATCGTAGCTGAGCGGCGCACTGCGGGCGACTGCCGTGCGCTGCGGCATGGCACCGTCATTGCATGGCACATTCTGAGGCGAAGGTGCGCGCTCGCCGCGGTTATTGATTGACTCGCTTGGCGAATTGCCAGCGCGCGCTGAATTGGGTATGTTCCACATTCGCATGTCGAGCAAAGTCAAGCGAGCAGCATGCCGCGCTGGGGGCAACGCGAAATGCCCCTTACGCCACAGCGGCAGGCTGTTGGCGCTGGCCTCGGCCAGTGGCACGCCAGCCGCAAGGCTGCGCGTGGAACCCATTTCGCGATTCAGCAGCGGCGGGCGTTTCCTCCGCGCTGGACGGAAACGAAGATTCTTGTGCGTTCGGCCCGCGGCTGTCATCCGGGCCAACCTTGACGAGGAGAAACAGACATGGCCTATACCCTTCCGGACCTGCCGTACCCGTTCGACGCCCTGGAACCGCACATCGATGCCAAGACGATGGAAATCCATCATGACAAGCATCATGCGACCTACGTGGCGAAGCTGAACGCGGCGATCGAGAACACCGACCTGGGCAAGCTGTCGATCGAAGAGCTGATGGCCAAGATCGACTCGGTGCCCGAGAACATTCGCGGCGCCGTGCGCAACAACGGCGGCGGTCACGCCAACCACTCACTGTTCTGGACCATCCTGAGCCCTAACGGTGGCGGCGAGCCCAAGGGCGAATTGGCCGCGGACATCAACGCGACCTTCGGCAGCTTCGAGAAGTTCAAAGAACAGTTCGCCGATGCGGCTGCGAACCGCTTCGGTAGCGGCTGGGCCTGGCTGTGCCTGGACGGCAACAAGAAGCTGCACATCGAGAGCACGCCCAACCAGGACACCCCGCTCATGACCGGCCACACGCCGATCCTGGGCTTGGACGTGTGGGAACACGCCTACTACCTGAAGTATCAGAACCGGCGGCCCGAATACATCGCCGCGTTCTTCAACGTGGTCAACTGGGACGAAGTTGCCCGGCGTTACGCCGCGGCCAAGTAGGCCCAGCCGTCTTGCGTTGACTAGCGCCGGCGAAACATTGCCTGGCGCCGGAGCCATCAACCCGAACCTAAAGCGGCCCCGTGCGGCAACTGCTGCACGGGGCCGCTTTGCATTCCAGGCGAACGCTTGGCACATCACCGACCCGCCCGGAATGCATTAACGCCCGGCCAGAGCAAGCTCCGGCCGGGCGTTACGCTGCAACCCGATCAGTGATTGGCAAAATGGTCCGCAGTTAACCGTTATGGTGGCTCACCGGCACCAGCGGCGCGTGGGTCGAGCGGAACGTGGCGTTCACATTCGGCTCAAGGGTCGATTCGCCCGGCTCGATCCGCGGTTGCGGCGTGGGAGGCTCGGGGCGAGCCGGAGTCGGCATTGGCCGCGGTTGCGTTTCCGGCGTGGGCTGCGGCATCGGGGTCGGCTGCTGTTCCGCCTGCGGAGCGAAGGTCCGCGGCACGCCCTGCTGGAGTTGCGGGGCGGGCGTCGGTTCCAGCGTTCCGGACTGCGTCTGCGGAATCGGCGTCAGCGGCGTGTCGTCGGCCGAGGTCGCCGGCGCGGCCGGAATCGCCAGGTCGGCGCCGGTGCAGGGATCAATCGGCACACGGTGCACGATCACCCGCGGCACCCGCAGCGTGTAGGTGACCGGCACGCGCCGCACCACTTGCCGCGGCACCTGAATTGTCTGCTGCACGGCCACCTTGCGGCAGGTCCGCACCGGAATCTGCTCCACGCGTTCCTCGCACACCAGCCGGCAGGTGGTGTAGGGCACGCGGCGCACTTGTTCCTCGCACACCATGCGGCACACCCGCTCAGGAATCTGCTGCTGGCTGGTTTCCACGACCTGGCGGCACACCTGGTAGGGCACGCGCCGCACTTGTTCCTCGCACACCATGCGGCACACCTGGTACGGCACCTGGCGAACCTGTTCTTCGGTCACCATCCGCTGCACCTGGTATTGCACCACGCGGCGCTCGGTCGCTGGCACCATCACCGTTTGCGGCACTTGGAACGTCTGCACGTTGGGCCGCCAGACTTGCTGCACCTCAACCGAGGGCGGGCAGGGCTGCTGCACCCAGGCCAGGCCGCCGCCACGATAGAATGACTGGCCGGTCACCGGGTCCACCTGGCAGCCGCCAGGCACCCACCGCAACCGCGTCTTCACCGGGCCGGGCTTCATCACCTGCTGCTGTTCCCAGCAGCCATTGTCGACGGTCACGTTGCGGTACGTCACCTGCGGCCGCAGCACGGTGTAGCACTCTTCGCGTTCGGCCGTTTCCATCACCGGCCGCTGCACGAAGAAACGCTCTTCGCGAACGTGGGTTTCCGTCACGGGCCGCTGCACCATGTACCGCTCTTCACGCTCGTGCGTTTCGATCACGTTGCGAACGCGGTTGACGTTCACGGTCCGCATGCGGGTTTCCCACACGGGCCGCTGCACGGTGTACCGCTCTTCGCGTTCGTGGGTCTCGTAGACGGGCCGCTGCACGGTGTACCGCCGCTCCCGCATCTCCGTTTCCCAGACATTGCGGTAGTAGGTCACCTGCTGCTGCTCGCACACCGTTTCGGTTTCGAGCCGGTAGCAGGTAACCGGCCGCTCGTCGTAGACGGTTTCACACACCAGGCGGTATGTCTGCGTCGGATAGACTTCGCAGGCAGGCGAGCCGCACACCTGCGCGCGGGCAGCCCCCGAAGTCAACGGCACAGACAGCGCCGCGCATACCAACATGCCAGTAACACTACGCATCGCTCGGAGCTCCTGGGCCATCAACTCCGGCCTTCCTGCGCCGAACCGGCCTGCTTTCTACATGAGCTTGGGTACCGCATCGCGCATCTGCCGTCCCGGCCACTGCGTCGGACATGCGGTTAGGGTGATTCAAGGATCTAAACTGCTATCAATGCCAAAGAAGTGTGGGATTTGGGTCCTTCTCAGGCAACCATATCTGCACGTCATTCTTGAATCTTTTCAATCTGAATGCAAGTTGCCGCCCGGGCGTTCACGGCAATTCCCTTGAGAAGTTTTTCATGCCAGCAGACGAATCATCCTTTTTTGACGGCATTGATAGCAATTATCAAAAGAGTGCTGTTTATGATGATTGCCGCAACTAGTCCGATGCTAGCGGCTGCATCCATATGTGACGATGACATCACTGCTGCCGACTATAACGACTTTAACGGTTAGGCGGTTTGAACTGGACACCTTCGCCGCCATTGCCAGCGCAACAAAAAACGCCTGCCGCTGACGAGCTGTGTCGGCGGCAGGCGCTGCGTTGTTAGCACACGAATGGGTGGAACGATCAGCGACCCAGTTCTTTGAGCACCCGGTCGGCCTGGTAAACCTTCTCCAAGGCTTCGACCATGGCGGCGATGGCCACCGACACGGCCCGAGCCTGCTCCTCGCTGTACATGTAGTCGGCGGTCAGCGATTGGATGTTGCCGTCGAAGATCACGCCGACCAACTCGCCTGCCCGGTTCACGACGGGGCTGCCGGAATTGCCCCCGATGATGTCCGCCGTGCAGACGAAGTTGAAGGGCGTCTCGAGGTTGAGCTGGTCGCGATGCTTGATCCAGCTTTCCGGCAGTTTCCAGGGCACCCGGTCACCGTGCTGCTTCTGCGATTCAAAGGCGCCGGCGATCGTGGTCCAAGCCGGAATGGCTTTCCCGCCTTCCTGATAGCCGCGGATGGGGCCGAACGCCAACCGCAGAGTGAACGTGGCATCGGGGTAAACGGCCGTGCCGCTCAGTTCAAACAGTGCCTGGGCGATCTTGGCGTAGGCTTGCCGCTCGATTTCGGCAATTTCCTCCGATTCCTTGCGGATTTCCCGCGTGCGCGGGTCCACCAGCCGGGCCAGCACAATCATGGGATCTTTGCTGGCTTCGATGCCGGCCTGTCCTTGCTCAGCCAGCCGCTTGCGCTCGGCCACGTCAAACAACTTGGTGCCTTCGATGAGCGCCGCCGCGCGATCCGTGGGGCTCTTGCCAGAGAGCACCTTACGCACCAGCGGATGATCGCCGCCGAAGCGCTCGGCCATGCGGGCGATGGAATCGGCCAGCTTCACCTGTTCCAAGTCGGCGTAGATCGGCGCGGTGGAATACAGGTCTTGCAACAGCGACTCGCGATTGGAGTCGCGATATTCGCGGAGCCGGGCATCGCTGGCCTTGGTATCCTCGGCGGCCATCTGCACGAGCGTCTGGGCAATTTCAAACAGCCGGCCGCTCAGAGCGGGCGATTTGCCTTGCAGTTGAATCTTGCGTTTTTGAGCTTCGGCAATCTCGTCGAACGCGGTTTCATACGCCTTGAGCTTCGGGTGCTTGGCGATCGCCGCCCGCAGCTCCGCCTCGCGCTGCCGCTTGGTGCGGAAGAAGCCCGGATCTTGCAAACCGCTCAACGAGCCTGAAAGGGCTTTGCGGCTGTTCTGGATCGAATTCAGTTCGTCGGCGGCCCGCCGCTCTTGTTCCACGCCTTCGAGGCCGAATTGCTGCATCAAGATTTCCTGCCGCCGCAGGTAATTCATGTAGTATGGCAGCCAGGAATCACGCAGATAGGCCAGGGCGGCCACCGTATAGATACGGTCGGTGCTGCCCGGATTGCCGGCCACGAACACCAATTCTTCTTCTTTGAGCGAACCATCTGAAAGCTTCAGATAGTGCTCAATCTTGGCTGGCTTGCCGTTTTCATAAACACGAAACAGGCATACATCCAGGCAGTAGCGGGGATATTCAAAGTTGTCGGCATCACCGCCAAAGAAGGCGATTGCTTCCTCCGGCGACCAGACCAGCCGCACGTCGGTATACCGCTTATAGCGATACAGATGATACTTCGCGCCGCCATACAATGTGATGACGTCGCTCCGTAGACCGGTCTGCTCCAGCGACTGTTGTTCAATCTTGGCCATGGCCGCCCGGCGGGCTTGCGCCGCCTCGGCCGGCGGCATGCCTT
>Ga0180217_1003249_pt1 | contig 13948 bp, 12 predicted proteins | sample eDN3rd37CBELigOP_FD_128521 | JGI IMG/M metagenome (GOLD analysis project Ga0180217, IMG submission 128521) | Enriched Organic Plus compost microbial communities from Emeryville, California, USA - eDNA 3rd pass 37_C BE-Lig OP (version 2) (version 2) ... | reverse complement strand
GCATACGGGATCCGCAGCCAGCCATCGGCGCCGCCTTCCACGCTGAAGACGGGGCCAGGCGCGAGGTGGATGCCGTTGCGTTCCATGTCGGCGCACAGGCGGGTGGCGCTGCCCTGCGGCAATTGCACCCACAGGGTGAGGCCGCCGGTGGGGACGCGGAAGCGCCAGTCGGGCAGATGTTCGCGCAAGGCCGCCACCAGCGCGTCGCGGCGCTGGCGCAGTTGTTCGCGGCGATGGGCGAGGACGCCGGGTTGGGCCAGCAGTTCGGCCACCACCAGTTGATCGAACAGCGAACTGCCCAGATCGAACTGCACGCGCGCGTTGATCAGGCGGCCGACAAGATCGCGCGGCGCGCGGATCCAGCCGACCCGCAGGCCGCCCCAGAACATCTTCGACGCACTGCCCACGGTGACGGCATCCGTGGCAAGCGTGGCGAAGGGCGCGGGCATCCGTGCCTCCGACAGCGCGGTGGCCTGCAGGGTTTCGTCCACGATGGCGGTGGTGCGAGCCTGTCGCAGCGCGCCCGCGTAGCGTTCGCGCATCGCATCGTCCATCAGGAAACCGGTGGGATTCTGGAAGTCGGGAATCAGGTAGGCCAGGTGCGGCGAGGTCTGTCGCAGCGTGGCTTCGATGCCGGACAGGTCCCAGCCTTCCGTGCCCAGCGGGTCGGCGAGCGGCGAACTGATCAGTTTGGCGCCGCCCAGGCGCAGCGCCTCGATGGCGTTGGAATACACCGGCGATTCGAGCATCACCCGATCGCCCGGCCGCGAGAGCGCGCGCGCGACGATGGCCAGCGCCGAGAGCGCACCGGCGGTGACGATGATCTGCTCGGGCGTGGTCGGCAGTCCACGCTGCGCGTAGGACGCGGCGATCGCTGATCGCAGGTGCGGCAGGCCGGAAGGCAGGTAGCCGTCGCTGCCGAGATAGGAAGGCAACGCCGCCAGCGCGCGTTCGTACGCCGCGGCCACGCCGGGCGTCGCCGCGCCGGCCGCGCAGTTGAGATCGAGGCTGCCTTCGAGCGAATGGCCGCTGCCCAGCGAATGCAGTGCGTGATCGTGCGCGCGGCGGCGTTCCAGCGGCACCGTCGCGTAGGTGCCCGCGCCCTGCCGCGCGGTGGCGAAGCCGGCGGCGATCAGATCCGCGTACGCACGGGTGACGGTGTTGCGCGAGACGCCCAGGGCGAGGGTGAGCGCGCGTTCGCTGGGCAGGCGGGTGCCCAGCGGGATGCGGCCGTCGCCGATCAACTCCTGCAGCGCCTGGCGCAGGCCGCGATAGGCGGGGGAGCGGTTGAAGTCGCCGACCAGGGCGGCGAGGCGTTCGGGAGCCAGTGCGCGATTCATGGGGCCACTATCGCACGATTGGATCTATCGAAAAGAGCCAATTTGCCTCAAGGTGGCCCCATGGCAACGCTCTCCCCCGCTTCGGGCCTGTCCAATCTCGGCCCCCTCGCGCAGCTCAAGGCCGGGCGCCTGCCCGAGCGGCTGTTCCGTCTCCTTGTCGGCCTGGGCTTGTACGGCCTGGCCATCGCGTTGATGGTGAAAGGCGCGATTGGCGCTTCGCCGTGGGATGTATTCCATCTGGGCCTGTCGCTGCACCTGCCGGTGTCGTTCGGCGTGGTGATGATCATCACCGCCGTGGTGGTGTTGCTGGGATGGATTCCGCTGCGGCAGATGCCGGGCCTGGGCACGGTGGCGAACAGCCTGCTGCTGGGGCCGTTCGCCGATATCGGCCTGGCGATGCTCGGCGCGCCGGAAAGCCTGTGGCTGCGCATCGCCTACATGCTGGGCGGCGTGGTGATCTGCGCGTTCGCCACCGCCCTGTACGTCGGTGCGCAACTGGGGCCGGGACCGCGCGACGGCCTGATGACCGGCCTGTCCCGGCGTACCGGCTGGTCGATCCGCAGGGTGCGCACGCTCATCGAAGTCACCGTGCTCGTCGCCGGCGTACTGCTGGGTGGCGTCGCCGGCGTGGGCACGGTGATCTTCGCCCTGGGCGTCGGCCCGCTCACCCAGTTCTTCCTGCGCTATCTGGTGGTGCGGCTGGATGAGCCCGGCGCGCGCGCGGCACTGCCGGAGGAAGCCTGATGGACGCCGACGTACTGCGTTACAGCGCCTTCACCACGGATCCGGCCGGTGGCAATCCGGCCGGCGTCGTGCTGGATGCGCGCGGCATGCCGGAAGCGGACATGCAGCGCATCGCCGCCGAGGTGGGCTATTCGGAAACCGCCTTCCTGTTGCCGCGCGAGGATGGCACGTTCGACGTGCGCTACTTCAGTCCGCTGGCCGAGGTGCCGTTCTGCGGACACGCCACCATCGCCGCGACCGTGGCGCATGCGAGGGTCCACGGTGCCGGCGAAAAACATCTGCATACGCGCGCCGGTCCGGTGCGCGTGGTGGTCGACGCTCAAGGGCGCGCCACCCTGACCAGTGTCGAGCCGCGCGTGGCGACGCTGGACGACGATGATCTCGATCGGATTCTGGCCACGCTGCGCTGGCGCCGCGACGAACTCGATTCCGGGCTTCCGCCCGCGGTCGCCTACGCCGGCGCCTGGCACCCGATCATCGCCGCGGCGACGCGCGATCGCCTCGCCGATCTGGACTACGAATTCGATGCGCTGGCTGCGCTGATGGCGTTGCGCGGCTGGACCACGGTGAGCCTGATCCGGCGCGAGCACGCCGATGTTTTCCACGCCCGCAATCCCTTCCCGCCGGGCGGCGTGATCGAGGACCCCGCGACCGGCGCCGCGGCCGCCGCGCTCGGCGCCTATCTCGCCAGCCGCGAAGCCTTGCCCCCAACGCGGCGTTTCATGGTCCGGCAGGGCGAGGATCTCGGTCGTCCCAGCCAGATCGAGGTGACCGTGCCCGCCGATGTTCGCGAAGGCGTGCGGGTGAGCGGGCGCGCCGTGGAGATCGACGGCTGACCTGCGCGAATCCGGATCGCGATGCGGTGCGCGCGCAGCGACGGCGTCCGTGACAAGTGGAGATCCGGCATAAGCTCATGCGTCCCGGCCATCACCGCGACCGGCTGCTTGCCGATATCGTGGGCGTCCTGTCCGGGAAAACCCGCCCTGCGTCCGCGGTGGCGTCGAAGCGGGTGATGCGGGCCGGCGTTCCGGCCCGGCAAGCGGTGGCACCGGCGTGGCTTCGCGGTGCGTCGCGCGCGGTCCCCGGCCTGATTTCTGTCCCGGCTTCCGCATGCCGAACGTCTTTCTTCCGGCCGTGCTGGCCGCTGCGTTGTCTCTCCCACCAGCGGCCAGTGCGGCCGACCCCGCGCACCGCCATGCGCGATCGCGCGATGCTTCGGCCGACAGGTGGATCCGGACGGAGCCGCCGCGTTGACGCGCGCCAGCGGAATCATCGCGCCGGGACGCGCGAAATCGCCGGCACGGCCATTTGACAGCCGGCGAGGACAGGCTATCGTGGCGCTCCCCACCGCGTCCCGGCCGGCTTCGGCGGACTTCCCTGCTTCCACGTTTCCGCAGGCCGGCGAGTGTGCCGCCGCCAGATCGCCCGATCCATGATCCAGTTCAAGAACATCGGCAAGTCCTATGCCACCGCCGCGGGCGAGACCGTGGCGCTGCGACCGCTGGATCTGGAGATCCGGCAGGGCGAGATCTTCGGCATCATCGGCCAGTCCGGCGCCGGCAAGTCCACCCTGCTGAGGTTGATCAACGGCCTGGAGCGGCCCTCGCAGGGACAGGTGCTGGTGGACGGGCAGGACATCGCCGCGCTGCCGGATCCGGAACTGCGCGCCGCGCGCCGCCGCATCGGCATGATCTTCCAGCACTTCAACCTGCTGTCCTCGCAGACGGTGGCGAACAATGTCGCGTTCCCGCTGCAAATGGCCGGCATGAAGCGCGCTGACATCGATCAGCGGGTGGCGCAGTTGCTGGATCGCGTCGGCCTGCGTGCGCTGGCGGATCGCTATCCGGCGCAGCTTTCCGGCGGTCAGAAGCAGCGCGTGGGCATCGCGCGCGCGCTGGCCACCCAGCCGCAGCTGCTGCTGTGCGACGAGGCCACCAGCGCGCTCGACCCACAGACGACCCAATCGATCCTGCGCCTGCTGGCGGACCTGAACCGCGAGCTCGGCCTGACCATCGTGCTGATCACGCACGAGATGGAAGTGGTGCGCAGCATCTGCCATCGCGTCGCGGTGCTGGATGCCGGGCAACTGGTGGAAAGTGGACCGGTGACGCAGGTGTTCCTGCATCCGGCCCACCCGACCACGCGGCAGTTCGTGGTCGATGCCGAACACCTGGACGAGGACGAGCAGCATCGCGCGCTGGAAGCGGTGCCCGGCCGCATCCTGCGCCTGACCTTCCTCGGCAGCGACACCTACCGGCCGTTGCTCGGCCAGGTCGCGCGCCAGACCGGCGTGGACTACACCATCCTGGGTGGCCGGATCGGCCGCATCCGCGACACGCCCTACGGACAGCTCACCATCGCCCTGACCGACGGCGATGCCACCGCCGCCGTCGCCCGCCTGGAGCAGGCTGGCGTGCATGTCGAGGTGCTGCGCGCATGATCACGACCGCAACCGTGCTGGGACTGGATCCGGCGAAGTGGAGCGAAGTGCTGGTGGCGACCGGCGATACGCTGCTGATGCTGGCGGGCGCGCTGCCGCTGACGCTGCTGCTGGGCCTGCCGCTGGGCGTGCTGCTGTTCCTCAGTGACGCGCGCCAACGGCTGGAGAACCGCTGGCTGCATGGCGCGCTGGCGCTGCTGGTCAACCTGGTGCGCTCGGCGCCCTTCATCATCCTGATGATCGTGCTGATTCCGGTGACGCTGCGCCTGATGGGCACCTCGCTGGGCGTGCGCGGCGCGATCCTGCCGCTGGTGGTGGGCGCGGTGCCGTTCTACGCGCGCCTGGTCGAGACCGCGCTGCGCGAAGTCCACCCGGGCGTGATCGAGGCCAGCGAGGCGATGGGCGCGACCACCGGGCAATTGATCCGCCGGGTACTGCTGCCCGAAGCGATGCCGGGCCTGCTGGCCGGCGCGACGGTGACCGCGGTGGCACTGATCGGATTCACCGCGATGGGCGGCGCGATCGGCTCGGGCGGCCTGGGCGACCTGGCGTACCGCGACGGCTACCTGCGCTCGCAGACCTCGGTGGCGGTGGTCACCGTGGCGCTGCTGCTGATCATCGTCCAGATCCTGCAGTGGCTGGGCGACCGCCTGGTCCGCCACTTCAACCGCCGCTGATCCTCCTTTCCTCCTCCCGGATATTCCCATGAAGAAGTTGCTGCTTCCCTTGTCGCTGCTGCTGCTGGCCCTGGCGGGCTGCAAGCCGGCGGCGAAATCCGACGACACCCTCACCATCGCCGCCACCGCCGTGCCGCACGCGGAGATCCTCGAGGTGGTCAAGCCGCTGCTGGCCAGGGAAGGCGTCAAGCTGGAAGTGCGGGTGTTCAACGACTACGTGCAGCCCAACGATCAGGTGGTGCAGGGGCTGATCGACGTGAACTACTTCCAGACCGAACCCTACCTCAAGGCCTACAACCGGGACCGCGGCACCAAGCTGGAGACTTACATCGGGGTGCACATCGAGCCGTTCGGTGCGTACTCGCGGCGCTACAAGTCGCTGGACGCCTTGCCGGCCGGCGCCGACGTGGTCATTCCCAACGATCCCAGCAACAACAGCCGCGCGCTGATCCTGCTGCACCGCGCCGGCGTCATCCAGCTCAAGGATCCGGGCAACCAGATGGCGACCCTGCGCGACATCGTCGCCAACCCGAAGCAGCTCAAGTTCCGCGAACTGGACGCCGCCATGCTGCCGCGCGTGCTGGATCAGGTCGACCTGGCGCTGATCAACACCAACTACGCGCTGGACGCCGGCCTGCAGCCGACCCGCGACGCCCTCGCCATCGAGGATGCGAAATCGCCGTACGTGAACTTCCTGGTCGGTCGCCCGGATCTGCGCGACGACCCGCGGGTGAAGAAGCTGGAAGCCGCGCTGACCAGCCCCGCCGTGCGCGACTTCATCCAGAAGAAATACCAGGGCGCGGTGCTGCCGGCATTCTGAGCGTGCGTGCGGGTGGCTCCGGCTCCGTCACGGGAGAAGACAGTTGCCGACGGAAGGCAGTCGCGAATGAACACGGGCACCGCCTTGAACTGGGCGCGCATTACCCGGTATGCGGTCCTGATGTTCCTTGCCCATTTCTCCATCGGCCTGCTGGAGGGCATATTCGTGGCCGGCACATCCGACAGGGAAACGGCGTTCCGTGAGCTCGCCACCAGCCTGGCAGTCACCTCGCTGGCTGACATCGCATTGTTCACGCGGCTGGCCTATCGCCAGCGTGAGCGGCGGGTACAGCATGCAGCGCTCGTGTTCCTGCTCATGCTCGGTATCGCACGAGCGTTCAGTGCGCTGATCTCGCTGTCGCTGCCGTCCGAACACTCCCCGCCGCTGCTCCTCCTGGGGTTGTCGGCATCCGTGCTGTCGATGCTGTCTGGAACATGGCTTGGGTACGCCGCAAGCCTTCGCCGCGCCACAGAGGGCTAGCCGCCTGCCGCTGCCGCGGCGCGCCCGCGGCAGCGGGATACTGCTTCACACCCGGCCGAACACCAGCGTGGCGTTGGTGCCGCCGAAGCCGAAGCTGTTGGACATGACCGTGTCCAGCCTGGCATCGCGGCTCTCGCGCACGATGGGGAATCCCTCGGCGCGGGGATCGGGCGTGTCGATGTTCGTCGAGCCGGCGATGAAACCGTCGCGCATCATCAGCAGGCAGTAGATCGCCTCGTGCACGCTGGCCGCGCCGAGCGAATGGCCGGACAGCGCTTTGGTCGAGGACAGCGGCGGCGTCGCGTCGCCGAACACGCTGCGCACCGCCTCCAGTTCGATCATGTCGCCCAGCGGCGTCGAAGTGCCGTGCGTGTTGAGGTAGTCGATCGGCGCGTCCACGCCTTCCATCGCCATCCGCATGCAGCGCACCGCGCCCTCGCCGGAAGGCGCGACCATGTCGGCGCCGTCGGAGGTCACGCCGTAGCCGAGCAGTTCGGCGTGGATGCGCGCGCCGCGATTCACCGCGTGGTCGTAGTCTTCCAGCACCAGCATGCCGCCGCCGCCGGCAATGACGAAACCATCGCGATCGGCGTCATACGGACGCGAGGCGCGGGTCGGATCCTCGTTGCGCTGGCTGGAAAGGGCACCCATCGCGTCGAACATCATGGTCAACGCCCAGTGCAGTTCCTCGCCGCCGCCGGCGAACACGACGTCCTGGCGGCCGGCGCGGATCAGATCCGCCGCCGCGCCGATGCAATGCGCGGAGGTCGCGCACGCGGCGGACAGCGAATAGCTCACGCCCTTGATCCTGTATGCCGTGGCCAGCGCGGCGGACACGGTGGAGCACATCGTGCGCGGCACCATGTATGGGCCGACCTTGCGGATGCCACGCTGGCGCAGCAGGTCCGCGGCTTCGATCTGCCATTCGGCCGAACCGCCGCCGGAGCCGGCAATCAGGCCGGTGCGCGGCTGGCTGACCAGGCTTTCGTCCAGTCCGGCGTCGGCGATCGCGTCGCGCATCGCCAGGTAGGCGTAGGCGGCGGCATCGCCCATGAAGCGCTTCTGCTTGCGATCGATCTGCGCGTCCAGATCCAGTTCCGGCGCGCCGCCGATCTGGCTGCGGAAACCGAGTTCGGCGTACTCCGGCAGGTGGCGGATGCCGGAGCGGCCCTCGCGCAGCGCGGCGGACACGGTGTCGGAGTCGTTGCCCAGGCAGGAAGTGATGCCCAGGCCGGTGATGACGACGCGGCGCATGCTCAGAAACTCTCCGTGGAGGTGAACAGGCCCACGCGCAGATCGCGCGCGGTATAGATCTCGCGGCCATCGACCAGCATGCGGCCGTCGGCCACCGCGAGCACCAGCTTGCGGTTGACCACGCGGCTGATGTCGATTTCATAGGTGACCCGCTTGGCGGTGGGCAGCACCTGGCCGGTGAACTTCACTTCGCCGGTGCCGAGCGCGCGGCCGCGACCGGGCGCGCCGATCCAGGTGAGATAGAAACCGGTCAACTGCCACAGTGCGTCCAGGCCCAGGCAGCCGGGCATCACCGGGTCGCCGAGGAAATGGCACTGGAAGAACCACAGGTCCGGATGGATATCCAGTTCCGCCCGCACCATGCCCTTGCCGTGGGCGCCACCGTCCTCGCGGATCTCGGTGATGCGATCGAACATCAGCATCGGGTCGTTGGGGAGACGGCCGGCGTCCGGGCCGAACAGTTCGCCGCGGGCGCTGGCCAGCAGCTGTTCCCGGGTAAAGGAAGCGGGGGATTTCATGAGCAATCCGACAGGTCAGGAACCAGAATAATGCACAATTGTGCATACACCTGTATTGACCCGGATCAGGCGGCGTTTTCCATACGGTCGCGTAGGCGGACGAAGAACAAGGCGGCGACTGGATTTCCGCTGGAAGCGATGACGGAACGGGACGCCGGGATGCGCCGCGTGCGGCGGCGTACGGTGCGCGAATTGCGCGACCCGCGCGCCCTGCTGGGGCATCGCGTTGAACTTGCGCGGCGGCGTCATGGTCTTCGGCATCCATCACGAGCGCGGGGAAACCGAACGGATGATCGCGTCACCGAAACGGCTTGCATCCACATCCGCGGCCCGGCTATCGCCGCCGTTCGAGCAGTCCGGCTTCGCGGTGATTGCTGGCGTGCTGGCTGCGGAGGAATGCGTGGAGATCACACGGCGGGTGCCGTCATCCGGCGACCCGGGCGGCCGGCATCTGCTGGCAGCGCACTGGTGCGTCGCGCTCGCCGCCGCCATCCGAGGGCATCCGCGCGTGGCGGAACTGATTCCGCCGGACCACGTGGCGGTGCAGTGCCTCTGGTTCGAAAAATCGATATCGACCAACTGGCTGGTCGCCCTGCATCAGGATCTCGGTATTCCGGTCGCCGCGCGCAGCGCGGATCCGGCGCTCGCCGGCTGGTCGGAGAAGCAGGGCGTGCTGCACGTGCAACCGCCGGTGGAAGTGCTGGAGCAACTCATCGCGATCCGCCTGCACCTGGATGACTGCGATGCCGACGATGGCCCGCTGATGGTGGTGCCCGGCTCGCATCGGCTGGGTCGGCTCGCTCCGGAAGCCGCGTCGCGCTGCCGCGCCGAGCGTGGCGAAGTCGCCTGCCTGGCTGCGCGCGGTTCGATCGTGGCCATGCGTCCGCTGCTGCTGCACTCCTCTTCCCGGGCAACGGGCGGCAGCCAGCGCCGCGTGCTGCATTTCCTGTTCGGCCCACGCATGCTTCCGCATGGGTTGCGATGGCGATATGGCGCTTGATGTCGTCCGCCGTGCTGCTCGCGCCACCGCGGCAATCTACCGCAACCAACCGCAACCAATCCGGGAATCCCGTCGATGGCGACAGGCTTTTTGGGGCCTGATCATTTTCCTGGCCTGGGGATTCGCTTTTCGCACCATCAGCAAATCCCCGTCACCTGCATCGCTTTTCCGCCTCCGGGTGAGAGGGGGGAATCGGATCAGTCGTGCCGCAGCGCCGCGATCGGATCCAGTTGCGCGGCCTGTCGTGCCGGATACACACCGAAGGCCAGGCCGACCAGCGCACAGAAACCGGCCGAGAGCAGGATCGGCAGCGGTGCCCAGGCAACCTGCCAGCCGGCGAACATCGCGATCAGGTAGGCCAGCACGCCGCCGAACGCCAGGCCCAGCACGGCGCCCGCGATGCAGATGACCGTGGCCTCGCGCAGGAACTGCGCGATCACGTCGCGCCGGCGCGCGCCGAGCGCGCGCAGCAGGCCGATCTCGCGGCGTCGTTCCAGCACGTTGGCGAGCATGATGTTCATGATGCCGATGCCGCCGACCAGCAGGCTGACGCCGGCGATGGCGCCCATCACCACCTGGAAGATCCGCTGGGTCTGCTGGTGCTGCTGGAACAATTGCTGCGGCACGATCAGCTGATAGTCCGCCATGCCGGCGTGGCGCTGATCCAGCACGGCCGCCAGCACGCCCGCACCGGCGGCCAGCCGGTTGGGATCGTCCAGGCGCAGCAGGAAGCGATCGACTTCGTCCTCCTGCGGCTGGAAGCGGAAGCGTGCGCGCGCGCTCGCCAGCGGCACATAGATGCGGTTGCTTTCCGAGCCCAGTTGCACGCCTTCGAAATTGTCCTGGCCCAGATCGCGATCGGCGAGTACGCCGATCACTTCCAGCCACACGTGGTTGACTTTGATCAGGCCGCCGATCGCATCGCCCTCGGGAAACAGATCCGCGGCGGCCTGGTGGCCCAGCACCGCGACCGCGGACAGCCTGGCCTCGTCCCCGGCACTGAAGGCGCGCCCCTTGCTCACCCGCAGCGAGGACAGATCGAACCAGCCGGCACTGACGCCACTGGCCTGCGCATCGCTGCGCCCCGCGTCGCTGAACACCGTATGCGTGCGGATCGCTTTCTCGGCCGCATGGCGCTCCGCGCCGGGCACGACGCCGCGCGCGGCTTCGGCATCGGCCACGGTCAGGCCGAGGCTGCGTTCGCGGGTTTCCTTCAAGGTGTCCTCGTCCTGCTGCCTGGCCTCCGCGATCAGGTTGTGCAGGCCCAGGCCTTCGACCAGGCGCAACGCCTCGCGCCGGCTGCCTTCACCGACCGCCTGCATCGCCACGATCGCGCCGACGCCGAAAATCATGCCCAGCAGGGTCAGCAGCGTACGCAGGCGCCGCCGCCACAGTTCCTCCACCGCCTCGCGCCAGACGGTGGGCAGGCGATGGAGCAGGCCGATGAACCATCCCGGGGACGACGCGACGCTCATGCTTTCTTTTCCTGTCTGTCACCGCTTTCCTGGTCGGCGGGTGGTGTTTCCTTGCCGGCGTCCTTCGATTCGTCGCCGGGCGCGGGAACCTCGACCTGCGACAGACGCACCTGATCGCCCGGCTTCAGCCCGGACAGCACCTGCGAACGCGCGGTGCCGCGCACGCCCAGCTTCACTTCGCGGGCGACGTAGCCGCCGCCCTGCCGCAGCCGCACCCAGTGGCGGCCGTCGCGCTGCTCGATGGCGACGTTGGGCACGGCGATCGCGTCCTTCGCGTCCAGCAGCACCACCGTGGCCTCGAAGCGCTGGCCCGGCAGCAGGCGGTGGCGCTCCACCGCCGCCACGGGCACCGGCGCACGCATGGACAGATATTTCACCGGGCTCTCGCGATTGCGTACCTTGGCGGCGCTGGCCACCCACGACAGCTTGCTCTCGATGCGCTGATCCGGCCGGCCAGCGGATGCAGCACCACCGCATCGCCGACCTGCACGCCCTGCGCCTCGATCTGCGGCAGATCGATCTCCACTTCCATCGCGCCGGTGTCCGGCAGGTTGCCGAACTCGAAGCCGGCGCGCAGATTGGCGCCGACCATCGGCTTGTCGCCGGACCAGTTGGCCGACAGCATCAGCACGCCATCGTTGGGCGCGCGCAGTTCCAGCGCATCCAGATCGGCCTTGCGGGTCTTGGCATTGATGTCGAAGGTGGCGCGCTGCGCATCGAGCACCGCCATTTCCGCTTCGCCGCGCACGCCGGATTGATCGCGCTGCCATTGCAGCGTGCCCTGGCGGACCTGCAGGTACTCCTTGTCCTCGATGGCGTCCAGCACCTGGTTGCGCGCGACGGTACTCAGATCCGCCTCGGCATAGCGCTGGGCGATGCCCAGCTGCACCGCGACCTGCGACAGATCCACTTCGACCCGGCCCAACGCGGAGGCCAGATCGCCTTCCTTGGCGATCCGCGCCAGCGCGTTGCGCTGCAGATCGATCATCGCCTGGCCGAGTTGCTGCTCGCCGTCGGGCGAAACGAAGCGCGCCAGCAGATCGCCCTTCTTCACCAGCGAACCTTCCGGCAGCATCCATTCGACCTGCCGCGCGGACCAGTTCTGGCCCGGCACCATCAGCGGCGTCGGCTTGGCCGATCGCAGTTCGCCTTCGCCGCGCACCGCGATGCGCAGCGCGCCGGGGGCGACGGTTTCGGTGGCGACCGGCGGCCCGGATTTGCCGCAGGCCGCCAGCGCGCAGGCGAGACCGAGCAGCCAGCCGGCCTGGCGGAGGCCGCTCATTTCCCGCCCCCGGCGATGTCGGGCACGGTCAATTCCACCCGCACCGCCTGGCCGGGACGGAGCTTCGCCTTCGCGTCGTCCAGGCGGATGTCCAGATCCAGGATGGGCACCGGCTGCACCTGCGATTTGCTGCGCACCGCGCGGCCGATGCCGGTCACCTGTCCGCGATGGACGCTGCCGCCACCGCCTTCGACCACGATGCGCGCCGGCACGCCCACTTCCACCCGTTGCAGATCGCGTTCCGGCAACTGCGCGCGCACGGCGAGGGTGGCGGGATCGGGAATCTCGGCCACGGTCTGGCCGCGCCACACCTGCGATCCGACGTCGAATTTCTCGCCGTTCCAACTGCTCTTGTGCATGATCACGCCGTCGCGCGGCGCCGCCAGGTTGAGCGCGGCGATGGAGGCCTGCAGGCGGGTCACGTCGGCCTGCGCCTGCCGCAGTTCCGACTGGACCAGCCGCAGTTCCTGCCTGCGCTGCTCGGCGGCGGCACGCTCGGCGATCTGCGCCAGTTCGGCCAGGCGTTCGGTGCGGCGGCGTTCCTCGACCAGCTTGTCGTATTCCAGCGCGGCAATCAGTTCGCGCGGCTGCTCGGTCTTGCGGCGCGCCTTGTCGCGCTGCGCCTCGGCTTCGGCGGTGGCCAGGCGCTGGCTGCGTTCGCGCTCGGCCAGATCCAGGGTCAGGTTTTCCAGCGTGCGCTGCTTTTCCTGCAGCAGGCTCTGCTGCTCGCTCAACTGGCGCACCAGATCGCTGGTGTCGAAGGCGACCACGATGTCGCCCTTCTTCACCGTGCTGCCGTCCGGCGCCAGTTGGGTGATGTTGAACTGCCACATGCGATCCACCGAGGGCGGAATCAGTTGCGAGCTGCGCTGTGCATAGACCTCGCCATCCACCCGCAGGGTGGCGGCGTGGACCGCCGGTATCGCGATGGCCAGTGCCAGCAGCAGGGATGCGTGCAGCGGAGCGTGCGGCGTCCTCATCGCGTCTTGCCTCCGTTCGCCGCCGCGGCCTGCGGCCCGGCGATCACGCGCACGCTCATGCCCGGCATCAGCGCCAGCGCCTTCGAGTCCAGGGTGATGTCGACGGTGAAGTAACGACCCTCGCCCCATTCCGGCCGGCGCTCGGGGGCGCCGGAGATGAATTCGATGCGGCCGGGCACGCGCTTGCCGGGCAGGGCGTCGAAGCTCAACTCGACCGGCTGTCCGACCTCGAGGTCGCGCCGGTCCGGCTCCAGCGCCCAGGCGCGCACGCTCATGCGGCCGCTGCTGACCACTTCGCCGGCCTTGCTGCCGGGCATGGTCGAGGAGCCTTCGTCGATGCGGCCGCCGATCCAGTTGTTGTTGAAGCCATGCACGACCACGCCGTCGCGGTCGGCCTTGACTTCGGACGTCCGCACCATCGCGGCGTGGTAGTCGCGTTGCAGTTCCAGCTTGCGTACCTGCAACCGGCCGTCCTCGATACTGCGCTCCACCGCGGCGCGCGCGGCCTGCAGTTGCCTGCGCTTGAGCACGGCTTCGCGGGTGGTGCGATCCAGATCGCCCTGGTAGCGGTCGTAGTCCAGCGCGGAAATCAGATCGCGCGGGATGCGCGCGTCCAGCCGGGCGGTGGCCAGCTCGGCTTCGGCGTCGACGAGCTCGGTTTCCGCCTGCACCGCCTTGACCCGCAGTTCGGCCACGTCCTTGGCGTTCTTGGCCAGGGTCTGTTCGATCTCCGCTTCCAGATCGGGAATGCGGCTGGCGGACTGGCCGGGATCGATGCGCAGCACCACGTCGCCCTTCTTCACCCGCTCGCCTTCCGGCACGTAGTAGCGGATCACCACCGGCGAACTGTTCGATTGGGGCGTGAGGATCTGCTGGGCGTCGATCGCGCGGACCTCGCCGGTGAGCACCACCGCCTGCGCGGACAGGGCGAAGGCCAG